>OLOJ01000242.1_pt1 | contig 59795 bp, 76 predicted proteins | sample 1672251 | NCBI WGS metagenome assembly OLOJ01 (sample SAMEA3136664, study PRJEB25190) | human gut metagenome | biome: human gut; feature: human-associated habitat; material: faeces | place: Austria | collected 2013 | reverse complement strand
CCGCCCGTCGCACCATAACTCTGTCACCGGACGCTCCTCATATGTCGCCGGTCTTTCCCGGCTGTCAGCGGTCTTTCCCGCCGTCGCCACGCTGTCATCGTCTTTTGCCTACATATACTACTATACAAAAAATCGATTTTTGGGACGCGAAATCTGAAAATTTTTCAAAAAATTTTTTACTTGGTATCTGTAACCACGGTTCCGCCCTGAACGGTGACCCAACCATGCTTCTCGCGAGCTTCCATTTCCATTTTCTTGAGCAGCTTATCGGTCAGAGAAGCAGAAATCGTCGAGTTTGCTTTTGCTTCTGCCTCTGCTGCAATCTGCTTGGCCTGCGCGTCAGCCTGTGCTTCCAGAATCTTCGTCTGGTTCTGCACCTTGATGGTTTCCTGCTCCGCCTCGGCCTGCTGCTTCTTCTGCATTGCCGTCACACGGTCGTTGATGGTCTGCTGCAGCTGCTCATCCGGATGTACATCGATAATAGAGGCGTCGATCACATCAATACCGAACTCGTCGCCGAGCTTCTCGGAAAGAGCCTCTGTCAGCTGGGTGTTGATCTTCGCACGGTCGCCGGAATAGATATCCATCATGGTATAATCGGTCGTGACCTCGGAAATCTTGGACTTGAGAATCGTGCGGACGCGGTTGTTCACGATGTCCTCGCCGTCCATGCCGCGGAACTTCTTATAGGTGTCAACAACCTCGTCCTGCTTAAAGCGGTAGGACATCTGGAAGCTGATATTGATGTTGGCGTTATCTGCCGTTGCTACGTTAAAGGAATCGTCGCCCTCACTGCCGTCGCGGGAATCCTTAGTCAGAACGAGCTGCTCATTACCGACGGTGAACTTCTTGACCTTCTTGGTCGGACTTACGACATGGAAGCCCTGCGTGAGAACCTCGTCCTGTACGCCGCCGTTCATGCTGTAAACAACACCGACATAGCCGGTCGGGATTCGTTCCGTACACGCGACAGCTCCGATACCGCCAAAAATCAACGCGGCCGCCAGAACAACGCCGCCTACTGCACCCTTACTCATGTTTGTTTTCTCCTTCGTTTTTGTTATTTTCGTCCTCATCGGACATTTCCTTTATCGCATCGCCGAAGATGCTTGTCAGAAAGCTGCCGAGCTTCTTGAACATAAAAGCACAGCAGGCCCAGATAAACACCCCGACGATGATACAAAGCGCGTAGAATACTGGATTCAAGTTTGTTTCTCCTTAGAAATTTGGTTTGTCTGGTGGAAAATTTATTTTGCGAGTACCACATCGAAAACATCGCTGTCAATTGCATAAAACTGCTCTACTTTAGCGGATGCGTACTCGTCTCGCAAAAATGAGCTTGGATTTGAAGCGTTAGAAATAGTGAATTCCCGACACTTGGAGTCCCCTGTTGCATAATATCTGAGTCGTTCACCTTTTCCATCAAAAACATTGATGGTTATCGCTTTGAACTGGCCACCAGCCATTTCGCAAAACTCAGTTAACGTCATTTTTGATTTCTCCTTATAGCAGTTTCTCATAACTTCCAAAGCAATTCGTATCGCCTCGTTGAGAGCAGCGTCTGTTACTTCGTTGCCGTGGAAGCCTCCGTAAGCATAGATTCTTTCGAGCTCCTCGGCTGTGGTGGCTGGGTCGATGAGACGGATGGCTTGGTCAAGGGTCATTGGTTGTCCTCCGTCAAATAAACATTTCAGTCTGTAAGTCGTTTCTTCCGCTCAGTCGCTCGTTCGATGATCTTTAACAGCGCATCTGTGAAAGTGTTCAAATTGCAGTTGTCGCATTCTCCTTTGGTGCACATACAACATGCATCAACGTATGTGGTTTCAAGGCTTTGAACGTCTTCAAGCAGAGCATCTAAAAGATCTTTGTAGATTCTCTCCTGTGAAGCTGGCACAACATCAGAAACATTTTGGCATTGTTCCAAACACTTCAAAGCCTTACGAATACCTCCACGCATCGCCATACCATGTGTATACGGTTTTTCGCGCATAAGTTCATACGATGCAGCAGGAACAGTCAGTGGAATGCTATCTCTGACTTCTAGTAACTTGTTCTTATATTCCTCGTAGTTAATCAGTTTCATGATCCACGCTCTCCGCCCATCTTTGCACCGCAATTGGGGCAGATGGGGTAAATACCTTTTTTGTTCCATTGATATTCTCTGTGCATTGCTTCCCCGTCACACTCTGAACAGTCACAACAATAATCACTGTTTTTCCAGTGCGGTCGAATCCACTTTCCATGCACCACCGGCACAACATCGGCGGCGGGCGGCGAGGCAACAATCTCCATTGCCATGGCACCGTCGGAACCGTCCACCCATTTCGCCGCCATCACCGCTCTTATGGCAGTATCCCGCTTAATGTATCCACCCATTTTCGCACCCCTTTCCCAAATGAGTTGCACTTTTCTGCTTCTCAAAGTAAAACTCAATCGGCTTTTCATTCTCGATCACATTCCCGTAAACTACGCCAACCTTATAGATGTAATTTTCGCGCAGCTTTCTCGGAATTTCCGCGATGTAGCGCCGGAATGTTTCCAGCGTATGGGCTCGCTTGTAATGATTGCACATTCGACAGGACGGCATGAGATTCGAAATATCATCTGTCCCCGCATCTTCAATTCCCCATGCCCTCAGTGGGAGAAAATGATCTACTTGCATATCTTTGTATGCAATCTCTCTGCCGCAATAAGCACAGTGCCCGTCGTATTTGCGGTATACTTCTTCGCGGATTTTCTTACTTATCGCCATCGTTTTTCTCCAATTTCTCAACATAGCACCAACTCTGGGGCGGGCGCTTGATGTCATATGGCGCTGCGCCGAATCTCGTATTGCGTAATCCGGTAAACTCGCTCAGTTCCCGCGGCAGATCATAAATGCGCAGGTTGGAGATATGCCAGCCGTAAAGCGGTGTTCCGTGCCCATAATCCCATAGTGCTCCATTTTCAAGACAAGTCTGTAATACATAATCATCATCAATGTCATAGATGCCATACGGTTCGTTTGCCGGGGCAAGTCTATCTATGCGGTCACAGGTAAATTCCCCGATGACTTTGCCGTGCTTTCCCCACGCTCCGAGAGCAACACCGCTCTGCGTGCAGTAGATATAGCACTTAAACGGCGTTTCCAGTTTCGGCTTGGTCTTTCTGACTTCAATGGTCTTTTCACCGCAGGCAATCTTCTCACACCACTTCGGGCGAATGCTTAACATCACAGATTTCATTCTGTTCCTCCCATCCCTCTTGTTACAAAACATAATCTACTGCTTCCTGACGATTGATGAAAAAATGAATACCCGGCGCACATTCTTTCCAACGGTTTTCATTGTATTTAGGTTCTTCCGCAATTTCGCCTACGCGGTAAACAAAATTGCGGTCATATCCACTTGCGACCTCCGTTAATTCAGAGGGCGAACCATCTAATTCTTGAATCTCTATCACTTTCGCTTTATCGCATCGACACTTTCTCCCCGTTGCGGAACTTCGCCGAGCATCCTCTGGAATCTCCAACTTGACAATGTATCCGTTTGCCTTTTTCCATGCGACAAAAGTTCCTGCATCTGGACAAGTCATCGGAACAAAAGGTATATTGTCTGCTCCGCACAGGTTTGCTCCGCACAAGTTTGCTCCGTACAGGTATGCTCCGCGCAGGTCTGCTCCGTACAGGTATGCTCCGCGCAGGTCTGCTCCGCGCAGGTTTGCTTCGCGCAGGTTTGCTTCGTACAGGTCTGCTCCGCACAGGTTTGCTTCGAACAGGTTTGCTCTCATCTTTTCCCAACCAACCATATCCTTCATAAGCCAATGTTTATGATTTCTCAAAATTTCATTTAATTCTGCTTCCGTGTACGTTTTCATTACATACCCCAATCTTCGCCATTTGTTTCACTCGCCAAATCTCCGTTTCGTAACTGCGATTGGAAACTCTTCGATTTCACTTGCCCAAATGGTTTCGCCACCGAGTTCATTCCAAATCAGTGGGAAACCTCCGACTCCATCGAACAGGCTTGCCATCGTTGCCGGTCGGCCGAACTGTTTATACAGTCTGCTAAGTACCCATCGCCAGGGCGGCAGTGCGATAGAATTTCCCATCGCTTTGTATCTGGCCGAGTCGCTGCTCTCTTTATGTCGCTTGCCCTTGCTGTCAAACCATTCGCCGATATCCGTCCAGCCGTCCGGGTAGCCTTGCAGGCGTTCGCATTCGAGCGGAGTAAGACGGCGGACAACTGGTGTGCTAATTACGCGCCCAAATGTATCACAACATCCTACACCCTTATAATCCCTTGCGCACAATGTGCTCGTTTGCTCTTTTCCTTCAAGCGTGATTGGCACATTTCCGCCACCAGTTCCCATTCTTGCTGTCAGAGTTGGAGCGATACCGTCATAAATCCGTACTGCCTCCGAACGATGCTGAATGTCGTAGATTGTGTCATTTTGCACGACTGCAATTCCGCCTTGGTTCTTGCTTGGGTCAGGATTGGTGGTATCAAGTGTTTTTGCAATCTCGACCTCTCTGCACCCGCTATGCGGATTTTTGCTCTTCATACTGTTGCTTGCCAGACTGTCAAAACTATACGCTACTGCCGGCCTATCAACCGTGTTCAGCGTATAACTCTTGTCTTCACGCCATCCCTTGCCGTTGCAACCGGCAGTATCAGCTCTGTCGATTCCGTTGCCTTGCAGACAGAATACCGTCTGGTCATTACTGGTTCCCAGCGTTCCGCTTTTCTCCGTCTGAATTAAAGCGCCTTTCCCGCCTCCGTCACAGCCGCCTCGGATTCGGACTGCATACGCAGCGCCATCTTCAATTTCTCCGGAAGATCTTTTCCTCTTTGTTCTGCTCTCCGCAGAATCCCCAGACAGGCTTTTGCGCTCAAACAGTATTTCGGATGCGGTGCAGCCCCCAAAATCTGCGACAAGCGCGATTCTACGACGACGCTGGGGCACTCCCCAGTATTGAGCGTCGAGAGTTCTCCAAGCAACACTCCATCGTCCGTCCACGTCGCGATACCCCCCCAAGTAGGCCATCCCTTGTCAGGCACTTCAATATCTGGGGCTTCCGGCTCGACGATGCGGATCGTTTCTTCGAGGACGGCTGCAAAGTCCTGTCCCTTGTTGCTGCTGAATGCTCCGGGCACGTTTTCCCAGACCATAAATCGAGGGTAAGCTGCTCCACTTTCTTCTCTCATCTCCTTGATAATTCTGATTTGTTCCATGAATAAACCGGAACGAGCACCTGCCAGACCGGCACGCTCACCAGCAATGCTCAAATCCTGACACGGCGAACCGCCGATAATACAGTCCACCCATGGTGCAATGTGCCCGTCAATCTTTGTGATATCTCCCAGATGTTTCGTAAACTCGTTCTCCTCTCAAACTTGACTTTGGTTGTACAATTCTTTTGCTCTTGCCTGAACCATGTCCCAAATTTTACAGTCTGGGATGTTTGTGTTCAGGTATTTTTCTATCCGCTCAGGCTCCAGTTCGTGTTGGTGAGCAGCCATAAATGTTCCATGAATACGGCCGGTCGGCTTATTACAGTAACTCCATTCGTCGAATTTTCCGCCGTAACGAAAATCCAAGATATTCAGCGTGTCACCGACGATTGAAATCGTCACCTTTGGGCTTAGGCTGAAGCTGGCACACAGGATACGGTCTTCAAAGGTTTCTGCATTGCCGTATCGGAATGTCCACTTCTGCGATTGCCCGCCGCCGACCATATCATGACCCTTGCAGTTCGGTTCGTTTCCATTCCACATATTCTGAGTGAAATTCGGAAACGATGGGAAAATCTCGCCGCTCATACACCGTAGCCCCAAACGTAGAGGAACATCGGAATGAGCATCACTGCGCCGAAGAGCATCCCTGCGGCGATATCGCCCAGTCGGTTTAACGTTTGTCTTCTCATGATTAACCTCCGAATCTGTTATTACGGAACTCAATGCTGAACTCGAGCCGCTTTACCTGCTGTTCGAGCTGATTCCATTCCTCTTCATAGCGAACCATTCTCAACTTGATTGGCCGCGGCTGACGAGAGGCATCCTCACAGAGCCCCATAAACTGCATCATCAGGAATTCTTTCGGCGCGGCTGTCTGCTGACGGCTGACCAACGCATTCCCGATGTACTGCTCAATGATGACGCTGTAGGTTTCTCCGAGATCAAAAAACATGGGTTAATCCTCGGCAGGACGGTTCAGCCAATCGACGCAATCAGCAACCAAATCCTTTCTTTCTGCGGTGGCGTAAGCGAAAATGTGATCAACAGCATCGCTGCACTCGTTTGTTAAGAACTCTGCCATCTCCCGAGCCGTCATCCTGCGGATACGGTCGATGTTGCGCTCCGGCAGGCTGCGGACGACTTTGATTTCATCCCAGCCCTCATCAATTCTCGGCTCACACAGCTCCAGATTCATGCGCTTGATGACTTCTTCCGGAACCGGTGTGCCGCGGTCGGTATTCTGGGACAGCGCCTGTTCCAATGGGATTGCAAAATAAATGCAAACCTTGCGGCCGGCCAATCTCTTAATCTCATCCAGAAGATCGGCGCGGCGCGTATGACGCAGATTCGTTGCATCGTAAACAACATCGTTGCCAGCGGAAAGTGCTTCCTTTGTGCGGTCATGCAGGATATCGAATACCTGTTTGTGCATCTTCTTGTCGCCGCCGTCTGCTCCGATCTCAGCACGGATATCGTCACTGGAGAGTACGGTTGCATTCGGAATCTGGCGGGCGTAGGCGGTTTTGCCGGAACACGGCACGCCGACCATCATGTAGAACGTGGGTTTCTTCTCTGCCATTTTTATCGCTCCTTTGTTAACTGTTCATTGAATTTGTTAAGTGATTCGGTCAATTCTTTCACCTTTTCGCAAAGAAGAACTTCAACTATACCGATAAGTTCATCATCGAGTTTGATTGGCTCGATTTTTCGAGAAGGTGATTCAAAATCACAGACTCCGATCTTCTTGAACTTCTCACGCAGCACTTCATCTTTTGTGTTAATAAAGCACTCTGTTTCAGGGTGATCAAGTTCTTTCCCGTTTTTATGTGTAAACACACATTTGATAGCAGTCCACAGCAGAACATCTTCGATGTATCCAGTCCTACCATCACGAGTCTGAACATATTCGCCTACATGAAAGTCCACTTTAGTTGTCCTCCTCTTCTTCGGAATCTACCCAATCAATCGGCTGCTCTTCTTCAAACATGACCTGTGTGAGCTTCGAAACGGTGCCAGTAACCTTGAATTCAATGCTGCTGTTCTCTGGATTAACCCACTGAGAGAACATATTTTTTTCATTTTGTTGACGAATTTCTTGGATGTTTGTGATCAGTTCCAGCTTCGGATCGTAAATCGTGCACAATTCCACTCCGTCAACAATAATTTTCATTGTGTTTTCGTGCTCATTTGTTTCAAATTCAGATTTCAAGATTCTTTCTCCTCTCGAAGTGTCGGGTCAACCAGTGAACAGGTTACATCCACGTTGAGCGTCTTTACTTCTCTGGTGCGATATTTTTCACCAAGACCAAAGACTTCGCTTTTCAGTGTTTTATCAGCGAACCGAACCAATCCAATGCGGCCATTGGGTTCAATCATAACGTACCAGTCGTAATACTCATCCGAGCGTACCTTTTTGTAATAGCGGATGATTCGTTTTGATTGCTTATCTTCTATTACGAACGCTTCATATGCCGAGATATACGGCGATTCAGTTCTTGCTACAGGGGCTTCTGTTATTTCAATCATAATTACACCTCAAATTACACTTACTGCGGTTGCCGCCAGCAGGAATAAGACCAGAATGGCGGCAACCAGATATACGCTTTTACTCATGGGATCAGCCCTTCCAAATCATTGGGGAACCATCATCGTTGACAAGAAGTGTGAGCGTTCCGCGATTGTACATACCGTTAGATTGCGTATACATCACACGGTTTGCAGCGTTATACACGATGTCATAATAGGGATAGGAGGCGATTGTTACAAAATGCGCCTGCAAACTGGTTGGATTCTCAATCGGCTGTGAACCGCAGGCGGTCAGTCCGAGCGCCATCATTACGGCGATTAAGCCACCGAGAAAATATTTCCATTTCAAGATTGTTTTGACCTCACTTTACGAGATAAACCTTGTGATACTGAACGCCGAGATTGCTCGCTTCGGACTTGCTGCCGACTGCAATATCCAAGATCGAACCCTTGATGGCCGACCCTGTGTCAGCGCAGTAGAAGATGCCATCGTAGCCTTCAATGCGAATCTTAGAACCGAGAGGAATTACTCGCGGATCAACTGCAACCGTGTACCACGGCGTTACTGGCGTACCGAGAGCGGTGATATTGCCGCCTTCATCAGCTGCGCCTGTGTAGTAGGTGCACTTAAAGGTTCCCAAAAACTGACCCTTGGAGTTTTCCTCGGCCTTTTTCTTTTCCTCGGCAACCGCCGCGTTGTACTGCGCGGTCAGGTCGATGACGGTTTCGTTGTGTTCATTCCACATCTGCTTTGCGTACCAGATGGTGTAATGATGCTCTTCTGCGCCGAGTGCGCGGGCATTTTCTGCGAGCTGGTGTGCTGCGTTGCGCTGCTGGAGCGCTTTATCAAGATCCTTCTTGATATCTGCGGAGCTTACTGCTCCGGCGCTTACGGTAAGTACAGTGGTTAGACAGGCGGCTGCGGCCGCCGCTCGTCGAAGTGCGTGCTTGTTCATATTCAGTCTCCTTTGTTCTTCAGTTGGTCGATTACGTCTTCTACGATACGGTCATAGCCGACCATATCTCCGGTTGTGTATTGGAATTCGATGCCGTTTTGGTTCAAGGTTTTCAGAATGAGCTCGGAGACACCATCAGCTTCAGCCTCTGTTTGGTTGCGTCCTGCCGGGTTGTATTCCTTCACTCGAGCCAGAAAGTAATTGAGATTGTTGTAGGTGTTCCAAATGTTCAGCGTGTACTGTTTGTACGCCTCTCCGTAACATGGGTCATTTTTATTAAAATAAACCAGTCCGAGAAGCAACGGAGAGTCTGTGATAACGACATCTACCTGATCAGCACAGCGCCGTAGTCTGTAATGCTGTTTTGCTGTGATGTAGTCCTGTGCGGCGAGAGCGGTTTCGTTTTTCTCCCAAGTTTTGTCTTTCGCAAACTCGGTTACCAGTTCAGCGTTATACCCCAGCATTTTCAATCTTGCGAAAACATACGCCGCACCGGTAGATTTACCGCTTCCGGGGCCGCCGAACAAATTTACGACAAGGGTTGGCATTTTAATCACCTCACATTTTGTCGAGCTCGTTATAAAGCTCGGTTCTTGGATTGTATGGTACATATTCATAAGTCATTGCTGACTTAATGGCTTGGATTTGTGCCTTTGCTTTGGCTCGTTCCTGCACAAGTTCGGCCAGCTTCTTATAAATTTTGTAGCCGCGGTGCGCAGGAAGTTTCGGGTTGTTGCCGGCAAAGTGATACAGGTCAAGCATCTGTAATTCGCAGTCTTTCACTTTGATGGAAAGGTCGTCGATAACCTTTTGCAGGATATTGCTCTGGGAAACTGCTGCATTTACCGTCGGTACAAGCTGCTGTCTGACTTTCTCATCCACTGGCTCGATACGACAGTTTTTGAATTCACCGCGAGCATTCACTCGGAGAAAATTCTTGGCCGCCGTGTGTGTAAATGCTTTTGCTTTAGCCGGATCGAACACAAATGTCGGTCTTGCTTTACTGTCGATGGCGACATATCGCTTTTTCTTTGAGTGATATAGGACATATTCTTTTTCTAACACTATTTCACCGGCTTTCTTTTTCTTCTGATGGAGAAGGTGAGACTTGAACTCACTCCTTTGGGGTTAGAAACGCAATGTGCTGACCGTTACACCACTCCCCCATTTTTGCTGCTCTCGACCGGAGTTGAACCGGCATCTCCCTGCTCTGCTTTGAGCTACGAGAGCAGATCACCCGCTGACGGGGCGGGCAACCCGTTTATGAAATTGTTGACGTCTGGGCAACGTCGTGCCCCGCGCGGCTTGGAAACCTTGGTTGGGAGTTCCTCCAATTTGAATTATTTTTGTCCTGCGCGGCGGACGTGGTCACCCATCCGAGGTTTGAACTCGGAACTTATCGGTTAAAGGCCGATTACTCTGCCAGTTGAGTTAATGGGTGGTTTGGAGGCGTTGCCGCCTCCCAGCATTGAAAGGAGTTACCGACTTGCGTCGGTGGTGGAGGACTTGGGATTCGAATCCGTGGTGATCAGCCACACAGCACGCCGCTGCTCTGACATCCTTCTCAGTTCGTCCTCCATATTGGTACCGGCGTCCGGATTCGAACCGAAATCATCCAGTAATCTGCTGGCAAGACGGGGTATAAGCCCGTTGTTTTACCGTTAAACTACGCCGGTATTTTGCGGCGCATTCCACGCCGCCGTCCGTCTTTCCGGATTGTCGGAGAGTTAAACAATGACCCCTTTCGGGGTGGAGCGCCTGACGGGGATCGAACCCGCACTCTCAGCTTGGGAAGCTGATTTGCTGCCATTACAACACAAGCGCATATTTTGCGGGGCTTTCGCCCCGCGAGGTTATGCCGCGGACGAATCATCGATAAAGTCGTGCCACATTCTCAGAGCCTTTACCAGTCGGCGGTCAACCGACCGCTTTGTGATTCCGAGGATTTGACCAATTTCTTCAGAGCGATAGCCGACTTTTCGGTAATCGACCACGACCTTCAGATCACTGGGAAGCCGAGCGAGGAAGTCCAGCAGGTCAATGCAGAGGACGTCATCCGGCGAATTCATCGGGCGGCGATTTCTATCGGAACATTTGATCGCGTTATCCGCAGCTTTATTGTGCTTATTGATGGTTCTGGTGTAGGGAACCATCTCCGCCATGATGCAGGAAATTGCATAATGGGAAAATGTACAATCCTTATTCTGGTCGTATGTCACGGCCGCTCGCCACAATCCGCATTTTGTCGCCTGTTCCACATCCTCGTTGTAGAGCAAGGTCGGGTAATATTTGCGGATAACGAAATATCTGATCTTGTCATGCTGCTCAAACAAGAGCAGCGCTTTTTGATATTGGCTTTCATCAATCATCTGCAATCCCTCCGATTCTGGTTTTCTCGCAAGGGACTTGTACTCATTCTTCCTTTTGTGCTGCTATGCAATACTCATTCTTCCTTTTGGTGTCTGTCGGTCATGTGTTTTCCCTTACACTATCTACTATACAAAAATCGCGATTTTGGGACGCGAATTTTGAAAGTTTTTTCGGTTTGTATGATTGCACAACAAAAGGACGGCTAACATTAGCCGTCCTTATTTATATTGCACATATTATTTTAGCTTTTGAAGCCTGTTAAACTCTTGAATCAGCGATAAAAAACGATTTTCATTGGTGACGATTCCGCTCCAATTTCGGCATTGCTCAAAGAACCATGCTTTTTTGCTAAGCTCTCCTATAATCTCACCGGACATTTCCTCATACTGCTCTATTTTGAGGAACAGATAAGACTTCGCCAGAAATTGCGGCACGAGAGAATGCGGCGCTTCAAACTTCTGATAGCGATCCAGTCGGTAAACAAGATTTTGAATGGCCGCTGCGGTGACTGGTCGGGAAGAATTGAGTTGAATTAACCGCCCTTTCTCCAGAGGAACAAATCGGAAAATGAAAGGCTCCACCTCTTTAATCACGCGAGATTTTGTTTTTACCTGCATTCTGTCCTCGTCCATATCGTCCGTCGTTAATTCCGCGATTTCATCAGCGGACAAACCCAAAGCGAACATAGCCAAGGCGAGAGCCTTTTTATTATTTCTGCCGGAACGGAATGGGATTGAGGCGAGCACGTTGCTCATCTCTTCAAATGAATCAAAGAACTGTTCTGACCATGCTCCAGCCGGTTGGCCGACTGTTTCATCAATTGTATTCAGCGTGCTTGGAACGTTGTGCTCCTGAAGAAACTCCGCATACTTTCGCACGTCATACCGCACGTTGCTCGCAGTTTCCGGTCTATCCCAGACGGAGTTTTTCAGAAGCTGATTCCACTCCGCTCCAGAAAACTCTTCAACCGACTTGCCGGTTGCAAACTCTATCGGTTTAGATCGGTCAAATATTCTTTTGATTTTGATGCAGTCTTCGCGCTCTAACGACTGCATATACGCAACTCTCAATGGCTTGTAATCGCTTTTACCGTCCATACTGCAATTCCTCGCATTCATACTGATACGGCTATTATAACACAAATACGAGGAATTTAACAAGGCTATCAGTAGTCTTCATCTTCTCCGACGCCGACCGTGAAATAATACGGAGACTGTCCTGCTACGCGAAAACTGAGAAAGAAAATGTCCGGCTCGGTTTCTTTTGCAACCGCCCAGAGCAGATCACCTTCAATGAAGACCTGGCCTGTCATCACAGCTGCTAAGTACACACCGTTTTCAAGTGGCTCGACCGAATCGCAAATCATTTCGATTGCGGCTGTATCGTTTTTGTGATGGGAAAGCTCCATCTCGAGGCTGATAAAGTTCCCTTCTTGGAGAAAATGATTCAAACTTCTCCAGTCATCAAAGAAAATTGTGGTCATGACTGCTCCTCCATTTTATCGAACAAGTGTTCGCATTTTTCGATATGTTTATAATACCATTTTTACCTTGTCTATGCAATGGTAAGTTTTTCATGCAAAAGAAAGAAGTCCCAATATAGGGACTTCTCACTTCTGCTTCCTTTACTTTCGCTTTTCTGCTGCTTCTCTGGCCAGACGTTCTGCCCGGTAGGCGGCGCGGCGCTGACGGATTTCATCGTCAAGTTTTTTACGCTCATCGCTGTTCAAGTAGGCTTCCTGCTTTCGCGCAGCCTCCTCTTCCTTGCGTTTCTTCTCCTTGTCTTCTTTTACGCGAGGATCGATGGATTCATCAATGGGGTTATAAGGTTCAATGTCGTATTCAGGATAATGCCATCCTCTGCCTGTCACATCATCACGGTGATAGACACGATGCACCAGCCTGTAATTGAATTCAATTCCGAGCTGCTCACACTTCCACTCGAAATATTCAATTTGCAATCCGTGGATACTGGTATTCCAATACCCTGCGAGGCGCTTCCAGTTTGTTTTGAATCCTTTATTAGCGATACGATATCTGGGCCAATCTTCGTCTGGATATTCAATGGCTTTCGCTCTGATGTCCAGATATTTCTCGAACAAAGCCATACTCTCCGGCGTGGCCTGATCTGGTCTGTTAGCCTGTTCAGCCCGCTGGCGTGCATCTGCTGTAAACAAAGCACCCAAGCCAAGAATCAATTTGAAACCGGGTAACATAATATCCCTCCTTAGTTATTCATACACTGGACAATAGCGCTGATAATGATAAGAACAATCATCCAAGTCCAGACTGCCCAAGGGCCGCCGAAAAAGGCAACCAGAATCTTTTCAGAAAGCGGCATTTTCACCTGTGCGCTGCAGAATCTGTGTCCAATCATAAAAGCGATAATATCACAGGCGTTATCACATTCCTCTTTTGTGATAACTCCTGCATCGCGCAGAGTTTGAAAATCTTCCATGCTGCAATGCTCCCAGTTGACTTCCGGGGCATCCTCGAACAACAGTTCAAGTGCTCTACGACAGTCAAACTCATCGCCAAGGTCGATGCTGTTACGACCCTCTTCCGTTAAGTAATACCAACGCTCCTCTGCTGAACCTCTCTTCGGTGCTTTCTTATTCATAATCTTTAAGACCTTCTTTCGTAAGATAATAGCGGCGCTCTTCCTCAGAGCCGCGCTCTGGTACTCGCATTTTTGCCATTGCGCTCACTTCTCCTCGTTCTCTGTAATGTCTTTGTCTTTGATATCGTCCAGTGTGAAGCCGTAGTCGAGGTTCTCGTACAGCTTGTTTTTCTTTTCTTCTTCCAGACCGATGTAGCGAAGTGTTGTCGCTCCACTGGTGTGATTGAGCATCCGCTGCAGATACGCCAGAATCTCAGGCGACTGCTGATTATCCATAAACAGGTGATATCCGAACGTCTTTCTCATGCTGTGCGTGCCGAGCTTGTACGGCAGATTCAAATCCTTACCGGCATTGCGGAGGATTCGGCCAAACGAAGATCGTTTGATACCCTTGTTCTCTCCTTTTTGACTGAGGAACAGATTCGTTTCATCAGTACAGTTTGGGATAGAAGCAACCAGTTCATGATAACACTCCATCGCGAGGTCATTCAGAACGACTGTGCGATATTTGCCGGTTTTTTCTTCTTTCAAACGACATTTACCGTCCTCTGAAATATCTCCGACCTTTGCCTTACAAAGATCGCCACAACGCAAACCGATACTGCATCCAATTAAAAACATCAGTGCATTACGAAGCTGACCTTTTCCGTAGAAATACTTCGCAATTCTCAATACATCTGCTTTATCTCGAATGGGGTCAACCGTGCCGTTTGCGCCGACTGTTGTTCTGCGTTTAGCCGATGCTTTCGCTTTAACGAGTTTCTTTTCTTCTTCCTTTTGCTTAGCAAGTTCATCTTGCGCTGTAACTAAAGCCTCAACGAAACCCGGATTTGAAATCAGAGCTTTAGTGAGAGCGCCTGTATCAATGCTTGCATATTTGATCATGTTCTGCAACGGCTCTACGTTCTCGTCCTGATAAAGTTTAATTACTTCCGCTGCCATATTGTGTAATCTCCTTTCATTTTAGCACATCCGCACAAAAATGCAACATATGATTTCAATTAGTTGTCAATTGCGCTCTGAATGCTCTCGACGCTTTCGTTCAGACTCTCCGATGCGGAATCGAGAAAATCGATGATCTCAGAAAGTGCTTCGCCCTTCTCGCTGTCCTGCAGGTTCTCCGGCATGTTATCGAACTTCTCTTCCTCACCGTCCTTGATTTCATCCAGTTCCTCGTGGATGGTTTCGATACGGCTGATCAGGTCGCTGAGCTGCTTGCGGTTCATCTTGTTCATGTGTCATTCTCCTTATGCTGTTCTGTCATTCTTAGCTGCGTCATACAATGCTGTCAGTAAGTTATCTCGTTCCTCTGCTGCAGGACATGTTCTTGCTGTGAAGTTATTCAGTGCCGACTGAATTTGCTCTACGCTGATATTAGCCAAGTGCTGGCTGAGAGCGTAGCCGCTTGTCAGTGTGTTATCAACGCGAACGTGCTGACTTGGTGTTGCTACGAGTTCATAGAGCAGACTGGTTGTCCGCTTCACTAAGGCTTCGTCAAAACTTCTGCAAAGAATTTCCTTTGCAGTTTGGTTCATAACACCGCTGACCAGAGCCGGGACTTTCGTTTCTCTCTCTGTCTTTTCAGTCTGATTATTATTAGTCTGATTATACTTAGTCTGATTAGGGTTTGAAAATCGAACTTCTTGGGTTTGAAAATCGAACTTCTTGGGTTTGATAATCGAACTGGTCTCAAAATCGAACTGGTCGGAACCGGTTTGATTATCGAACTGGTTTGTGGATAAAGTGGTTCGGTTTTCGAACTGGTCTGTGGATAAAGTAGTTTGATTTCCGACCGGTTTGATTTCCGAACTGGTATCAGAATCGAACTGGTCTGTGGATGAGTTTGTGGATAAAGTTGTTCGGTTTTCGAACTGGTCGAGCAAGGCCGGGTCGAGAACATAGATGCGATTCGGCTTGCCGAGCCCTTGTTTTGCTCTGCGAATGAGACCCCAATCTTCGAGCGTATCCATCAGCTTGACCGCTTTTGCCTTTGCACAGCCAACGCTTTCCATAACTGAGTCAATGGAAAAATAGACATACGGCGTGCCGTTTTCATCTCGCCATTTATTCGCGATAGAGAGGTTGAACCGGTCTACGATTAAGGCGTACAGGAGCTTGGCGTCAGCGGAAAGTGATTTGAAACAGGGCAGCTTGACCAGCGCTGCCGGAAAGCGAATGAACGGAAAGTCGCTCACTCGATTGATATTTTCTTTCATTTTCTTTGTCCTCCGAGTTTTTTCCCTATACTATCTACTATACGTCTGACCCGAAAAAAGGACGCGGAAACCTGTTAATAATTTGTGAACAATTTATTTGGCAAATAACCACGGCTTTTCGCTTCTAACCTGCTGATATGAGTAACTATTTACACTCTTTAAGCCGAGCGAAACCGCCAGTCCGCAATTGACCGCTTCCATTTCATCGTAGCTGCAGCAGCCGATTCGTTCCATCAAGCGGCTCACATCGACCGTCACAACCTGCTCACAGAGAGCGATAGACGGAACGTAGCCGCGAACTCGAATGTGGGTCGGAAGCGGACGATGCTTCTGCGAAGTGGTCAGATACACGATCTCAACCACACCGGAAGCGCGATTGTTGGCATCATTGGAAACAATGATGGCCGGTCGGGTTTTCTTCTGCTCGAAGCCTACTGCGTTGTCGTCGTTCTTGATGTAAAAAATGTCGCCGCGGCGAATGTCTCTGTAGTTCATAAAATATTCTCCTTATCGATAAATGTTGCTCTTAATGATCTGCATGCGGTGCTTTTCCTTGTTTGCGTCCTCGGTGATGACAATGATTTCATCGGGATGAATGCTGGCCGAACCCAGATAAGTGCCGTCTTCCTTGAGGTCTCTGATCCTCTGGTCGATAAACACGATGCGCTTTTCTTCCGTCGGGAAGAGATAAGTGGCATTGTCGCCGTCATCGTAGGCAAAAGTGGCTGCGAAGCTCGGGTTTTCTTCTACTTCTGTCCGTCTCGATTCTTCGAGGCACTCTTCTCGAGTCATACCGTCAATGATGTCGCGGCCACACCCCGGACACGGAGCAAAACAATGGTCGCCGATGATTTCCTCATGAATGAGCTTGTTCTCAAACCAGATTCCGCAGTTATCACAATGAGTGAGGTCATCGTTGTCCCACATATTATCAAAACAAGTGTCGCAGACAATCCTTTCCTGCTCTGTGTCATCGTTGATGGTGCGCGGCTCGGGAAGCTCGCAATCGTCAAGCGTGAATGGCTTGCCGCATTCGGTGCATTTGAAAATCTTTTTCATGTCGTTTCCTCCTTATTTCACTTCGACTTCGGTGATTTCCCACACCGTTTTTGCGTAATTGCAGGGGCTGCAATAAAAAGAGTAACAGACATACATCTGGTTGGGATCGTCGGTCAGGAACTCTGTTTCGTCCTCGTCCCACTCGATTTCCTCCTCATCCAGAACACCGCTGCGCTTCACACTGTCGTGCATAATGCTGTTCAGTGTGTGCAGATTCTCACTGGCGGCGATTACTTCACCGCCGGAATTGTCTTCATTATCGTACCAGTGGCGCAGAACATAGATTTTTTTCATTTTGATTCCTCCAATCGGTCGGATTTGTTGTTTTCGTTCGGTCGTTTTAGTGCTCGTTGAACACAACCTGCTCGCCACACTTCAGTGTCCAACAGCCGGTGTCAGTCATTGCACACTCGGCACAGTTGCCGTTGCACGGCTTTGCATCTGCTCTTGCGGTCGTCGTGCCATCCTTGAAGCGAACGTGCGCTTCGGGCAAAGAAAAAGGATTGACCATTTCAAGGTCAACCCAGCCGGAAAGAATAAGATGTAAATTGTCGGGGATATGCTTGCCGTCACTCAGGACAGCGTTTACAAAATCATATCGCTTGGTGAAGCACAGAATCTCGCAATGCCGATTGCGCTCGGCGATACCGATCATGTGGAGCAGATAATCCTTGTTCGGAATGTCGCCGCTGACGTGAAACCGGAAGTACCGGTTAAGCATTACGGTTGCCTCTACTTCACGCCAGAACGTCTCAGGATCGCTCTGGAGCACCTCGAGGTTATGCTGATAGGCGTTTCTTACGGTCGGTCTCAGACGCTCCAGCTTGGCTGCGTAGCACTTCTCTTTGCACTTGCAGTCGCGGCAGGTCTTAATGGCCGGCAGGCTGACGGACGGGATTGCTCCCATCTTGGAATTGCCCGGGCTGATCTTAATATTGGTATTGATAGTCATGATGTATACACTCCTTATTTACTGCTGGTTGATTACTTCATGGAATGCTGCGGATGCTGCATCGTTCCACGCCATGCCGTTGTCTTCCTTCTCGCGTTTGAGGTATGCCATACGGTTCATGGTGTCAATCGAAATATCGCGGATATGGTCGTAGAGCAGATCGTCTTCGACCTCGATAGTATTTTTTATATCTTCAATATCGTTTTCGTGCTGGATGGTTTCGAAGACCTTCTGTTTCACATAATTTTTCAATGTTACGGGCGAAATATTCCATTGGAATTTATGACCGTCACTCGAAATGGAGTCATCATCCCAAGACACTTCATCATCGAACTCGTCGTTCGAGCCGAAGAATGTCTCATGGTCGTCTCTGTTAAAACCGGAGATGATATCGTCAATCTCCTGATTGACAAATTCCTTTGCTTCGTCGTAAGTAAGAAAAATGCCATCGGTACCAAAATATTGTTCTCCGCAGTCGTAATAACTGCGGAGATGAGATACTGCGAATACAATCATAACGATTCCTCCTTATCTTGCGATTGCGGTGTTGTGAAGACGCTGGTCGGGTTTGAAAGAACGTCCGTGCTCAACGCCCTGATCACGGTACTTATTCGCCCAGGCACCGGCGGTTCTCGCATGGGAAGTGCTCGTTTTCATGCTGAGATTGCCATAGGCGTCCTGCACATCCTTCGGCGTCATCATGACCAGTCCCCACTCCTGATGCTCGGCGTCCTGCTTCTGGTATTCCTGATCCAGACCGGCAACAAATCCGTCGCCGTAAGCGTTGCAGGCAAGGCGGATATCGGTTGCGCTGTAACCCTGCCACTTTCTCGTGTGATGAATGGTGCGCTGTTCCCTCTTGACGCAGTCGATTGCGTAGCGGAGGATGCGCTCGGCGATTTCAATATCGCTTTCAAGACCCATCAAAATAATCGTGAGTGCCTTGCTGCGCGGCGGCTTGCGGCAGTAATTCTTACAGCAATAGTGCTTTGCGATAACGTCGCTCAGCTTGTAAATCCAGAAGTCGGTCATGGTCGTACACTTGATATCGGCAAGAACCTTGGTCACAACCTTTTCTTTTGTGCCGGTACACTCTTCCGGGCGGAGCTTGTGCTGAACCATGAGAGCACGAGCCTTGAGAAGCGCGGCTTTCGCTTCGTTTTCGTTCGGAGATTCTGCCAGCGCGAGGAGCTTTGCGATTCTTTCTTTGATGTTATTGTTCATGATGTATTCCTCCTGTTTGGATATAAAAAAAGCAGGAGCTACTGACTCCTGCTTATGTCATTATTTTATACGAATTCAATTTTAATAGGTCGTTCTTCCGATACATAAACCGGAATCACTTGCAGCGTATTTCTTCCAGAGCTTTTTGAAAAGTCTTACGACACCGTCAAACTTTTGTTCGGCAATTTTGGTAAAAAAGAAGAGCTTGCAGGTTGTTGCAAGCTCTTACGGTGTTGATATTTGATTATACGATATAGTCCATATGTTTGGTGATTTTCTTTTCCTCTGGATGGAATCGGTTCCATTCATAAGCGAAATTCTCCGCATTGAGGAGAAGATCGGGTTCACCTTCGCAGATTTCGATTTTGCTGTCTGCGATGAACAATGCGTTGCAGAGTGCTACTGCGTTTTCTCTGGTCAACCGAGTAAAGAATTCCTTTTGGACAAGACGGAATACTTCTATATGGCAATCCTCGAGACAGTTTTCGAGGGTTGCAGTTTCTCCGCGACCGAACATCTTGTCTAAGTCACTGGTCGGTTTGCCTACTTCGTCTGCCCATTTGCTATAGATTGCGATATGTTCATTGCTCAAATCCATTCGAGCAATTGCGGTCATCAATCCCATACCGTATTTGTCCGTAAATTTGCTGTGAAATTCATAGTGATCCATGTTCTTTCCTCCTTTGCTTGCTTACATTATACAGTTTTCAAGGTACGATAACAAGGACTTTCGCCCTTGTTAAATGACGGTTTTATAAGATGTGCTCCTTTCGATTGTGTGCGAGATACTTCGCTTCCAGGACGGGGCCAACTCTGACCGGGAACAGAATAGCGTCAATCGTTTTCCCTTTGTTAATGAAGTAAAACGGCTTCACCGGAGAATAACCAAGATACTTTCCGCCCTCGAATACATCCAGAAACCAGTTCAAATAACAGTTATTCAGTGCGAAAATCATTTCGCCACAGTCCATAATGTAAGGCTTGCATTTGTCTTTCACCGCGAGATTTTTGCGAATTTCAACCAACTCTTTCTTGGTAGGAAGCTCGATAGGTTTGCCGTGAATGATACTGTCTTCGAAGATTTCTTCGACTCTTTTATACAGACTTTCATCAGAAGTCTGTACTTCATCCGGAACCATCGGAGACTTAGGTTCATCGAGTGTGCGAACAGCCATCACACCATTAGTTGCGTAATAGAAATTATTGAAACGATAAACACCGTCAATTTTATCAACATCGCCATTGTTCATGGACAAAACACGTTCGAACAACTTCTGTTCTTTTTTCGTCATATGTAACACCTCAAATGTAGATTTTGTGGTTACCAGCGTCGGGAATCTTCAGTACAGCGCTGAATCATTTGCTCCATAAGCACGGTTGTGCTTTCACCGTCGATTTTCCACTGGCGGAGCGTGTTGCACATATCCTGTGCAAGATGCGCTCTCTCTCGGGTGTAATCGCCCTCTGCAGTGGCAAGTGCTTCGTCCCACTCGCCGTTCGGATCGTTGCGAGCTGCCCAGCGAATTACGTCAGCCAGCGTGATGTTATCCGGCTTAGGAACGATTCGCATATTGTCGCGCCAGTTCTCATCGTTTACGTCGATGAGGAATTTGCCGCGATTTTCTCCTCGCTGGCGGGTGTAATGCAGTACGTTTTTGTCTGCTTCATCTACATAGAGAATACAGAGCGGAAATTCGTCCCACTTCTTTTCTTCCGTGTACAGCGTATCGCGGATTACATCACGCTTCGTAATCAGCTCCTCGTCATACTCGAACTCATCGCCGTAATTGAAATAGCCGAGTTCAGAGAAAACGCGATAGCCGCCCAGATCGGGAGCAACAACGATTGCATCAAAGTCACCGTTAAGACCGTTTGCAAACGCCAGAATGCTTTCTTCGGTGTACGGAATAATCCGATTACCGAGGTACTTAACGCGATTCTTGTTGCAATCGTCCGGATCTCCGGTGATGTAAAAGCAATCAGTGATAAACCCGTCATAGATACCGTTTGTTTTGGTGTCACAACAAGACATCTCAAGATATACTGCGCGACCGTCTACCAGATGAAATGCAGTGCGAATGCGGCAGTTGCCGATTGTTTCCTTGCTGCGCTCGGCACCAGACCAGCCGGCACCCTCGAATACTAATGTTTTCATACTGCTGTTTCCTCCTTCTCGATGATGAATCCTTCCTGCGGTTCGATGATGAACCGCTCAGTGTCTTCGATGGTTGCTTTGGGGCCGCCAAAGCACCACGACATTCCGATTCCGTAATCGGGAGCGCCGGTTTCCTTCGCGGCTGCAATGAATTCATTCTGGACTGCTTTGGATACCAGAATGCGAGTGCAATCGTATCTCAGTGCGGACACGTCTTTGTACCCCATTACCTTTGCGAAGTTGTCGAACAGTGCGTTCATGGAGAACGTATGGCACTGTTCCTGCGTGAGTTCATATTTCATTATGTATTGCCTCGCTTTCTTAATTTATGTTGGCTGCGGGCTTTAAGGATGAACCCGCGAGAACCTCACACTAATTACTATACAAATCGCCCCGTTTTGGGACGTTGTAATTTATGGTAATTAGGCGATTGTTGAATCGCTGTCGGTGAATTCCGCTCTCATTTGTTCCGAAATATCGTAGATTACCCAGTCGAGCATCTTTTTTGTGACCGGAATTTTATCCAGCTTTTTACGCCGGAACACCGAGTAAACTGTCTCCGCTTTGATGAAAGTTGAATTAGATCCGCAGATATCACGAGGCCCTGCAAAGTAATACTTATCGGATATGTTTGCAACCGCAGTGCGGTTATATCCGCAAATCTTACAGATGTCGATTGTTCTGTAATACACTTCACCGTCAACCAGAGTTGCAAGAACGGTTCCGTATTCGTCATGCTTGAATTGCTTCATCGGCGGATAAATTTTCTTTTGCAATGGCTTGCCGCAAAGTGTCGGAACGATTTCCTCGTCAATCCATCGCTCAAACTCGAAAAGCAACTCGATTTTGCGACGATTTATAAGCGAGTGGACGTCATACTGTGACAAATAAGTCACAGAATCAACCGATCCATTCGACTTTGGAGCGCGAATTACTTTCTTAAATGGGCATAATTCCGCAACGCTTGCGGGATTTTTATAACCCAGTGCAGAAAGAATCGAAAGTGCTTTGAAATACGGCTTACCACCAATCTTTGTGGCTTCGATTGTTCCGAAGTTTGGGTGGTAAAACGTTTCAATCTTACTGTTCGTCAGAAGCGGATTATTTTTTGTCCCGGTTTCAGGCACTGGTTGGAGCGTGGTTTCAGTCCGCTGCGGAGTTGCAGGCTGTTTAATTTCCTGCTCCGGTTGCTGATCGAGTTCGTTCTGGGCAAGCTCAATTGCGTGACCCAGAACATCGAGGATTCTTTTCGTGCTAACATCTGCCATATGTATTCTCCTTTCAGGCTGCGCGGCTGTGTTTGCCGCGGTAACTTGTCTCCGCTTGATAACGCTTCCAGAGCGTTTTGGTCGTATTCCATGCGTCCCCTACGGCGAACGTTCCGAATACAACCGTGCAGAGGAAATTATTTTCACCGGTTGCAACCGTTGCGATAGTTGCAACGATAGCGATTACGGTAAAAAACAAGCTGCTAAAGTAGTGTTTCATGATTATTTCCTTTCCGTTACTCTGATTTTTGGGTATAAAAAATGCACCCTTTTGCGGGTGCTGCGGGCATTTGTTAGATTATCGGGAGGTGCTTGACGCAATTATTCAGAAGCGAATACGCAACCGAACGGATTGCGTCCTCGCTTGTGTAACCGTCGAAATCGCTGTAGTCGGCAATCCATGCGGCTACATATTCGATTTCGTTTGCGTTGCATTCATGATCGCGGATGTAATGGAGCAAGCGCTCGTATTCGTCGTTGTCCATTCCGCTGCAATAATCGTAGCGGATACACATGGAACGAACGTCATCCAGATTCCAGAGCATTTCGATTTTCATTTGTTTTCGTCTCCTTTTCGGTTTCGTTTTCGTTTTGCTCTGGTTTCAGAGCGTTTCCAGTTCGTTTTCGATCTGGTTCGCTTCGGTTTCGGAAACGAACGCCTCAAAGTACACGCCCGTAAAATCCGGCTCTCGGATGCCGCTTACGTTGTAAGTGATATCCATTTCTTTTACTCGCGGACGGAGTTTGTTCCACTCCGCTGCGGTGAGGAATACGCCGCCCCAGGTGCGGGGATTGGTTGCGATAGCTGTCATATGTATTACCCCTTTCGATTTATTGCGAATGGTTACATTTTGTGATATAATCTGGTTGTCACCAACTTTGATCCGCTCCGGCCAGTGATATAAATCTTTACATACTGAAAGTATGTGTGCGGCATTACGATACATAGCCGCAGATTTTTATAATGAAATGGAGGGGTCACTGTGGAGCAGAACATCTTCGTGCTTTGCTTTGCGCTGATCGTACTGGCAATCAAGTGCGGTTGATGACAGCACCGGCAGGCTTACGCTTGTCGGTGTTTTATTTTTGTGACAACCAGATTATCACCGCCTTTCGGCGTGGATGAGGGCTTTAAGGATGAACCCTCGAGAACCTTTCCGGCAGGAATCATTTTCAAATTACTTACCTTTCGGTTTCCTGTTCTCCGCCCTGCGGTGCAGATTGCAAGACCTGAAAGGTTCGGCCTTTTCTATTATTGGGCACAGGCTTTTTCCCATGCTCCGAAATCATAGGCATCACCCCTTTCTTTGGTTTTACTGCCGATCAAATCCTTGCGATTGCTCGACAGCCAATGATACGACCGTTTTCGTCACGGACTGCATCGTCCGTGATAAACACGTCGTTGCGGTCACGACATGCCTGCGCAGTCAGCGCAGACACAAGGTAAATCGTTTCCGGCTGCGGGTCGGGCAAACCGGTTACGGCACCATAGCTGCACTGGTTTACTACGATACCGTTTACTTCGGAAACCCTTTCGCGGGTCTGAGCGGCACGGGCAATCGTGCCGCTCGGCTCGATGGTTGCGAGGACGGAATTGTCCTCGCGCAGGAAGTTGATGGCGTGCGGTGTGAGATTGACGATTTTCATTTTGTTTTACTCCTTTTTTGTTTTCGTTTCCGGTCGGTTTTGTTTTCGTTTCCGGTCGGTTTTGTTTTCGTTTCCGGTCGGTTTCGGTTGCGTTTACTTAGTAACCGGAATCATGGCGATGATTTCATCGTCGGTTATATCCAGCGTTCCCATCGTGTCGAATACTGCGAGGTATTCAACGCCTACGGTCAGTTCGTCGCAGATTGCCCATTCGTGCCCGTCTGCGGTTACGAAGGTAGAGGTTGCAAAGTCGGCATTATATTCAATGCCGGTTGCGGTCGAAGTGGTTGCGCGGAATTCTTCTGCGTAGGACAGGGCAACCGTATTTATTTTGGTTTCGGTTGCGGTCGGATTTGCTGCCGGTGCGGTTGCGGTGCCGGTCATAAGGGTTGCGAGAATGAGCGATAATGCGTTTTTAATCATTGTGAAACTTCCTTTCTATTGCGGTTTTGGGCATGAAAAAAGCACCCGGATTGGGTGCTTGTGCGAATGGATTTATTTTGTTTTCTTGCTGAGGTCGAGACCGTATTGCGCTTCGAGGGCTTCTGTTATGAATGCATTCACGGATTTTCCGCGAAGGCTTGCTTCTCTTTGCAAAATCTCACGTTTCCCTTTGGGAACTTGATAAACTACACGTTCATAGTTTGCCTTTTTGTATGCTTCACTACTCACAGTATCACCGCCTAAAATTATGGTATAGGCGTATTATATCACGCTTGTGCGGATTTTTCAAATTGTGCAGACGGTGATTTATTCTAAAAAAGGGTGCACTTTCCCTGCGGTCTTTTTGCTTGTGTTTTCAGGCGTGCCGGTTTATTGCGACACGCCTGTTTTTGCTATGTATTGCATACTATTTTCGTATACTTTCGGATTATGAAAAAGATCTGGCGGTTGTGTTTACTTGGTGGTCTTAGCGGTGGTCTTGCGTGCCTTTGCTACGATTGCACGGTTCTTGCGTGCGGTCTTGGCGTCCGGCTTGGCAGTGATAACGGAATTCTTGCGTGCGCAGGCTACGGACTTCTCGGTTGCTACGGATTCCTTCTTGCCTTCTTCTACCTTGCCGGAAAGCGCGTTCGGCGTGCCGGTTGCCTTCTTGGCGATTGCGTCCTCGGCCTTCTTCTCTGCATTGGTCTGCTTGGGCGCGGATACCTTCTTTTCCTTTACGCCGGTGTCTACTGCGAAGGACTTTTCTTCAATGCGCATTGCGATAACGTTCTGGATCAGGCCGAGGATAGACTTATCTCGATCAATCTTCATGACGCCGTTCACGTTGCGCTTGGCATTGCCCGCAGAGGTCTTGATGAAGTGCACGCTTGCCTTAGTCGGGTGTACCTTGGTATCCTTGCCAAGAATCATCATGAAGATTGCGTCAAGCTGAGAATACAATGCCTTGTCATCATGCGCGGTGAAGTCGATGATACGCGCTTCGCCCTTCTTGTTCGTGCCGTAACGCAGACGCGACACCTTTGCAGGGCGGTTTTCATCGGACAGCATATCGCCGTGATACAGGGCGATATTATCAGCGAACCTCTGAACATATTCAAAGTATTCAGCGTCATGTGCGAGGGTCTTTTCCGGCATTTTTTCCTTCTTCATGAAGGCGTCAATAGCGGTTAACGGAATACGAACGTTTACTTCTACGGTGCGCAGGCCGTTATCGTCATCCTTTACGCGCTGTGCCGTGATAAACTGCTTGAGCAGGAATTTCTCAGCCGTGCCCTTTGCAGACTCAGCGATAAAGTCGGCGCGAGTCTTGGTGTTTGCTTCTTTTACCTTGTCAGTGTAGACAGCCTTCACCTTCTCTTTCTGTGCAGGCTTGGTGTCTGCGCTGTTGTACAGGGTTTCGAGTGCGGACAGAGAAAGTGCGGACAGGGTCTTTGCGCTGAAGTTTGCGATCTTGGTAGTAGTGTTGTTCTTAGTCATAATAAATACCTCTTTCTGTTGTGTATATGGTTTTTCTGTGTCGGGACTTGTGTCCTTTAGAAAGCGCACAAGTCGTAGCTTGTGCGCTTGTAAAAGATACAAAAATATCGTACTGTTGCGCTTTTAGGTTTTTGTGTCCGCCGATTCCTAAAGGGGTTTACACCCCGCTTTCGTAGTGCCCCCGCCCCAAGTGCCACTTTTGGGCGCGGTTCGTGTATAGGCTTTCATCCATACACGGGAAAAGCGTGTTTCCGCAAGTGCTACAGGGGCACGCGCTTTACGCGCGTTCCTGTGTACCTTGTGGTATAGCACGGACTACCAGAGACGCTACTTTTTCCGCGACACTACTTAACCATTTTTTCCGCTTTTCCGCGCTTGACAGGTTTTCTTTACAGCTTTACCAGATGATAGCTACACCACACAGTCACCTTACAGGGGTTTTCACGGTGCTTTGCAAATGAGCATTGCAACGGTGGAACATCCCCGCGCGACTTTTCATATAAAAAGAGGGTTAAGGTTTTCGCATTGCTACTTTATCCGCGCGGTGCATTCCGCGCCTGAAAAGTAGCTTTCGCGCCTGTTAAGTTTTCAAGGTGCTTTGGGCGGTGTTTCCGGTCTGTGTTCCGCTTGGCACTGTGTGCCCGCACTGTGTGCGCTGTGGTTCACAGGTTTTCCGCACTGCCCGCGCTACACGGTTTTCACCGTGCCCGCGCTCGTCGTAGTGCACGCTATACACGTTCCGATACCGCGCCGACTTTCGGCGTGCACGTTCGGGGTGTTATACCCGACGCCTGTCCGCGGAATGCTGTCCGCGGGGGCTACGACTATTCGCAAGGTGGACACCGTTCGGACTGTCCGCGCGTCCCTCGACGCTGTCCGGCGGTCTTGGGGTGTACCCCCCTGGAGTGTCTCCATTATAGCGCGGGTGTACCCCCTTGTCAACCCCTTTTTCAAAAAATTTTTCGACCAAGCCAGAAGTTCAGTTGTACGGTTTTCGCGAATGTGCGTGGTGAGGTCGGTCGCGGCCTTCTTGACCTTGTCGAAAATCTCCGACACCTCGTCAATGGTCGGCTCGCAAGTGTTGCGAATGCTGTTGAGCGCGGACACCTGCATGATAAGCTCGTTCTCGTTTGCGGCTTTGCCAGTAATCTTCTTCTCTAAAGTGATGCCCTTCTCTAACATAGTAGTAGCCTCCTAAAGTATGTAGTTGTGTGTGTACATATTGAGTAATATGTACTGACTTTTGAAGGCTTTCGCCTTCTCAGTCTTTGGTCATTGGTATACCAGTGTATTCCTCGATAGCTTGCACTATCAGCGAGTTCACCGATATGCCGTTTTTCTCTGCATACGCTTTGAGCATAGTCCGCTTCCCCTTCGGTAGCATTAAAGAAATGCGGTCATAGGATTGACGGTTAAACTCATTGGTGTATGCGGTTTGGTCAAAAGCCACTTGCAGCACCGCCTCGAAATAATATGTATTGCCTATCGGCTCGGCGCTTTCGCACCCGATACTATTGTATCGTATGTTTGCGGATTTTGCAATCAGCTATTGACTTGTAGACTTGCTATCGAACCGTTCAGCTCTTTAGCTTGTCTTTATTGTACCACATATTACTCAATATGTCAAGTACAATTTTTTTCGGCTTTCGCCGTTCACCTTGCAGCTTTCGCCGTTCGGTGTAACTTTATTCTATCACATATTACTCAATATGTCAAGAAAAAGTTTTTGGTGTTTTCCGCTTTTCCTTGCGTCCGTGTCGGTGGATAAACGTTCGTGTGCCCGCCGTGCATACACACGGAAGACTTGAAGCCGTGCAACGTGCATACACACGTCGGCGGGCAAAGTGGTATAACTTGACAAGTAGCACGCCCGAACTCAGTACCATTAGCTCAAATGCCCGATTGGCGGTCGGTGTGTGTTCCCTGTTTTGTTGTACTCATTCTATCACATATTACTCAATATGTCAAGAACTTTTTTCAACCGACCGCCGACCGATTTTTTCAAACCGTGTCGTTGTCCTGTTGACATGATGTATTATATCAAACGTGCTGCAAAATGTCAATAGTTTTTTCAAAAAATTTTTCGACCAATTTTTTCTCAGTCGCATATATGGAACGCGCCTGCACGCGCACGGGTACAATATATACGCGCAAAAAAAATTTTGGTGTGAGCCTGCAAAACGTACACTATGTGCGATAATAGGTAAGGCGTGCGAAAAGAGATAGAATGCACGATATCATGTGAGATACTATGCTATGTAGTATCGAATACTATATACGGATAAATGCATAAATATGCATACCATGAAAATGGTACGAAATGGGACTATTCTATAAAATCGACTTTTCGAGTATACTATAGAACAACGTTTCGGAACTTTTCGGCGGTCTAAATGCTTCATTTTTATCAAATGGGGGATATTTTACACTTTTCCAGATATTCTACCAGTTTCTGGCAGGGTAGTTACCTCATCTCACTCTACCCCATATTTTCCCCCTCTTTCCCCGAACTTTCGCTCCCCTTCTTCCCCCTTTCCCCCTCTTTAATCCCCGTTTCCTCAATTTCGTGCGCTGTTCCCGAGTTTTCGCCATCTCTCCTTTCCCGAACACTCGAAAAAGGTACATTCCTATAATCTGCTGTAACCGTCAGCTCGAGTATAGCCAGCCACAAGCTCTACGGAAGCTCTACTGCAGCTCCATCATGCATCTGTCACGCAGGTCTACAGCTGCCATGCAATCCTGTATCTAACCTATCATCTCCTTATCTCCCGCCAGAAGGGAATACTGCCTATAGCACTATGTAGCACTACACACTCTTGCTCTACTATGACTATTCTCTGCTATATAAATTAGCCGCCGCGATCTCTAAAACCCACCCTTATAGTTTCCATGCATTTCCACATATTGCCTACAATGCCCCGTATTCGCCTCAGAATGCCCCGTACTGGCTTTTCGTATTCTCGTGGTATAATTTCCCATTCGTATGTCAAAAGCGATTACAGTTCAATTCTGCCGCCAGAACGAAAATTGTTCTTTAACGGCAGACGCACCTCTCCATACCCGCTCTCTCACAGTTGCGTATCCACTCATTAAAAACAGCCGGCCAAGGTTTAATAGTCGGCTTTATCTATTTCTGTATTACTAAGGTCTAAGCCAGCCAGAAGAGCATACTTTAACTGGCTATTTTCCCATTCAGCAACATGCACAAAAGAATCCATAATCTTTGTATATCTTTTTCTTCGACTCCGCGTCCCAAAAACGCCTTTTTTGTATAGTAGTTAATAGAAGCAAAAAAATCCAATCACCCCGCAAAGGAGGCATCCAGATGGCAAAGCGACCTGCTATTCGCACGACATAGAAGCACCCAAAGTTCCGCAGCTACGATGGCCGCAGCGGATTCGATTTCATTCCTATCCCCGTAGTCCCTGACATCAAGTCAATCTCTCCGGCTGGAAAAATCCTGTACTCTCTCATGCTCTACAGAATGCAGTTGTCAAAAAGCCGCCCAGAATGGATTGACGAGGATGGCGAGCCATTCATCTATTACTCTCTCAAAGAGGTCATGCGCGATATCTCTTGTGGAGAGAAGAAGGCGCTGCAGCTGTTTAAGGAGCTTGAAGAAGCACACCTGATTCTCCGGCGTAGCCAATGTCAGTTCTCTACCCCGCGCATTTATATACCGACCAATCGTTCAGACGAAGCGTGACGCTCAGTTTGCTTGATTCCAATTTCCTCTTTCCTCTGGCTGGCATTTTCAAAATCGCCCAGCTCAGCCTATGTATTTATGATTAAGTATTTTGATTATGTATTTATGATTAGTGTATTTATGATTAGGGTTTGATTTGGAAGGACGACGAGTTTGATTTGGAAGGACGATAAGTTCGATTTGGAAGGACGGCGGGTTTGATTTGGAAGGACGCGAGTTCGATTTGGAAGGACGGGAAGCAACATGGGTAAATCCCAGCCAGAAAAAACGCAGTTGGCCGAGCTAACCCTGCGTGACATAGCCAACGCCGGGGCTGATTTACATGAGTACGCCGCCGTTGTTCCCTTCACACTGGAGGGCAATGGACAGCGGGCTTATATTCCGACCTCGGTGCTGCGGTACTACAACCCCAAGGTGAAACTTGAGCCAAAGGATATCCGTTATCTCGACCCGGACTTCTTTGAAGCACGCATCAGAGATATCGGAGCTAATCCTGCCGCGAAGCCTTATCAGCGAGATGTTTCAACAGCCACTCCGGCCTATGGCTCTTTCGTCTGGTTGCGCGTCCCGCTCGAAGGCGGGAGCTATTATGACGTCACGCCAACCGAGGCGCAGAAGCTGATGATGCTCCTGACTACTACGGACAAGCACCTGATGATTGCGGCTGATGTGTATCCGCCGGACATCGTGAACTATTTGTCAAAGGTGTTCCAACTGACCGCGCCAGTTGTTCAAGGGATGCTGCGGACGTTCCGAGAGAAAGACTTCATCCGGCAGAATGACCGCGGCGAGTGGTTGTTCAACCAAGACCTGTTCCGCAGGGGTGAGATTACACGACGTGAGTCCACGAAAGCAGAGCAGAACGGTTTCAGGTATGTGAGGATGTATTTCTCCTCTATCGCACAGATGTACAGAACTGAGTCCATGAGTCTGGGGCTGAAATACCTGCTTCCGATGCTTCCTTATCTGCATAAGGACTTTAACGTGTTTTGTCTGAACCCTTTTCAGGATGATCCGTTCCTGGTGGCTCCTCTTACCGCCGCTCGGCTTTGTGCCGCTGGCGGCTATGAGCGAAGCGGCTACGGAGAGTTGACCAGCCTCTATTACAACCAAGTCATCCGAACCAGCAAAGGAACGGAGACGATTATGACCCGGCTGAAAGAACCGTTCCACGGTTTGCCGGTCGGAAGCATTATGTTAAACCCCCGCGTATTTTACACCGGCAACAAAGTGATAGCCGCCGAGCTTGAACCTCTGTTTCTGGTGCGGAAGCGCGGCAAGTATAAAAAACGACGCAAGAAAACAGAAAACTAATATTACAAGGAGTGCAAACAGTATGAACGCCAATACCAACTATGTAACCAAGGAATTTCTCTTTAACGACCAGCAGGTACGCACCGTTGTCCGTGACGGCGAGCCGTGGTTTGTAGGCAAAGATGTAGCGGACATTCTCGGTTATTCCGATACCGCACAGGCGGTTCGCAAGCACATTGATGACGAAGACAAAGGGGTGGTCGAAATGACAACCCCCGGCGGCAAGCAGAACATGGTTGTCATCAACGAGTCCGGCTTATACAGCCTGATCCTGTCGAGTAAGCTGCCAACCGCCAAGGCTTTTAAGCGCTGGGTAACGTCCGAGGTTCTGCCCACTATCCGCAAGCACGGCGCTTATATGGACACGGACATCATCGAGAAGTCTCTAGCCGACCCTGATTTTCTCATCCAGCTGGCCACCACGCTGAAGGAAGAGAAGCAGCGCCGAATGGAAGCTGAAGCTAAGATCGCCGCCGATGAGCACAAGGTTGATTTCTACGACGCTGTAGGCAACACTTCCGCCACTCTGACCGTTGAGCGTTTCGCCAAGTTGGTAACCGAAAAGCTCGGAATCAATACTGGTCGCAACCGCATGTTCCAGTGGCTCCGCAAAAATGGCTTCCTGCAGGCTAACAACATGCCGTATCAGCGCTACATCAACAACGGCTGGTTCAAGACCTACGAGGTCATCAAAGCCGGTCACGCCTTTACCGTTCCTTCCATTACTGGCAAGGGTCAGCAGAAGCTGTTCGAGAAGTTCGCAGCTGAGGCTTAAAAGTAAGGAGAGCGAGGCGGCCGCTTTTGCCGCCAGAAAACCAATAAAAGGAGAAAACCACATGAAGAAAAACCACTGCATCCACGATGACTGCGAGTATTGCTCGCGCTACAACTCCTGCAACCTGACAGCAGATGATGTCTGCGGGTACGCAGTTGTATAGGTAGATCTTGAGCCAAGTGAATATTGGCTCGAAATGAGTTACTACCAAGCGGGCGACCCTGACGCGCACTTGTCTATGCGTGATCGTCTCCGCGCCGAGTACAATGGCGAGGTGACTGAATGACAAATGCCGTATACATTCCAAGTGTGGACGGCAAGGATGTCTACCTCGCAAACCACTATGACCGCCCAACCGAGATCGGATACAACATCCGGTCTTCGGACGGCGGGTTTAATCTGAAGCGATTCAGAAACACACTGGATTACTCTCTTGACCTGCTCAAGCTGAGAGATGTCTACGAGCGGGTGTACCGCCGCAGGAACTTCTCTTTCGAACTGGGCGGCAAGGAGTACACCCATCGTGTTATCAACGTGACGGCGCATTACGCAGTCAAGGCATTCAACCGCATCCGTAAGACGCTGTACATCAAGAACGGCTGGCGATACGATGAAATCGCCGAGAACATGGATGACTGCGCGTATGTTGTCGATGGCGAGCTGATTGCTATCCAGTGCGACACGAATGTTCAGAACCCCCTACCCCCTTCCATACTCGGCAAGTATTTCTATCTGGAAGACGGTCAGTACAAAGCGAAGATCAACATTGCCACCGAGGTCAGTGTCGCCGATATCCGCGAGGAGCTTTACGAGAAGGGCTTCTACTGTGACGGCATCCACTATGTTCGTTACAAGCGGTCGGCCGGTTCCTCTCGTGTCGGCAAGTGTTTGTACATCGACGAACGTCTCTACCCCGCTATGCACAAGTGGGAAATGTGCGGCATCAAGGTGCAGCCGGGACAGGAGATTGACCTCGCTGCTCTGGAAAGCTATATCGCGCTGACGGCAAGCTCTATTGTGGACACGCTGGAGGTGCGGCCAGAGAACTTTCTGGTAATCGATGATTTTGAAAGCACGTTTACGGATGACGTTATCGCGACCAGAGTGCGTGAAGACGGTCATCTGGTGTCTGGCCCTGAGCACGTCGAGATCACGAACAGCATCTGGGACGGTCAGTCTTTGATGGACAAGTCTCTGTTTGGCCCCAAGTACGAGCAGTACGGAATGCTGCTGCTCCGAAACCGATTTTTCAAGTCCTGCTGCTTCAACGCAAACATTCAGCAGTTCCTTGCTGACCACGGGATTACGAAAATCGAGCAGCTGAACGGATTCACATTGGCGAAGTCTATCGAGGACATCAAGCTGATCACTACGCCGTCCAGCATTAAGTATTTGAAGTTTGGCCGGCTGCGCGAGTGGCTGAAGCGTACTGATCCTATGTTCGGTGTGGTAAAGCATGAGAAGAAGACGCACTTCTTTGACGGACGTATGGTGTCTACTCATTATCAGTTGCTGAATACTCTGCAGATGTCGCAGGAAGAGGTGGATGAGTTCCTCGAGCCGTCCATCGAGTACATGCGACAGCTGAAGAACAATCCGGCGGTTATGCGTTATCATCTGAAACAGCAGTCGGCGGCCAGTGAGATGAAATCTCCCCTGCTGACCAGAAACGACATTATCTTCCGTCTGTTGGGTATCAACGACAGATTCGCACAGACGCAGATGTATGCCGAGTTCCGAGACGGGCTGATTCGTTCGTATCAGAACAACATCCGTCGCGGCCATGTGTTGGTAAACGGCAATTATTCAACTCTGGTCGGCAATCCACTGGAAATGCTGAAAGCGTCTATCGGTCAGTTCGACGGCGAGTCGTCTATCCCGGTCGGTCATGTGATGTCACTGCGGTTTGATGACGGTCAGCGCCTGCTGGGGTCACGCAGTCCGCATGTGTGTCAGGGTAATATCTTGCTGGCGGACAACCTGTATGTGCCTGAAGTGCGCCGATATATGAACTTAACAGAAGAAATCGTATGCTTGAATTCTATCGGCGAAAATATTTTACAAAGATTGTCAGGCGCTGATTTTGACTCGGACACATGTATGTTGACTGACGATCCAATGCTGATTAAAGCGGCTGAGAAGAATTACTCCCTCTTCAAAGTTCCGACTTCGTTGGTTGAGTCTAAAAAAACCAAGCGTGCTTATACCAGTGCCCAGCAGACAGACCTCGACATCAAAACTAGCGAAAATATGATCGGCGAGATTATCAACCTTTCTCAGGAGCTTAACAGTCTGCTTTGGGATAAGCTCAACAGCGGCGCGGCTTTTGAGGATGTGGCTGAGATTTACTATGATACGTCTATGCTAGATGTCATGAGCGGCCTGGAAATTGATAAAGCAAAAAAAGAGTTCGTGGTAAACAACCGCGACGAGTACAAGCGCCTGAAAGCTAAGTATGAGCGCCGTGACGACAAGGGTCGCGCAATCAAGCCGAACTTCTTCGGGACGCTTGCTCGCCGTAAAGGATACTATGATAGCGAAAAGAAAGCCTATCTGTTTCACAAAACCGCGATGGACTACGTTCAGCACACAATCAACCGCTGCCGGTTCTGGCGAGGCTCGTACAAAGCAAACAAGCCCTTTAGTTATGTAATCGACCCGGTAATGGTCGGCACGGCTGGGGCGCGGTATGAGCTGGCACGGAAGTTTATTGAAGCTGTTCGAGATGCGCGCCGACAGATAGCTTCCATCTATGGAGCTCTGGCATCTCCTGTCAAAGATGGAGATAATCATGATGCCAATGAACGCTATGAAGCATACTGGGACGAGATTAAGGAAATTAAGCGAGATTTGATTGAATATGTTGGAAAATACAAATGCAATACGGCTACTATGTATGTTATCTTGCGTGACATGGAGAAAGAAGAAAATTCAGACGTGAGTAAGCTGCTCTTCGATTCTTTGTTCGGGACGGCGAACTCTTCGTTCTACGAGATGCTCGAGACGAGCCGTGAGCCAATTCAGATCGCGACCGAATGCCTGACAGGTAGTGTAAAGCTGTACGGTTATACATTCGAGGCGTATGAGGCAAAACGCCGTGTGTTTGAAGAGCTCTACGAAGCAGAAAAAGAAGAACGTCGCAAAGAACGAAATCGACCTCACACTATGCAGGAAATTGCGAAGATCCTCCGAGCGAACATTGAGAAAAAGCAGAAAATGACAAGTTGACATAAAAAATCGAGAGAAGTATGACACATAAAAATGGAGCGATATTCCGAAATTTCGGGAATCGCTCCATTTTTTTATTTTCTCCAAAGTGGTATAGAAAGCGATTTTTCGTCGTTCTAACCTATCAAAAATTAAGGAGACATAACGATTTGATCCGAATTTCCAAGGCTGAAAGAGCCACCATCTACAAACTTTATCCAGAGCTTCGTGTTCCGCGTACCGCCACCGGTAAGTATTGGCTGTGCGAGGAAGAAAAGTATCTCCGCGTTATCCCACATAACAAGGACGCCGCTGCACTGCTTGACGTTATCGACCGTCGCCGTGCACGACTGGCTGCCCTTGCCGAGGAGGATAATGCGTGAAGACTGACTGGCTCAGAAAAGAAGATGAGAGCGAGTACGCCTACATTTACCGTATCGGTAACATCAAAGAGCAGATTGGCTCTTGGCAGGACGTAGCTGACCTGTTGAACTATCAGCTTGGCTACCAGTACACCGAGAGCAAGTACCGCAAGGACTATGCGGCATTCTGCAAACTCTTTGAAGCCAACCGCGATAAGTTGACTGATAACAGTGCTCAGCTTCACGAGATTGAACAGCGCGAGCTTGAGCTCCGCAAGGAGCAGCGCAAGTTCTACGACCAGCGTCAGGCACTGACCCGCGTAGTCAACGCAAAGGCACGCGAAGAAAGCCTGCACGAGTGTATTATCCGCTCAGCTGAGCAGCTCAATATGAGCAAGCCACTGGTTCCGCTGTCTCGAGCGGGAGAAGTCCATCGCCTCGGGACGGAAGCCCTGCTGGTTCTGACCGATTGGCACTATGGCATGGTATGCGACAATCCGTTCAACAGCTATAACCCAGAGGTATGCGCTCAGCGTGTCCGCCGCCTGATTGATGAGACGGTAGAGCGTCTGCTGATGCATCAGGTTGCCGACCTGCATATTCATCTGCTGGGCGATTTTGCTCATGGAGCAATTCATCCTACAGTTCGACTGGAATCGGTCGAGAACACCTGCGACCAGTTGATGCGTGTCTCGGAAATTCTCGCAGAGGCAATTCATGAGATTTCTGCGGCTGTAGACCGTGTAGATGTGTTTGCTACTTACGGCAATCATATGCGAACCGTCCAGAACAAGAAAGAAAGCATCCACGCCGACAATATGGAGAAGATCATCCCTTGGTGGCTGGCAACACGTCTCAAGGATGACGATACCATCAACGTCTGCCCGATGTGCGAGGAGTTCATCACAGACTTCATCGGCGGCAAGACCGTTGTTTCTACACACGGCGATCTGGACACGGTTCGAGACTTTGGCGTGACGGCGAATATGCTGCTGTCACGCGACCTTGGCACTCCGGTGGATATTGCCATCATGGGTGACAAGCACCATGCAGAATCGCTTGACCGATTCGGTGTGGACAGCATGATCGCGCCGGCTCTTTGCGGTTCGGACAATCATGCACACGGCAAGCGACTTTATGCTAAGCCGAGCCAGCTCCTGATGACTTTCGAGCAGGACTATGGCCGCGATGCCGTGTATTATCTCAAACTGGAGGAAAATTAAAGCATGGCAAGAGCCAAGAAGAAAGAAGATAAGAACACGCTGTATTACGCTGCGCTGTACTCGAAGCACTCAGAACTGTATGAGATGGCTTACGAAGACAGCAAGAAGGTTGTAAACAGCGTACTGGACAGTATCAAGCAGCTTCTCAAGGAATGTGAGGTGCTCTCGCTGCCGGACTTCGGTAAATTTGAAAACCATGAGCGTAAGTCTTACCAGATGGTAGACAACTTCCCGGGTTCTGATGGCAAGAAGCGCATTGTGCCGACTAAGCACACGGTACGATTCACTGCTTTTCCGAAGCTGAACGAAGCCTCCGATCAGTTCTACGCTACGATGCAGGAGGCGGAAGGTGGTGAGGGTTAATGGCATTAGTGCCTAAGATTCCCACCATCCCTAAAAAAGAAGACAAGCTCACACCCGCAGTAAAGCCGCACCAGATTAAGCGATGCGTATGCTGCGGGACGGAATATTCCCGCGCGACCGACTTTTACAACGCACCGAACACAATGCTGTATCGCAACAACAGCGGCCGACTTCCTGTCTGTCGCGGCTGTATTGATGCGCTGTTCGACCGCTATCAGGAAATGTTCGACGCAGACACGGCGATTCGGCGTATCTGCATGAAGTTTGATCTATACTACTCCCCTACTCTGGTTGAAGCATCCAAAGAGATGGGAGCACATAAGAGCCGTATGTCGGCTTATATCGCAAAATTGAACCTCAACGCTTATGACAGCAAGACTTACGATTCGACGATTCGTGAGGAACAGGACTTGGCTTTGCAGACCTATGAAGATACCGAAACCCCTACTCAGCAGACAGATTTCCAAGTAACCAAGGAACTGATGAATGAGTGGGGGCTTAACTTTACCGCCACCGAGTATGAATTCCTGCAGAATGAGTATGAGGACTGGTTGGCGAAGTGTGTCGTTAAAGGCAAATCACAGCAATCTCTGGTTCGCGAGCTCTGTATTATCAAGCTGCAGCAGAACAAGATGCTGTTGGACGGCAAGGTGGACGTCTATCAGAAATTGACCGACACCTACCAGAAAACACTCGACCGTGCTGCGCTGACGCCTAAAATCGTCGAAGCAAAGGATCGAGAGTCGGAAATCCCGCTCGGAAAGATGATTAAGCGATTCGAGGATCACGACCCGATTCCGGAACCGCTTCCAGAGTGGAAGGATGTAGACGGTATCATCCGTCTCATCAGCATTTACTTCCTCGGCCATTTGTGCCATATGCTTGGCATCAAGAACCGACACGCCAAGATGTACGAGGACGAAATGAACAAATATCGCGTCGATGACCCTGATTTGGAGGATCTCGATGATGAGGACGTCTTTGACGCCATTATGAATCGCGCTATGGAGGGTGTTGACCTTCTGGCAGAAAAGGAAGCCGGAGAAGAGAACGGCGGTGATGCCTGATGGATGCCACCAAAGCTGAAAAAATTGAACGAGGTATGTGCAAGTGGGTTAGTTTCTATCGAGCTAATCCACATCGTTTTGCTCAGGATTATCTCGGCATGAAATGGCTGGCGATGTTCCAGTGCATTCTACTGGACTTAATCTGTCTGAACACCTATGTGATGATTATCGCTTCTCGAGGCATGGGTAAGTCCATGATCGTGGCGGCGGCTATTTGTGTTCGGTGCATTTTGTATCCCGGTCTAGAAGTCACTGTCGCGGCCGGCGTCCGAAGTCAGTCAACGAACCTATTGAACAAGATAGTCGAAAAGTTTATGCCTGACTCACCCAATCTAACGAACGAGATTGAAGATTACAAGGTGACGCCCAGCGAGGCGTACATCAAATTCAAGAACGGCTCCGTGGTCAAAGTTGTAACAGCGCGTGATTCTTCACGTTCTGCGCGTACAAACTGGATGATTGCGGACGAATTCGTGCAGATTCCGAAGGATATTATTGATAAGGTGCTCAGAAAGTTCAAAGCTGGCGAGCGTACTCCGGGCTTTTACAGTTTTCCAAAGTATAAGAACTACCCAAAGGAACGTAACACGGAGACCTATATCAGCTCGGCATACTTCAAATGGCATTACAGCTGGGCGAAATTTAAGGCTTATTTTAAGTCGATGATCAAGAGCGAGCCGTATATCGTGTGCGGTTTCCCTTATCAGTTGCCTGTTTCTGCAGGATATTATCCGATGGAACAGATTCGAGAAGAGATGCAAGAAGATGATTTCAACGAAATCTCATGGAGCATAAACATCTCTGTGCTCCTTAAACTTGTTGAACTCAAGCAAAAGAGGTGTGCTGTCGGCGCAGAGTAACCGTAGGAAATGACGGTGAGCGACAGTGCTAACCGGGAAACCCTAAACCGAAAGGCATGGCAATCCGGTGCTAAGTCCGAAAGGAAAAGTCCAACGACTAATTGTACAGTGGAGATTAGCACCACTGGAAGCGGCAAGCAGCGAAAGCTGATGATATAGTCTAAACCCTTGTAAATACCGCGAAAGCGGGGGTATTCGCACATTTTGGGAAATGGAAAGCCTATTTTACGGCGAATCCGAACGTGCATTCTTCTCTTTTACAGACCTAAATTCTGTACGGCGCATCACGCGCCCAGTTTATCCGCGGCCTATGTATGCGGCACTCGGCGATCCAAAGCTGAAGTACCCAACAAAGGAGCCCGGAGAAATTCGCCTGCTGAGCTGCGATATCGCAACTTCCGGCGGCGCGAAGAACGACGCAACAGCGATCACCCTGTTGCAGCTCCTGCCTAACAACTCTGGACAGTATATCCGTAATGAGTGTTACATGGAGACCATTGATGGTGGTCATGGTCAAGATCAAGCAATCCGTATCCGTCAGCTTTATGACGATTTGGATGTGGATTATGTCGTAGTTGATACCAATGGTGGCGACGCCCCTCCTTCTGGCGACAGTTGGAGTGCAGCGCGGAAGAAAACGGGAACCCTGAGATGGGAATCCGACTGGAAGGCTTCGAGTAAAGACGAAGTCACAGGCAACGCATACGAGGTGATCTCGCCAATTTGGCGAACTATAATCCTCGCACGAGTCCGCGCCATCTCACGCAGATGAAAAGATATGCTCATCTTACGGGAAATAAACCGTGAGTTTCTGGATAAAAAGCCAGAAAGAAAAGGTGAGGTCGGAATATCAATCTATGATCAACTTGTTCAAGACCTTTACGACGAGACCCGAGGAGTCGAGTACCGAGCTTGGTCTTGTGTTAACGATGAAAACATGGCCGCTCGAAGCCGAAATCCTAACGCACCGCGTATCATATATTCGATAAAAGCGAGTGCTAGTAAGAACTCAGAGATGGCAGTTTCCCTTCGAGACTGCATCAAGCGAGGCAAACTACGCCTGCTCATCAACGAAATTGACGGCGTTGAGCTGCTCGAAAAGAGTAAGGCTTACCGCAAGCTCTCTGTTGAGGAACAGGTTGCATACCAGCATCCGTACTACCAGACTACCGCCTTTGTAAACGAGACGATCAACCTCGAATATGAAATGTCCGGTCAGAACATCAGGGTGTACGAAGTATCCGGTATGCGTAAAGACCGTTACTCGAGTCTGGCTTATGCCAATTACATTGCATCCGAACTGGAGCGCGACCTGCGCCGACGGTCAACGGATGAATTCAAATACGCGCCACGGTGTGTTTCGACCGTGGAATTTTAATTTGGAGGTGACATCATGGCTGAAAATCCAAAGCCGCTGATTGATGAGGCGGAAGATGGTGCAACTATCGTCACCTCATTTGCTGACCGCGAGACTGCGGAGCGGTACAAGCACGCTGTTGCGACGTATGACCCGCAGAACCGTATGTACAGCGCATATCTCAACGATGGCGCTTCGGCAAATACGCTGACTACCAGCACGATTTCCTCTCTGGGTGAAGGAGCACAGTCCAACCTGTCCAGCGTCCAGAGCATCAATGCTATTATCCGCAAGTACATCAACATTGATGACATTGTTGGTATGGTCGTACAGTCCATCCAGAACAACATCAACACGGATATCCGGCTGTCGTACCGCAACTTCAACGGTGCCCGTAACAAGACAAAAACGCTGGAAAAGGCACAGGCTATCCTGAACGATTTCAACTCTCAGGTGCGCGTCGAGCAGTTTATCCGAGAAGCGATTGTCACGGCATATATCGAAGGCAACTTTGCGGCCGTGCTTCGCAACAACACGGAGAACTGGCAGATTGATTGGCTCCCGTTGGACATCATCGAGAACTCCGGCTATGAGAGCAATGGCAATCCGGTTCTTCTGGTGGGCATCGAAAACCTGAAGTCTGCACTGCAGAAGACAATGCTCAAGAACAAACAGCGCAAGCCTCTGTTCTTCAACGACACGCAGGAAGAGGTTGAAGCAACCTTCCCGAAAGAGGTCGGCGAAGCGATGAAGGCTAAGGAGACCTATGCCATTCTTGACAACAACTATACTTACATGGTTCGTGTCAACAATTTTGGCAAGAAATATGGTGTCTCCCCTATCTTCCGCGCAATGTCTTCTGTTTTGATGTTGGAGACTTACCGTAACGCAGATGAGACCACGGCGAAAAGTAAGGCTAAGAAAATCATCCATCAAGTGATGAATGAGAAATGTCTTGGTCCCAGTGCTGACCGCCGTTGCTTTGAAGAACAGGCGTATAACCATGACAACCTGATGCAGGCGTGGAAAGCCAGTACGGTTGTTGTTACCACTGGCCCATCCGTTAAGGAGATCAAGTATGTAGAGCCGGAGGTAAACGAAACCTCTGCAGAAACGGTGAACTTGTACCGTAACAAGGTTCTTTCGTCTCTGGGTGTCGCTTTTCTGGCGGCAGACAAGTCCCAGACGGCTTCTACGGCCAACATCAACCTGTCACAGCTGCTCAAGTGCATCAACTCTATCTCTGAGCAGGTAGAGCGTATGCTGGAGCATTTCTATCGTCAGGTTCTGTCAATTAACGGCATTGGTGCCGAGTATATCCCGAGTGTAAAGATTATCGACTCCGAACTGCTCGATATGGATATGCGTATGGAGCTTAGCAAGCTGCTGTACAGTACGTTTGCTGTCAGCCGCGAAACTTCCCTCGGCATGGTCGGCATCGACCTTGAGGATGAACGGGTTAAGCGCGAAAAGGAAGAGGCTGACGGTCTCAGCGATATCTTCCTGCCGTATGCTACCTCGTATAATTCTGATGGCAACGCTGACGGCGAGAGCAAGCCCGGCCGACCGGCTGATTCCAATGACCCGGACAAACAGGGATACGACGAAACCTACAACGACACACGGGAGTAAGCCATGGAAAAAAAGCTGAAACTGGTTTGCCCGTATTGCAAGCGGGACTACTTTCTATTATGCAAATCAGGCATCTGCAAACCAGCAGATGCCTTTTTTGAAGAAGAAAACGCTGAACTGATCGCACAAAAGCTGAAAGAGCGCGGTCTGGAGTTTGGCGTGACGAAGGAGGTGAACGAGACCGATGAATAAAGAAAAGACATTTCTGACCAGTAGCACGATTGAACTGAGCGAGGACGAAGAGAATTCTCAGTTTCTTACGCTTGTCAACCGTATCTGCTACTACGATGAGCCAAATCTGAACTCGGTTCTGCTTCCCTCCGATACTGCTGAAGAGTGCGCTCAGTCTCTGATTGACATGCCGGTATATGCAAAATGCCGCACGAACGCAGACGGCGAGCCGACTTTCGGCAGTCACGAAGTTGCATTGGATGCAGATGGAGAGCTGTTCTTCGACACGACTCCGATTGGTGTTCATACAGCCGTTGAAATCAAGGATGATACGGTGGACGTAAACGGAAAACTGGAGACACTCCCCTGCCTTTTTGCAACTCAAAAGATCTGGAAGCGCAACAAAAACGCTGTAGCGGCTATAAAACGGCTGTTTGCCGAGGGCAAACTCCACAATTCGTGGGAGATTGCCAGCTATGAATACAGCTTTGCAGATGGCGTAAAGACCATCACCGGCTATGAATTTGAGGGCAATACCTTCCTCGGCTATGAATTTGCCGACCCTGCTTATGGCAAGGACGCGAAGGTTGTTTCTCTGTCGCAGACCGATGAGCTGATGGTTGCTGAAGCGTTGAGCCGCGACCTGATCGACCAAAAATCGAGTAAGGAGGACGAAACTTTGAAGAAGAATAAGACTTCTGCACAGGTTGAGCCGCAGGTAGACCCGCAGGTTGCAGAACCGCAGGTAACTGAGCCTGTTGTTGAGCCTGCACAGGCAGCTCCTGTTGAGCCGACCGTTGAGCCGGCACAGGCTGAGCCGCAGAATATCGAGCCCGCTCAGGCCGAGCCTGCTGAATCGCAGCCCGCAGAACCGGAAACCGCTTCTGAGCCGCAGCCGGAAGAGCCACAGAGTGAGCCGGTAGTTGCTTCCCTGACTGACTGGGATATCCAGCGAAAGATTGATGAGGGCGCACGCGACCTGATTGACGGCTGGTACTGGGTGGCTTATCTGTTCCCGGAGGAGCACAAGGCACTTCTGCGCGTAGAAGGCGGCGACGAGCTGTCCTATATGCAGGTATCTTACGTTGTAAACGACGATGATACCGTTACCGTATCTGACCCGGTTGACGTAAAGCTGTCTGTTTCCGTATCGGAAATCAACAGCAAAGTCGCTGAACTGACGGATACGATTGCTTCTCTCAACCGGAAGGTAAATGACCTGACGGCTGAGGTTGAAACGCTGACTCCGTACCGTGAAGCTGCCCAGAAGGCAGAGCACGATGCGGCTGAGGCAAAACTCCGCGCTTATGCAGAGAATTCCAAGCAGTTTACTGAAGAGGAGCTGCAGAGCGAGGAAATGACGAAGATTTTCAGCGAGCTGGATGAGTCCGCGCTGAAGATGATGATTGCTGACCGTGTGGTTTCCGCACAGGCGCAGCAGATTCAGGCAACTGTATCTGCACCGCAGGTTCAGCTGTCCAATACTTCCAACCTGACGGTCAATGAACCGTCCGCAGACGGCGTATCTCTGATGCGTGCGTTCCTGCGCCACTAAAAAAATTTTAAGAAAAGGAGAAATTGACATGATTCGAGAGCTTGAAACTGTACAGGGCAAGCCCGTTGAGCTGCTTCTGACTTCCGCAGTTGTTAAGAAGGGCGCACCGGTAGACGTTGACTCTGAGGACCAGACCGTAAAGGCAACTGCAGAAGGTCTTGGCACTAAGCTGTGCGACGTAAACGCAAAGTACGAGGGCATTTACTCTATCGTTGAGCCGACCGACGGCGAGTTCGAGGAGGCCGCAGCTGGCGAGCGCGTTCGCGTTATCCAGACTCTGCCGGGTGAGATGTATGCTACTTCCGAGCTGGACACCGAGACCCTGCAGGCTGGCGACAAGCTGCAGGCCAAGAACGGCAAGTTCGTAAAGGCAACTGCTGGCCAGTACGCTTACGAGTACCGCGGCATCTACTCTGATCCGACCGGTATCAAGATGGGCAAGATCGTGCGCGTAGAGGTTTCTACCGTAGCGTAAACCCTGTAAACCAACTACATTTGAGGAGTCTTGTACTCCTCTTTTCTATTTTTCAAAGAAAGGAAGATACACATGAACACTGAAATCAGTGCAATTATGGATCAGTCTGGCCGTGTTCTGGACTGGGCTAATGCTGTAAAGTATTCCCCGGCTGAGCTGTCTGCTGAGGACAAGGAAATCTCTGCAGTTACCGACGCTTGGGTAAAGGAACTGGGCAAGACCGGCTTTGATAAGGATCACGAGCTGTCCGCTCTGGTTACCAAGACCTTCACTCCGGACACCGTTTCCGCTCCGTCTGAGCTGATCGACATGCTGTTCGACAACGATTCCATTGGCGAGTTCGATGACTACCGTGTAACCGTTGACCCGGAGAACACCATCGAAGTATACGACGCAACCACCGGCGGCAACGTACCGCGTTCGTTCATCGACTTCAAGGTTCTGAAGCCGACCTTCTGCTCTCTGCAGGCTGAGACCTCTCTGAAGCTGGAGGACATCCGTCGCGGCGGCTACAAGTCTGTTGCAAACATGATCACCAACATCAACGAGGCTTTCGAGCTGGCTCGCGTTACCCGCATTCTGGACATCCTCGACAAGGCTCTGGCTGGCGGCGAGAACGTATTCACCGAGACCGGCGCTACCCCGACTGAGGAGATCTGCCGTAAGCTGGCTACCTATCTGATGGACGTAACCAACGGCGAGACCCCGGCTATTTTCGGCCAGAACAAGTACATCGTTGGCATGACTGGTCTGCAGTCCGCTCAGTACGGCTTCTCTGATGCTGTAAAGAACCAGTACAACAAGGTCGGCAAGCTGGATATGTATGCTGGCTGCCGTCTGTTCGGTCTGTCCGGTGTTAAGAAGCTGGCTAACGGCGACTTCATCATTCCTGACAAGCGTCTGTTCGCAGCTGCTGGCAAGATTGGTAAGGTTATCACCCGCGGCGAGACCCGCACCTATCAGGAGACTGACATCAACAACGAGCAGATCCACATCAAGGTCGGCGGTTACTCTTTCGGTACTGTTGTTACCGACATTTCCAAGGCTGCAAAGGTAGTTTACAATCAGTAATCTGCCCTCGCGTAGGGCGGGCAACAGCCCGCCCAAAAAATAAATTTTCAAGGAGACAATATCTTGACTTATAAAGCAGATACCCCAGTAAAGGTATATAACCACAGCGTCAGCCCAATCAACCTGCCCGGTCAGTTCCGTGCGTATTACCTTGAGGGCACGCGCGGTGTTCCGACCGTTGTAACGATGCCGTTCTCGGATGTAGAGTACATCAACTCTCGTTCGCCGGTGTTCCGCAACGGCACGGTACAGTTCAGCGAGGCAGAGCGCGATGATGTTTATCGTGCGCTGTATCTCGACAACTGGCGTGATACCGTTCTGTTCGATGAGGAAATCGACCGCATTATTCGTGAAAACGATATGGACGCGGCTGAGAAGTTCCTCAAGCTGACTACTGTTGCTGAGATTCATCGTGTTCGCGGTCACATGGTCGCTCTGGCAAACGACGACAATCTGGATATCTCCAAGCGCATGATCGACCTGATCGACCAGCGCTATGATGAGATTAACCACGGCGTTCGCAACACCAAGGTCAACCTCGGCAAAACCAAAGAACGCGCAATGCAGGACGAAGACCCGCGTATCTCGGTAATGATGGAGCAGATGGCTGCACTTCAGGCACAGCTGGCGGCCATGCAGACTGCATCGCAGACTGCGACTGCGCCCGCACCAAAGAAGCAGACCACTCGCAAGAAGGCTGCTCCGGCTGCAAAGACCGACGCTGAGTAAACACGAGGAGGTGTACGCCCAATGTCCACTCCTTGTGAATCTGTCTACGATGTTTTCTTCGACTTGATTGAAGAAGATCGTGACTTTTTCAACTACTATGAAGCGACTGACGAAGAGAGTTACATGCTTGCCCTTCAGCGAGCAAAAGCTCTGCTCCGCGACGCCGCAATCAGAATGCAGATGGAATGCGATGCTGAAATCGACTTCACTGACACCTATACGGAAGGCGAAGGGCGCAAACAAAAGGAGTTTTTCACTGCTGACTTAACTCCCTTCGAAATCGACCTTCTCGCTAACCTGATGTATGAGGGCTATCTGAAGCGAGATGTTTCCAAGCTCCGTGCATTCCAGCACCAATATACGCCGAGCGACCTTCAGGTATTCTCCCCTGCCAATGACCGAAAGACCTTTATGGCTATGTACAATACGGTCGTAGAGGAGAACAAGGTAAAGCTCGACCGTTATGCTCGCAGAGACCGAACGACCGGTAAGCAGCGCAGTATTGACTATACCTCCTACGAAACGGAGGAAAGTTGATGAACGCGCTGGAAAAAAACCGTTGGATTTGTTTCGGCAAAGAAGCCACTTACGCCAAAGACTCGCGTATCGCTGCTCTTCAAAAGGACTTTGCAAATCACTTCAAAGATTCGATTGATTATCAGCCGGAAGCGAAGGTCAATGGAAAACAACAAGAACTAATTGTGGCAAAAAACAAGAGCGTTACCAACACCCGCCGTATTTACGCCTATCCGGGCGAAACCTTTTATGCGGGCGATGTGGTAGATGCACTTAATGCCAAGTGGCTGATCACAGAAGTTGATCAGAACAAAGAAGTATACACCAAGGGCATTATGCAGCTCTGTAACCGCGAGCTTATCTGGCAGAATCGCCATACCGGCGAGATTCTTCGCCGTTGGGTTACAGCCGAAAAGCCGTATTACTCCAATCTGGATGAGGCAAAGCCGCTCACAGTTTCCAGCCGTGAGTACAAGATTCAGGTTACGTTCGACGAAGAGACTTCTCTTATCGACATAGACAAGCGATTCATGCTCGAAATCATCGGCGAAAGCCCCAAAACGTACAAGGTTACTGCTGTCGATACCATTACCGCGCGTTCTTACCAGAGCGGCGAGATTCGCGGATTCTTGGTACTCAACGTAACACAAGACCTTTACAACCCCAAGACCGACCGCAAGGACTTGCTCCTTTGCGATTATGTTGAACCGGCGCAAATGCCAGACCCAACACCCTCCCCTGCCGACGACGGGAAAATTACGTTCACCTATAATGGCAACGCAACGATTCGTCAAGGCGGTTCAGCTAAGAAGTTTACCGCGCATCTGTATGACAGCGCGGACAATGAGATTCTTGATGCTGAGTTTGAGTGGAGTATTGCTGTGGACGGCGTACTAATGGACAAATTCACGTTGACACCGAGCGGCGCTTTTGCTCGTCTGGCGGCTATGGATTTTGTCGAATTGCAAGGCGTAGTGGTTCAGCTTATCGCTAAGCATGGCGAAATTGAAGGAAGTCTGGATGTGGAGGTGGTTTCGTGAGAAACGGAGACAAGCAGTCCGAAGTGACGAAGCTCAAGCGAGAGATTATCAAACTGCTGTATTCAAATCCTGAAATCATTGAAATTCTGGACAACGAGCAGGTTGACCCTGACTGCCCAGATACCGCTGAATGGGTTTGTATTTTCCCGTATGTAAAGCTGGCTAATATTCAGGAGGAAGTTGGCACTTTTATCGGTGTGACCATTGACTCCAATGGCCCGCTGGAGAACGACCGATTCAAGCAGTTGCTTGTAACAGTGACGGCCTTTTGCCCGATTACCAATATGCAGGTAAAAGGACAGAAAGGTACGCGCACTGATATTCTCGCCGGAGATATTTCCGAAACGCTCAACTGGAACCGCAGCCTCGGCATGTTCCGTTTGAAACTCGTAAATGAGCAGGAGGGCGTTATGTCTGCTCAGCAATACTATTTCAGAACATTGCAGTTTACCGCAATTCGCGGCAATGACCTGAAGAATGGGCAGGCCAATATTCATTGAATGACCTGAAAATGTACCGAGGCGACCCTTTGGTCATCAATGACTTAATCCAAGTGCGGCAGCCGACACTCGGAGAGATTGCAGATTTTGGTGAAGAGCATTATTTTCAGATGCTTTCCGCTATCTGTGGTTCGCCGAGCGACTTTATGGTGGCACTTGATGACATGGGTATCCGATACGAGGAGATCACGGACTTTCAACTGTTCTTGATGCTCACTCGCAACTTAACACCAGATGATACCCGTATTTTACTCGGAGATTTAGACTTGTCTGCTTATGAGCCGCAGCTCAACCCGCAAGACGGTCAGCTTCGCTTATACAATCCTAAAACACAATCCGTCGTTGACAACGCGGTCTACCAACAGATCACGTCATTCATTCGTCAGATGCACTCCATGACGAAGAAGATCGTCAAGACGGTAACCGAGCATGACAGAGAATATATGCTGGCCAAGGAGAGACGTGCTGCAAAGTACGCTCGCCGCCACCCGCACTTTGAATCTGTCCTGTTCCCTTTGATTTCCGCACTTTGCAACCATGAGGGGTTCAAATACAACCCCGACACGGTTTGGGATGTGCGGATTTTTGTGTTTTATGACAGCTTAAAGCGGACACAGAAAATCACCGAAGCAAGACAACTGACGGCTGGATTGTATGCCGGTACGTTGGATAAAAAGAGCATCAGCGATGACGCTCTGAACTGGTTAGGGAACCTGAGTTGAGGTTCCCTTTACTAACTTACACTAAAGAAAGGAAGAGACACACTATGAATATGGAGAATTTCCTTCTGGAGTCCTTCGATCTGGCGTCTATCTACGACATCACCACCGGTGAGCTGTACGCACTGTGCGACCAGATTAAGGATGGTTCTCTGGAGAACACCGTTGATTCCAGCGATGTTACCGGTAAGATGGGCATGCTGCTCGCATCCCTCGACCGTAACAAGGCTGCAACGATTACTTGGAACAACGCATTCCTCGTAGCTGGTCTGCTGGCTGCTCAGGCTGGTACTGACATTGAAGAGGCATCTGAGGACAACAAGATTCAGGTTCCGAACTTCGAGCGCGTTGAGCTGGACACCGACACCACCGCTAAGCTGTCCTACGTTCCGGTAGGCGTTGAGGGTGCTGAGGTTAAGCGCATCTGGCTGGTTGCAAGCGATGGCACGCAGGGTGCTGAGTACACTGTTGTTGCTGATACCCCGGTTAAGGGCAAGTCCTTCACCGTAAACGCTGCAGAGAAGACCATCACCTTCGCAGCTGATGACCTGAAGAAGGGTTCCGAGATCTACGTTGCTTACGACCACGAGATCACCGAGGGCCGCAAGATTTCCAACATCGCAGACAACTTCTCTAAGAATGCTCGCATTCTGGTTGACTGCACCGTTGCTGAGAAGTGCGACGAGAACATCAAGCACCATGCAATCCTCGAGATTCCGAAGGCTAAGATCGACGGCAACTACACTCTGGATATCGGTGACGAGCCGGCTGTTCATGCGTTCAGCGCTAAGACTCTGACCGACGTATGCGCCAAGGACAAGACCCTCTGGAACATCTATCTGGTAGCCTAAGTTATCTGATTCATCGGGAGGCTTTCGAGCCTCCCTTTTTATACAGAGGTGTGGCCAAGCGGTAAGGCTGCGGAATTTGACTCCGCCAAGAGAGGTAACGCTCTCGCTCGTTGGTTCGAATCCAACCATCTCTGCCATACATGCGAGTGTGGGCTAATTGGTATGCTATCGATCTCCAAAATCGTATGATCTTCGTCCGAATCGAAGCACTCGTGCCAATTTTGAATAAGAAAGGAAACTATTATGGCTGAATATCTGAACGCAGTCTGCAAAGTCTGCGGCAAAAAGTATCACCATTGCGAGATGTGCGAACAGATCGGCAGCTGGCGTGCTGTAGCATGCTCGCCCGAATGCTGGAACATCTGGGTGGACACTGTTCGCGCACGCAAAGCCGCTGAAGCTGCGGCAAAGGAACCGGTCGTAGAAGCTCCCGTTATCGAGGAGACTCCGACCATCACCTATGAGGATTCGCGTCCTGCTGAGGATGTATATGACGCGGATGTGAGTGTATCAACCGAGGAATGACCGTTTTTGTCCTCGGTTTCTTTACATTTCGCAAATAAAACGAAAATTTTTTGAATGGAGGCGAACGCGAATGGCTTTAACCGATTATAAACCGTTTCAGACGGTAAAGCTCAACAGCTACACACAGCTTGACATCGTGCCGCACAGCTCGATTGAGTCTGTGGCTTTTGAAAAATGCGCCGACCCGAAAGAGACACTCGGCAGTTACTATTCCAGTAAGGAAAAGAAGCCGCAGATCATGATTAACGGCGGTCTCTTTAATATGTCCACCGGGCACAACGTTATGTCCTTTGTCTGCGACGGAAAGGAACAGAACTACCAGAACGGCTTTACAGGTATGGGCGTGATTGGCAGCGACCCGGCGAAGCTGGTATACGGAACTGACAAGGCGCGGAAGTGGAAATATTTCATGACCGCATACCCTATGCTCGTTATTAACGGCAAGGCAAACACCGTTTACGGAAATGCTTCTAACCTCAACTACTTAACCTTGCGCTCGGCTGTGGGTGTTCGTGAGGATGGAACGCTTCTCATCCTGACGGTAGACAAACCGGGCATACAGTTTGCTGAGATGGCGAAAATCTTCGTTGAATACGATGCTCAGTATGCGATGAACCTCGATGGCGGAGGCTCTGTCCGCAAGATGCACGAGAACAAGGTTATGAATACGCCGATTGAAAACCGACCGGTTGACAATGTGTTCTGCGTGTATCTGAAAGAAGACCCGCTCGCGAAGCTGGCCGACCAGAACGAAATTGCAAGCTGGGCACGACCTTATGTTGAGCAGATGGTTTTATCCGGCGTTATGCAGGGAGACGCGAACGGGAAGTTCCGACCAAAGGCTGCTGTAACCCGAGAGGAGCTCGCAGCGGTCATTGCGCGTGTATTGGATAAGGTTGAGTGAATCCAATGCGCGTATTAAGTTTTGACCAATCAACCTTGATAACCGGCTGGGCTGTTTTCGATGACGGCGAATATGTTCGTCACGGAATGATTGATCTGCACAGCCAGAAAGATGGCAGTATACGCTTTACGGAGATGTGTTTTGCTATCCGTGATGTCATCACAAAATACAAGCCCGATCAAGTGGTTGTCGAGGATGTTATGTACATGAAGTCGGCGCAGGCACTTATTGTTCTTGCCCGACTGCAGGGTGTCATTCTGGGATACTGTCAAATTTTTCAGGTTCCCGTAACGGTTTACCTGCCTACCCAGTGGCGCAAGGTGCTCGGCTTTAAGCAAGGGCGCGTCACTCGCGAAAATTTGAAACAACAGGCTATCGACCTGATTCGCGAAATCTATAACTTGTCCGTGGAAACGGACGAAGCTGACGCGCTTTGCATCGCGTTGGCGTATCTTAAAAATTTGGAGGAACAAAAGAAAAATGTCCAAGAAGACTGATATTATGGCGGCTCTGACTCCGTATGTAGAGTCTGTAACCAAGGATCTCACTATCGGCGAGACCATTATTCCAATCAAGATTAAGCCGCTGATTACCCCGAAGATGCGTGCGACTATTGTAAACGAGGTCGGCCAGCATATTGATGACGGTGACGGCCGCAATTTTGGTCTGGTTGACTGGGCTTTCCGCTCCGCTATCGTGAAGATTTGCACTGACCTGCATATCTCACTGGATGGTGGCTTTGAAGCTGCTCTGTTGTATAAGACCGATATCTATGCTCTGATTGCAGAGGTTATCGGCGAGGATAAGCTGGCTGAGCTGGAAGAGGCTTGTTACAAGCAGATTAACGCCGCGATTGATACCGAGTTGGTACTGATGCAGGCAATGACCCAGTCCAATCCGTTTGACCGTATCGCAGACGCGGCGACCGACCTGATGAGCGGTCTGAAGAATGTGATTACCGGCATTGATGTTGATACTGCGAAGGCACTGCTGTCCGGCACACTGGATGATTCCGTAGCGGACAACCTCGTCTACGGCCTTTTCGGAAAGGAGGGTGAAGATGGGACGCCAGACACAGATGAACAAACTGACCTCTCCGGAGCTGACGAAGCAGATAAATCCGGAGAACATTCAGTTGATGAATGATTTTCTGGAGTATCTTCGTTCTCTGAAACGCAGCGAAGGCACGATTAAAGGATACAAGAGCGACCTGCTTATCGTATTCACTTATGTGCTCCAGAACTGCGGGAATAAGTCGTTTATTGATTTGAAAAAGCGAGAGATTGTATCTCTCCAGAATTGGCTGATCAATGAAAACGGCAACTCCCCCGCCCGTGTGCGCCGTGTAAAGGCGGCGCTTTCTTCTCTCTCGAACTACATCGAGAACATTCTTGATGATGAATATGAGGATTTTCGTCCGATCATCCGCAAGATTGAGAACCCGCAGAATACGCCCGTCCGTGAGAAGAGCGTCTTCTCCACCGAGGAGATGGAGGTCATTCTGCAGAAGCTGACTGAGGCGGGCAAGTTTCAGATTGCCTGTGCTCTCGCTTTGGCGGTCTACAGCGGTCGCCGAAAGGCGGAACTGACTCGTTTCAAAGTAGACTGGTTTAAGCCTGAGAACGTTGTTTTCGACTATTTTTACTGCACTCCTGAGAAGGTTTTGACCAAGGGTGCTAAGATGATCGACTGCTACGTTATAAAATCAGGGTTTGACCCGTACCTGAAACGCTGGTTACAGCAGCGTAAAGACCTCAGCATTAACAGCGAGTGGCTGTTCGTGACCAAAACAGATAAAGGTTACGAACAGGCTTCGGCCGAGACTTTGAACAGCTGGGCACAGACGATTGACCGATTCACGGTTAAGCCGTTCTACTGGCACTCAATGCGGCATCTTTTCGTGTCCAATCTGGTGCGCGACGGTATGTCCGAGAGCGACATTACCGATGTGGTCGGCTGGGCAAACAGCGCGATGGTACAGGTTTATAACGATGTGCCGGCCAGCGAACGACTGAGCAAATTCTTTGAGAACAAACGCGCAGCTGAAGCAGAAAACGAGGCGGAGTAATTTGGAGGTGTCCACATGAAAACCTTCAATAGCATTGCCGAATTAAAGGCGGCAGCGCAAAAATCAGCCAAAAAGACGCTCAATAATCAAATTGCAAATCTGGTCAAGAAAAAGATTCAAGAACGAGAGTCGATAGATATCTACGGAAGTTATCTTCCCGTTATGTATTGGCGTAGATACGATCTCGGAACGAATCTTGTAGTGAATCCGACGGGTGCTTATCAAATCAACATATACGATATGGCACCAGCAAATACACCGCAGAGAAGAGGAACTCCTCCCCCTCCGGGATATTTTGCTCAGATGTTAAATGACACCGGTGCGCCGAATGTCTTTAATCATAAGGACTATGTATGGATGCACGAGCGTCCGTTCTACGATCACGCGGTAGCAGAGCTTGAGGGTTCGGGAGAACTTATTTCTGTTGCTCGCGCCGGCTTTTTAGCCAACATTTGAGGGGTTCCCTCACACTAATGAGCATTCGCTCAAATTTTCTAAAATTTAAGGAGAAAGCAAATGGAACTTTTTCTGGAGAATATTGCAAAAGACGCAATGGACCCGTCCACCTATCAGTATTTTAAGGGTTTGCAGGATCGCCGCATCGTATTCAATGATGAGGTTGACGACCGTATTGTCGAGAGCGTCATGCTTCCATTACTGGAGATGGACAACGACGGAAGTGGCAAGCCAATCACGATTGTACTGAATACCTGCGGTGGCTCGCTGTTTGACGGCATGCCTCTTTGTGATATTATTGACAATCTCAAGACTCCGACAACCATTTTGGTGACCGGCCACGCCTATTCGATGGGCGGCTATTTTCTGATGGCCGGATACAGCAACCCGAATGTAACCAAGAAGTGCTTCAAGCACTCCACTGCCCTGCTGCACGGTGGCTCCAGTTATATGGAAGGCACGAGTTCGTCGGTGAAGGATACGTTTAAGTTTACGGAACGCTTTGAACAGCGTCTTCGCGACTACACACTCTCTCATTCCAAGATCACGGAGGATGAATACGAGCGCATGGAACGCTACGAGTGGTACATGGACTCGGACGATATGCTCAAGTATGGTCTTGTGGATGAGGTGCTGTGATGAAGAAATTCTATGACACTTGTGCTCTGCTGAACGCCGGTGAACGTGCGTTCGCGGAGCCTTTTTACATCTCTATGGTGACGTTGCGCGAGCTGGAGAATATCAAGACCAGCCGCAGCAAGGATGCCGAGGTCAAGCATAAGGCTCGCAAGGTGACCCGACTGCTGGACGGTCACCCAGAGATGTACACGGTAGCAAACTACGCTACGGTGATTCCGAGCACTTCTATCGCTCTGCATGACGGTTCTCCGGATTACCTTATCTGCTATGATGCGGCACAGACCCGCGCGGCAGAGCCGATTGTATTCGTGACCGATGATCTCTCCTGTCGCTGTATTGCGCGAGGGATGTATCACATGGAAGTAGCGTCTTCTGATGTAGAGGATGATATCTACACCGGATATGTTCAGTTCGCGGGTACTTCTGATGAAATCAACCAGTACATGGAGCAGTTCGACACTGCTACCATGTTCCCGAATCAGTATCTTCTGCTGACGGACACGGAGACCGGCAAGACGAGCGAAATGCGATTCGACGGCGAGAAGTTTGTTGAACTGCGATTGCCGCATTCCGGCTATCTAAAGGGAAAGAACTCGCTTCAGCGTTGTGCGCTTGACCTGCTGATGAACCGTGATATTGGCATTGTGGCAATTCTCGGCACTTACGGCAGCGGCAAGTCTTTCTTGACCACCCAGATGGGGCTGTATCATGTGCTCGAAAAGGGCAACCAGAGCAAACTGTTGGGGATTCGCGAGCCTGCCGGTGAAGGCGCTCCGGTCGGTTATTTGAAGGGTACGCTTGAAGACAAGACGCGCAACTTCTTCCTGCCGATTGAGCAGCAGCTGAAGGGCGGCGAGTTTGAGCTTGAAGCTCTTCGTCAGCGCGGCCAGCTTGATACGAACATCCCCTATTATATGAAGGGCACGACCTACAACGACACGATTATGCTTGTGGACGAGGCGGAAGACTTGTCTGAAGCACAGATTCGGCTTGTAGGAACCCGTCTCGGCCAGAACAGCCGTATCTTCTTGAGCGGCGATTATGGTCAGTCACTGGTGGACAGAACTGCGAACAATCCACTGGTAAAGATGTGTAATGAACTGCGCGGCGAGAAGTCTTTCGGGTGCATTTACCTTGATGAGGATGTAAGAAGCAGCGCAAGTAAACTGTTCGCTGAGCTGTTCAAATAAAGTAGACAGGCGAAACGGAAAGATGTATAATGTCTCCAGAAATAAAGAATGGCGGAGATATTATGTATCAACAAAATACGAAAGTCGAAATGGCTAACAGTAAGAATAATCGCAGACGAGTTAATCGTTTTAATCGAAGAAAAATAATCGTTGGCAGTCATTCTCGATTGGCTATCCCGCTATTATATTCAGACAGAAGCGGGAAAAGGCGCAAGCCTACCGACGAATAATCAGGAGTGTTTATGAACATCGAATATCTTATCAATAACCTCGACCAGATAATGATTTATTTCATCCCGGCGACTGTTTTTATGGTTGCCTATCGTTTGACGGCTCGATATTCAGCTCCCAGAGAACTTTTCTCTGCAAATACTGTTATCTGGAGTTATGTTTTAACGGTTGGATTGCGTTGGTTTTGGCCTAATATCAGCATACCGATTATCATAGCGGTGTCGTTTGCTTTAGGGTTCTTTGGCGGAATTGTCCGCAACTCCGGATTTGTTGCTTTTCTGCTCGATAAAGTTTTCTACAAGTCGTTAGATGAAGATGTATGGTATGCGATTTCTGATTTCAAAAAAGGTACAACTTTGCGTGTATATCTTGACGATTCAGATATTTCTTACCAAGGATATTTCACCGAAGATCATAAGAGTGAGGATGGACATCGTTGGATTGTCTTGACTAACTATAAAAAATTTGTCGGTAATGAATCGCATACAGATGAACCGTTGTTTGACTACAAAGAAGATAATACACGAAAAATCGTATTAGACACCACGAAGATTTCGCGGGCTGAAATCAAATATCCAAAGAACAGTTCTAAAATTTAAGAAGATTCCCAAGCACCACGGAAACGTGGTGCTTTTTCTATTTTAGCCGCGCCTTTCCGCGGCTTTTTTGCTACAAGGAAGGTGAATTTATGGCTGATTTAGGCGTTACTGTCGAACTTATCCCTAATTTTGACAAACTCGAAAGCGCCCTCAATAACTACAAGGATTTTCCGATTCAGGTTGATGCTGCAGCTCTGCAGAAAAGTATCAGTTCAGCAATCAAAAACGCTTCCTCAACCAAGCTGAAAGTAAACGTTGATACTGCAAATATCACTGCTCAGATTAAAAAGGCTATCTCGGCGGCTGGAACTGGAACGAATAGCTCCGGCAAAGCTAAGTCTTCTGCGACTTCGACCCGCTCCTCTACCGCAAAGAGCAGCTCGTCTAAAAGCTCCACATCGGGCAAAACAGATGCAGAGAAAGCTGCGGAACGGCAGTTGCGCACAATGGAGCGTCAGGCGACCGGCTTGAGACAGATGATGTCTTATCTGAAGAACATGTCGAGTCCTATCGATTCAAAGGCTATCTCGGCGGCTGAAACCGCGATGAAGAAGTTTGAGTCGACGACCAAGGGAACTGTAGAAAGCGTTAACGCGCTGAAAGAGGCACAACAGGCGACCAATATTGCGTTCTCTCGCAATAATTTGAAGGCTGCAGAAAAGGCCGAGCGGTCTATGCTGGATGTTCAGCAGATTCGCTCTAAGTTTGGGAAGCTCAAGCAGGGCAACCTTTTTGGTGAGGAGAATGTAGCCAGCCTTGATAAGATGCTCAAACAGTACAAGAGCATGGCGGATTTTACGCCAGAGAAGTACGCGCTTGAGAAAAACATCAAGAAAATGTGGACTACAGTGTCCAGACAGAACTCCCAATCGGTTACTGATAGTGTTTTGGCATCCGGCCAGAAATATATAACGCAGCTTCAGGCCCTAAAAGATAAGGGGACGCTACAGAATTATGACTGGACGGCATTCGAAAATGCAAAATCTGTTTTTCAGAATGCGGCGGCCGGTACTTATGAGCTGGAGCAGGGTCTGAATGGACTCCGTTCCGCGTGGGCTGACGCGAGCGCACAGGCGGATTTGTTCAATGCTAAGCAAACTGCGACCGTTCGTTCTCAGAGATCGCAGGAACATCTGGCGAACATTTATCGGCAGGCCAGCGAAACACTTAAAAACAACCCAAAAGCGGCGGGTTCTTATTTTCAAGGCGAACTGCGGAACATTATGAGCCGTGCGAGAAACCCGGGCGAAGGTGACAGCGTTGAGGGACTTCAAAGAGACCTCGCGGCAGTTCGCTCCAGTATGGAAGAACTCGGGTTCACGTCTGAAACTGTCGGGCAGAAGCTGACTCGTCTGTTCAAGGATCACTTTAACACGGCTATTGCGATGGCAGGACTGCACTTATTGCAGAACGGCTTACAGCAGACGCTCCAGAATGTTGTCGACGTTGACACGGCGATGACCGACCTGAAAAAGGTTTCGGAAGGTTCAAGTCAGGATTACGCTAATTATCTTGACAGCGCTGGTGAACGCGCGAAGAGCCTCGGCGCTTCGATTACGGATGTAATTGGAGCAACATCTGAGTTTAGCCGACTCGGATTTAATTTGGAGGATGCCTCCAATCTTGGCGACTGGGCGACCAAATATATGAACGTGTCAGAATACACGAACATTGAGGACGCGGCACAGTCGCTTGTTTCTACTCTGCAGGGCTTCCATCTTGCTGCTGATGATGTTGGAAGCGTTGTAGACCGTTTCAATGAGGTTTTGACCGGCCTCCCTGCGCAGCGATGTGCAGCGTAAAAGATGGCTATATCGGTGAACACCCAGAGATGGGCAATACCGAGGAAAGACTTGTGTTTGACCACAAGAATCCGTACAGACTAACCGATTTCATGCGGTAACGTATGAGGTCATGCCATCCCCTCCTTTCCTGGAGGTGAAGATATAGTCGGGTCTGCAAATATAATCGAATAATGAAATTGCAGAAACAGGCAGAAATGACCTGTTCTTTTCGCTTTTAAGGCGAAGAAGTAACAAACAGCGGAAACAACTACGCGATAAGTTTAATCATTGGACTTCGTTCACAGAAATGTGTTCGCAAAATCACCTATTGAATTGCTGGGACGTCCTAAAGCTCTCATGCTACAACGCAGTGCCGAACAGGCGCAGACGTGAATGCGGCGAAAGCAGAAAAAAATGAGAGATGGCGCAAGGTTAAACCCTAAACGTCGTGACAATGGATAATCAGCAGCCAAGCCTCGAATAGAGGAAGGTTCAACGATCAAAGTAGGAGCAAGTGCTCTGAAAGTGGTAGGCACCCTATGGGGTGAAGATATGATCTCGGCTCTGTTGAAAGACAGAGGACTTTATGTCGGTGCGGAGTAACGACCCGCGCTAAAGGTACGCAGAAGGGCTTGGCGAAGCTCTTAAAAGATCAGCAGCGGCTCTGTACGCAGGCGGCAACTCTCTCGATGAGAGTTTGGGTCTCGTAACAGCAGCAAACGAAGTGGTAGATCTTTGCCACGCGGCGTAGTAATACGTTCGCAAGCAGATTGGTAAAACGGTCAAAGGCTGGCGACAGCAGAGACCGTGGGTAGCAATATCCGTAGAGACTGCGGGGTTCTGATGGTAACACCAGAGCTGAACCAATCCACCCCACTCCTCTGGGAAGGGTGTAATATACAGTCCGGACTCACGCAATAATGAAAGGAAACGTGAGAGTAAGGCCGAAAGACCTTGCCGCCGCTTTTGCGGTCAAATTAGCGGTATATCAGCGCTAACAAGTAACAGAAACGACAAGATCCTGATACAGTGGGTGAACTCATGCGCCCAGCCGCATAGTAATATGCGAGCAAGCAAATGGCTATATCGGTTAAAGGCCGGAGACGGTTCAGACCGAGGAAAGATTAAAATTTAAGATTTACTTTTTCTTCTTTTAATGTATAATTAAAGTTGAAAGGGTGAGAGATATGAAAAGAAAACACCACCTCATATTGTTGGCTATTATAACTATGCTTAGCTTTTGTGGTTGCGGGAAGGAATCCGTTGAAAGAACTGATCCTGCTCAAGATGAATCTCCAGCTACAACATATACGGCAGTAGATGAATCTGATGCTAAGTCTGAAACTAGTCCTGTGGATATACCTTTGGAAGTTACATTTCAAACTAAAAAATGCGAAAACTACGAGAGCGAATCTGTAATGTATTTTTACTTCAAAATAAAAAATATTTCTGGATCTGCTTTGAAATCTCCGCTTATTGGTGCAGATTTATTGGATTCAAACGGGAATATTGTTTACTCCGAAGGTTTTACGCATACGGGCTTATTAGCTCCAGATCAAACATTTGATGGATTTTTGAGCATAGATAGCAACAATGAACATTGGGATGACCGAGATAATATAACTAGTGCAAATTTAGTATATTATATGGATAATGATCATGATCTATATTCTTTCGATGAACCGGTCAACATTCCAATAACTTAAATTTTAATATCCGTAGAGACTGTAAAGCCCCGCTTGGTAACAAGCGGGGCTTCGCCATTCCCCCGCTCT
>OLOJ01000209.1_pt1 | contig 63502 bp, 71 predicted proteins | sample 1672251 | NCBI WGS metagenome assembly OLOJ01 (sample SAMEA3136664, study PRJEB25190) | human gut metagenome | biome: human gut; feature: human-associated habitat; material: faeces | place: Austria | collected 2013 | reverse complement strand
CTGCACTTCAATTATAGTTTTCCCGGCGGCATTTTGCAAGCGGGATTCAGCAGTTTTCTGTGCCATTTCTGACTGCTTTTTTGCCAAATACGCCGCCCGCTTCTGGGCGGTGATCTTCTTCCGGTTCTCGGCGTAATGGGCCCGGCGGAGGGAGTTGAGCTTCTCCTGATATGTACGCCCCTCTGCGCTCTCATAGGCCGCCAGATACTGCGCCGGGTCATAGCCCGCCACGGTGGTAGAGGCGTTGAAGCGCACGGCATACTCGCAGTCGCAGTTGGCGTGGATGTGCTCCGCGTGGCCGTTTTTCAGCGTCCGCTTGCCGGCCTTCTGCCAGCCCCGGGAGGCCAGCATCAGGCAGAAGGCGCAGGTGTCGCCGTGGGGGATCCACGCAAACTCCGCCCCGTCCCGGATGGCGTTCTTGAGCGTGGTGTCCGCCCCGGCCTGTTTGACCAGCCGGAAGACGGCGCTCTGGAGCAGGGCCGGGCATGAAAAAACCACGGTGCGCGTGCATCGTGGTTAAAAGGGTCTATCAACAGGAACGGGGAACGGCATCTGAACCGTTCCCCATCGATTGGCATTTGGCAGGCGTGGCGTTCTCCTGCATCTCTCAGGGCAAAGCCCTTGTCGTTACCAGCGGCGTGTGGCTGCCACGAAATTGACCACCTCAAATGCCTCTCTTATCCTATGCACAGTATAGCACATTTACTCTTTCTTGTAAAGTATTTCGCTCTGTCGCAAAAGACGACGGAAACGCTTTTGACTGATATTCCACATCGTGATGATAGAGTTTTTATACTCCTCAGGATCGCCGGAAACTTTCAGGCGCAAAACCACTTCGGCGGTCATTTCAGGTGTAGAAATCTGTTTAAGCACAAGGGCCGTATGTGGGCGGTTTCCTCGCAAAATGTAATCCGGTTGCTGCAATACATCAGGTATATAGGCAGCTAAGCGGTTATAATCACCAGGGTGGCCCTCCTCGATATGAAGGATTTGCTGCTCTGTGATAATGACCTCATCTGTTACGAGATCCTGCTCTACTATACGATAAAGAGACCGATCAATTTTACATACGAAATTCACGTCCTGGTTCACACCAATCTTATTTGATGTGTCCAGTATAGCACTTGCGGCCTGGTTTGTATAGCCTTTCCTCGCTGCATACGCCGCCCTTTTCTGGGCATTGATGCGCTCCTTGTTGGCGGCATAGTTCACCCTGCGCATTTTGTTGATATCCCCGCCTGCCGCATTATACTGTGCAAGGTATTTTTCCGGGTCATACCCGGCCACGGTGGTGTTGTGGTCAAAACGGATGGCAAACTCACAGTCACAGTTGGCGTGGATGTGTTCTGCGTGGCCGCCTTTCAGCACTTTGCTGCTGGCTTTCTGCCAGCCGTTGCTTGCCAGTGTGATGCAGAACGGGCAGGTGTCCCCGTGCGGCACCCAGGCCCACTCAGCCCCGTCGCGGACAGCGCTTTTCAGGGTGGTATCAGCCCCGGCACGCTTGACCAGGCGGCTGACGCCGTTGGGCAGGTTGGCGGGGTTCTGGTTCTTGGTGGCGTTCACCATGCGGGCAACCTCGCCGTAGTCTGCCGGTTCGGCTGGCTCTGCGGCGGGCACCCCGGCGTTGGCCGCTTCGGCCAGTGCATCATACATCTGGCAGGCCAGCTCCGCGCTGCCCTCGCCGTATTTCGTCACAAGTCCGTAAGCGTAAGCAATCAGGTCGTCCGTGCTTTCGGTGCCGTGGGTGTCTATGTACTGCCGCATCAGCTGCCCGGCTTTCTGGTTCAGGCGGGACAATCGGGTGATGTATTCATTCCACGTTTTCGCCGTTATCTGCATTGTCTACCTCAACAAGCAACTGCTGCCCGCGCACCCGCTGTTCCTGCGCCTTAATGCGGCGGATATCGGCCTGGTCAAAGCCGATCATCTCCAAAAACGTGTCGGTGGCGGCAAACTCCTGCCGGGCGGAAGCAATCTTGATGGCCGCATCGGCGGTCACGGCTACACTGGGCATCGCCGGGTTCTTGAAGTGGGCCATCACGTCCCGCTCTTCCTCGGTCAGCTCATCCAGCGTTACTTTGCGGGCAATGGCCTGGGCCATCCGGGCAATGGTGCGTAGTGCATCGCCGTTGCCGGTGTTCAGCTGCTGCGCCATCAGCACCAGCGTCTGGCTCTGGGCAAGGATGGCATCGCTGCTGGTGGGATTGGCATCATTGATCACGCCCACATCGGTCACGGTCAGGCCGGTGGCAGCGGCAAACTGGGTGGCCGTCATCCGCATCTTTTCAACGTGCGGCGAAAGGCTGCCCTGTGCCAGCTGGCCAAAGACCGGGTTTTCGCCGGTCTCCGGGTTGGATGTGGCAGCGATGAGCGCCCCGACATACTGCCGGAACTTGTCCGATACGATGGTATCGTACTGCTCATCCGTCACGCCAAGGATGTATTTCTGCGGCGTGGTGTCAAACTCCAGCGCAATGGTGGCGTTAGCCACGGTACGCACATAGTCGTCGATAAGGGAACGGATGGCACGCTTCAGGCGGCTGCGGCCAAAGGGCTTATTGCTGGTGGCGTTCCAGATCAGCGGCTCCATCAGCGGACGACCCATCTTATTGGGATGCCGTTTTGCTGTCCAGACGGTCCCTTCGCGGGTCAGTACGATCAGGGCGGTGTCGGTATAGAAGTTGACGATGGACGGGGTCCATTTTCCTTCGTCCTTTTCGTCCTTCATGGTGTCGATGATGGCAAGGCCGCAGTCGATCCGGCCTTTCTCGCCGCTCCACAGGGCAGCGGCCGCAGCAGGGGAGTGAAAGCGGATGCGACAGCCGATGTCCGCATCTGCGGACAGTGTGGCGAACACGCATCCGTATTTCAGCTGATCCCGGCAGGCTTTGGCGTAGGCTGCAACCAGACGGTTGTCGGTCACCAGCTTTTGCAGCCCGTCCAGTGCGCCGCCGTTGCTCACAAAACCATCGAACATACTGCGGGATGCCAGCGCGTCCACCGCCTTCTGTCCCCAGTTGCAGCCGACCTCCAGACCGCGCAGACCTTGCGGCAGCGCAAGACCAAGGTTCACGTCCTGCAAGGTGACGTGCCCCTCGTAATACTTGTCTTTGGTGGCGTTGCGGCTCTGATGATACATATACGTTTCGGCCAGGTCGCTAAGCTGCTGCTGTTCCGCGGCGGTCAGCCCGGCTACATGACCAAAATTCAGGGTATTCGTCATGGTTCTCCTCTCATCCGATGCGCATTTTGCGGGTTGGGTCGCGTTTGCAGGTTTTCGCGCCCCACAGTGCCAGGGCGCAGGCTTCCAGCGGCAGGCTGTTGTCGCCGCCAAAGCCATACCCGCCGCTGATGGGGCGCTTGATGCTGGTAATGGCGCTCTCGTTCAGGGCCTGCTGCGGTTTGTACCAGGTCAGGGAGTGTTCGTTGATTGCGGTGGTAATCAGCCCCACCGATGCGATTACGTCCCTGGCAGAGGGGCGGAGCACGGCGCTTTTGGCTTTCCAGGTGGGGCGGATGCGCTCCACCAGCACGTCCACCCCGTTGCGGCCATCAATCACCACACAGCTTGCGCGGTCATAGCGTTCGTTCAGCCAGTCCACCAGCCAGGCCAGGCCGCGGCCGGTGGGCTGCTGTTCGATCAGCGAGACGCGGGCCGGGCCATCTTTCGGGATCACCGCGCCGCACAGGCAGACAGCGGAACCATCCGCGGCAAACTTGACGCCGTAAGCGGTCTTGCCCTCCGGCTTTTCCGCCTCGCTGGCGCAGGCCGCCCAGGCCCGGGCATCCAGCGCCTTGTCGCTCTGCTCCGTCAGAACGGGGCTCCACCAGCCCAGGCGTTCTCTGGCAAAGCCGTCGGCACTCATGCTCCGGCACTCCTCCGCCGCAAACTCCTCGCTGAGCCGAATGCCCATGGCCGGGTTAGTCTGATACCAGACCGCGTGATCTTCTAGGTCGATCTTGTCCACCTGCTCTCCCTCCACTGACCATTCGTGCCAGGCATCGTGCGCGCCCGGTGCGCCAAGACAGGCTGTCCGGCGGCGGCGGAATACGTCGCCAGGACAGCCCGGATAGGGCGGCGTGCCGGTATAGATCAGCTGTCGGGTGCCGGTGGCCGATGCGGCCAGCGTGGCCATGATTGCCTCCACCTGGTCGTCCGTCAGTTCCTGTGCCTCGTCATAGACCACCAGCGAGATGCCGTCAAAGCCGCGGGCCGCCTGCCGGGATCGGGCCGAGAACTCAATGCTCCCGCCGTTCAGAAGCTCGATGCACTCCTCGCCGTTGGTGTAGCGGATGTTTTTCACCAGTTCCAGCACCTCTGGGTGCCGCTTGTCGGTAAACATCCGGGCCAGCCGGTTAAAGCTCTTTTTTGCCGTGCGCACCTGATGGGCGGTGTGCAGGATCTTCTCACCGTTGATGACCATTCCGAAAAACTCCCGCCCCTCCAGACACACGTTTTTCCCGTTCTGCCGGGGCACGGCCAGCCCTGCGGAGGTCACGGTGTACCGCCCGGATGCATCCCGACCCAGCCAGCAGTCCAGCACCAGCTGCTGCCATTCATCCAGCGCATTGCCGTAGGCGGCCATCAGCGCTGCGGCGTCCGCACCGTCGGTCGTAACGCGCTCCGGCTCGATGCGGTATCTTGGAATCTGTGCGCCGGTCATGCGTCCTGTTTTCTCCGATTCTGCACCAGAGTGAGTACGCTTGTCGGCTTAATGTCGGATATTTGCTCTTGCGGCACCTCAACAGGTAGGAGCTTAATCAGCATATCCAATCCAGACAGGTACGTTTTCCACAATGCCTCATAAGCCCGGAAGGCCGGGTTCTCTCTCACGCCCGACTGCCCACCGCCGTTGTCATATTCCACCGTGATGCCTTCCTCACCGATGGCTTCCCTGGCATCGTCCAGCTTGGATTTCATCCACGAAACATTCAAAATCACCGGGTCAAGCGACTTGATTTTTTCGTCATTCAATCCGTTTTTGGCCAAAAATTTAGCCAGTTTTCTGCGCTCTGCGGCAGACCTTTTCGCGATCTCCGCGCGCGCGCGATTAGAAGTATCTGCTGCCACTTTTTGCTTCTCCTTCCTGTTTTGATACCACCCCCCAATCAAATTGTTTTTTGCGGGGGTAAATCGGCGCTGGACGGCTTGGGGTCGCCCGCCGGCCGGGGCGGGGGTCCCTCCCCACCCCTTACCAGCTGCCGTCTGCAGGGGGCTTTTGTGCGCGGGTGCGCTGCGCAGAATTGGGTTTTGCGGGCGAAAGCTTGCAGCCTTTCTGCGCGTTGCACCAGTAATGCGCAGCCTGTAAGTTGTCCCAATCTTCAGCTGCAGCCCGCGGGGACGGATAACCGAACTCGCGCCAGCGCGCAACGGGGCGTATCTCATCTACCACAAAGCTGAGCGGGTGCGCGGCATCAGATGGTTCGTCGTAATGGATCGGGCCAAGGCGCCCGCCGCAGATTCCGCACGGGGCACCCATGGCTTTCAGCCGTGCCCGGTGCTTTCTGCGCAGGGCTCCGTTGGCATACCGGGGGTTAGTCATGAGGGGTGCCTTCCTGCGGCAGCTTACGCCGGGACCTTTTCAGTGGCCGCTGGTAAGTCCAACATCCGCCGGGACCAAGTTTATATTTTGGGCGTTTACACTGCGTAGGATTTACGCAGCGCGGTAGGGAACAGATCACCCGTTCGTTGCCGCACATGCGCCAGATACAGCGGGCGCAGGGGTTGGTTGTTTTGTTGTTTTTATCTGCCATGGGTTACACTCCAAAACAAAAGAGGGCGGCCGGTGGGCTGTCCTCTCAATATTCTATGATATCAATTCTAGCACTAAAAAATCTTGCACAGTATCAACTTTTAGCCAATTCCTACGCGTTGCGCAACATTTTCCAAATATTTGCGGCGGCGGCGATAGAATTCTATCCGGCTAATTCCCGGCACTTCCAAGCGCTCGTATGTCCAGGTGCGGCAGGCCTTGCAGTTGAGTGCAATAGCCTTTTGCAGCGCGGCCCGTACCGTGGCGCTCTGGATGTCCGCCCCGATCTCATCCGCGGCGGCATCGATGGCCCGCATGATCTGCACATCCCGCTGTGTCTCAAGCTGCTGGATCGCCTCGGCCTTGTCGGCGGTGATGTCGTTGGAATTCCCGCCGGCATGCGGCAGGTACACACGCACGGGCGCGCCGCAGCTGGTTGTGGTATCCACAAAATTTGTGCCGCTGCGCAGGATGATCTCATCCACCTGGCGCTTATACTCGGCCTTGCGCCTGGCCTGGCCGCGCACCAGCTGCAGGGCAGCCAATACGATGTCATTCGGCAGGCGTTTGTTTTTGCCCATGCGTATGCCCCCCTTGCTTACTCCTGGCGGTTGTTATGCTTCAAACATTCCGCAATCCATCCGATAAAAGCTATGATTCCCTGCCCGATGGTCAGGCTGCCGACCAGGCCGACCCAAGCGCCCAGCAGGAAAATGCTCAGCCGTACGCCCGCCTCAAATGCTTCCATCATTTCTGTACCTCATTCGCTTCATTCGCCAGGGCTAACAAGGCTTTGTAGAGTGCCGCCCGGAATTTTCCAGCCTTTTCTGTTTCTCCGTCCTGCTGCACGGCGTCAGCCAGATCCAGCACCTTTCCGGCGGCGTCCTGCAGCTGGTCAAACAGCAGGCCAAAGCGCACCGTGGATTCATCTGCGGCCATGTTCAGCCTGGCTGCGGTTTCCTCGGCCTGGCGGCGGGTCTTGGCCAGTTCTTCAGCGTGTGCCTGCTCAGCCGCCGCAGCAGCGCGCTGTATTTTTTCCAGCTCTTCTTTGGCTTTCCGTGCGGCCTTTATGGCTTCATCGCGCTCTTTCTGGTTCAGCTCAGTCATTTTGGCGTCGGCCCGGCGCTGGCTTTCCATTTCAGCCTTCATTTCGGCGCGAATCTCCGCACGCAGGGCATCCATGTCCACTTCTTCGGCCTGTACCTCAGCCACCGGCGACTGATTCTGCAGCAGGCTGAGCTGTTCGGCGTACCCGGCATTTTTGGCCTGCAGCTCTTTGATCTGCACTTTCAGCTCGGCCACTGTCGTTTCCGTCAGGTTGGTTTCCGCTGTAATCTGCTGCTGCTCCTGCCCACTCAATTGCGCCAGCAAGGCCAGCTTAGTAACGCCCGCGGCCGCGTTCTGCTCTATCAGCTGCGCGGGCAGTTTTTCGGCAATGGCAATGTAGTTATACGCCTGGCGCTGCTTCATGCCCATGGTGGTCAGTGTGTAGGCTTCCAGCGTGTCAAAGCCCAGGGCCTTGTATCCACCGGTATCCCGCATTAGTTTGATTTTGCGGGCCAGATCCAGCAGGCTGGCCGCCGCTGCCTGCGCTGCGGCCATGATCTCATAATGCAGGCGCAGAGCGGCAGATTCTTCCGCCGTAGCGGCGGCACCCACAAACGTCATCTGTTCAGTGTCATATTTCACTTTTAGTCTCTCCATTTCCAGTTGTCGATTTTCTCAACGTGCAGTATCTGCAAGACAAAATAGTTCTTTTCAGGGTCGGCGCCCCATTCCCGTGCACCGCCCTTCCCGTAGATACAATGCACCCACAGCTTGGCGGTCGGGCAGTCTGCCCGGTATCCGGCGCGTATCTGTATGGGAAATACTTTGAACACCTGCCCGCGGCATCCGTGATATTCATTCATGGCCTTATTGAAGCGCACCCGCCAATATTCGCTTGGCTCCCGGTATTCTTCGCGCTTTTGACCTTTGCAGATCATGTCAAACCATTTGCGCTTGATGGGCAAAGTCAGCATTTTGCAGCCCCCTCATCACGCCACGGACGCAGTCGCCGCGAATCTTGATTTTTTCTTGGGTGCGGTCTTTTCCGGTGGCAGCTGCCACTTAGCCAGCACTTCGCGCTCCCACAGATCCACAAATTCCCGGACCCGCCGGGGTATTTTTAGCTTTTTGCCGTGGGCAAATTCGTTTCCGTATCCATGCAGCTGGATTTCTCTCTTGCTGGTTACGTCAATGTTCAGGGTGTACCAGCTGCGTTCTGGCCGTCGGGTATGCCTCACAAACAGGATAATTTTGCCCTGTGCATGGGCATCTGAGTATCTGCCAACGCAATGGTGCAGGGTGCTGCCCTCCCGGATCAGCTCAAGCGGCGTTTCCGCCGGGCGAATGCAAATCCCATCATGTTCCCATGTCAACCCGGCGCAGCGGGCCGTCATGGCGGCGAACGCTTGCTGGCATTTGCCACTTACCCGCTCGTACTGTATTGTTTCGCTCATTCGGTCATGGGCGGTGCGCAGGTCTTTGGGCCAGCGCACTGCGTCCTGGTTCAGGTCACAGCCGGCCACGGCAGCCATGCGCCAATAATCCTCAAGCTGCGTAAGATCCTGCTCTTGGCGCTCTATGTAATTTATGGTCCGCATCATCGGCAGTTTTTCGCGCAAAATCCGGCGCGTGTCGTATGCTCCGATGGCTTTCATCGCGGCGCAAAGGTCGCGGAAGCTTACGCCGCATGGCAGCGTATCCAGCTCTTTCCACGTTCTCAGACAGTCAACTCCCAGACCGTACTCTCTCCAAGTTCGCAATTCTTGCTTTGTCATACCTAGCATTTGGGCAGGGCGTTTTTCTTTCCAGCCCACCCACTCCAGCTTTGGAGCCGCTGTTTGCGGGGCAAGTCCGGTATAGTAGCGATGTGTCATTTCACCGTTGATTCCATCGCCCACTAGGTTTCCCAGCCCTGCGGTTACCAGGTTCTCAACATTGGGGTGCTTAAAATACAGCCGCAGGTATGCCACCGGGTAAAACGTTTTTGCTGCGTTTGATTGCTCCATGTACTCCCACAGCTTGGCATTCTCTGCGCCGGTGCCGCCCAAATCTGGCAGGTTTGCGGCGTACATTTTCGGGCAGCCAATATCATCTACCAGTTTTGCGCGCTGTACCCACGTGCCCAGGTTCCGCCAACTGCCAGCCATAGCGTTGTACTGGTAGTGCGCCAGCTTGATGATCCGCCGGCCATCAACCACAAAGGCGTTAATAGCGTTCCGCTCGGTGTGGCGGTAACCTTCGTACATGTGGCGCTCAATGCACCACTGCGTTAATACTAGGCAGTTTTCCGCAACGGTGGGCACCACGATAAAGTCTTGGGCTGCCCGCCCGTACCGCAGCTCCTGCACGTTGCGCAGCTGCGTTTGAGCACCGCACAGGGGGCATACCATGGTTTCGTCGTTTCGCTTTTTGTCAATGGAGTCTTGCTCAACGTTCACGACCTGCACGCCGCTGGTGTTCTGGTATGTCAGGTTTGGGCTGCAGGGCGCGCCATAGGCCGGGACGTATTCCGCCAGATACCAGCTTTCGCACTCGCTGCACCACAGGGCGGCAGGGCGTATGGCGGCACTGGGGCGCAGATCAGCCCGGAAATCTTCGCAATCCAGGCGGGATTCGGCATCATCCCGTGATATGCACCGGTAACTTGTTACAGCAAACGGCTTTCTACCCAGGGCATCCAGATAGCGTTCAATGTCGTCCGGCGGTGCGGTTGGTATCATGGCCACATATTCTTCCAGTGTTCTCATGGCGCTGCCCTCTTACATGAAGTCCATGATGTTCAGGCGCTGGCGCTTGGGGCGTTCTGCCTGGGCGGGTGCGGTACTCTGGTCGCCAGCAGCGGCTTGCCCGCTCTCCGGCAGGCCAAAATGCACGCGCAGGATACCCGGCACGGCCGGGCCGGGGCAGCAGGCAGAACCGCCGCTTTTGTGCTTGTTGGCATAGTCGTGGATCGCTTTCTCGCAGGTTTTCAGATCATGCGTGCCGGCTTCAAGATCTGCCACAATCACTTTGGCCTCCTCTTCGTTCATGCTCTGGATCGTGGCCTTCAAATCCTCGGCCACGCACCACAGCAGGCTGCCGCTTTTCTCTTTTTGCTGCATGGCCGCAGCCATTTCCAGCGCTTTTTGTTTGTTTTCCATTTGCGTTTACTCCCTATTGTTTTATTTTATCCCGCCGGGGCGGGGGATAACGTTGTATTACCTGCGCTTCCGGCGCAGCTTGATGTATAGCCGCCATTCGGCCCGCTCCTCGTTATAGCTGGGCACAGCCCCCAAAAACCTGTAGCCGGGGTAGCGCCGCTCCCAATAATCCGCATCGTCCACGCGCATGGTGCAGGCATCGGCCAGCTTGCGCGGGGTCCAGTGGGTATCATTGGGGCGGGGATAGGTGGGGCGCTTTAGGCCGCGGCTTGCATGCCAGCTTTTGCGGCGGCGGGGGTATTTCAGCATGTACTTTGCCAGCCCTTCCAGGCTATCGTGTTCCGGCTGCAGGCGGTCAGCGTTCACGGTGCCCAACGGTTCCCGGCTGCGGCCGGTGCACCACAGATCTTCCAGCGCATCACGCAGGGCGGCGCGGTGGGCGGCGGTCAGGCCATCCACCTGCAGCACCATGTGGTGATGGTATCGCACCTCTTTCAGGCCGTTGGCGGGGTCGGCTTCCTGGTTTTCCGTCACGCACACCCACTTGATGGGGGTGGCATCCTGCCAGTTTTTGCGGGTCAGCCATCGGCGCACCCGTTTCAGGTAGTTGTATACGTCCTTCCAGGCGGCTTCATCGTCATCCGGCAGCCACATGTCTTCGTAGGTCAGGGTAAGAGCAAAACCTCGCTGGTCAAAATTTGTGTTCAGCAGCTGCACCAACAGCCGCGCCGACCGTTCCCGGTTACGCTTTTGCTGGGCAAGGCTGCTGGCGAACTTCTTCTTGCCGCGGGGACCCGCCCGGTGTTCCTGTTCTGTGATCCAGCAGAAGTCTACCTCGGCATAGCTATCGCCGCAGATTGTTTTCTGCTCACGGATGTATTGCTTTCTGGTAGTTTTCATGCTGCTCACTTCTTTTCTTTCTTTGGGGGAGAATGGACCTTGAAATAACCCCTATACAAGCCGCCCACACGGCCCCCCCTCGGACCGTTTGGCGGCAGCTCGCTGCGGCTGCGCAGCCACATGCTCTATATAATAGGTAAGCTGTGCCCGGTTTTGCGAAAGCCGCCGCCCTGGTTTAAGGGCTGCGGCTTTGGTTCACGCTTGGGTTTCTTTTGCAGGGCCGCCCATCAGGCGGTCGTGGATGCGCTTGAGTTTTGCCCTGATGATAAGCAGGCGGACTTTTGCCAGAAAGTAAGTTGTAAACGGCATGCCAATATCCACGTCTTTTCCCATTGCGCTCAGAATAGCCATCAGTACTTCCTGGTTGCTCGGCCATGGCCCGGTTTCACCGTACATCCATTCCCGCGTTGCTCGGAAAACTTTTTCAGCCCCACGCGGCTGCGGCAGCCCCATCGTGCCCATGATCAGCTTGATGCACTTTTTCCTTGTCATTGATTCCATCCTTTCTGTTTTACTGTTGCCCGCCAACCCGCCGGGGTGCGAGGGTCTTTTTTAAGGCGGTGGCGGTTTGCGGCATGCTGTCCATATACGCAAACTGTTTCTCATAGGCCCGGCGCTTGGCATCCTGGGCGCAGTCGGCCTTGTAGCGCTCGCAGTTGGCATGGCAGCCCACGCGGCGCTGTTGGCAGTTTTTACAGCTTCGTTCCATCAGCCACCCCGCCTTTCGCCACGGCTGCAGAAATCATCCGGCGTGTTGCGGCCATACAGCGGGCACTGCACGGTGGCCCAGTAGCGGCAGCGCCCGCAACGCGGCAGGCCCAGCCGCCGCAGGTGCATGGCGCGGGTGATGTGCAGCCCGCACCACATCAGCAGGCAAATCAGCATTCCGCCGGCAAAGAGCACGCAGGGGGCCGCAACAAACACAAGGGCCAGGCACTTAATGACATAAAGGCAGTTGGAATCAAAAATTGTCATTGGTATCATTCAACCTCCCATTCTTTGGCAGTGCGTCCCGGTGTTGATCCGGGCGGCATGGGTTGCTTGGGCCATGCCGGTGCTGCACACGCACCATAAAAACCCGCCTGCCCAGGCGCACCCGCGGCGCTTGGCAATCTGCACGCAGGGGCCTGGCACCCGATGGAAAAAGCCGGGCTGAAAAGCTAACAGGCGGCCGCCGGGCACAAGCCGTGAGTAGTGGCCGGTGCCGGGCGTTGTGCATTACCTGCACAGTGGTGTTGCCGTACTTGCCCACGCAGCAACTGTGGGAGGATTCAGGGGCCGCCGCGGCCTCGTGCAGCTTTGGCGGCATATCTGCCCCGCCGGGGCGGGGTTATTGGATCTTGTAGTGCTCGGCCAGCTTTTTCAGCACAGCCGGGTGCAATATGGATAGCTCAAACCGGGTGCGGCAGGCATCGCCGGGCGGACTTACCTCGCCCAGCTTGGCCAGGTACTGGTTGTACAGCCAGCCCATCACGGGGTGGGCAATGTTCATCATGTACCAGGGCGGGCACTTGGGGTTCTGCTCTGCGGCCTTGCGGCGTTCCTCAATGATCAGCGGGGCCAGCCGGTCAATCAGGGCCGCGCGTTCCTCCGCCGTCATTGGCGGCCACCTTTGCCAGGGCGGAATACAGCATCATCATCGTGCAGCCGTTCTGCATCCCGCATGGCATTGCGGTAGCCCACATCCCGGCCACTGGTCCAGGTAGCCAGCAGCCCCAGGGCCACAACCCCGGCAGTAATAAGATAGCAGATCATTATTTCAGCACTTCCTTCACATCGTCCAGCAGATCGGCTGGTATCATCCCGGCCTGCATCATGTGGTGCAGGCTTTCCCGGTAAGCGTGCAGGCGGCCTGCCAGCTCTGCCGCTTGGCAGATCAGCATGCCACGCGTGCCGGGGTTGTGTACGCCGTTGGTGCTGCGCAGTATAATGCAGTAGGTTTTGCGGGTGGCAGCAGTGTTTTCCACCAGCCAGGCCACAGCCTCCCGCGGCGTCATTGGTGCTTCCATGGCTTTTTCACCCTCCCCGTGTTCGGCATCTGCGCGGACAAAAACGCCGCCGCGCAGCGCTCGCAGAATTTTTCGTTGTTGACCGCCGGGCTTTTGCACTCAAATGCAAGCCCCAGCTGCGGCGCAAGGTATTCCGGGCAGGCCCAGTGCAGGTAGCTGGCGGCGGCCATCCTGGCGGTGCAGCGGCGCAGGCCCCGCAGGGTGTTGTCCACGCAGCCAACCTTGACGATCCGCTCTTCCTCTTCCAGTTCCTGCAGCCATTCCAGCACCGTCATGGCTGCACCGCCGTGTTCTGATTCTGCGGAGTAACAATCTCCGTTTGCCCCATTCCCTGGGCTTCGTACCGCCAGCGGGCGGCCTCATTCGCCTGGTGCGCCGCAATGCTCAAAGTCAGCACCAGCGCCGCGGCCATGGTCAGGGCAAGCACTTCCCAGCGGGCGGCTTTGTCCTGCGCTTTGGCGGCTTCCTGCTGGGCAACCTCGGCGCGGTAGTTGGACTGCCAGCTGTCGTATTCGGCGTTCTGCTTTTCCCAATCCTTGCGGGCGGCGGCGCGCTCTGCCGCATTGGCGCGGGTTTCGGCGCGGACAACGCGCTGTGTCAGGGTTACCCAGCGTTCGGCATTGCTGGGATTTCCGTCATTGATAGACCGCAGCACGGCAGTCATGTCGGTCAGTTCTCTTGTTTCCATTGGTTGGTGTCCTCCCATTGGGGCGGGTAGCTTAATACCGCGTCCATCATGCAGCCGCAGGCCACGGCGGCTTCCAGTGTGTTGGCCCAGTCCTGCCGCCGCCGGCCGCGCTTTGCCGCGGCGTACAGCAGCTCTTCCACCAGGTTCTGGGCGGTCGATCCGCGCACGGCCAGCGGGTGGCGGCGCATAATCAGCTTGCCCAACGGCTGGCGGATGTGCAGGTCAGACGTTCTTGTGCCCACTTCCTGCGCCGCGTCCAGCCGCATGGCCACAAGCGGCCACATGTCAGACCGCACAAGGCGCGCGGCTTCATACGCCACGGCGTACAGGGCAGCTTCCAGCGCATAGGCGTCGGCGGCTTTCTGGGCCGCCGGGGTGCTGGCGGTCGAGACGTCAATGATCCGGCAGGCGCGCGCCAGCTTGTGAGTGCTCTCCATAATGCCGGCGCTGGTTACGTCCTGCAGTTTTTTGGTCGCCATCAATCGCAGGGCATCCGTGCCCATGTTGGCAACAGCATCCCCGCTTGCACACAGGGCAGCGGCCCAGGCGCGTTCTAACGGCGTCATGCCGCGCCGCGGGGAAATATTTGGTTTGGCATTTTCCATTCAGGGGTCCTTTCTGCCGGGGTGGGGGTGTTCAAGCCCCAACCACCAGCGCCAGCAGCGCGTGGTGGATCGTCCACAGGCAAAGGTACCACGCCGCGCCGCAAAGGCAATAAAATAAAAACTTTTCCATCAGTTACTCCAGGTAATGTACTTTAAGCGCAGCCCACCCGCCCAGCAGGCAGCAGGCCAGCCCGGCCAGGGCAGACGCTCCTCCGCCCTGGGCCAGGGCAGTTACGGCACACAACACGCCCAACCCGCAGGCCGTTAGCGTGAAATTGGCGAAAGCCTTGCAAATGGGGCTGATGTAGGGTAAAATACAGGTGATGAATTTTTTCGTCTGGCCGTTCCGGTGTTGCAGCGCCGGGGCGGCTGTTTTTGTTTGGGGCATGATGTACTCCTTTCAGTTTAGCCGCACGCCGCGGGCGCGTAGCTCGGCCTTTTTGCGTTCCAGTAGCTCCTTGGCATCGGGACGCTGCATAAAGCGGTGGTAAAAATCCAGCGTTGCCGCCGCCAGCCGCTCGGTAGCATAGGGGTCCGGCTCCGCGGTGGTGGTGATTTTGATAGTGGCGGGGAGAGAGGAAGGGGTCAATAGGATACCTCCTTTTTAGCGATGCTGCATAAGCCAGCGTTCGATTTTTTCGCAGATATGACAGATGTTGTCAAGAAAATTGACTTTCTGCTCAGTAATGAGTATCTTGATAGCGAGAATTAAAAACTCCATGACAGTGTTTTGATTTTGCTCCCGCCCTATCTCATGCACAGGGGCGCGCCTTCTTTCGTGGCGGAAAGGAGGTGCTGCTGTGAAAAAAGTCACTGTAAAATCCGTTGGCGAAGTAAAGCGACTCTTGACTGACGGATATGAACTGATCTACTGGTCCTACTGGACTGGTAATCCCAAAACAACGACTTATACCCTGCAAAAGACTGAGCACTGATAAATAGGTGATGCCCCTGTGCATGAGACAGGGCGGGAACGGAAGAATGGAACAGAAGAGCTCAGCGGCGCTGGTTGTTCTCAAGCAGATAGTCAATCGAACAATCGAACAGATTAGCCATCTGGATAAGTTTGCTTTGAGGGATGTGTCCGTGGGACATCCAGTTGTAAACCGTCTTTCTGGTTACTCCCAGCTGTTGCGCAAGGGCTTCCATGGAAAGCCCAAGGCGACTCCGTTCGGCGTTGATGTTTGGATAGGGCATTTGGTGTCCTCCTTTCGTTTTGCGATACTCGTTTTGAGTACCATGACATTATAATATACCCAAAATGAGTATTTGTAAAGCAAAATAATGCCCGAAATGCGTAAGTGGTTTTTGTGCAAGTTGCTCAAATCGGGTAATTTGAATTGACTTGTTACTCAAAATGTGTATTATAGAAATAAGAATAGAGATAAAGGAGGTGCCTATGGTGAACCGAATGAAGCAGCTGCGCGAAGAAAAGGGACTGAATATGAAAGACGTCGCCAAAGCTTTGGGAATGCCATATACAACCTATGTAAACTATGAAAAAGGAACTCGTGAACCGAGTTCTGAAATCTTGATACAGATTGCAAACTTTTTTGGCACAAGCATTGATTACCTTGTAGGAAAAGTTGAATCTGTAGGGCAAAGGACGATTCCGGCAGGGTTCCAACCGTTGCCGAAAATGTCGAATGTACCGCTTGTTGGCCGCATTGCTTGCGGCCAGCCCATTACCGCTGAAGAAAATGTGGAACGCTTGGTTTCTATCCCGACAGAATGGCATGCAGATTTTACCTTAATGTGTGAAGGAGCCAGTATGGAGCCCAAAATCCATGATGGGGATTTGGTGGCAATCCATTGTCAGCCGCGCGTTGAAAATGGGGAGATTGCGGCTGTACGCATCGGAGATGAAGCCACGTTGAAACGTGTGTTTCTTTTTGAAGATCATGTTGAATTGCGTGCAGAAAATCCGGCATTTGCTTCTATTGTTCGTATAGGAGAAGCAATGAATGATGTTCATATCGAAGGGAAAGCCGTGGGGCTGTGCCGGGGGTTGTAAAAAGGCCCTGCACTACTGGACATAGTGCAGGGGGATAGACTTTAATCGATAAGGATGTGTTCTTGATGGGATTTCGCTTTCGTAAGAGTGTAAAAATTGCACCGGGTGTCCGCCTGAATCTGAATCGAAAAAGTGCCAGCATTTCGCTGGGCGGCAAGGGCGCGCACTACACAGTAAGCTCAACTGGGCGCAAAACAGCAACGGTGGGGCTGCCGGGAACGGGCATTTCGTATTCAGTTACAGAATCAACGGGAAAGTCCTCTTCGAGGACAAAAAGCGGCGGAACCCATTCATCAGGAAATGGTGGCGGTAAAAAGAATAAAGGCGGCTGCCTGATGATTTTGCTTGCCTTGATGTTTTGGCCATTTGCTCTGAGCTACTGGATATGGAAAACCGATAAATTCCAGGCAAGTAAAAAGATTCGTGCGGCAATTATTACGGCGTTTTGGATCGTAATGTTTTGTATCGGAACGTTCAGCGGAGGCAGCCAGCAGAAGGCAGAACAACCGCTTCCAACCGCCACAATAGCAGAAGAAACGCCGCAGCCGACAGAAGTGGCTACCGCAACCCCGGCCCCCACAGTAACCCCAACAGAAGCCCCGACCTCTGCACCCACGGAAGCCCCCACACCTGACCCTACAGCGGTGCCAGAAACAGGTAACACTAGCCAGACAAGTAACGGCACCACAGCAACCGGCACATCAGATTATCAGCCAGGTATGGTTTATATTGCAAGCAGCGGCAACGGAAAAAAGTACCACCGTACCCCCGATTGCAGCGGAATGGACGATGCCACCGCCGTAACGGTAGAGCAGGCAGAAGCCGCTGGGTATACACCTTGTAAGAGATGCTACTAAAATAGTAAAGCTCCGCAGGCTACATTTTGACCAGAACAAAATAAAAAAACGCCCCCGGTGCGCCAACACCGAGAGCGTTTCCATAGATCAGCTTGCCCACAAAAGTGGATACAATCGACCCGACAATCGTATTGTACCACCTTGCGGGCAGGATTGCAAACCCAAAAGGTGATACCATGAAAAAGAAGCAACCAAATACCCGCCATGGCCGGGCGGCGATTTACGCCCGGTATTCGTCCCATAACCAGCGGGAAGCATCCATTGAACAGCAGGTCAAAGCCTGCCGGGAACTGGCCGTGCGGCTGGGGCTGGATGTGGTGGAAACTTACGAGGATAAAGCCATCAGCGGCAAATCCGACCGCCGCCCCAGCTTTCAGCGCCTGCTGCGGGATGCGGAAAAAGGTTATTTTGACTGCGTGCTGGCGTGGAAGTCCAACCGTATGGGCCGCAATATGCTGCAGGCCATGACCAATGAAGCCCGCCTGAAAGACTGGGGCGTAAGGACCTTTTACGCGGAGGAAGATTTTGACGATACCGCTGCCGGCCGCTTTGCGTTGCGCAATATGATGAACGTCAACCAGTTCTACAGCGAGAATATGGCAGAGGACATCACCCGCGGCATGATGGATAATGCCAGCAAGTGCCTGAGCAACGGCGCGCTGCCATTGGGGTACAAGGCAGGGGAGAACGGCCGCATTGTGCTGGATAAGGCCAGGCTGCCGTGGTTCAGGAAATTTACACGCGGGTGGCCTGCCGGGAGCCTTTTGTGGATATTGCGGCGGATCTGAACCGGCGCGGCATCAAAACCAAGCGCGGGGGCCCGTGGACCAAAAGCAGCTTTTATACGATCTGCCGCAATGAGCGCTACCGCGGCATTTATATTTACGATGACGTCCGGGTGGAAGGCGGCGTTCCGCGTATTGTTTCGGACGGCCTGTTTTATCGTGTGCAGGAGGTGCTGAAAGTGAAAAAGACCCCACAATCCGCTCGGCATCATACCGGGGCAGAGGATTACCTGTTGACAGGCAAGCTGTTCTGCGGCAAATGCGGCAGGCCCATGACGGGCGTTTCCGGCACCAGCCGCTCCGGCGAAATGCACTACTATTACACCTGCCAAAAGCGCCGCCGGGAACGCGCCTGTGATAAAAAGAACGTGATCCGCGAGCAGATCGAGAAGAGTGTGGCACAGGCCATCAAGCAGTATATGCTGACGGACGAGATGATCCAGCACATGGCCGATGCAACCATGGCCTACAATGCCCGCCAGGAAAAAGACCTGCACCTGCAGGACCTGCAAGGCCAGCTGGCCGCGGTCAAAACCTCCGCAGCCAACCTGCTCAAAGCCATTGAGATGGGGGTCATCACCGAAACCACCAAGACCCGCATGGTGGAGCTGGAACAGGAACAGGGGCGGTTGAACGCCCAGATTGAAAACGCCCGCGCCGAACTGGTACCCATTACACGGGATAATTTTGTTTCACTGCTGCACATCTACCGGGATGGTGACATCAATGACAGCAAGTACCTGGCAAGCCTGTTTGAAACGTTCCTGGTGCGGGTAGATCTGTACGATGATCACTTCCTGATTTGGTTCAATCCCCTCGGCCAAAAGACCCCGGCTGATATCCCGATCACCAGCATAGAAAACGGGAATGCAGATGAACTTTTTGACGAATGTAGGAGTAAAAATGTGTTCGATTGGGGTGGGAAATGGTCCACCAAAATAAAAGCACCCGCCGTACCCCGGCGGGTGTTTTTGCTTTGGTGCTCCGTGAGCTGCTGAGGAGTCGAACAGGGCGGCAGTACCAGCCCGATGGCCGATGCGGAACGCGGATGCCGTGCGTTCGTCATCCTCGGTGGAATCACTCTCATTATACCAGTGGTTTGCCCGGTGTTTGAATGCCCTGCGAACAGCCCGCCCGCCCCTCATGCAGGGCAGGCATAAAAAAACACGGTGCGTGTGCATCGTGGTTTCAACAAATGTTGGCGCGGCCTTTACGGCACAATTTCCACGCCGGGCAAAACATCCGTGTAAAAACACAGCCGGTACTGATGCGGGCAGATAGAATTCATTTTGAACTGTTCCGGGCTGGTCAACACGGTCAAAATGGCAAGCATCAGGACAAGCAGATTCTTCATTGTATCCTCCTAAAAATGGGCATGAAAAAACCACGGTGCGGGTGCATCGTGGTTGAAGTGTTAGTGGGTTATTCGGGTAATTCGCCCAGTTGCCTCAGTAGTGATGTGTAGATTTGTGCATCTACCTGATCCAGCGGGATATTACCATCCAGCAAACCTTCATATTGCGGGTCAACTGGATGCTCTTTGAGGAATGCCTTCATTTTTTCAATTTCCTCTGGTGTAATATTGTACCCCATATTGTGAAATCTCCATTAAAAAATCTGTGACAAGATTATAGACAGCCGTCTTGGGCATCGTGGGGTCGTTTGCTGTGTGATTCAGCGTGCGAGCAGCCATTTTTAGAGAGATCAAATCGGTTGCGGCGGTCTTTTCCAGTGCATATACACTGCCGTCATTGCCGACAATCGTCAGCATCTGCATCGAATCCCGGCTCGCAAAGCCAAGAATATCCTCGGGCGAAAAGGTCATCCCACTTGGATGGTTGTGTATTGCAATGTGAGGCGTGCTGAAATTCGGGATGTGAACGCCTCCTTCCTGCTCGCCGGTAAAATATCCGCTCACGGGCTGCATATCCAGCCCATAGCAGCGGGCCTTTTCTGTTCCAAGCGGAACTTTCCGGGCTTCCAACAGCAGCTTTTTGTGGGCATTGGCAAGGGCACGGCTGCCCGCGGCGTCCAGCGTCTCACAGGCAAATGGCTGAATGTGCTGAATGCTCTGGATGGTAATCTCCTTGTACCCCAGGCTGATTTCTTTCAGTGTAGCATTGTTTTGGGCGGATTGCAAGGCACTTGCCGCTGCATCCGCCTGTTTTGCTTCCCTTTGCCCAAATCCCGGAACGGCAGCTCTTGCGCCGTCCAGCCTATCCCCGGTTTCTGCCAGGAACGCACTCAGCTGCTGCCGGGCGGCTTTCGGCTTGGCGGCGCTTTGGCTGGCATCCACCCCGGCGGCGGTCTCGGCCAGGTAACGGCGCTTGGCTTTGCGCACCCTGCGTTCCAGCGCCCGCTGCATCTGGGTGATCTCGTACCGGGTGTACAGCCCGCCGCCGTAGGGGATATTGCGGGCGTCCAGTTCGGCCAGGCGTTCGTCCGTGTAGTTGTGCACGGAGATACCGGGGTAGAACGGGTAAAAGTTGTGGCGGCAGTTCCAGCCGCACAGGCCGGGGCCGGTGCCGTAACCAGTGGCGGCTTCAAAATCCTCGTACCGCTCACCGTCCTGCACTACAGCGCCGCCGCGGTGGTAGACCCGGCCCTGCCACACCGCATGGGTGGGGCGGGCACCCTCGTGGGCGGTCACCTCCACAAACTCGCAGTCCATCTCTTCCATGCGGGCCAGCTGCAATATGCGGTCAAAAGCAGGCATAAAAATACCACGGCGCAGAATTTGCATGCGCTGAATACTCTGGGCGGTGATCTCCCTGTATCTCGGACTGTTTCTTTCGGTGTAACATTGTTTTTGTCGGATTGCAAGGCACTTGCCACCGCAGCCGTCCGTTTCCCGTTCCGCCGTTTACAAAAATATTTTTGAAATAGGGCTTGCTTTTTCCATCTTATCCTGCTATAATAATCAAGCGCTGTTAAGACAGAGGCACAAATGAATATGGGAGCTTTCCCGAGTGGCCAATGGGGACAGACTGTAAATCTGCTGCTTAATGCTTCGGTGGTTCGAATCCACCAGCTCCCACCAAAAAGCTGTGGCAAAAATGTGTCACAGCTTTTTTTGTTGTATCGCTAAAAAATGACGAGCTCATCAGCCCCTTTTTTCAAACGTTTTTTACAGTGTTGTCCAACACATAAAGAGGAAAACCACAAATGTGCACTCAAGAATTAAAAATTGGCACAATTCCGGCTGTACTGTACGGCGAACCGGCCCCCAACATCTGGTTGTTCGTGCATGGCCAGGGCGGTAATAAAACGGAAGCCGCAGCATTTGCGGCGCTTGCCGCCCCAACCGGCTGGCAGGTGCTGGGCATTGACCTGCCGGAACATGGAGACCGCACGGGGGAAACTGACTTTACTCCCTGGCAGGTGGTGCCGGAGCTGCAAACGGTGCTGGCCTATCTGCAGCAGCACTGGCAGGGGATTCGGCTGCGGGCCAACAGCATCGGGGCCTATTTTTCCATGCTGGCTTTTGCCGGGGCAACGATTGAAAAAGCGCTGTTTGTTTCGCCGATTGTGGATATGGAGCGGCTGATCTGTGATATGATGCAGTGGGCAAAAGTAACGCCGGAGCAGCTTTGCGAAAAAGGTGAGATCACCACAGAATTTGGGCAGACCCTTTCGTGGCGGTACCTGTGTTGGGTGCGCCAACACCCGCTGGATGGCTGGCAGATCCCCACAGCAATCCTGTACGCCGGGCAGGACACCATGACAAGCCGGGACACGGTGACGGCGTTCGCCCAAAAACACCATGCGGAACTGACGGTATACGAACCGGGCGAGCATTGGTTCCACACCCCGGCTCAGCTAGATGCCATGCAAACCTGGGAGCAGGCACACCGGTAAGAGCCGCTCAAGGCTTGAACCATGAGAAAGAGAGAGGAAAGACCATGGCCATTACAATGTTGGCGGGGTACCTGGTTATTATCAACGCGGCGGCGCTGCTGATGATGGCGGAGGACAAACGCCGAGCCAAGCGGCACCAGTGGCGCGTGCCGGAAGCCGCACTGTTTGGTGCAGCCCTGCTGGGCGGCAGCGCCGGGGCATGGGCGGGCATGTATCTGTTCCACCACAAAACCAAGCACTGGTATTTTGTGGTGGGTATGCCGCTGATTCTGGCCGCACAGCTGGCCGCTGGGGTGTGGCGGGCAGGGAACAGCGGCCTGGTTTGAACAATCGGAACGCTCTGCCGGAGCAATAACGGTGCCGCAGCACCGGGACCCCGGCAGAACATTTGACTTTTTGGGTTAGCCATGATAAACTAATGGTGCCTGATCAAAACAAACAAGGCGTTCCCCAGAAAAAAATACGACGGTTCGGCAACGCACCGCCGTTTTTATGAATCAAATGTTAGTCAAATCTAACATTTGTTGACCAAGGAAGTGCAAAAAAGCTCAATGTCAAAACAAACCGATAACAAGCAATTCTGGCAGCGGTGGGCCAGCTGCTATGGCCCGCTGATGCAAAGCAGCGAGCCGCTGTATGCTGCCATTGCGCAGCAGATGCAGCCGCACCTGACGCCGGAAATGAACGTGCTGGAACTGGCCTGCGGGTCTGGCCAGCTCAGCTTCCGGCTTTCCCGCCTGGTGCGGGACTGGGAGGCTACGGATTTTTCGCCCAAAATGATCGCCCAGGCAAAGCTGAAACCCCGCGGGGCGGGGCTGCACTTTTCGGTGCAGGATGCCACCAGCCTGCCCTATGCGGACGAAACCTTTGATGCGGTGCTGATCGCCAACGCCCTGCACATTATGCCCCGGCCGGAAAAGGCTCTGGCAGAAATTTACCGGGTGCTCAAGCCCGGCGGCCAGCTGTTTGCCCCAACCTTTGTGCATGGCGAGGTACCCCGCACCCGGCTGCGCATGCTTGCCATGCGGTGCGCGGGGCTGCAAATCTATAACAGCTGGATGGTGCCGCAATACCTGGCATTTTTGCAGGCGGGCGGCTTTACCGTGCAGGAACATGCCCTGCTGGGGGATACCCTGGCCCCGCTGTGCTATGCCCGCGCTGTGCCGGACAAAACGCGCGTGACACAGCGCTGAAGCAATCCACCCCAGAACAGAACGATATAATTTAAGGCTGATACCATGATCAACAAAAAACTGCTTTCATTTGACCCCGCCGCCATTCTGTTGAGAGCGGGAGGGTGAGCTGATGGCAAAACAGACGGTTGCAGAAAAGCGGGACGGCGAAAAGCTGCTGCTCAGCGAGATGATCGCCCTGTACTGCCGCAAAAACCACCATACGGCGAAAGGCAGCCTGTGCCCGCAGTGCCAGGCCCTGCATGATTACGCCTTGCAGCGCATTGAACGCTGCCCCTTTATGGAAAACAAAACCTTTTGCTCCGCCTGCAAAGTACACTGCTACAAGCCCGAAATGCGTGAGCAGATCCGCACCGTTATGCGCTGGAGCGGCCCCCGCATGCTGTTCGTCCACCCCGTGCTGGCCGTCCTGCATATGAAGGAAACGATGAAGGCGAAGAAGAGTTAGGAGTTAGGAGTTAGCAAAACGCGCACAGCGCGGGATAAACCAGACGCTGTGCGCGTTTTTGTGTGGTGAAAGTCAAAAAACGCTGTAGGGGGGCGAATATGATTCGCCCGCAAAGAAACGTGAAATTTTTGCCGCAAACCGAAAAATGGTTTGTAGGGGACGATGCTTGCATCGTCCCAAATGACAGGCTTTACCGGATATATTACCACATCATTCCCCGCACGACCGTGGGCGCATAATGTGTGCCCCTACGGGTGGGATATGCGTTAAATAATGATTCCCCGCTGTAAAGTATTCGGTAGGGAACGGTCTATCTCCGGTCTAAGAGCCGGGGCGTTGCCCCGGTTGGCCTCCGAAACGCGCCTGCGGGCGCAGTGACCGTTCCGTGGCCTAACCATATATGGCGTAAAGAAATTTTATAGCAAATCCCGATATGCGGCATAATTGCCTGCGATTACCCGATAAATATATATATATATATCCGTCCGGGACGTCGAGGACGCCGTCCCCTACAAGTTATGGAAAGAGCATTATGAATTTGTAGAGTGTGGTAAGGTGCAGGTCCGGCGTGGTCGGGTGACCACGCCCTACAGAATGGGGGAGACTAAGGTGAATACCAAAATCCCAAGCCCATCCCCCGGCGGCCAGGAGGCTGGCCGCCCTACAGCTTGCCTTCACACGAATATCTCCCCAAAACCAAAAGCCCGGTACAAGCCAAAAAACTTGTACCGGACTTTTATCTTATATTATTGGTATTATATGATTAAAGTTTCTTCGGTTCCTTCTTTTCAAAGAAGGAATAAAACAACCCCCGTAAAACCAATCAGATGCGCTCCAGAATGGCGTTACCCATGGCGGTGCAGCCAACCTTGGTGCAGCCGTCGGCCATCATGTCAGCGGTGCGCAGGCCGGCATCCAGCACGGCGTTCACGGCGCTTTCAATGGCGTCAGCCTCAGCAGCCATGCCAAAGCTGTAGCGCAGCATCATGGCGGCGGAAAGGATGCAGGCAATCGGGTTGACCACATCCTGCCCGGCAATGTCCGGGGCAGAACCATGGATGGGCTCGTACAGACCGCAGGTGGTGGCACCCAGGGAAGAGGACGGCACCATGCCAATGCTGCCGGTGATCTCGCTGGCTTCGTCGCTCAGAATATCGCCAAACATGTTCTCGGTCACAATCACGTCAAACTGGCTGGGGTTCTTGCAGATCTGCATGGCGCAGTTGTCCACAAACATCTCGCTGTACTCCACCTCGGGGTACTCGGCCTGCAGGCGATGCATCACGGCACGCCACAGGCGGCTGGTATCCAGCACGTTGGCTTTATCCACACAGGTCAGCTTTTTGCGGCGCTTCATGGCAGTTTCAAAGCCAATGCGGCCAATGCGCTCGATCTCGTGCTCCGAGTAGGGCATGCTGTCAATCGCAACTTTTTCGCCGTTCTGCTCAATGGTTTTGTGCTCGCCAAAATACACGCCGCCAATCAGCTCACGCACCACAATAAAGTCGATGCCTTTGTCCACGATCTCCTTCTTCAGCGGGGAAGCATCCGCCAGCTGGGGCCAGATCCTGGCCGGGCGGTTGTTGGCGTACAGGCCCATACCGGCGCGCAGGCGCAGCAGGCCTTTTTCCGGGCGCTTGTCACCGGCCATGCCCTCCCACTTGGGGCCGCCGACGGCGCCAAGCAGAACGGAATCCGAGGCCAGGCACTTGTCCAGCTCGCTCTGGGGCAGGGGATCGCCAAACTTGTCAATGGCTTCGCCGCCCATGTAAGCGCGGGTGTAGGTAAAGGTGTGACCAAACTTTTCAGCAACTTTGTCCAGCACGCGCACTGCCTGGGTCACGATCTCCGGGCTGGAGCAGTCGCCATAAATCAGGGCAATGTTTTTCTGCATCTTACTTTCCCTCCTGGATGCTCTTCATCAGGCCGCCGGCCTTGATGATCTTCTGGATAAACGGCGGGAACGGCGCAGCCTGGAAGGTCTGGCCGGTGGTTTCATCAGTGATCACGCCGGTGTCAAAGTTGATGGCAACCACATCGCCCTCGTTGATGGCCTCGCTGGCGGCGGGGCATTCCAGAATGGGCAGGCCGATGTTGATGGCGTTGCGGTAGAAGATACGGGCAAAGCTCTTGGCAATCACGCAGTCAATGCCGGCGGCCTTGATGGCAACGGGGGCATGCTCGCGGGAAGAACCGCAGCCGAAGTTTTCGCCGCCAACCATAATGTCACCGGCCTTTACGCGGGTCACAAAGGGCTTGTCAATGTCCTCCATGCAGTGGGCGGCCAGCTCGGCGGGGCTCTGCGTGTTCAGGTAACGGGCGGGAATGATCACATCGGTGTCAATGTTGTCACCGTACTTAAAAACAGGTCCTTTTGCGTTCATGCTTCTACCTCCCTGGGGTCAGTGATGTGGCCGGTCAGTGCGCTGGCGGCGGCAGTGGCGGGGCTTGCCAGATAAATTTCAGAGGTAACGTGCCCCATGCGGCCGACAAAGTTGCGGTTGGTGGTGGAAACGCAGCGCTCGTACTCGGCCAGAATACCCATGTAGCCGCCCAGGCAGGGGCCGCAGGTGGGGGTGGAAACAATGCAGCCGGCATCAATAAACGCTTCGGTGTAGCCGCGCAGGATGCACTCTTTGTAAACAGCCATCGTGGCGGGAATGATGATGCCGCGCACACCCTTGGCAATGTGCTTGCCTTTCAGCACGTTGTAAGCGGCTTCCATATCCTCAATGCGGCCGTTGGTGCAGGAACCGATCACTACCTGGTCAATCTTGATGTCGGCACCCTCCTTGGCAAGGTGGGTGTTCTCCGGCAGGTGGGGGTAGCTGACGGTAGGCTCCAGGGTATCCAAATCGATCACCACGGTGCGCTCATATTCAGCATCGGGGTCGGCTTCGTATTTGGTCCAGGGACGCTGGCTGCGGCCCTTCAGGTATGCTTCGCAGGCTTCGTCCACCGGGAAGATGCCGTTTTTGGCACCGGCTTCAATGGCCATGTTGCAGATGCACAGGCGGTCCTCCATGGTCAGGCTCTTAACGCCCTCGCCCACAAATTCCAGGCTCTTGTACAGCGCGCCGGAAACGCCGATCTCGCCGATCAGGTGCAGGATCACGTCCTTGCCGCACACAGGGGCGTGGATGGCACCTTTCAGCTCAACCTTGATAGCGGCAGGCACCTTGAACCATGCCATGCCGGTTGCCATACCGGCGGCCATATCGGTGGAGCCAACGCCGGTGGAAAACGCGCCCACCGCACCGTACGTGCAGGTGTGGCTGTCGGCACCAATGATGCAGTCACCGGCGGTCACAATGCCCTTTTCGGGCAGCAGGGCATGTTCAACACCCATCTGGCCGACATCATAAAAGTTGAGGATATCGTATTTGTTGGCAAACTCACGGCACTGCTTGGACTGCTGGGCACTCTTGATATCCTTGTTGGGCACAAAGTGGTCCAGCACAATGTTCACGCGGGTTTTATCAAACACCGAGTTGAACCCGGCTTTCTCGAACTCATTGATGGCAACCGGGGTGGTAATATCGTTGCCAAGCACAATGTCCAACTTGGCATTGATGAGCTGCCCGGCCGTTACCGAAGCTTCGCCGCAATGCGCAGCGAGGATCTTCTGTGTCATGGTCATTCCCATAGATTTCTGCTCCTTTTGCTCTGACGTATATCTTACAAATTAAAGAATAAGTAATAATGAATAAAGAATAATGGTGGTGGACCGCGGCGCACAAGCGCCGCTCAAAAACGGAGATAAACGATAACCCGGAGGCAGGCACAGCGGGACGTGTCGCACATCATATCCAAACCGTGCCGCAGGCACACCATCATTTTTAATTATTCTCTATTCTTTTTTATTTGCAACCTTACTGGTTATTGATTGCACTGACCAGCGCGCGGATACCGGCAACGATGATGTCGGTGTGGGTGCCGCAGCCCCAGGTCTCCTTGCCGGATGCCCATTTCAGGCCCACATAGCAGCAGGCGCGGGAGTCGGTATCGTTGTCCAGTGCGTGCTCGCTGTAATGCACCAGGGTGAAGTGCATGCCGGTGGTCTGCTCGATGGCGTTGGCCACAGCATCCAGACGGCCGTTGCCGACAGCATCGCAGGTAACGGGGGCGTTGCTGCCGTTAGCTACGGTAATATGGGCGGTAATGGTGGAATCCGGGTTCTGGGTAAAGTGTGCTTCCGGAACATTCAGCGGGGTCTTGTTGTTCAGGTAAGCGCGCTCGAACACATACAGCACTTCCTGGACGCTCAGCTCTTTGTGCTCGTGGTCGGATACATCCTTTACGCGGTAGCCAAGGTCTTCCCGCATGCGCGGCGGGGGATTGTAGCCGTAATTCTGCTGCAGCAGGAAGCCGATGCCGCCCTTGCCGCTCTGGCTGTTGATGCGGATGACGTCGGCATCGTAAGTGCGGCCAATGTCATGCGGGTCAATGGGGATGTACGGGCAGGTCCACTCGTGCAGGTTATGCTCCTTGCGCCAGGTCATGCCCTTGGCAATGGCGTCCTGGTGGCTGCCGCTGAACGCAGCAAACACCAGGGAACCGGCATACGGGCTGCGCTCGTACACATGCATGCGGGTCACGCGTTCGTACGTTTCGCAGATGGCCGGCATGTTGCTGAAGTCGAGGTGCGGGTCCACGCCGTGGCTGTACATATTCATGGCCAGGGTGATGGCATCCACGTTGCCGGTGCGCTCGCCGTTGCCGAACAGGCAGCATTCAATGCGCTGGGCACCGGCCAGAACAGCCAGCTCGGCATCTGCCACGCCGCAGCCGCGGTCGTTGTGGGGGTGGGTGGACAGGATCACGCTGTCGCGGTACTTGAGGTGCTTGGAGCACCATTCGATCTGGTTGGCGTAAATGTGCGGCATGCTCATTTCCACCGTGACCGGCAGATTGATGATCATCGGGCGGTCCGGGGTGGGCTGCATCACATCCAATACGGCGTTGCAAACCTCAACGGCGTATTCCGGCTCGGTGCCGGTAAAGCTTTCGGGGCTGTATTCAAACAGGAAGTTGCCCTCGTATTCTTCGCTCAGCTTTTTAACCAGCTTTGCGCCGTCAACAGCGATTTGCTTGATCTCTTCCTTGCTCTTTTTGAACACCTGCTCGCGCTGGGCAACGCTGGTGGAGTTATAAAAGTGGATGATGGCGCGCGGCGCACCCTTAACGGCCTCAAATGTTTTACGGATGATATGGTCACGGCACTGGGTCAGCACCTGAACGGTGACGTCGTTCGGGATGCGGTTGCCATCGATCAAGGCGCGCAGAAAGTCGTACTCGGTCTCGGACGCTGCCGGGAAGCCGACCTCAATCTCCTTAAAGCCGATCCTGATGAGCATATCATAAAATTCAAGCTTTTCTTCCAGATTCATGGGAACGATCAAGCTCTGGTTGCCATCGCGCAGGTCTACGCTGCACCAGGCGGGAGCCTTTTCGATATGGTCTTTCTGGGGCCATTCATAGACATGGCCGGGCTCAACCGGCGGGGGATAATAACCTACATGATACTTTGTTGCGTCCATCATTTTTTATTGCCTCCATCAAAGTTTGTCTGCCCCTGAAAACCGGACAAAATAAAAATCCCGTCTCTCAAAGGCGTTTTTACCTTTGAGAGACGGGATGTAAATTTTACAAATACCCGCGGTACCACTCTCATTGCCGCCAGGGGGCGGCCGCTCTGCACGATCGGCTGTTTTATAGAAAGCAAACAGTGAATCGCTCCTGCAAGATAACGGTCAGGTTCCGGCTGCACCTAACGCAAAGCGCTCAGCGCAGCTGCTCAGGGGCCAGTGACGCAAAACCTTCCGCACCGCCTTGCACCAACCGGCGGCTCTCTGAAGCTGAAAGGAGATTGCTTTTTCCCCATCATTGCATTTGTGAATTGATAACAATATGGATTCTAGCAGGTTTCACATTCTGTGTCAAGATGAATTTTTGGGATTTGAACAAAATGACGAGAATGGGGAAAACTTTTTGGGAAAAAGAGAAAAAGAAAAGTTAGGAGTTGAAGGAGGCTGTTTGAATGAATAAAGAATAAATAATAAAGAATAATGGTGGGGGACCGCGGCGCGGTGCGCCGCTCAGAAAATATGGGATTTGAGGCTATTGGAAATGTGAGATGGATGATGAAACAACCGGTAGGGCGTGGTCACCTGACCACGCCGAAACTTTGGGATATTTGAAAATCTGGCATCTATAATATGCCCTGCCCCACAGTAGGGGACGGCGTCCTCGACGTCCCGCGGGTACCTTGAACCAAACTGTACCTTACCCATCATAAAAACAAAAACGCAGCACACGCTCTCCCCAAATCCCGTGTGCTGCGAAAAAACATATTCTATTTACTGCCGCGCCGTGCTTAGATGGGTGGCCACCCACTTGATCAGCATATCCAGTGCCACCATGTTGCGGCCGCCTTCGGGCACGATCAAATCGGCTTTGCGTTTGCTGGGCTCCACAAACTGCTCGTGCATCGGCTTAACGGTGGTCAGGTACTGGTTCACCACGCTGTCCAGCGTGCGGCCGCGCTCCTTAACATCGCGTACAATGCGGCGCAGAATGCGCACATCGGCATCGGTATCCACAAACACTTTCATATCCATCATATCGCACAGCTCCTGGCTGGCAAAAATCAGGATGCCTTCCACAATGATGACCGGGGCCGGGTGTACCGTAATGGTCTTATCGCTGCGGTTGTGGATCGTGTAATCATATACCGGAACCTTCACGCTTTCGCCGCGGCGCAAAGCCTGCAGGTGCTGCACCAGCAGCTCGGTATCAAAGGAATCCGGGTGGTCATAGTTCAGCTTGCAGCGCTCTTCATACGGCAGCTCGTCATGCCGCTTATAGTAGCTGTCGTGGTTGAGCACGCTCACTTCATCCGCGCCAAAATGGTCCCGCAGGCGCTCCGTCAGGGTGGTTTTGCCGCTTCCGGTGCCGCCGGCAATGCCAATGATTATGCTTTTCATGCTTTCCTGCCTCGTTGTTCTTTATACTTCAAAACTGATTTCACGCCCGTGCGGATGGTAAGCACGGTACTTGACCCCCGCCATGTTGAACAGCCGCCGCGAAGCAATGCTGGCGTTGGTATCATGGTATTTATCCGAAAGATAGATGATTTCCCGGATGCCGCTCTGAATGATGGCCTTGGCGCACTCGTTGCAAGGGAACAGCGTCACATACACCCGTGAACCGCGCAGATCGCTGTGAGCACTGTTCAAAATGGCGTTCAGCTCCGCATGGCAGACGTACATGTATTTGGTTTCCAGCTCGTCACCTTCGCGGTCCCAGGGCATATCGTCATCATTGCAGCCGATGGGCATGCCGTTGTAGCCAAGGGAAAGGATCTTGTTTTCCGGGCTGACAATGCAGGCCCCTACCTGGCTGGAATCATCCTTGGAGCGCATGGCGGACAAAATAGCAATACCCATAAAGTATTCGTCCCAGCTGATGTAATCCTTGCGTTTCATGCTGTATACACAACCTTCCGGCAGGCATGGAACCCATGCCCTTATTTTTTGCTTCTATTATACCGTTGCGCGGGCTGTGGTGCAACCCCTAATCCGCATGGTTGTGCTGTGCGTGCAGGTATTTGCAGCGGGTGGCTTCGCCGCCGCGCAGGTGGCGCTGGGCTTTGTTATACAGCAGCACGGCGCGTACCTCCTGCCAAAGGCCGGGGGCCAGGTGCTGCAGGCGGCACTGGTCCTTCCACACGGTACTTTTGCTCACGCCGAACACCTGCGCTGCCGCCCGCACGGTAGCGCCGCTTTGCACCAGATACCGCCCAATCTGCACGGCGCGCTCTTCGGGGTCACCTTTCATAGAACATGCCCTCCCAACCGTTTTTTCAACGGTATGCGGCGCGCCGCCGGTTTATGCGGGCAGTGCTGGCGGGCCGGGCACCGGCATGGTACAATTGAATCAGGCCAGTCACTCCGGCAAAAAGCGTTCCGGCCAGAGCAACCCGCCTATTTTATTTGGGCCGCCGCAGCGGCGCACCGACATGATTCTTTATTCTCTATTCACTACTGTTTATCACGGGTAAGCACTTTTTTATACGCAAGTAATAACTTTGTTATATCCGGGGGTTTTCAGAACCGGGAAGATGCGGTATACTGGGCACAGAATACAAAACGCGCGTGCTCTGGGGTGTATCTTAAGGCAGCACCGCATAATTCCCGCCTTGCGGCTTAAGCACCGCTCCGGCAGCTGCGGCACGGCATCTGCGTTGCCAAAATGCTCGATAATACACAAAGTATTATCTGCGCTTTTGGCTTAGCATCTGCCGCACCTCGCTCGCCGTATCGGCACTTAGAATTATGCGGTATTGCCTTAAAAATCCAAAGCCGTGCCAACAAAAAGGAGAATGCCTTATGAACCAGCATTATCTTCAGCTGTATGCCGATTTTATCGTCAAAGTCGGTGTCAATGTTCAGCTGCGCCAGAATTTTATCATCCGCTGCCCGGTCACCATGCCGGAGTTCGGCCATGCCTGCGTCAAAGCCGGGTATGAAGCCGGTGCTAAAAACTGCGTCGTGCGTTGGGAGGATGACAAACTCAGCCGCCTGCATTATGAGTATGCCAAAGAGGAAGACCTGGCTGCCATGAAGCCCTATGAGCTGCGCAGCTACCTGGACTATGCCGAGGACCCGGATGGCTGCTGCACCCTGGCAATCCACGCCGCTGACCCCGAAGCACTGGCCGGGCTGGATGCCGCCAAGATCAACCGCGTCAACCTGGCCCGCCGCAAATTCCTGAAACCCTGGCAGGAATACACGATGAACGACCGTGTACAGTGGTGTGTGGCCGCTGTTCCGGCACCGTCCTGGGCCGCAAAAGTGTTCCCCGGCATCCCGGTGGAGGAAGCGATGGAAAAGCTGTGGGCACTCATCTTTGATGTCTGCCGCGTTTCCACCGGCGACCCTGTCAGCGCCTGGAAAGCCCATGTGGCCGAAGGCCGCCGCCACCGCGACCAGCTGAACGCCTGGAATCTGGACCATATCCACATGACCAGCTCCAACGGCACCGACCTGACCGTTGGTCTGGCAGATGATGCCACCTGGGAGGGCGCTTCCAGCAAGGCGGAAAACGGCACCGACTTTATCGCCAATGTGCCCACCGAGGAAGTGTTCTGCGCACCCCACCGTGAGCGGGTAAACGGCATTGTGTACGGCACCAAGCCCTATGTGTACAACGGCCAGCTGATTGAGGGCTGGCATGTGACCTTCAAGGACGGCAAAGTTGTTGAGCATGGCGCGGAGAAGAACGCCAGCCTGCTGGCTGAGCTGCTTTCCACCGACGAGAATGCCTGCCGCATTGGCGAATTCGCCCTGGTTCCGGCATCCAGCCCCATCAACCAGAGCGGCGTGCTGTTCTATAACACCTTGTTTGATGAAAACGCTGCCTGTCACATTGCCTTTGGCGCTGGCTATCCCACCAACATCAAGGGCGGCAGCAAGATGAACCGCACCGAGCTGCTGGCCAAGGGCCTGAACGATTCCGCTATCCATGAGGATGTCATGATCGGCGCGCCGGATACCAACGTCATCGGCACCACCAAGGACGGCAAAGAAGTGACGATCTTCACCAACGGTGAATGGGCATTCTGATACGGCAAAGCAGATGCTACAGTCATAACATAAAATTATAACAGCAAAGCGCCGCCGCCCCACGCAGCAAGGTAGGGCGGCGGCGCTGTTTGTTTTGTGTTTTGTATAGAGAAGAAATAAAGAAATTCTGCCGGTTTAGCAGGTTTAAGCTGATTCACCCGATGCAGCAAATCCGCTTTTGCAGATCGCTTCAAGCTCCTGCAAGGGAATCTGTTCCTCCTGGTACTGGAACAGCAGCACCCGCAGCACTTTATTGCCGTCCACCAGCGTGCGGCAGTAGATGAAACCGTTGGCAGCATCGGCGGCGGTTTCGGGAAAGTTGTGCAGCCCGTTGGTTTTGCCTTCGCGGTACATCGTCTGGGCCAGCTGCGGGGTGATACATTCATAATACTCTACATATAATGCACCACGCAGCCCATTCGCGCCGGCCTGCCCGTGGGCTTCATATTTGATAAAGGTCGGGGCCAGCGGCAACCTCTGCACCTGCACAAAACTGGCCGCGGGGGCGGCGTCGGCATCCAGCGCAACGGGCTGCCCGGCGTAATCGTCCAGGGTGGCAAACGGCAGGGGAGCGGTGTAATCTTCCAGCGGAATGCTGCCGTGCCGGCTCTTTTCCATGGCAGAACCCGCAAAGGTCCACACAATGGTCAGCACAAACAACAGCGCCGCCAGCACCCGCCCAACCAGATACCGCCCGGCACCCTTACGCCAGTTCTTGTGCCGCTCCGGCTCCGCACCGCGCGTTAACCGGGCAGAAAACCGGTACAGCAGCACGGTGTTATGTACCACGCTGACCAGCGCGGCGGCCAATAGCCCCAGATAGCAGAAGCTCAGCCAGCCCAGCTCCACAAAGTCGATCACCGGCGTGTGCCAGACGCCCATGGCGTACCGCACCCAAAACGTTACCAGCCAGTAAGCCAGCAGCCCGGCGGGGGCGAATACCTGCCGCTTGGCATAGCGCAGGCTGAGCGCCTGTACCTGCGGGTCGGTGTTCAGCTCCGGCGCATCACTATCCTCGCAGGCGTACAGGAAAAAGTCTCCCACGGCGGTAACATAATACCAGCCGTATTCCTGCGCCAAGGCGCGTTCCTCGCCATCCGGGGTGCCGGGGGCAGATTCTAAAAATGTTTCCGGCATAGGCTTGGCGTTCAGCCGGTAGCGCACGGCTTTGGGCTGACTGCAGCGGAAGCGGGCAAAGTTCTGGCCGATTGTTACAGGCACAAGCCCCTGTGCGGCCATATCGCCCAGCCAGCTTTCCAGCCCCTCAATGTCAGACAGTGGGCAGGGGATGGGCTGCCAAAGGGGGTTGCAGCGTGCTGTGGTCATGGTCGTCAAGCTCCTTCCCCGGCAGGGCAGCGGGGGCAAAAGCGCCCTGCGCCGCCGCGGCCGCGTTTTGCAGGCAGAGCTGCAGCCGGGTACACTCGGCTGTATAGGCGGCTCTGCCTGCGGGGGTGATCTGATAATACCGCTTACAGCCCAGAACGGACGTTTCGGCAATCAGGCCTTCTTTTTCAAACTTGCCCAGCAGGGTATACAGCGTTGCCGGGCCAATCTTGACCCGCCCGGCGGTGATCTCGGCGGCAAATGCGGTGATCTCAGTGCCGCAGCGCTCACCCTGGGTCAAGGCCATCAACAGGTAAAACATAGATTCCGTCAGGCTCTCCAGCGCCTGTTTCGGCATGGCGCAGCACCTCCTTTGGTAGCAAACCGTAATATCGTAACACGATATCTTATAACGATATTATACCGGAAGCACGCTGCGCCGTCAAGAGCCGGGCGCATAAAAGGCGGCCAAAAGGGATATTTTGGTTACAATTTCGCGCAAAATGAGCCAAACCCCTTGCATTTTTTGCCGCGGTATGCTATATTCTTATTGTTCGATGATGATTTTATGGAAAGTGGGCTGTCAAAGGTCCGCTTTCTTTTTATGATAGGGAGATTTTTTATGGCCAAAGGCAAAAACCATCAGCCCGGCGGTGCCGCAGCCGTTGTGGAAGCACTTGTCCGCCCCACGGTCGAAGGGTTCGGCCTGCGCCTGTGGGATGTCCGCTTTGAAAAAGAAGGCCCGGACTGGTTCCTGCGCGTTCTGATCGACCGCGACGAGCCGCTGGACACGGACACCTGCGAGGCGGTTTCCCGCGCCATCGACCCGATTCTGGACGAGGCTGACCCCATTGACCAGAGCTACTACCTTGAAGTCGGCAGCCCCGGCCTGGGCCGCCGGCTGACCCGCCCCGAACACTATGAACAGCTGAAAGGCCAGAAATGCGCTGCCCACCTGATCCGCCCGGACGAACAGGGCCGCCGCGATGCGGAGGGCATTCTGGAAGGGCTTTCCGCTGACGGCATGGTGACGCTGAAAAGCGATGACGGGGATTATACCTTCCCGGTAAAAGCCGCAGGGTATGTAAAACTGTGTGACGATGAAGATTTGTTTTGAGCGATATTGAACGGAGGACTAACATGGCAACGAATAACAACGAATTTTTTGACGCACTGGCCGCACTGGAAAAGGAACGCGGACTGCCGGCAGACTACCTGATCGATAAGATCAAGGCCGCCATTGTCATTGCTGTCAAAAAGGACTATGAGGTCGAGGACGATAACGTCGTTGTGGATATCGACCCCAACATCGGCGCATTTCGCGCAAGCCTTTTGCAGGACATTGTGGAGGAAGTTGAGAACCCCCACACCCAGGTCAGCCTGGAAGATGCCCAGAAGATCCGCAAGACCTATAAAGTGGGCCAGCGCCTTGTTACCCCCCTCAAGACCAAAGAGTTTGGCCGCATTGCCGCCCAGACCGCAAAGCATGTGATCCGCCAGGGCCTGCGCGAAGGCGAGCGCAGCCTGCAGTGCAGCGAGATGCAGTCCCGTGCACACGAGATCATCACCGGCACCGTTACCGCTGTGGATGCAGAGCGCGGCAATATCGTGCTGGATCTCGGCAAGGGCGGCAGCGCTGTTCTGCCCAAAAACGAGCAGGTGCCCGGCGAACACTTTACCGAAGGCCAGATGGTCCAGGTTTACGTGGTCGATGTTCTGGCAACCGAGCGCGGCCCCCGCGTGACCATCAGCCGCACCCATCCCGGCCTGGTCAAGCGCATGTTTGAGCTGGAAGTGCCCGAAATCTATGACGGCACCGTTGAGATCAAGGCCATTGCCCGTGAGGCTGGTGCCCGCACCAAGATGGCTGTGTGGAGCAAGAACCCCGATGTTGACCCCGTCGGTGCCTGCATCGGCGCCCATGGCTCCCGCGTGGAAAAGATCGTGGAAGAGCTGGGCGGCGAAAAGATCGATATCATCCGCTGGAGCGAGGACATCAACGAGTTCATCTCCGCAGCTCTGTCCCCGGCAAAGGTTGTCAAGGTGGAGCTGCTGCCCGGCGAAACCAAGAGCTGCCGCGTGACCGTGCCTGACCACCAGCTGAGCCTTGCCATTGGCAACAAGGGCCAGAATGTGCGCCTGTGCGCCCACCTGACCGGCTATAATATTGACATCCGCCCGGAATCCGGCTACTATGGCGAGGAGGACGAAACCCCGGCTGAACAGCCGGCCGAAGCCCCCGCCGCCGAGACCGCCCCGGAAACCGGCAAGGAATAATGAGCACACGCCGTGCAATGCGGCGCTGAGACTGAAAAGAGGTCAGCCATTTGCAACAAAAACCGCAAAAAAAGGTGCCGGTGCGCCGGTGCGTTGGGTGCAACACCCAAAAACCGAAAAAAGAACTGGTGCGCATTGTGCGCAGCCCCGAAGGTGAAGTCAGCGTGGATCTGACCGGCAAGCGCTCCGGCCGCGGCGCATACCTGTGCCCGTCGGCAGCGTGCCTGGCCAAAGCACGCAAGGCCAAGCGGCTGGAACATGCCTTTGGGGTGCCGGTGCCGGATGAGGTGTTTGAGCGCCTGACCGAGGAGATGGCCTGTGCCGAGCAGGCAGTAAAGGAGGCGATGCCCCGTGGCGAATGATAAGGACCCATTGTTGGGTGCATTGGGAATTTGCCGCAAAGCCGGCAAGCTGCTGCACGGCTATGACCGTGTGGAAGAAGCTGTGATGCGGGGCAAGGCATGCCTGGTGCTGCTGGCCTGCGACGCCAGCAAGCGCACCACGCAGCATATGCAGGATACCTGCCGCGGGGTGATCCCCTGCGCGGTGATGCCGCTGAAAGGCGAGGACCTGCGCATGCTTACGCCAAAGCCTGCTGCCGTATTTGCGGTTACGGACGAAAACCTTGCACACCTGTGTGCAGGCTACCTCAAAAAGCAAGTGAAGGAGGATTCAGCCAATGGTTGATTTCAAATACAAAGTTACGGATATTGCAAAAGATTTTGGCATCAGCACCAAAAAGGTTATCGAGACTTTTGCGGAACTGACCGGCGAGACCCGCAAGACGGGCGCGACCTTTGAAGAAAACGAGGTCAACGCCCTGCTGGAAGCCCTGACCCGCGAAACCGCCGTCAAGGACCTGGGCGAGTATCTGGCATCCGGCAAGGAGCCGCAGCCCGTCAAGCAGGAGACCAAAAAGCCCGAAGCAAAGCCCCAGGCGAAAAAAGAAGCGCCGAAGCCGGAGGCCGCTAAGCCCCAGCCCAAGCAGCCGGAAGCCCCCAAGGCAGAGCCGAAAGCGGAGCAGGCCAAGCCCGCCCAGAATGCGCAGCCCAAGGCAGCACAGCCCAAACCGGTCCAGCAGGAAAAGCGCAATGATAAGCGCAATGATAACAAGCAGGCCGAAAAGCGCAGCGAAAAGCGCGTGACGATGCAGGAGCTGGCCAGCGAGACCGGCATCAAGGAGCCCGTCGCCACCGAGCAGGTCAAGGTTGACCGCGCCCAGGTGTCTGTGGATACCCGCACCGTGGATGTGAACGTGGATAAGTTCAGCGCCCGCTATGATGACCTGGCCGACAGCCGCAATATGCCCAGCAAGCGCAAGAACGCCCCCACCGGCAAGAAAGAAAAGTTCAACAACCGCAATAACCGCCGCGGCCAGCAGTTTGGCCGCCGCCGTGAAACCGAAGCCGAGCGCCTGCAGCGCATCCAGCTGGAAAAGGCCCGCAACGCCCAGCTCAAAATCTCCATCCCCGATGAGATCACCGTTGGCGAGCTGGCTACCCGCCTGAAGCAGAACGTGGCCAAGGTTGTTGCCAAGTTCATGCAGATGGGCGAAATGCACGCTGCTTCCGATGTGATCGATTTTGATTCCGCAGCCCTGATCGCAGAGGAATTCCACGCAAAGGTGGAGCATGAAGTTCATGTTTCTATCGAAGAGCGCCTGTTCACCCAGGAAGAGGACAGCGCCGATCAGCTGGTCGAACGTCCGCCGGTCGTTGTTGTTATGGGCCACGTTGACCACGGCAAAACTTCCATCCTGGACCGCATCCGTTCCACCAACGTTACCGCAGGCGAAGCCGGCGGCATTACCCAGGCCATCGGCGCTTACCAGGTCAATGTAAACGGCAGCCCCGTTACCTTCCTGGATACGCCGGGCCACGAAGCCTTTACCGCCATGCGTGCCCGCGGCGCGGATATGACCGATATCGCGGTTCTGGTCGTTGCTGCCGATGACGGCATCATGCCCCAGACCATCGAGTCCATCAACCACGCTAAGGCTGCCAACGTCAAGCTGATCGTTGCCATCAACAAGATGGATAAGCCGACCGCTAACCCGGAGCGCGTGAAGGAACAGCTGACCAAGTACGAGATCGTGCCCGAAGACTGGGGCGGCGAAACTGCCTGCATCCCCGTGTCTGCTGCTACTGGCGCAGGCATCCAGGACCTGCTGGAACGCATTGTTCTGGAAGCAGAGGTCATGGAGCTGAAAGCCAACCCCAACCGCCGTGCCAAGGGTGCCGTTGTGGAAGCCCGCCTGGATAAGGGCCAGGGCACCATTGCTACCCTGCTGGTTCAGAACGGCACCCTGCACAAGGGCGACTGTCTGATTGCCGGTACCGCCGTTGGCCGTGTGCGTACCATGCGCAACGATAAGGGCGTTGAGATCGAATCCGCCGGTCCTTCCACCCCTGTGGAGATCACCGGCCTGACTGAAGTGCCCACCGCCGGCGATATCTTCGAGGCTGTTGAGGATGAACGCCTGGCCCGTGAACTGGCTGACAAGCGTACCACCGAAGCCAAGGAAAAGCAGTTTGCTGCTTACACCAAGGTCACCCTGGATAACCTGTTTGACCAGATGGCCCAGAACGATATGAAGGAACTGCCCATTGTTGTCAAGGCTGACGTTCAGGGCAGCGCCGAAGCTGTGAAACAGAGCCTGGAAAAGCTCAGCAACGATGAAGTGCGCGTGCGCGTCATCCATGCCGGTGTTGGTGCGATTTCCAAGTCCGATGTTTCTCTGGCCGATGCTTCCAACGCCATCATCATCGGCTTTAATGTCCGTCCGGACGCTGTTGCCAAGGCCGAAGCCGAGCAGGCCGGTGTTGAAATGCGTATGTACCGCGTCATTTACGATGCCATCAACGATGTCTCCGATGCTATGAAGGGTATGCTGGCTCCCAAGGTGCGCGAAGTCGCCTTGGGCGAAGCACAGGTTCGCCAGGTCTACAAGATTTCCAGCGTTGGCACTGTTTCCGGCTGCCGTGTTACTTCCGGCAAGATCACCCGCGATGCCCAGTTGCGCCTGGTGCGTGACGGTATCGTCATCTGCGAGGATGCCATTGCATCCCTGAAGCGCTTCAAGGATGACGCCAAGGAAGTGGCCGAAGGCTATGAATGCGGCATCACCCTGCAGAAGTTCTCCGACGTCAAAGAGGGTGACGTATTCGAGTGCTTCAAGCTGGAAGAATACCGCGATTGATCCGGCATTTGAGCCGTTCCCGCTTGTTTGACAAGCCCCGCAGGGGGCTTTATGAGGTAAAGTTATGCCAAGCAAAAACCATGGCCGTATGGCACAGGATATGAAACGCGAGCTGATCGCCATTATCGGCGAAATGAAGGACCCCCGCGTTTCGGGTGGTCTGTTGACTGTGACCCGGCTTGATGTTACCCCGGACCTGGATGTCGCCAAGGTGTACATCAGTGTAATGGGGCGCGAAGGCGGCGCCGACCCGGTGGTGAAGGCCCTGAACAAAGCTTCGGGCCATATCCGCACCGAAGTCAGCCGCCGCATGCACATCCGCAAAGCCCCACGCTTTGTGTTTACCAAGGATGACAGCGCTGCTTACGCAGTGCACATTGACCAGCTGCTGCAGGATATTGAAAAAGCACACCCCGCAGCACCGGCAGAACCGGAAGAGCAGGAATAACCGCCCAGACTGTATCTGAAAAGTCGAAAATGTAGTCTGTTTTTACAAACACAGCCGGATTTTCTTGGAATCCACAAAGGATCCCTGCGGTTCTTTGCCTTACATCCTGCTTGTGCTTGCGAAATATCTGTCATTTTCGTTGCTTTCAGATACATCTTAACTGGTGCTGCAGCCAGTCATCGACCAAAACGCGCAGTTGAAATTTACGCTTGCAGCTGCGCCTTCCCAAAGGCCGGAACCAACGGGGGAGAGGGAATAGCCCCCAATCGCGGCCGAGAAAAGAGGAGCCTTATGACCGAATCTGTGGATCGGCAGACAGCCGTGCTGCGTCTGCGCGGCGCGGACGATATCCTGATCCTTTGCCACAAAAACCCCGATGGCGATACCATCGGCTGCGCCGGTGCACTGTATCTTGCGCTCAAGGCGCTGGGCAAAAACGCCGCGATTTTATGCAGCGACCCCATCCCCAAAATGTATGATTATATGGAGCTGCGCTGGTTTGACGGCAGCTTTAACCCTGCATTTGTGGTGGCGGTGGATGTTGCCAGCATCCAGCTTTTTGGCGAAAATAACAATGTGCCGCAGTATGCCGCCCATACCAACCTTTGCATTGACCACCATGCCAGCAACAGCGGCTATGCCTATGAAACCCTGCTGGACCCCGGCGCCGCCGCGGCCTGCGAGTTTTTGCTGGATGTGATCGTGGATATGGGCGTGACCATTACGCCGCAGATCGCCAACTGCCTGTATACCGGCATTGCAACCGATACCGGCTGCTTTAAGTTTGCCAGTACCACGCCCCGCACCCATATGGCGGCGGCCCGCGTGATGGAAGCCGGTGCCGATGTGGAAAAACTGAATGCCCGCCTGTTTGAATCCCGCTCCCATGCCCGCATAACTGCGGAACGCATGGCGATGGAAAGCCTGGAATATTATTTCAACGACCTGTGCGCCGTGATCTGCCTGACCTGGGACCAGATCGAATCTTCCGGCGTGGCGGGTGCCGAGCTGGAGGACCTGACCAGCCTGCCGCGCTCCATTGAAGGCGTGGAGGTTGGCCTGACCTACCGCCAGCAGCAGGATGGCAGCTTCCGCATCAGCGTGCGTACATCGGGCAGCATTGATGCCTGCAACATTGCGCGCCGCCTGGGCGGCGGCGGCCATACCCGCGCAGCCGGGTGCGAGATCAGCGGCAACCTGGATAACGCCAAGCATGCCGTGCTGGAGGAAGTCCGCAAGGAGTTGCAGCGCTGCGGCTTGCTGGATCAGGACGCTGGTTGAAGGCCAGCTGCACCACAACGCGCAGCACACGGGGATGCGGCACACGCCTGTAAACCTGCAAGATGGCACCGTCTGCTTGCCGCCGCAAGGCTGGAACCGCAGCTGGGTGCTGCTGCCGAATGCAGCACAATAAACTGAAAAGGAAAACCCCAATGAATACTTGTGCCATTCTCCCAGTTGATAAACCTGCGGGCTGGACCAGCTTTGATGTGCTGGCCAAGCTGCGCGGTGCGCTGGGAACGCGCAGGCTGGGGCACGCGGGCACACTGGATCCTATGGCGACTGGTGTGCTCGCCGTGTTTATCGGCAATGCCACCGCCGCGGCGGACCGCCAGCCTGACCATGATAAAACCTATGAAGCTACCATTCGCCTTGGCCTGCGCACCGATACCGGCGATGTGACCGGCACTGCGCTGGAAACCGCTCCTGTTACGGTGGGTGAAGCAGAGCTGAAAGCCGTTTTGCCGCAGTTTATGGGCCGGCAGATGCAGCTGCCGCCGATGTATTCAGCGGTCAAGATCAACGGCCAGCCGCTGTACAAGGCGGCCCGCAAAGGCCAGACGGTGGAGCGCACCCCGCGCCCCATCACGATTTATGAGATTACCTACCTGGGCAGCCCGGCACCGGGGGATTATACCATCCGAGTCAGCTGCTCCAAGGGCACCTACATCCGCGTTCTGGCGGAGGATATCGGTACAGCTTTGGGCGTGCCCGCCACATTGGCGGCACTGCGCCGCACCCGCGCCGGGGCGTTCAAGATTGAGGAATGCCACACCCTGCCGGAAATCCTGGCCGCTGCCGAAGCAGGTACCCTGCAGCAAAGTGGATGGCTGCTGCCGGTGGAACACGTGTTTGCCTCGCTGCCTGCCCTGACGGTGGACGATGCAGTGAAAAAGCACCTCTTCAACGGCTGCCCCACCAGCCACTACCGCGCACAGGACGGCAAATACCGCGTGTATGATGCCGCGGGTACCTTTTTGGGGCTTGCCAACGTGACGCAGGGTGTGCTGCAGGTGGAAAAGATCTTCTGCGAGCGGGCGTGAACGCCTGCACCCAAACCGCAACGGGCAGAACCGCTGTCCGCTCAACAACAGGAAGTATGCCAACTACCATGAATATTTTGAATACACTGGCCCCGGTGTGCGCACCCAACGGCAGCGCCGTGGCCTTGGGCTATTTTGACGGTGTTCACCTTGGGCACCGCCGTGTGCTGGGGGCAGCGGTGGAATACGCCGCGGCCCACGGCCTGACCCCCGCGGCTTTTACCTTCAGCCTGCCGGGCGGGCAGTCGCTCAAGGGCGGGCGTATCTTGTCCGCTGGGCAAAAGCATGCCCGCGTTGCCGCTTTGGGCATTACCGCCTATATGGAACCCCCGTTTGAATCCTTCCGCAGTTTAAGCCCGGAAGATTTCGTCAACAAAATTCTGGTGGAATGCTTTGCCGCCAAGGCGGTGTTCTGCGGCGATAACTTTACCTTTGGCGCATATGCCGCCGGGAATGTGGACCGCCTGAAGGAGCTGTGCGCCCCGCTGGGCATCGCCGTGACCATTGTGGACATGGCACAATACGGCGGGCAGACGGTTTCCTCCACTCGCATCCGTGCCGCGCTGGAGGAAGGCCGCATCGAGGATGCCAACGCCATGCTGGGGGCGCCCTACTGCATTGACTGGCCGGTGCGCCACGGCAAGGGCATCGGCACCTCCAAGCTGGGCAAACCCACCATCAACCAGAACTATCCTGCAGACGCTTTGCAGCCCTGCACCGGCGTGTACCTGACCCGCATCTGGCTGGATGGCCGCTGGTGGCCATCCGCAACCGGTATTGGCCGCCGCCCCACCGTGGATGCCGCCAACGCCCCTGTTACCTGCGAAACCTATGTGCCGGGCTACCATGGCGATACCTATGGCCAGACGCCGGTGCTGGAATTCCACCACTACCTGTGCGCTGTGCGCAAGTTTGGTACATTGCAGGAGCTGGCAGACCTGATCGAAACCGCTGCCCAGCAAAGCATTGCCTATTTTGCCGCAAAGGAGGAAGCGTAATGCGCCGTAAGGATCGTGAAGTGGCGGACCTGGAGGGCCAACTTGCCATTTTGGAACAGTGCCCCGTCTGCCGCGTTGCCATCAACGACCCGGCATCCGGCGTGCCGTACCTTGTTCCGCTGAACTTTGGTATGGCCGCCGGGCCGCAAAGCCTGACGCTGTATTTCCACTGTGCCCCCGTTGGCACCAAGCTGGACCTGCTGCGCGCTGACCCCAATGTGAGCTTTGAAGCTGACTACCCCGGCACCGTAAGCGGCGGGGCAACCTCCTGCACGTATGGCATGAACTACCAGAGCGTCATCGGCCGCGGGACCGTCCGCTTTGTGGAAGGCGGGGAAAAGCTGACCGCCCTGCAGGCGCTGATGCAGCATTACCACTGCCCGGACCTGCCCTTTGAGCCGGAAATGGTGGAACACACCACGGTTTTGGCCCTGGACGTTGCCGCCATGACCGGCAAACGCCGCACATCGTTTTAAGGGCGGGACCCATCATCCGAGGAATTCGGAAGAAATTCGGAGGATACTGATTTGGAACGTAAAAAACTGGCTCCTGGTGTATTTATCACCACATTGGATGCCGAAAAATTTAACCGCTGCCGCATTACCATCCATCTGCGCTACCCGGCATTGCGCCGCAGCGCAACGGATGCCGCTGTGCTGCCGCTGGTGCTGGAACGCGGCTATGCGGGCTGCCCGGATATGACGGAGCTTTCCCGCAAATTGGCGCGGCTGTACGGTGCCGACCTTGGCGTGGACCAGAGCAGCGCCGGAATTGACCGCGTGCTGACGGTGGACATCTGCGGCATCAAGGATCGCTTTGCCCTTGACGGTGAGAATCTGACCCGTGAATATGCCGATATCGCCTTTGGTACCATCTTTGAGCCGTACCTGATTGATGGTGTGTTTGACCCGGAGGCTGTGCGCATTGAAAAAGAATCCCTGGCCCGCCGCCTGGATGCCGAGTTCAACAATAAGCGCCTGTACTGTGTGCGCCAGGCCCGCCGCAAATTTTACGGCGATTCCCCGGCAGGCATTGAGCTGGGCGGCTACAAAAGTGACCTGCCCAACGTAACGCCCCAGACTCTGAAAGCCGAGTATGACCGCATCCTTTCGCTGGCATCCATTGATGTGATGGTGCAGGGGGCGGATCCCGCCCTGGTGGAAGAGCTGCTGCTGCAAAAGCTGGCTGGTGCTGCCCGCAGCCCCCAGCGCTTTGCCATGCCGCTGGCCATGCCCATTATTGAAACCCAGCACTTCAGCGAGGAAATCCCCGGCCTGACCCAGGCCAAGCTGTGTATGCTGTTTACCCGCGGCACGCCGGAGGACCTGCCCAGCATTACCGTGATGCGGATGGCAATGAGCGTGTTTGGCGGCTCCACCACCAGCCGCCTGTTCCGCAATGTGCGCGAAAAACAGAGCCTTTGCTATTACTGCGGTTCCAGCGCTCTGCGCGCCACCGGTGTGATGATGGTGGATTCCGGCGTGGAGCCGGGCCGCGAAGCCCAAGCCGAAGCTGCGATCCTGAAAGAACTGAACGACCTGTGCACCGGCCCCATCACCGAACAGGAAATGGACGACTGCCGCCGCAGCCTGCTTTCCAGCATGGATTCGCTGGGGGATTCCCTCGGAGGACTGGAAAGCTGGTACTATGGCCAGATCCTGCGTGACGAAGCGCTGGCCCCGCCGGAATACGGCAAGGTGCTGACCAACGCCGTTACGGCGGACGAAGTGCGCGAAGTGCTGCAGAGTTACCATTACTCTGTTGGCTACACGCTGACGGCAAAAGGGGAGGGGAAAAACGCATGATGGAACACGCAGAACACAGCCCGGCTGCCATCCGGGAAAAAGCCGCGGGGGCGGTCAACTGCCAGAGCGTGACCCTGCCCAGCGGCTTGACGGTTTTGTGCCGCACTATGCCGGGCTACAGCTCAGTACACGCCATGTACGCCACCAACTTTGGCTCCGTTGTGCGGGAATTTACCCTTAACGGCAAACGAATCCAGCTGCCCGCCGGTACCGCGCACTTTCTGGAACACAAAATGTTTGAATCCGAGCAGGGCGATGCGTTCGACCTGTATGCCAAAACTGGCGCTGCGGCAAACGCTTTTACCAGCTATGACCGCACCTGCTATATTTTTACCGCAACCGGCATGACGGATGAAAACCTGGATATTCTGCTCAACATGGTCGGTCATCCCTGGTTTACCAAGGAGACCATCGCCAAGGAGCAGGGCATCATCGGGCAGGAAATCAAAATGTATGACGACAGCCCGGATTGGCGGCTGCTGACCGCACTGTTCCGCTGCCTGTATAAAAGCCATCCCATCCGGGACGATATCGCCGGCACCACCCAGAGCATTGCCGAGCTGACGCCCGAACTGCTGTACGCCTGCACCGATGCGTTCTACCGCCCCGGCAACATGGTGCTTTCCGTTGCGGGCAACATCACGCTGGATCAGGCTGTGGAAGCCTGCCGCCGCAACGGTGTGTATGACGCAGTGGAACCCCCGCAGGTGGAAACCATCTTCCCGCAGGAAGCCGATACGGTGCAGCACAAAGAAACCACCTTTACCATGCCGGTCAACAAGCCCTGCTTTGCCCTTGGCTACAAGGAAGCCGCCATCAACCGCGGCGATACCCGCATGGAGGTCATCGCAGACCTGCTGCCGGACCTGATCTGCGGCGGGCTGACGAATCTGTACCGCAAGCTGTATGATGAATCGCTGGTCAACCCGGAGTTCAGCGGCGATTATCTTTCCACCGAGGGAGCCTGCATCATCGCTTTTACCGGTGAAAGTGAGACCCCGCGTGAGGTTGCCCAGATGGTGCGGGATGAAATTGCCCGCCTGCGCCAAAACGGCGTAGACCCGGAGCTGTTTACCCTGGTCAAAAACCAGATGTACGGCGAAATGCTGGCTGATGTGGAGAACGTGGACGATGCCGCCGAGGAGATGGGCATGGCCTTCCTGAAAGGCCGCACCCTGGCAGATGAAATTGAAGCGCTGGCCACTTTGACCGTTGACGATGTGAACAAGGCACTGCAAACCATGCTGCTGGAAGAAAACAGCGCCTATATCCAGATCGACCCGAAGGAATGAGGTGTAATGGCAGATGTCTTTTGATGTTCAGTTTCCCGGCCTTGGGCTGGAATTTACCATCAACCGCGTTGCGCTCAGCATTGGCGGTTTCAACATTTACTGGTACGGTGTGATCATCGCCGCGGGCATGGTGCTTGCCATGCTGTTTGCTTTCCGCAATGCGGATGATTTCGGCATCAACTCCGACCGCCTGATCGATGTGATCCTGGTGGGCGCGGTCATGGCAATCGTCTGCGCGCGCATTTATTATATTGTGTTTGCGCCGTTCAAGTATGAAAGCATCTGGCAGATGATCGATATCCGCCAGGGCGGTATTGCCATTTACGGCGCGGTCATCGGCGCATTTGTGTTTGGCGGCCTGATGGCCAAGATCCGCCGCATTCCCATCCTGCCGCTCTTTGATCTGGTTGGGATATGCTTCCTGATTGGTCAGGGCGTGGGCCGCTGGGGCAACTTTGTCAACCAGGAAGCTTTCGGCAGCAACACCACGCTGCCCTGGGGCATGTACAGCGAGGGTACCTATAACTACCTGCTCAGCGTACAGGCCACCCTGGCCGCTGAGGGCGTTACTGTGGACCCCACCCAGCCGGTACACCCGACCTTCCTGTACGAGAGCATCTGGTGCCTGGTGGGGGTTGTGCTGCTGGCAAGCCATATCAAAAAGCGCCGCTTTAACGGCGAACTGTTTCTGCTCTACATCATCTGGTACGGCCTGGGCCGCTACTGGATCGAGGGTCTGCGCACCGATGCGCTGATGGTCACTTCCACCCTGCGCACCAGCCAGCTGGTGGCACTGGTGTCTGTGGCCACGGCGGTGGTGCTGCTGGTGGCCGGGTTGCAGCGATTTAAGGGCGCGCAGCTGATGGTGCCGCTGCAGGTGAGCAACCTGAAAAAACTGGATGCCGCCGGAACTTATTTTGTGGTGGATGAACTGCCCGCAAGTGCGTCCCATCACGAATTTGTTCAGGCCACTGCCGCCATGAACCGCCGCCTGGAGGAATTTGACCTTGACGAAGCGGAAAAAGTGGAAGATAATAGTGACAATGGTGAAGCGATAGAAGAGGGGAATGTGGTAGCCGAACCCCAGCAGCCCGCCGAAGCGCCGGAAGCCCCGGCCCCGGAGGACGAAGCAGGGGAGTAACGTTTAGGTGCATCCTGCACCTGAAAACCACAGGAGGGAATGCAAAGATGAGTGCACAGATCATTGACGGAAAGGCCCTTGCGGCCGCAACCAAAGCCGAAGCTGCCGCCGAAGCAGCGGCCCTGAAAGCCAAGGGCATCGAACCCTGCCTGGCTGTGATTCTGGTGGGCGAAAACCCCGCCAGCCAGGTGTATGTGCGCGGCAAGGTAAAGGACTGCGGCGAATGCGGCATCAAGAGCCTGGAACTGCGCATGCCGGAAACCACCACCCAGGAAGAACTGCTGGCCAAAATTGCAGAACTGGCAGCCGACAAAACCGTAAACGGCATTCTGGTTCAGCTGCCGCTGCCCAAGCAGATTGATGAGCGCGCCGTGATTGACGCCATCCCGCCGGAAAAGGACGTGGACGGTTTTTCCCCTGTCAACGTGGGCCGTATGCAGACCGGCCAGCCCTGCTTTTTGCCCTGCACCCCGGCGGGCTGCATCCGCATGGTCGAATCTACCGGCACCAAAATTGACGGCAAAAACGCCGTGGTCATCGGCCGTTCCAACATTGTGGGCAAGCCCGCAGCCCTGTTGCTGCTGGCTAAAAATGCAACCGTTACGGTCTGCCATTCCCATACGGCCAACCTGAAAGAAATCTGCGCCAACGCGGATATTCTGGTTGCAGCCGTTGGCCGCGCTGGTTTTGTGACCGGCGATATGGTCAAGCCCGGCGCCGTGGTGATTGATGTTGGCATCAACCGCGGTGCGGACGGCAAGCTGCACGGCGATGTGAACTTTGAGGAAGCAAGCGCCGTGGCGGGTTACATCACCCCGGTGCCCGGCGGCGTTGGCCCCATGACCCGTGCCATGCTGATGAAGAACACCACCCAGGCGGCCGCCATGCAAAATGGCGTTGCTATTTGAAATTATTTCAAAAAGTATCTTGACGGAACCGGGCGCATGTGGTATGATAATTAGGCCGCATGGCATGGGCTCTGCAAGTGTGTGCATTTGCACGCCGCCCCGCATCCAGCGAGACTTATTGAAAGAGGTTATCACATGTACGCAGTTATTCTGACCGGTGGCAAGCAGTACAGCGTCAAAGTTGGCGACAGCATTTTTGTTGAGAAGCTGAACGCTGAGGCTGACAGCGAAGTCACCTTCGAAAAAGTCCTGGCCGTTGGCGAGGAGGGCGCTGTTAAGGTTGGCGCTCCCGTTGTTGAAGGCGCTACCGTTGTCGGCAAGGTCATCAAGAACGGCAAGGGCAAGAAGCTCAACATCATCACCTATCGTCCCAAGAAGGGCAGCATGGTTCGCAAGGGCCATCGTCAGCCCTACACCAAGGTGGAAATCACCGCGATCAACGGCTAAGGAGGTTAAGCACAATGGCACATAAGAAAGGCGTAGGTTCTACCAAGAACGGCCGTGATTCCGAGTCCAAGCGCCTCGGCGTTAAGCGCGGCGACGGTCAGTTTGTTCTGGCCGGCAACATTCTGGTCCGTCAGCGCGGCACCCACATCCATCCGGGTGAGGGCGTCGGCATCGGCAGCGATGACACCCTGTACGCTCTGGTTGATGGCCGCGTTCATTTCGAGCGCGTTGGCCGTGACCGCAAGCGCTGCACTGTCAAGCAGTAAGTAACCTTTTAAGGGCGGGCCGTGCGGCTCGCTCTTTTCTTTTGCCCAAAGGCGAGAACAGGTGGGGAAACGTGGCAAAAGAGTAGCAAGGTAGAGGGCCGATTGCAAAACCCCGGCAAGTTTCTGTAGGGGACGATGCTCGCATCGTCCCGCGGTACATTACCCTATTTGCTCGCCTCAATCTTTTGCCGTCTATCCCGCCCTACAAACCCTTTGCAATGTTTGCAGCGATAAGCAAGGTTTCTCTACGGCAGGGTGAGGGCATCCTGCTCTACAAATATTTTTAATGTTTGCGGCTAGTCATAAAAAGCGATGTAGGGAACGGTCTCGACCGTTCCGACAACGATGCCCAGATGCGTACCCTAAAAAGAAAATATTCCCGCCATTCTGCGTACACACTATATTATAAAATCATAGACTAACCAATCAATCCAACCTTTAATATCCGATTCTGTGCCGCCATTGGCGGTACACCATCATTTTTCATTATTCTCTATTCTTTGTATTTGCAACACCCCCTAAAGGAGGTAACACATGCCCAGTACCAGTAATTTTATTGATGTCGCAACCATCTGGCTGCACGCCGGCAAGGGCGGCGATGGCGCGGTCAGCTTCCACCGCGAAAAGTTCGTCGCGGCTGGCGGCCCGGACGGCGGCGATGGCGGCCGCGGCGGCAACATCGTGTTCCAGGCGGACCCCAACTTGTCCACCTTGATGGACTTCCGCTATAAGCGCAAGTATACCGCCCCCGATGGCGAAAATGGCCGCGGCGCCCGCCAGAAAGGCAAGGATGCCGATGACCTGGTCATCCGCGTGCCCCGCGGCACCGTGCTGAAAGAAGCCGAGACCGGCCTGGTCGTGGCAGATCTTTCCGGCGATGCCCCGGTGGTTGTGGCCAAGGGTGGCCGCGGCGGTTGGGGTAATGCCCGCTTTGCCACCCCCACCCGTCAGATCCCGCGCTTTGCCAAGCCCGGTCTGCCCGGTGAGGATATGCACCTAACTCTGGAATTGAAAGTGATCGCGGATGTTGGCCTGATCGGCTTCCCCAATGTTGGCAAGTCCACCCTGATCAGCACCATCAGCGCGGCACGCCCCAAAATTGCAAACTATCACTTTACCACGCTGACCCCCGTTCTGGGCGTTGTGCGCGTTGGCCCGGAACAGAGCTTTGTCTGCGCCGATATCCCTGGCCTGATCGAAGGTGCTGCCGATGGCGTTGGCCTGGGCCATGACTTCCTGCGTCATGTGGAGCGCTGCCGCCTGTTGCTGCATGTGGTGGATGTTTCCGGCTGCGAGGGCCGCGACCCCAAGGAGGACTTTGAGCAGATCAACCACGAGCTGGAGGGCTTCTCCGCAGATTTGGCTACCCGCCCGCAGATTGTTCTGGGAAACAAGTGTGATATCGCAACCCCCGAACAGGTAGAAGAATTCAAGCAGTTTGTGGAAGCCAAGGGGCTGACCTTTGTGCCCATCTCCGCCGCAACCCGCCAGGGGGTGGACGCTCTGCCCGCCCTGGTGTACAGCCGCCTGAAAGAGCTGCCGCCGGTCAAGGTGTTTGAGGCAGAGTACGTTAAACCCAGCTTGGTCGATGCCCCCACCCGTCCCTTTACCGTGGAGCGCACCGGTGCCCACGAGTTTACTGTGGATGCCCCCTGGCTGGAGCGTATTCTGGCCGGTACCAACGTGGAGGACTATGAAAGCCTGCAGTATTTCCAGACCCAGCTGGGCGATTCCGGCATTCTGGATGAGCTGGTCCGCCAGAACGTGGAAGAGGACGATACCATCAAGATCGGCGAATACGAGTTCGATTACGTTTATTGAGGCACGCCATGTTATTTGAAGCACACCCGGAAATTGATATCCACGAAATGTCACCGCTGGCCCTGGCTTTTGCGGGGGATGCCGTGCTGGAACTGCTGGTCCGCCAGCGTTTGGTGGAAACATCCCGCCTGCAGCCGGGTCGGCTGCACAGCGTGGCAACGCATTATGTATCTGCCCACGCGCAGAACCAGGAGCTTGCCCTTATTGAGCCGATGCTGACCGAGGAAGAGCAGAACATTTTGCGCCGCGGCAAAAATGCCAGCAAAGCCAGCGTGGCCAAGCATGCCACCGCGCAGGAATACCGCGCCTCCACAGGCTTTGAGTGCCTGCTGGGCTGGCTGCACCTGATGGGCCGGGATGACCGGATCGAAGAACTGTTTGAAACGATCTGGAAAAATTATACCCCGGAACAATAAGTGTCTGTGCGCAGAAACACAAGCTGCAACAAAGCCGGTGCCCAGCAAACGGCACCGGCTTTTTGTGTGGCGGCACAATAAAATAGGCAGTGCTGTTGATATAGCACTGCCTTAGACTGCCAAATAGCGCTCCGTAGGGGCAGACATCGTTCGCCCGCGGCCGCTTGCCTTGTGCATAACCTTAAAAATGCGTTTTGAAGCCAAATTCTTCAATATGCAGCTGGCTTTTCAGGGCAAAGCATCACTTCTTTTTGCTGCCGTCGTCCTTGCCCTTGGTGCCGCAGCCACAGCCGCAGTCTGTGGTGGAGTTGGTGGTTTTCTGCGTGGTGCTCTGGGTAGCTTTCTGGCTGGCCTTGCGGGTGTTGCAGTTCTGGGTCTTGTTCTGTTCGTTGGTGCTGCGTGCCATATGCGGGTACTCCTTTCAAAATCAAAAAAGCAATTTGGGGCCGGGTTCCACCGGCTCTGCCAATAGTCTGCCCAGCCTTGCCGCTGATATGCAAAATGGAGGTTGATCCATGATAATTTCACAACTGCCGGAACTGTTTGTTCAGCGGGAGCGCGCCCTGCTTGGCCCGCGGTTTGATGCAATGTTTTCCTATCCGGGGCAGGGGGCGGTGCGTGGGGCCAGCGTGAATGCCCTGCGCTGCACGCCGCAGCAGTTTGCCACATTGGCGGATTTCCCGCTGGAAGCATCGCCGTTTTGCCCGTCTGCGTTTGTAGTGCCGCAGCCGGATTGGAAACCCGGCCGCCACCCCTACCACCATGCGGGAGCCTTTTATGCGCAGGAACCCAGCGCCAGCGCCCCGGCTGCGCTGCTGGATGTGCACCCCGGTATGCGGGTGGCAGACCTGTGCGCCGCGCCGGGCGGCAAAACCAGCCAGCTGGCCGCCGCGCTTGCCGGGCAGGGCGTGCTGCTGGCCAACGAGTTTGTGGCCGCCCGTGCCGATGTGCTGCGCCAGAATCTGGAGCGCATGGGCGTGACCAACGCCATTGTGACCAACGAGGACACTGCCCGCCTGGCCGCGGCATATCCCGGTCAGTTTGACCGCATTCTGGTGGATGCCCCCTGTTCCGGCGAGGGGATGTTCCGCAAGGAAAGCGTTGCCGTGACCCAGTATGACCAGCCCCTGCTGGATCGCTGCGCCGCTTTGGGGGCAGAGATTCTGGAAAACGCCGCGGCCATGCTGGCGCCGGGCGGAATTTTAGTCTATTCCACCTGCACCTTTGCGCCGGGGGAAGATGAAGGGCAGATCGTAGCTTTCCTGGCAAGGCATCCGGAGTTTACCCTGTGTGATCTTTCCGGCTGCGGTTTTGGCCAGCCCGGTGAAGCCAACCGGACAGGGGACTATCCGCTACAGGCAGAATACTGCCGCCGCATCTGGCCCTGTGATGGCGGCGAGGGCCATTTTATGGCCAAACTGCAAAAGGCGGCGGATGCCCCGGCGGTGGAACTGCCGCGCGGCAAAAACGGTAAAGGAAAAGGCGGCAAAACACCCCGTGTGGATGCCAAGGCATTGCAGGCGTGGCAGAGCTTTGCCAAAGAGCTTTTCCCCACATTGGCGGGCCAGCCCATTGCAGTAGTGGGGGACGGCTTTTTGCTGGAGCCGCCCGCCCTGCTGCCCGCGGCAAAGCTGCATGTGCTGCGCGCCGGGGTGCCCGCGGGCCGCGCGGCAAAAGGGCGCTTTGAACCGGCCCATGCGCTGTTTATGGCTTACGGTGCCCAGTGCACCAATTGCGAGGAGCTGACCCTGGCGGATCCGCGCACCGCAGCGTGGCTGCGCGGGGAAGAGATCGAAGCCCAAACCGCCCAGAACGGCTGGTGTGCTGTGCTGGTGGATGGCTTCCCCCTCGGCGGGGGCAAGGCCAGCGGCGGGCGCATTAAGAACCATTACCCCAAAGCCCTGCGCAACCTGAAATGACCGTAAAAATAGTGCAGACATAAAAGCGGAAAGGGAAAGCTGCAACCATAGCCCCGTTTTCGTCAACATGGTTAGCACTTGAAAAAAGTTCGTTCTGTATTTACAAAACGTTTGCCGCTTTTTGTTTTCAAATACATCCAGAAAAACACCGCCAAAACATTGAAAACGGCATAGAAATGTGCTATACTATACTAATGTAATTTGTCGGTTCGCGCACTTTGCGCAAAGTGCGGGAATCTTACCGCCTTCAATGTGCGGTTACACATCAATTTTTTAGGGGGATTTTCATGTCCGGACATAGCAAATGGAATAACATTAAGCGCAAGAAAGAAAAGACCGATGGCGCCCGTGCCAAGGTTTTCACCAAGATCGGCCGCGAGATCGCTGTTGCCGTTAAGGAAGGCGGCGGCAACCCCGCTTCCAACTCCAAGCTGGCAGCCCTGATCGCTAAGGCTAAGGCGAACAGCGTGCCGAATGATAACATTCAGCGCATCATCAAGCGCGCCGAGGGCGGCGATAAGACCGAGTACGAAGCAATTACCTATGAAGGTTACGGCCCCGGCGGCATTGCCGTTATGGTCGAAACCCTGACCGATAACCGCAACCGTACCGCTGCCAACATGCGCCATTACTTTGATAAGTTTGGCGGCAACCTGGGCCAGATGGGCTGCGTTGGCTTCATGTTCACCCAGAAGGGTGTGATCGTGGTTGACCTGGAAGATGCCGACCCCGACCAGCTGATGATGGATGCTCTGGATGCCGGTGCCGAAGACTTTGATGCAGGCGAAGAGGCTGCACAGGTCACCACTGATCCCGATAACTTCACCGCTGTGTGCAACGCACTGGAAGAAAAGGGCTATAAGTTCATTTCTGCCGATGTGGCACAGGTTCCTTCCACCACCACCGCCCTGACCGATCCGGATCAGCTGGTCAACATGGGCAAGCTGCTGGACGCACTGGACGATGACGACGACGTGCAGAACGCATGGACTACCCTGGAGAATGAAGAAGACCTGGACCGCTGATTGGCAGCCAAGGTTTGAGCTTGAATGTTTAAGGAGGCGCGCAAAAGCCGGATATTTCGGTTTTTACGCGCCTTCTTTTTACACAAAGGAGCCATGTTATGAGCCAACTTCCCCTTTGCCCGCACTGCCTGGAACCCGTGCGCAGCGGCTACCATGGCAGCTGCCCCAACTGCGGCAAGTCCCTGGAAAACCATAACCCCGAAGGCGCGCTACCCCTTGGCACCCAACTGGGCGGGCATTACACCGTGGGTGAATACCAGAGCGCCGACGGCGACGGCCTGTGCTACCGCGGTGTGGATAATGATGAACGTCGGTTTGTGCTGATCAAAGAGTATTTCCCGGTAACGCTGTGCAATGGCCGCAGCCCGGATGGCGACCTGATGCCCAAAGAGGGCCGGGAAGTGCTGTTCAAAACCAGCCGGATGGATTTCAAAGATTTGTACGATGACCTGCACCGCATCACCCCGGCAACCGGCCTTTCGCAGATTCTGGATGTGATGGAAGAAAACAACACCGTATACGCGGTGGAGGAAACCGAGAAGGGCATGACCCTGACCCATTACCTCAAACTGCGCGCCCGCACCCTGACCCCCGTGGAGGCCCGAACCTTGCTGCAGCCCGTGATGGAGGGGGTGGCCCTGCTTCACAAGGCCGGGCTGATCCACCGCGGCATCTGCCCGGATAACATCCTGCTGCCTATTGACGGTGCCGCCCGGCTGACCGGGTATGGCACGCTGGCCCTGCGCACGGCAGGCAGCGAGCTGAAAAGCCAGCTTTACCCCGGCTATGCGGCACCGGAACAGTATTCAGCGGCGGAATTCTCTGGACGGTACACCGATGTGTACGCTCTGGCGGCGGTCACTTACCGACTGGTAACGGGCCAGGTGCCGGTGGCAGCCCCGCAGCGCAAGGTACGGGACAGTATGGAGAACGCCCACAGCCTGGAATCTGGTGTGCCGACCTATTTTTCTCAGGTGCTGACCTGCGCCATGCGGCTGGACCCCGCCAAGCGGATGCAGACGGTACCGGAGCTGATGAGCGCTTTGACTGATCCCACCGTGGCGAACGCCATGTTTGAAAAAGGCGAAAACCAGGTATCCACCAAAAAGATTCTGGCGGCTTCCATGGTGGTCATCTTTGTGTTGGTGGTGCTGTTGCTGTGGAGTCTGCTGAAAGGCGGCAAGGGGAGCGATACAAAACCGGCAGTTTCCGGTGCGGCATCCACCGGCACATCGGCTTCCAGCACGACCAGCAGTGATGTGGAAGTTTACCCGGACCTTGTGGGAAAAAACTATAAGACCGATATCAAAAATAACACGCTGTATACCCATTACCGCATTGCCATGACGGAGGATTTCAGCTCCACTGTACCGGAGGGCTGCGTCATCAGGCAGGAGCCGGTGGCCGGAACGCTGGTCACGGAACAGGCACCCACCATCCAGTTAGTAGTCAGCAAAGGCCCCATGCTGGTGGAAATGCCGGACATCATCGGCTGGACGCAGAACAACGCCAGCAAAAAGCTGGATGAATCCGGCATCAACTATAGCATGCAGATCATTGAAAACGATGGCCAGTACGCAGAGAACTGCGTTGTAAAATGCGATGTGAGCAAAGGCACCAAGTTTGATGCAGATGAGACTGTCGTGACGGTGTATATCGCCGGGGCACGCAACGATGCGTTTGCGGTGGATTCATCGCCCACACCCTCCGAACAGCCCAACTGGGCGGACAGCACAGACCCTGCTGCAACAGCAGCACCGTGATAGCAACGGCAGAAGAATAAACCTAAGGCCCCGGCATTACAGGAAAGACAACCTGTTGTGCCGGGGCCGCATTTATTGAATTAAAAAAGAATAAAGAATAATGGGAGTGTGACGCCCACGGCGTCACATTTTAATCAGGTCCGCTACTCCGGCAAAAAGCATTCTGGCCAGACATGATCCTTTATTCTCTATTCATTATTATTTATAAAAAATCAACCAAACAAAAATCCCCCGCCGCAGGCCTTGCAGCCTGAGCGGCGGGGGATTGCTGTGCTTATTCAGCAGCCGTTAAAATCAATCGCTGACGTACGGCATAAGAGCCATATGGCGAGCACGCTTGATAGCAACGGTCAGCTCGCGCTGATGGAAAGCGCAAGTGCCGGTGACGCGGCGGGGAATGATTTTGGAACGCTCGCTGACGTATTTGCGCAGGCGGGGCAGATCCTTGTAATCAATGCGGTCGATGCGATCAACGCAGAAGCTGCAAACCTTTTTGCGGCCGCGATGCATCGGACGAGAAGAACGATCCATAGCCATGATCCGGTTACCTCCTTGTAAAATTGGTATAATCGATTCAGAACGGCAAATCGCCCTCGTCCTCAATCAGTGCAAAGTCATCGTTGCTGCCAGCCGAATAGGCGGGAGCAGCGGGCTGCGCTGCGGGACGGGAATAATCAGCCGGTGCTGCAGGAATCGGAGCGGACGCCATCGGCGCGCCCATACCAGCAGCGGGATTCTGGGATTTGGGAGTAACAAAATTAATGTTACTGGCCACGATCTCGATCGCAGTGCGGTTGTTGCCGTTCTTATCCTGATAGTTACGGCTCTGCAGACGGCCATCAATGGCAATCATGGAACCTTTCTGGAAATAACGGCAGACAAACTCAGCGGAGCGGTCCCAGGCGACAACATCAAAGAAGTCGGCCTGGTTCTGGCCATTGGCATCGCGGCGCCCACGGTCACAGGCAACGCGGAACGAAGCCACGTTTTTGCCGGTCGTCGTCTGGCGCAGCTGCGGGTCCGCAACAAGGCGGCCCATAAGAACAACCACATTCAGCATAATTCAGTTACTCCTTCCCAACACGCACACCAGGGTGCGTGGCGCTCAATCAGGCTTCCTCGGCAACGATAATGCTGCGGAGAACGCCTTCGGTGATACGGTAGTTACGATCCAGCTCTGCGGGGAAATCCGGCTCGCTGGTGAACTTGATCACGGTATAAACGCCCTCGGTTTCGTCTTCGATGGGGTAGGCGAGACGGCGCTTGCCCCAATCATCGACAGAATCGATCGTACCGTTTGCTTCGATCAGGGACTTGAACTTGCCGATCAGGGCAACGGAAGCCTCCTCATCCAGAGCAGAACTGGTAACCAACATGGTTTCATACTTAGCCATTTTCTGTGCACCTCCTTTTGGACTTTAGGCCCTTGCCTTTACGCAAGGGCAAGGATGTGTGTCTTGCTTGACACAGCAACTTATTATATCAAGCAGAATCACCTTTTGTCAAGGTGTATTTTGCAGGATATCAAAAATATTTTGCCGCTTTTGGCGGGAACGCGCATTTTATGCCTTACGGTAACCAACGCTTTCCATAAATTTCAGGAAAGCTGCCTGCCCGGCGGCATCCTGCTTGAAGACACCGGCGTTTTCAAGCACATGGCTGAACACAATACCGATCTCATCCCGCAGAACAGCCTCGGCTTTTTCACGCTTCAGGCCGGTGCCGTACTTTTTGATCAGACCATCGATCCAGTCAGCGTGTACAGCCAGCGGGCTGCCAGCTTCGCGGCTGGTGTTGGGGGCGGAACCGGTCAGGATATCGGCAATGGCGGCGCTCTGATCTTTCAGGCGGGCGGGCAGGATGGCCAGGCCCATTACCTCAATCAGGCCGATATTCTCTTTTTTGATGTTGTGGTATTCCTTGTGCGGGTGGAAGATGCCGTCCGGATACTGTTCGGTGGTGCGGTTGTTGCGCAGCGCCAGGTCCAGAATGTAGCCGTCATTCTCATCATAGTGCAGAATGGGGGTGACAGTGTTGTGCGGGGTATCGCCGGTGTGGGCGATGATATCTACGCTGGTATCGCTGTAATCACGCCAGGTGCGCAGGATGTCGTCCGCGGCACTCTGCACTTCCTGGGAACTGCGGCCCACCAGGCGCACGGTGGAAACCGGCCAGTTGACGATACCGGCTTTCACGCCGGTGTAGCGCGCGTTGCGCAGTGGTACGGCGATATGCGCTTTCTGCATGGGGAAGACATAGCGCCCGCCCTGGAAATGGCTGTGGCTCAGGATGCTGCCGCCTACAATAGGCAGGTCAGCGTTGGAACCGCAGGTGTAATGGGGGAACTGTGCCACAAAGTCAAAAATTTCAGCCAGGGTATGGCGGTCCATCTCCATGGGCTTGTGGCTGTCGTTCAGCATGATGCAGTGCTCATGGAAATAGGCATAAGGGCTGTATTGCAGATAGAACGTTTCACCGGCCAGGTTCATGGGCACAATGCGATGGGTCTGGCGGGCAGGGAAGTTGATGCGCCCCGCATAGCCGATATTCTCCTTGCACAGCATGCACTTGGGGTAGCTGGCAGCGGGCTGCAGCCGCTCCATGGCAATCACTTTGGGGTCTTTTTCCGGTTTGGTCAGGTTGATGGTAATTTCCAGCTCACCGTAAGGGGTGGCCGTGTTCCACTGGATGTTCTTGGCAATTTGCGCCGTGCGGATGTAGTTGGACACAACGCACAGATCATAGAACCAGTCCGTGGCAGCTTTGGGGCCGCCCTTGGCATACAGTTTGCGGAACTTGCGGCAGACTTCGCTTTCGCGCGGCATCAGGGCACCCATCATGCGGGTTTCAAAGTTGATGCGGTACTGCGGCACACTGCCGTCAAACAGGCCCTTGGCGGCGGCAAGCTCCACCATCTCGTCCAGCAGGGCAGCGGGGGTGTCAAAATCCTCTTTGGGCACCTGTTCCTCGCTGGGCTGGGCCAGACCCAGCAGATCCAGCAGGGTGTTGCGGGCTACAATGGCATCCAGCTCCTTGATGAGCTTGTGTTTGCGGCCAAAGCGCAGCAGGCGCTCCACATCCAGGGCAAGTGCGGCATCACGCTGTTCGGCAGTCATTGCGGAAATGTTCACGGCTTCGATGTTTTGTTTCGGCATCTGTACATCCCTCCTACATTTACGATACCGCATTTTACCCTCACTTTCCATGGTGCAAAATCCCATGCTTTTGCAGTTTTCAATCAAAAGGGGTGAACCCGCGGAAAGATTTCTGTGCGGTTCGCACATTCTCTGGCTCCGGGATTCACCCCTTTGATCTATTTCATTCGGTTTGCAACGGGCGGGCTCAGTGCTTCAGGTCGCTGAACAGGTTTTTCTGGTAAACGCCATCGGCCACCAGCTTGGCAAAGCTGTCAATCACGGTCTGCTTGTCCTCTTTATAGGTAACGCCGAACCACTTGTCATGGGTGGGCAGCACCTGAACGGTCACGGCATTCTTTTCCAGCAGCTCGCCAATATAGATGGGCAGCAGGTACTCGGCCTTCAGCGGGTTGGCGGGAACGCTCTTCTCAAAGAACTCCACAAAACCGTCCTCCAGCACCTTCACGAACTCCGGTGTCAGGCCCCAGAAATTCATCGAAACCAGGCTTTCCGGGTCAATGGCCTTGCCCTCAACGGCAGCGCCGTCAGCGGTCTTTTCAATGCCGGAAGTCTCCACAACATCGGTCAGGTAGCCTTCGGCGTTCATCTGGCAGACACCGCGGGTCACAGCGCCGTTATCGCTCAGGGTGTTCTTCAAAACAAAGCCGGCCATGGACAGGGCGTTCGGTTTGTCCGGGGTGTAGCCCTGCAGGAAGTTGTGAATCTGGACAAAAGCTTCCTTGCCGTAGTAGTCGTCAGCATTGATAACGGCGAACGGCTCCTTGATGACATTCTTGCAGGCCAGAACTGCCTGGCCGGTGCCCCAGGGCTTGCTGCGCTCAGCGGGAACTTCGTACCCGGCGGGGATGGCGTCCTTCTCCTGGAAAGCATAGGCAATCTCAATGCCCAGGTCGGCACAGGTCTTTTCAATGCGGTTGCCGATGGCTTCCTTGAAAGCCTCCTCAATGTCGTGGCGGATGATAAAGACAATCTTGTCAAACCCGGCTTCGATGGCATCATGGATGGAGTAATCCATGATGATCTCGCCGTTGGGGCCGACAGCGGCCAGCTGCTTGATGCCGCCGCCAAAGCGGGAGCCGATGCCGGCTGCCATAATGACCAATGCTGTTTTCATACATTTTCCTCCTGAAATATCGGTTATCCTTACTTCTTTATATTTTTACATCGTCAAAAACCGGATTACGGCGTTCAGGTCCGGTCCCATCAGGAAAGATCCCAGAACCCCGGCTGCGATGTAAACACCAAGGTAGATAAAAACGGCTGCCCAGCTGGTGCCGCCGGTTGCGGCCAGGGCATCGCTGCGTTGCGGGCCTTCGGGGCAGCGGTCATAAACGCGGTGAATGCGGCGTTCGCTTTCTTTTTTATACCAGTACACAGCAAACAGGCCGCGAATAGCCATCTGGATAAAGTTCAGCACATAGCATACCTGCATGGCCGTGGGAATTAGCCGCAAAAACGGCATACCCACCATCCACTCCGCACCGGATACCGCCATCAGGTACAGCAGGGAGGGCAGCGTCACAATAAAATCCAGCAGCGCAAAAAGAACACCCTGCTTCCACATTTTGCGGTAGAAGAAATAGAAAGGCCCAAGGAAAAAGGCGGAGAACGAGATGACTGCTTTGCGCCGGGTTTCCTGCATGCGGAAGAACTGCATCATATAATAAATGCTGGACGGCCCAACATAGCTGGCCCAGTCCCGCGCCTTGATGCCGTCAATCGGGTCATCGGGGCCGACTTCCTTGCAGGTAAAGCCATCCGGCCCCATGCTGCCTGCACTGAAAAAGTCCTGGTCGGGTGCCTGTTCTTGGCGCGGTGCCTGGCGATACTGCGGGGCACCGTCGGCCTGGTAGCTGCCGTTGGCGTACACCGGGCCATTGCCGCCGGGGGCGGGGTGATCCTGCTGGTACTGTACGTTATCCGGGTGGTCCGGCAGCGAAACGCCGCAGTGGTTGCAGTATTTTGCGCCCAGCGGGTTATGGGTGCCGCAGTTGGGGCAGACGATATCATCCGGCCGGTCGGAAATCACGTTGTCCGGGGTCCATTCAAACCCGGCGGCGTGGTCTGCCTGATGCACGCAGACACCGACCTTTTTCCAGCATTCGCGGTGGTACGGTGTGCCGCAGTCCGGGCAGACAACGATATCATCTGCTTCTTTGAATTTTTGTTTGCATACGGGGCAGGTATTGCCCTTGTAATCAGCCATGTGTGGTCCTCCGAATTTTCAGGGCGGGGAGTGTTATCCTGCCCATCCATCTTGTTCCGCTGCGGCCAAAAAGGCGCAAACGAAATAATTTAGCCATATTATACACCATATGTCCATGGAAAGCAAAGAACTTTTCGTGAATAAGCGGGCAGAAAGCGGATTTTTGCAGAATATTTGCAGATTTTGGCCCGCTGATAGCTGGTGTGTATCAAAAAAGTAGAAGCCGATTTTAATCTGCACGCCTGTAACGTGCAGATCATGCCGTGTGTTTTATACCTCTTTACAAGAAATAAGATTTGCGTTATACTGATAGCATCTTGATTTATGCGTATCTTTATTTTTAATGATTGACCAAGGGGTAGCAAATATGATCACCATTGATGAATTGAAATTTAAGCTCGGTGGGCTGGAAACTGCGGTAAACGACCTGCGCGATGCCCTTTCCATTGAAGCGAGCGAAAAGCGCCTGGCAGAGCTGGAACACCAGATGACGTTGCCCGGTTTTTATGATGACCAGGAAAAAAGCCAGAAAGTCATCAGCGAGATGGGCGAAGTGAAAAATAAGCTGGAGCGCTTCGGCAAACTTTCCACCCAGTACGAGGAAGCCCAGACCCTGCTGGAAATGATTGAGGAAGAAAATGATCCCTCTCTGGCAGCAGAAGGCGAAGAAGCTGTGAACGGCGTGGAGAAATCCATTGACGAACTGCAGCTGATGACCATGCTGAACGGCGAGTACGACCATTCCAACGCTATCCTGACTTTCCATGCAGGCACCGGCGGCACCGAAGCACAGGACTGGGCCGAGATGCTGACCCGTATGTACACCCGCTGGGCCGAAGCCCACGGCTACACCGTGGAAGTTCTGGATGTGCTGGAAGGCGATGAAGCCGGTATCAAGTCCGCTTCTATGATGATTAAGGGTGCCAACGCTTACGGTATGCTGAAAAGTGAAAACGGCGTGCACCGCCTGGTGCGCATCAGCCCGTTTGATGCCAACGCCCGCCGCCAGACCAGCTTTTCCAGCCTGGAGGTTATGCCGGAACTGGATAACAATATTAAAGTCGAGATCAACCCGGCGGATATTGAAATGCAGGTTTACCGTTCTTCCGGTGCAGGCGGCCAGCACATCAACAAAACGTCTTCCGCTGTGCGTTTGATCCACAAGCCCACCGGCATTGTCACTTCCTGCCAGACCCAGCGCAGCCAGCTGCAGAACCGTGAGTACGCCATGGAAATGCTGAAAGCCAAGCTGTACCAGATCGCTCTGCAGCAGCACAAGGATAAGGTGGATGACATCAAGGGTGTGCAGAATGAAATCGCCTGGGGCCACCAGATCCGCAGTTATGTGTTCATGCCGTACACCCTGGTCAAGGACCACCGTACCAACTATGAAAGCGGCAATGTGCAGGCCGTGATGGATGGCGACCTGGACGGTTTCATCTATGCTTACCTGAAAGCATCTTCCCGCGGTGAACTGCAGGATGTATAATTAAAATAGAATAAAGAAATATCCATCCGGCGCGCATGGCCTGAACAAAGGGCTGTGCGCGCTTTGCTTTTTGGCGGGTAAAAACAGGTGAACCTGCTGCAAAAGCCGCTGCAGTTTTGCATAAAGTGACCAAAGTGTACGGCATACCCGGCGGGACCGGTTGCATTTTTCGGCAAGCCTGCTATAATACATGCAGTATTGCCAGCAAACATTAAAATTGTGTTAATATGGCCTTGGGGTGTATCTGAAAAGTCGAAAATATAGTCTATTTCTAGAAATGCAGCCGGATTTTACGTTAAGGCAATACCGCACAATTCTAAGTGCCGATACGGCGAGCGAGGTGCGGCAGATGCT
>OLOJ01000191.1_pt1 | contig 66602 bp, 49 predicted proteins | sample 1672251 | NCBI WGS metagenome assembly OLOJ01 (sample SAMEA3136664, study PRJEB25190) | human gut metagenome | biome: human gut; feature: human-associated habitat; material: faeces | place: Austria | collected 2013 | reverse complement strand
TGTACATACGGACTCCTGACCGGACCAAACGGTCCAACTATTCGTCCGCACCCCCCGGTTTTGACGCGGGAAGAACCGAACACGAGATCGACGCTTCTTAGAGCAACCCCGAGACGCGGATACTCAACCGCACTGTAAGCGGTCTTGGGAAGAGGGGATCGGGCTTGTTATCGGCGTTTCCTGCTCTTCTGACCGCTCTTCTGACCGCTCTTCTGAGCGAAGTCGGCAGGCGTAAGGGGATTGCGCTGCGCCATGCCGACGCGGCGAGGAAGCGCGATACGCGGGTTTGCCGCTTTCTGGAACACGAAAATACGGCGCGTGGAACCGTCGCTTAGCTCATGGCTGTCATCGCATACGAGGTCGAAGCCAAGCGGTTTCATAATGCCGAAGGCGATTTCAAGTTCCTCTTCAGTCGGTTGCGCCTTGTAGCACACCAAACGACCGCCCTTACGCAAAAGGGGCGAGGCCAGCTCGAGCAGTGACCCGAGCGAGCTCAAGGCGCGAGCCGTGAGCACCGAAAACTCCCTCGGATGCTCAAGGGCAAGGTCTTCAATACGGCCGCCATATGTAGAAAGGCGATCGCCAACGCCGAGCTCTTCGGCAACAGGCTCCAGAGCGCGAACCTTCTTCTTAACCGAATCGACGAGCAGAGTTTCGCGGCCTGTAAGCACGCACAGGGGAATGCCAGGGAAACCGCCGCCGGTACCTAAGTCGCCATAGAGGCCAGCCGGCGCATCGTTCACGTACGGCAAACCGAGCACACTGTCTTCCAGATGCAGCACCATACCGTCTTCCTCGGAGAGAATACGCGTGAGGTTCATGGTCTTGTTGATTTCCATAATGGCATGGAGGTCGTCGAACAGGATTTGCTCCTGCTGTTCGGTGATGTCGATGCCGTGGCGCGTGGCCAGAATATCGCGAAGCGTGCCCATGAAAACCTCTCTCGTTGCGCGGTGCGCGTGTTCATTGCCTGCAATTGTACCGTGTTGGCTAAAACGCGCCATAAAGAAAGGCCCTTCTTCAGAAGAAGGGCCTTAAAAGCATGCATATGAGTTTGTTCCCTAGCAGGGGATGATCACCACGTGACGGGCGGCACCCTCACCTTCGGAAGCGGTTTCAACGCCAGGCTCGTTGCGCAGAGCAAGATGAACCAGGCGGCGCTCGTAGGGCGTCATGGGGCGCAGCTTCACGCTGCGATGCTGCGACTTCGCGCGTCGAGCGGCGGAGTATGCCACCGACTCGATTTTCTGACGTTGGCGGTTCTTATAACCCTCGACGTCGACGATAACCGGGTAACGGAAGCCCATGGTGCGCGTTGTGATGGCGGAAATGATGAACTGCAGCGCGTCGAGCGTTTTGCCATGGCGGCCAATGAGGATAGCCAGGTTGTCGCCCGTGATATCCAAAATAAGCTCACCCTCGTCGCCCTCGTACTCGTCGATGGTGACCTCACCCACATCGAAGTGCTCGAGAATGCCCTTTAACGCAGCAATGGCGGTGTCGGCGATTTCATCGAGCTCTTCTTCGCTCACATCGTGCTCTTCGCTGTGCGGCTCATCGCCTTTGAGCTGGTCTTCGGTGGTATCTTCGACCGCTTCCTCGTTAACCTGATCGTCCATGATTTCGTCGGACATGGTTCAATCCTTTCTGTATATGCAAGCGCGCCAGATGTGGCGCGCGGCATGGTCGGATCGATATTAGTGCTTTTTGGCCGGACGCTTCTTCTTGGCTTTGCGCTCGACGTCAACTTTGACGGGCTCGACTTCAATGCGAGCAGCCTCGGCCTGAGCCTCAACCCTCTTCAGGTGACGCATGGTGAGCTGTTGCTGCAGAATGCCGATAACAGAAGACGCACCCCAGAACAGCAGAACGCCAGCGGGCGAGCTCCAGGAAATCCAGAGCATGAAGATCGTCATAACGCCACCCATGATAAGCATCTGGTTGCGCTGTGCGGAATCGTTCTTGATGTTCTGCAGAACCATAGGCAAAAACGTTGCAAAGGCGAACACGAGCATGAGTACCAAATACGGGAAGAATGCGCCGAAACCGTCAGAAATCACGTTTGCAGGCGTTTTCGTGAGGTCGGTAACCATGCCGTAGAAACTGTACACCTCGTCGGGGTGCGAATAGCCAATCTCACGCAGCGTTTGGAACATGGCCAAGAAGATCGGCATCTGGATGAGCATGGGCACGCAGCCAGCCAAGGGATTGAACTTGGTTTCAGCGTAGAGTTTTTGCATTTCCTCGTTCTGACGAACGGGGTCGTCGGCGAACTTCTTCTGAATCTCTTGCATAAGAGGCTGGACCTTCTGCATTTGGAAGGTCGACTTGATTTGCTTGTGCATGATAGGAGCAACGAGCAAACGGAAGATAACCGTGATAACGATGATCGCAAGACCCCAGTCGCCAAGGAAATTGGCGAAGAATGCGATGCAATCGAATATCCAGTCCTTAAACACGTCCCACATACGGCACTGCCTTTCTAGAGCTTGTCGGGAACAGGATCATAGCCGCCCTCATGGAAAGGGTGGCACCTTGCGATGCGTTTTATGGCGAGCCAGCCTCCCTTGCGTAAGCCGAAACGTCGAATCGCCTCGAGCCCGTATTCTGAGCACGTGGGAACATAGCGGCAGCAGGGGCCAAAAATTGGGGAAATGGCAGCACGATAGAATTGAATCGCGAGCAAAGCGGCCCGCTTAGGCAGCGAGCGCACAAACGCAAACACCGCATTCATCGAATATGCCTTCTTCCACAAACTCCCGCCCGGAGCATTATCGCGAAGCAGGATTGATTAAACCGGCCTTTTCAAGGGCCTTTTCGCATGCGTGGCTCACTTTACTATAAGAAGCCTTCAGAATGGCGGAGCGTGCCGAAATTACGACGTCCCAACCCTCCCACGGGCCCCCAAGATCGCACACGATTGCACGGAGCCGGCGTTTCGCGGCATTGCGCCAAACGGCGTTGCCAAGCTTTTTCCCCGCTATAAAAGCAACACGACCATGCAAATCATGGTCGTGTTGCTCAGTTCTCTTCAGCACAAGCACCGTTGCGAACGGTGTGCTGAAGCGTTTTCCCTGCGAAAAAAGCCGCGAAACGTCGACGCTCGACCTAATTGTCGATTTCACGCCGACCTCCGAGGTTTTTACACGGTCAGACGCTTGCGGCCCTTGGCGCGACGACGAGCGAGAACGGCACGGCCGCCCTTGGTCGCCATGCGTGCGCGGAAACCGTGGGTCTTGGCGCGCTTGCGGTTATTCGGCTGATAGGTGCGCTTCATTTCGACTCCCTTTCACGTTATTGCAGCATGTGTTTCTCAATGAATAGCCGTACAAGTATAACGTAGCGAAATCGGATGTAAACCCCCTTTTCACGCAGTTCATAAAGCATTTTCGAAAGAAAACGGCGCTTTCGGGCGAAAAAAAACGCTACTAGTAGGCTCGCTTATGTTTTCAACACTATATATAGGTTTCAATTCACGACGAATTCTTCACGAGTGGAAAACGGAACGGAAAACAACGAGTTTTTCAAGCGCGGAAAACCGTCAGGGCGCCATTCCGGCTCTTTCCACCGCACGATCGCGGGCTAAATGAGCTCCATTGTGGAAAACCAAGCTTATTCACCGTCTAGAAATGTGGAAAATGAGGAAAACCCAGGCATTACGCGGTTTTTCAGGTGGAAAACTACGCGGAAAACCATGAAACACGTTTTGGAAAAATGTTTTCCAGCATCGCGGAAACTGCTTTGAAAAAACTTCAGAAAGCGGTTATGAACTGGGCTTTTCTGTGTTTCCGCCAATTTTTCCAGCATGAATTCAAAACTTGCTCTGGACTTTTCAGGAAAGCGTACAAACTGTCGTGTTTTTCCGTTCTCTCCCCCTTGTTTTCCAGTAAGTCAAGCTCTTTTTCAAGGTTTTCCGCATTGGTTTCCAATCATTTCCACCTTTTTCCACATTCCTTGAATAAAAAGTGGAAAACTCGGAAAACATGAGGTTGATGGCTATGGAAATTTCCACCATGAGTGGAAAGAGTCTTGAAAAACATGACTTTCCACCTTTAGAATAGTGGAACTCATTCGTGAAAAAGTTTTTACAATTTTCCAAGCGAGTGAAAATTAGCGGAAAACCTGGAATAACTTGGGAAAAGCGTTGGAACCTACACTAAACACAGCACAAAACGCACCCGAGCCCGCATCTGGAGTCAACGAGGATTACTCTCGCGCTATCGCGAGCGCACGAATCGCTTGCTATGACGACTTCCGAAGCGCGCCACGCGTGACTGAAATAGCTCCTACCACCACGGCGGAGTTCATCGAGAATCTTGCCTCCACTATCTACACCCAGGCCCAGCAGGCCGGCGGCAGCATTCCCTATACTGCGATTCGCGAGGTCAGCGAGAATTTCATCCATGCCCAATTCAAGGAAATCGTGGTGTCAATTTTCGATAAGGGCAACACGATTCGCTTCACCGACCAAGGTCCCGGCATTCCCCAAAAGGAAAAGGCGCAAATGCCTGGCTTTTCGTCGGCCACAAGCGACATGAAACGCTACATTCGCGGCGTCGGCAGTGGATTGCCCCTGGTAAAGGAATATCTTTCGTTCTCGCACGGTCGCATCACGATCGAAGACAACATCAAATGCGGCTCCGTGGTAACCATCAGCGTGAAACCCGAAGAAGATTTCGACGTGCCGAGGGGCGCACCCACGCGCGAGCAGCGCAAACAAATGGTACCCGCCCTTTCCGACCGCGAGAAAGACGTGCTCTATTTGTTCTTGGACCAGCCCACGCTGCGCGTGACCGACATCGTCGAAGAACTTGGCCTTGCGGCGAGCAGCGCCCACCGCGCGCTCAAAAAGCTCGAAGAGGCAGGCCTTATTTCCACCGTCGGAAAAATGCGACAGGTCACTGACGAAGGTCTGCGCGTCATCGACGCGTTGTTTTAATTTCCACACCCCGCTGAAGACACCACAATTGGAGGATTGGCCGCTATAATTTCGATACCATCTACGGAGGGAAGGCGGCTTGAATAAACATGGATCCAAACAACCCCTATGAAACCTGGCAAGCCGTTATCGAAAAGGTCAAATCGTATGGCACGGTGAATCCGGCGCAGGTCGACGCGTTTCTGGGACGCATGCAGCCGCAGGCATCGAGTGTGGGTTTCCTGCTCGCCACCGTCGATACCGACTTCATTAAAGGCCAAATCGAAAAGCGCTTTCTTTCGCAAATCGAGCAGGCGCTGCGCGACTTGTTCGAAACCGAATATGTGGTAGAAATCGAGGTCGACCCGGGTTCTTCGGCGTTCATGCAGCAAATCGCCACGCAAAATGCCCAGCAAGCGGCACCTTACACGCCGCCTGCACAACCGGCAGCCCCTCAGGCAGCGGGAGCGCAGGCGGGTGCCGCACCCATCGCGCCCGCACATTCCGAACCTGCAGCGCCAGCCGCGCAGCCGATTCAATCCCAGCCCCAGGTCGCACCGCAAGTTCAGCCTGCTATTGCGGCACAGCCGAGCTCCCCGCAGCCGCCGGCGGCGACAAGCCACCTCACCGGCAGCCAAATCGCGCGCGCGAACGGCATGGACACGGGCGCCGCCGCGTTGACCTTCGAGAACTTCATCATCGGCGATTCGAACCGTTTGGCCTATTCGATGGCCGTGTCGGTAGCGGAATCGCCCGGCAAGTCGACCCTGAATCCCCTGTTCATCTATGGAAAAAGCGGTTTGGGCAAAACGCACTTGCTACGAGCTATCCAGAACTACATTCTGGAAACGCGGCCCGATATGCGCGTGGTGTATATCGACGCGCAGGAGTTCATCACGGAATATTCCATCGCCGCGATTGACCACAGCAAAGACAAATCGAGCTTCCAGGCGTTCCAAAGCCGCTATCTCGACGCCGACGCGCTGCTCATCGACGACGTGCAGTATTTCCAAGGCAAATCGGCCACAGTAAATATCGTGTTCCAGCTGTTTAACCGCCTCACCGACGCCGGCAAACAAGTCGTGCTTTCGGCCGACCGTTCGCCGAAGAGCATTGATATCGACGAACGCTACAAGAGCCGCTTCAATTCGGGCGGCACCTACGACATTCAGCCGCCCGAGGTCGAAACGAAGCTCGGCATTATTAAGTCGTTCATCGAGGAATACAAGCGCTCCGAAGGCAGTTGGGATTTATATATCCCCGAAGATATACAGATGTATATCGCGGAAATATCGAGCTCAAACGTACGCGAGCTCAAAAGCGCCGTAACAAAGGTCATTTCGCAAATGACCGCGTTCGGAAACCCCGACATCACGCTTTCCGACGTGAAATCGCTGCTCGAGAACCATTTCTCGGCCGGTGCGTTGAAGAAAATCACCGTCGAAGCCGTGCAGCACGAAGTCGAGCAGTACTACCAGGTGAGCCATGCCGACCTCATTGGCACGAAGCGATCGCGCAATATCGCCTATGCGCGCCACGTAGCGATCTATTTGTGCCGCCAGATGATCGACATTCCTTACAACGATATCGGGAAGCGGTTCAATCGCGACCACTCGACCATTATGAGCTCCGTCGAGAAGATCGAGAAGAAGACCAAAGAGAGTCGAGAGCTTCAAGAAGAGCTCGAGATCATTATTAAAAACATTCGGGAAAACTAGTCGAAAACTTGAGGAAAGCGGTGGAAAGATAATATAGGCAATAAAAGCAGTGGAAAGCGGGTGCAGGTTGGCAAACATTCTTCAGTCATCATAAACAATGACTGAACAGGCACGATGCAACCTTTTCCACTTTTCCACCGTCCTTATTACTACTACAATCATTAATTATTTATTTAAGAGCAGAAGGGCAAAAAAGTGAGATTCAATATCAACAAGAGCGAACTCCTTAATGCGTTGACCATCGTGTCCAAGGGCACAGCTTCGCGCTCTACCATCCCTGTGCTTTCTGGCGTCTACATTAAAGCAGAGGGTATGGGGCTGGTTATGGAAACCACCGACCTCGAACGCTCTATTCGTTACAGCGTTCCTGCTCTCGTTGAAGAAGAGGGAACAACCGTTATTCCCGAGAAGCTTCTTCTGGATATCGTAAAAAACCTGCCTGAGGCAGCTGTGGAGTTCCAGACGAACGATTCCACCGTCACAGTATCGTGCGGCAAATCGTCGTTCACGCTCAAAACGCTCGATGCGGCCGACTTCCCCCCGTTCCCCAACGTTGACGTTTCGAGTTCCATCGAGGTGCCGTTCGCGGAATTCTGTTCTATGGTTAAGCGTGTGGCGAAGGTTGTCTCGAAGGACCAAAGCCGTGCAGTGCTCACGGGCGTGCTTATCTCCACGTCTGACGAAGGCTTGCGCATGGTTGCGACCGACTCGTATCGCCTTGCTGTGGCCGATATCGCGCTTGAGGGCGTGCAGGAGAATTTCGAGGCGATTGTTTCTGGCGTGTTCCTTCAGGAGGTTGCCGGCCTGCCGAAGATGGAAGAAAACATTACCATTGGCCTTACGGCGAACCAGATTGTGTTCACCTATCAGAATATGGTGCTCATCAATCGCCGCATCGAGGGCAATTTCCCGAACTATCGTCAGATTATTCCTCAGACATGGGCAACGAAGACGTGCTTCACTACGCAAGAGCTCATTACTGCAGTGAAGCGCGTGGGCTTGGTGAGCGCGCTTTCGTCGCCCGTGAAAATCGACATCAACGCCGAAGCGGGTAACGCGATTATCAACGCGGCCACGCAAGACGTGGGCTCGGCCGAGGAAGTTGTCGGTTGTGAAGTGGCGGGCGAAAGCATTCAAATCGCTCTGAATCACCAGTATGTGCTCGACGGCCTTATGTCTGTCTCTACCGACCAGGTGTTCTTCGAGACCTCGTCGCCCATGAAGCCCGGCATTTTCCGTGCGGGCGCAGGCGAGAACTTCCTGTATCTCGTTATGCCCGTTCGCGTATCTTAAGGACGTGCTCGCCGTGGCAAACGATCTTCGCATTCAGGAAGTGCGCCTGGCTGGTTTTCGCAATTATCGAAGCCTCGCATTGGGCAACATAGGTGGACTCACGATTTTCGTGGGTCCTAATGCCACGGGCAAAAGCAACGTCGTCGAGGGAATTCAACTTTTGTGCGCCCATGGGTCGTTTCGTTCGGCCCGCGGCCGCGACCTCATTATGTGGGGCGCGCCATTCGCTCGCCTCGAAGCGCGATTCGTATCCGACTCGCGCGATTTGAGCGTCGCGACGGTGATTGAACCGGCATCGAGGTCGTACACGCTCAATGGGAAGCGTCGTGCTGCGCAAGATTTGCAGGGAATTCTGCCCGCCGTGGCGTTCTCTCCCGACGATCTTGAGCTTGCGAAGGGCTCCCAAACGCCCAAGCGTTCCGCGATCGATTTGCTTGGCAGCCAGCTTTCGAAGAATCATCGCGTCATTCGCCGCGATTACGAAAAGCTTTTGCGCAACAAGAATGCGCTTCTGAAAGACGAAGCGTCCGATGTGCTCATCGATAGCGTGAATGATGCGCTTATCCCCGTAGCTGCCCGCCTGCACATGTATCGCGTCGCGCTGTTCCGCAATCTATGCGGACGCATGGCTCGCATATACGGTGACATTACCGACGGCGCGGAGGAGCTCTCGTATTCGTACATTCCTTCGTGGCTTCCGGAGGATTTGGCGGAGTTGGCTGAAAGTCGCCCGTACGATGCGGAGATGTCGAAAGATGAGGTTCTTGATGCAACGGCGAATGCGATGTTCTCGCGTCGCCTTGAGGAGCGCGCCCGCCATCGCGCGGTTGTGGGTCCGCATGCCGACCGTATGGAATTTTTCATCGACGGGCGCAATGCTCGCACATTCGCTTCGCAGGGCCAGCAGCGCTCCATTGCGCTTGCGTGGAAAATCGCTGAGGTTGAATTGGTTAAGAAGATGCTTGGCGTCAAACCGGTGCTCTTGCTTGACGACGTGATGAGCGAGCTCGATGCCCGCCGCCGCAGTGCGCTCGTTGATTTGCTGCATGAAGACATCCAGACATTCGTGACCGCCACCGATTTGACGTGTTTCGAGGACGATATCGTCGATCGGGCATCTGTGCTCGATTTGTCGAAGGCGGGTGTTCGTGCATGAGCAACTCCATGAAATCGTTTTCCATGGCCCTTCAAAAGACTCTGCGTGGGCAGGCGTCTTCGGATGTGCTTGCGGCTAAAGCGGCACGCGCCGCGAAGGTGAAGCGCATGTGGAAGTCGGCGCTTGAAGCGTGCGCTGGCCCTGCTGCTGCGGTGATTCTCGACCACACGAATTCGATTTACATCATTCGTAAGGCCGAAGAAGAAACTGATGTTTCACGTGAAACATCTGAACGGGATGAAGCCTCGCGCACCTCGCAGGCCGCCGCTCGTTCGACGGGTGGCGCATTCGTTCGTCGAAAGCCTCCTGCGGGCGAGCTCATCGTGTATGTGGAAGATAGCCTTATCGCAGCGGAGGTCGACGCGCGCCGTGAAATGATTAAGTTGAAGTTCCTTGAGCTGTTCGGCGAAGAAATCGACGAGTTTCGCATTCGCGTCTCGCGCGGCAAGTACAAACTCTCTCATCCCTACCGCGAAGAAGCCGAAAAAATGGCGGCTCAAGAGAAAGCGCCGCGTGTGGCGCTTTCTGAGGCGCGTATAGCCCAGATTGATGAGGAGCTGTCCACGATTCCCGATAAAAAGGTGCGAGAAGCGCTTAAACGCGCCATGATTTCCGATTTAGAGGTAAAAAACGCTGCGGCAGCCAAAAAAGGCGACAATGGGGCCTTGTAGGCCGTGTGGACTATCTTAAATCGCGTGCTGAAGCGCGGTATAAAACCTTGAATATGGTAAAATTCGCTAGTTGGATTGCTTGAGTTTTCGCGCCCTCTCCGGCTGGCGTGCTCCTCGGCGTCCTGTTTTATGCGAAATTGGCGGTTGAAACGCTTTATGCCTATGGCGCCGGCGTATGTCGGCGCATCCCGATTTGCATCGGGACGGAAAGGAGGAGGTCGTGGTCAAAGAAAAGCCCGACCACTACGACGGCTCAGACATTAAGGTCCTCGAGGGCCTTGAAGCCGTGCGTATGCGCCCCGGCATGTATATCGGTTCGACGGGTCCGCGTGGTTTGCACCACCTTGTGTATGAGGTTGTGGACAACGCCGTCGACGAGGCCCTTGCCGGCTATTGCACCAAAATCGATGTCACGATTCATGAGGACAATTCCATCACGGTCATCGACAACGGCCGCGGAATTCCTATCGACGAACATCCGAAAGAGAAAATTCCTACGGTCGAGGTCGTTCTCACCATCCTTCATGCTGGCGGTAAATTCGGCGGCGAGGGCTATAAGGTTTCCGGCGGCTTGCACGGCGTTGGCGTTTCGTGCGTGAATGCGCTTTCCACGCGTCTCGAGGTTGTTGTGTGCCGCGATGGTGGCAAGCATGAAATTGCGTTTGAGCGCGGCAAAACGGTCGAGAAGCTGCACCGCATTGGCGACGCCGACCATACGGGCACCATGGTCACCTTCTGGCCCGACCCTGAAATCTTCACCGACACGGTCGTGTATGACTACGACACGCTCGCCGAACGTTTCCGTGAAATGGCCTTTCTGAACAAGGGTCTCCATATTCAACTCACCGATGAACGCGAACACGAGGAAGACGGCTCTTTTAAGACCGAATCGTTCCAGTATGCCGGCGGTATCGTCGACTTCGTCACGTGGCTCAATCGTGGCAAGGAAACGCTGAATACCCCGATTTACTTTACGGCTGAAAGCGCCGAGGGCACGGTGGAAGTTGCTATGCAGTGGTCAACGAGCTACAGCGCTCACGGCGTGCTCGCGTTTGCAAACAACATCAACACGCACGAGGGCGGCACGCATCTCGATGGTTTTAAGAATGCCCTCACGCGTACGATCAACGAATACGCTCGCGCCCATGCCATCCTGAAGGAAAAGGACAGCAACCTTTCCGGCGACGACGCCCGTGAGGGTTTGGCGGCTATCGTGAGTGTGAAGCTGCATGATCCACAGTTCGAGGGTCAGACGAAAACCAAGCTCGGCAACACCGAGATTCGCGGTTTGGTGCAGGGTGCCGTGACGAAGGGCCTCGCTGAATACCTCGAGGAGAACCCTGCTCCAGCCAAACGCATCATTAGCAAGGCAACCCAGGCGCTTAAAGCGCGCGAGGCCGCCCGCAAAGCTCGCGAAATGACGCGCCGCAAGGGCGTGCTCGATTCGTTCAGCATGCCGGGCAAGCTCGCCGACTGCTCGAGTAAAGATGCTTCGCTGTCTGAAATCTTCATCGTCGAGGGTGATTCCGCAGGTGGTTCGGCCAAGCAGGCGCGTGACCGCAAATACCAAGCAATTCTGCCCCTCCGTGGCAAAATTTTGAACGTCGAGCGTGCTGGTTTGCATCGCGCACTTTCGAGCGACACCATTTCGAGCCTTATTACGGCAATTGGCACGAATATCGGCGAAGATTACAACGGCGACGCGGCCCGCTACCATCGCATCATCATCATGACCGATGCCGATGTCGACGGTGCGCATATTCGCATTCTGCTGTTGACGTTCTTCTATCGCTATATGCCCGACCTCATCAATCGCGGCTATATCTATATCGCGCAGCCCCCGCTGTACGGTTTGAAAAAGAAGAACTCCAAGTCGGGCAAGATTTTGAAGTACATCTACAACGATGAAGCTAAAGACAAGCTCATGGCCGAACTCGATGATCCCGACAAGTACGACATTCAGCGTTACAAAGGTTTGGGCGAGATGGACCCCGAGCAGTTGTGGGAAACCACCATGGAGCCCGAGACGCGTACGCTTCTGCAAGTGACCATCGAAGATGCCGCCGCGGCCGAGCTGGCGGTTTCCGAGCTCATGGGCGATCAGGTTGAGCCGCGTAAGGAATTCATCCAAAAGCACGCGCTCGACGTTCGCTTCCTGGATATTTAAGTTTGCGCCGGCCTGACGGCCGGCGCAAATGCCCGACGCTGTGCAGCAACCGGGCGGCGAATTTCGGGCTCAGCCTTTGGCTCGCGTACCGAAGTTTGGGTGAGCGCCATTCTGGCGAACGACGCTCACCGCCGCCGCTGCGCAGGGTTTTATGCGGCACCTTGGCCATCAATCGCAGCCCGCGTACCGAAGTACGCTTCGCTTCTCTTTCTGGCCAATCTGCTCGCCTAAAACCCATGCTCGCTGGCATTTGCTTCGAAAGCATCCGGGGAATACTCCGTATCCGGGATATTCCCCAACTTAAGATTTAGCCGTTCTTACGAAAGGACAAAAGTGGCTGATCAGGATATTATTGCAAGCTCTGATTCGGGGGCTTCGGGCATCAAGTTGGCTGAACTTGGCCACGAGATGCGCTCGTCATTCCTCGAATACTCGATGAGCGTTATCGTCGCTCGCGCGCTGCCCGATGTGCGCGACGGCTTGAAGCCGGTTCACCGCCGCATTCTGTATGCCATGTACGACAGCGGCATTACGCCCAATCGCCCGCACAGCAAGTCTGCGCGTACGGTTGGCGACGTTATTGGCAAATACCACCCGCATGGCGACTCCGCGGTATACGACACCATGGTTCGCATGGCTCAGGACTTCTCGATGCGCGTGCCTCTGGTCGACGGCCACGGCAACTTCGGCTCCATCGACGGCGACTCCGCCGCTGCTATGCGTTACACCGAGGCTCGTTTGGCCAAGCCCGCCATGGAATTGCTGCGCGACCTTGAAAAGGAAACGGTCGACTGGAATCCCAACTATGACGAAAGCCTGCAGGAGCCTTCCGTGCTTCCTGCGCGCTTCCCCAACCTGTTGGTGAATGGTTCGAACGGCATCGCTGTTGGTATGGCGACGAACATTCCACCCCACAACTTGGGCGAAACTATCGACGCGACGTGCATGATGCTCGACAATCCCGATTGCACGACCGAAGAACTCATGACTGTGATGCCCGGCCCCGATTTCCCGACCGGTGGCGTCATCATGGGCAAAAAGGGTATTCTCGATGCGTACGAGACTGGTCGTGGCAATCTCACGATTCGCTCGAAACACGAGATCATCGAGGGCAAGAACGGCAAGCACTCCATCGTGATTACCGAGATTCCCTATCAGGTGAATCGTACGAACCTCATGCAGAAGCTCGGCGAGCTCATTCGCGACAAAAAGCTGCCCGAGATTTCGAATGTGCACGACGGTGCCGACCGCAACTCGCCGGTCGACATTATCATCGAGCTCAAACAGAACGCGATTCCTCAAGTCGTGCTCAATAAGCTCTACAAGCATACCCAGCTGCAGGTCGGTTGGGGCGTTATTATGTTGGCCTTGGTCGATGGCGTGCCCCGTACGCTTTCCTTGAAGGAAATGCTGCATTACTACATTCTCCACCAGGAAGACGTCGTCACGCGTCGTACCAAGTACGAACTGCGCAAGGCCGAAGAGCGCGCCCATATTCTTGAAGGCTTGCTCGTTGCCTTGGACAACATCGACGAAGTTATCCAAATTATTCGCAGCAGCGAGACCGACAAAGAGGCGTCTGCTCGCCTTACCGAGCGCTTCGGCCTTACCGACGCGCAAACGCAGGCCATTTTGGAAATGCGCCTGCGCCGCCTCACCGGTTTGGAACGTCACAAGCTCGAGGCTGAGTTGAAGGAGCTCAAAGAGAAGATCGATTACTTCAAGCGCATCCTTGCCGACGAGAACCTCATGCGTCAGGTTATCAAGGAAGAGCTGCTCGAAATCAAAGCGAAGTACAACACTCCTCGCCGAACGCAGCTTTCCGCCGCCGCCAAAGATATTGATGTCGAAGACCTCATCGCTGAGGAAGACATGGTTATCACGGTGACGAAGGCCGGATATGTGAAGCGCCTGCCTGTCGTGACCTATCGCCAGCAAAAACGTGGCGGCAAGGGAATGCAGGGCGTGAGCTTGAAAGACAACGACTTCGTTGAGCACCTGTTCATCGCGTCGACCCATAGCTACATGCTGTTCTTCTCGACGCGTGGTAAGGTCTACCGCCTGAAGGTTTATGAAATTCCCGAAGCGAGCCGCCAAGCTCGTGGTACGGCGATCGTGAACCTGCTGCCGCTCGAGAAGGGCGAGACCATCTCGGCGATTATTGCGACGAAAGATTTCCCCGAAGATGAATACCTTATGTTCGGCACCGAACAAGGCATGGTGAAGAAGACCTCCATGAGCCTGTACGATCGCAGTCGTCGCGATGGACTTATCGCTATCAACCTGAAGGAAGACGATAATCTCATCGCCGTGCGCCGTGTGAAGCAAGGCGAGCGCGTGATGATGGTTTCGAGCGCCGGCAAAGCGATTACCTGGGACGAATCTGAGGTTCGCTCGATGGGCCGCGATACCATGGGCGTGCGTGGCATGACGGTTCCTGCTGGCGTGCGCGTGCTTGGCATGGAAATCGCCCGCCCGGGCACCGAGCTGTTCGTAATCACCGAAAAGGGCTATGGCAAGCGCACTCCCGTTGCCGACTATCCGCTGCACCACCGCGGCGGCCAGGGCGTGTTCACCATTACCATGACGGCGAAGAAGGGCCAGCTTACGGCTATGAAGGTCGTCGAGGAAAGCGATGAGCTCATGATTATCTCGGAGGAAGGCGTCGTGATTCGCACTTCCGTCGAGAGCATTAGCCAGCTGGGACGTTCCGCCCAGGGCGTGCGCGTGATGAACGTTGCCGATTCCGACAAGGCGTGCACTTGCGCCATCGCGACCGAGGATAAGAAGAAAGACGGCGACGAAGACGACGATGCGGACGATTTCGATGAAAACGAAACCGCTGACTTGAACGACGCCGACGACACCGAGGTTGAAGCCGACGTCGATGTTGAAGATGAGGCTGATGAAGCCGAAGACGAATTCGACGAAGCCGAAGACGACGAATAATCGCTCGTGAGAATGGTGGCCGATTGGGGCAAACCCGGTCGGCCACGAGTTTTTGAAAAATTTTTTTTCAAAAACTCGTTGACTTCTAATCTGTATGGGTTATTATTATCGAGCTGCTTATGAAGTGCGCCGTTACCTCAGCTGGATAGAGGGACTGACTACGAATCAGTACGTCGGGGGTTCGAATCCCTCACGGCGCACCACTTTCTCGCCGATTGCAAAATCGGATTAAAATTAGCCGATAAGCAGTTGCGCCGCGAGAGCGGCTTTTTTATTGTCTAGGAGAAAAGGGCCATTTTGAAGGTTCGAAAACACATAGTTCGCTAACCTTGAGGTCCTCCGCTTTCCTTCGTGGGCCTCAGGCCGCATTGTTCGAGGGGAGGCAAGCTTTGCTCTACTTGTCCAACATGCTGGGTAATCCCGTATACGATTCGACGGGAGAAAAGCTCGGTGTTGTGTCTGATCTCGCTATTTCCACAGGCGAGATGTTTCCACGCATTACTTCTTTGGCGTTTAAAGGCCCCGGCCGTACGCCGTTCATGATTAGTTGGCGTAAGTACGTCGACAGTTTTTCGGAAGACGAAGTTCGTCTTAATACCGAGTCGTACAACATTCGCTTCAGTTATCTGCAGCCCGACGAAGTCTTGCTTGCCCGCGATTTGCTCGATCAGCAAATTGTCGACACGCAAGGCCTCAAACTCGTGCGCGTTAACGACTTGAAGCTCTCCCCTTCTGGCACGCAGCTGCGTCTTCTGGGCGCAGAGGTTGGCGTGCGTGGTATTCTGCGTGGCCTTCATCCTCTTCTCGAGAAAGCTGTTGTGAACGCGGCGAAGCTCTTCGGCAAGAAAATCGACGAAAAGATTATTGCCTGGAACTATATGGACCTGCTCGATCGCGACCTGTCCAAAGTGCAGCTTTCCGTGACGCACCGCCGCTTGAACGAGATGCACCCTGCCGACGTCGCAGACATTCTGGAACAGCTCGACCCCAAGCAGCGCGCCGAGGTGTTCAAGCACCTTGACGATGCGCGTTCGGCTGAGGTTATCGCCGAGTTGGAAGATGAATACCAGGCTGAAACGCTCGATGATTTGGGCGACCGTGAGGCTTCCGGCCTTTTGGGCCAAATGGACCCTGACGATGCGGCCGATATTATTCGTGACCTTCCTTATGAAAAGGCTGAAACGCTGCTTCGCCTGATGGGCGTTGAGGATGCGGCCGAGATTCGCTCCCTGCTCGGCTATAAGGACGATACTGCCGGCGGCATGATGACCACCCAGTTTGTCGCCATGAAGGAAACCGACACTGTGCTTGACACGGTTGAAGTGCTGCGCGCCCTCGATGAAGACTTTCCGACCGTCCACTTCGTGTATGTGCTCGAGGAAGACTCCGAGAAGCTCGTCGGCGTGCTGTCGATGCGCACGCTGGTGTTGGCGCATCGCGAATCACAGCTCAAAGACATAATGTACACCGAGATCATCTCTGTGCCGCCCGATGAGGATGAAGAAGAGGTTGCTGCCGATATCTCGAAATATGACATGGTCGCGTTGCCTGTCGTTGACGAATCGGGACGCATGCTTGGCTTGGTTACTGTCGACGACGCCATGGAGGTCATGGAAGAAAGCACCGAGAGCGAAAAGAGTACGTCACGCGCCCTTACGGTGGTTGCCGGCGTTATCGGCGGCGCGGCGGCTCTTGCCGTGTATACGCTCATCGTGCTCGAAATCGCGGGGGTGCTGTAAATGGCCGCCGCGCGTCGCGATGCAACGTATGACGAGGTCATGCAAGAACGCCGCGAGGCTGAATATGCCGCGCGCAAGGTGGGAAAGCCCGAACTTGCGGAAACCTCATCCGATTCTGCTGTCGCAGAGGAATCGGCCGACGAAAAGAAGAAGCCGTTCTTCCTGCTCGTGCTTGCAGCTATGGGTCCTGGCGTCGTAAGCGCCATGGCCGGTAACGATGCGGGCGGCATTTCGACGTATTCGACGGCGGGCGCCGATTTCGGGTATGCCACACTTTGGGTTATCCCCGTGATGTGCGTGCTGTTGCTCGTCGTGCAAATGACCGCTGGTCGCATGGGTGCGGTAACGGGCAAAGGCTTCGCTGCCCTTATTCGCGAGCGCTTCGGCATTCGCCTTACCGCATTCGCCATGTGCGCGCTGCTTATTGGCAACGTCGCTACGACGTTCAGCGAATTTGCCGGTATTGCATCGGGCATGGGGCTTTTCGGCGTGCCTACCTGGGTAAGCGTGCCTATTTCCGCCGTGATCGTGTGGCTGCTCGTGGTGAAAGGGAGCTATAAAAGCGTCGAGAAAATCTTTCTCGCGATTTCCCTCGTGTTCGTGACGTACATCGTTGCTGCATTTTTGGCTGGTCCCAACTGGGGCGATGTTGCCCATGCTACCGTGGTGCCGCAGATTCCTGCGAACGTGCATTTCGTTTCGCTTGTTATTTCGATGATTGGTACCACCATTGCGCCGTGGATGATGTTTTTTGCACAAAGCAACGTTGTCGATAAAGGCGTTGGAACCGACCATGAGGAAATGTTCCTGCAGAAGGTTGATGTGACGGCTGGTACGGTTGTTGCCTGCTTGGTCGCCTGGTTCATTATCGTTACCACGGGCGCGGTGCTCTATCCGCAGGGCATCTCAATCGACTCCGCGCAAGATGCCGCTACCGCGCTGGCCCCGTTCGCGGGCGAATACGCGCAAATTCTGTTCGCGGCTGGCCTTACCGCGGCGAGTTTCCTGGCTGCGTGCGTGCTGCCGCTTACGACGTCGTTCGTTATTTGCGAAGCGTTCGGTTGGGAAGCCGGCGTCGACTTCACGTGGAAGGAAGCGCCCATGTTCAAGGGCATTTTCACTTTCGTCATCGTGTTCTCGGCGATTGTGGTGCTTATTCCGGGTCTCAACCTTATGAATATCATGCTTACTGCCCAGTTTATCAATGGTGTTGTGCTGCCGGTGCTGCTTGTGTTCATGGCTCTTATTGCAGCCGATAAGCGCATTATGGGAAAGTATGCGAGTGGCGTTGTGGGACGGGGTCTTATTTGGTTCACCGTGGCCATCGTTACGATACTCACTGTCGCGCTGCTTGTGATGCAGGTGCTCGGAATCGAATAGGTTTGATCGGCCGCCCCTAGAAATCTGGGGGCGATCTTAGTCTTTGCGCGGTCTTGGAAATCTGCTGCATCTCATTCTCGTGAAAGTTGTTTCATGGGCGATTCTCGCGGTATGCGGAAAGATCAAGGGACGGGTCTTTCCGTCCCCATCGCTTTCAGCACATTCGACCCTCTTGTTCCCCCTTTGCGGGATGCGTGAGGAAATGGCTCTGCGTTCATCCTTGCTCTTCATTTCAAAATGAAACGCAGCGAGGTGAGCGCATAGTGAGCCGAAGGCGAACGATAGCGAACCGTCCAATTCCTCACGCATCCCGCAAAGGGGGAACGGGATGATTCGATGAATTCTTCACTCTACCCAAATAAAGTGCACTGTTTCGCTCACATTTGAACTACAATATCGTAATTAGACGCTAAAAATCTCTCGTTGAAGAAAAGGGGGTCATCGACATGGGTAGGGTTTACAATTTCTCCGCGGGTCCCGCGGTGCTGCCTGAGAGCGTGCTTCGTGAAGCTGCCGAAGAAATGCTCGATTATCGCGGTTGCGGTATGTCGGTAATGGAGATGAGCCACCGATCTTCAGCTTTCAAGGCGATTATCGAAGAGGCTGAAGCTGACTTGCGCGACCTCATGGGTATCCCTGATAACTATAAGGTGCTGTTCTTGCAGGGCGGCGGTTCTACGCAGTTCGCCATGGTGCCCCTGAACCTTATGCGCGACGGTTTTGCCGAGTATATCGTGAGCGGCTCTTGGAGCAAAAAGGCCTACCAAGAAGCGAAGCGCTTTGGCGATGCCCGTATTCTGGGTGATTCTTCCGATGATAATTTCAGCTATGTGCCCAATGTGGCCGAGCTGCAGGTGAATCCGAACGCCGATTACGTGTACATCTGCGAAAACGAGACCATCTATGGCACCAAATACCACGCGCTGCCCGAAACGGGCGACGTGCCGCTGGTATCTGATGTTTCGTCGTGCTTTTTGAGCGAGCCTATCGATGTGGCCAAGTACGGCCTCATTTATGGTGGCGCTCAGAAGAACGTGGGTCCTGCGGGTGTCACGATTGCTATTGTTCGCGACGACCTTATCCCCACCGATGATTTGCCCAGCGTTCCCACGATGTTGCAATACAAAACGCATGTCGACGGTGGCAGCATGTATAACACCCCGCCGTGCTACGCGATTTACGTATGCGGAAAAGTTTTCAAGTGGATTAAGGCGCAGGGTGGTCTTGAGGGTATGCGCGACATCAATGTAGCCAAGGCTCAGCTGCTTTATAACGCGCTCGACGAGAGCGATGTGTTCCATGGAACCGCTCGCAAGGAAGACCGTTCTCTTATGAATGTGCCGTTCGTTACGGGCAACGCTGAACTCGATGCGAAATTCATCGCGGAAGCCGATGCTGCCGGTCTGAAGAATATTAAGGGTCACCGCAGCGTGGGCGGAATGCGTGCGAGCATTTATAACGCCATGCCTATCGAGGGCGTGCAGGCTCTCGTAGACTTCATGCGCGACTTTGAATTGCGCAACCCCGCGAGTTCGCGATCTATCTAGGGCGAGACCTCGCCCCAAATTCATTTCTCTTCTCAAGCGTGGCGTTGCCAGGCTTGATTCGCACACCCGCGTACGCCTTTCGGCGCGCGCCCACCGCCCTTTGACTGATCGGGCGCTTGGTGGGTGGTCATACTCGACACATAATCATCGTTGTAATGCGAACCTTGAGTCTGCCAGGGAATCGACGGGTCGCCACGGTCTTCGGAAATCGAGGACTTCCGTTGAATCTGGCATGCGGGTTCGATAATCTAAAAGGAGATTTCCATGCGCTATATCAAAACCATCGACGACATCACGAAAGACGGCCAGGTTACCTTTGGTGACGGTTACGAGTTTGTGACCGAAGTCGAAAAAGCCGATGCGATTCTTATGCGTTCGACCGACCTGCATGGCTATGAGCTACCTGAAAGCATTCGCGCCATCGCGCGTTGCGGCGCCGGTGTAAACAATATTCCCATTGAGGAATACGCCAAGAAGGGCGTCGTGGTATTCAATTCGCCGGGCGCGAACTCCAATGCCGTAAAAGAGCTCGTTTTGGCGATGCTCGTGCTTTCGAGCCGTGGTGTTGTGCAATCGATGAATTGGGTGCGTGAAAACGCTGCTGACCCCGATATTTTCGTGAATGCGGAAAAGGCGAAGAAGGCATTCGTCGGCCGCGAGCTGAAGGGCAAGAGCATTGCCGTTATCGGTTTGGGCAACGTGGGCTCGAAGGTCGCCAATGCCTGCGCCGATCTGGGGATGGATGTGTATGGCTACGATCCGTTTATCTCCGTCGAGCATGCGTGGGCGCTTTCCCAGAAGGTTCAGCGCGTATCGACGCTCGAGGATGCGTGCCGCGACTGCGATTATCTCACGCTGCATGTGCCCTCGAAGGCCGACACAATTCATATGATTGGCGAGGAGCAGCTGAACCTGCTTGCTCCCGATGCCGTACTCATCAATTATTCCCGCGAAACCATTGTTGACGAGGATGCCGTGGATGCCGCCCTGCGTGCTGGCAGAATCGCATGGTTCGCGACCGACTTCGCGACCCAGAAAACCGTGCTTATGCCGAACACGTTCATTACCACCCATTCGGGTGCTGGCACGGGCGAAGCTGAAGCGAATTGCGCCGATATGGCAATTTCCGAGCTTAAAGATTACTTGGAGAACGGCAATATTGCCAATTCGGTAAACTATCCCCCCTGCTCCATGGGCAAAGCACGTGCGGCGAGCCGTGTGGCTTGCCTGCATGCGAATGTTCCGAATATGATTGGCCAAATTACGGCAGTGCTCGCTCGAGATAATGCCAATGTGCAGCGTATGACGAACGAAAGTGCCGGCGAGAATGCCTACACTATGTTCGATACCGATGAGCATCTCGACGACGAGACCATCGAGGCTCTGAAGCAGATTCCGAGCATCTATCGCGTGCGCGTTATTAAATAAATTACGCCGTTCTACGAACGACGTAATTGCTCGACGCTGCGCTGGGTTCTGGCGGCACGTTTCGGGCTTTGGCCCCGGCTCGCGTACCGAAGTACGCGTCGCCGCGCCCACGCCCGAAACGTGCCGCCAGAACCCATGCTCGCACCCATGCTCGCTGACATTTGTTTGACCTGGATCATTGCTAAGGAAAGAACATGATTGTTAAACCGTTTGCTGCTGTTCGACCAACTGTAAGTGTCGCCGACCAGGTTGCGGCCCTTCCTTACGACGTGTACGACCGAGCTGAAGCTGCTGCTGCCGTCGATGGCGAGCCCCTCTCCTTCTTGAACATCGATCGCCCCGAAACGCAATTTTCGGCTGATGTCGATATGTATTCGCCCGAGGTGTATGCGAAAGCTCGTGAGCTCTTCGACGCTCGCCGCGCCGATGGCACATTCGTCACCGAGCCTGCGCCGTGCTTCTATTTGTATGAGCTTACGATGGGCGGGCGCTCGCAGACGGGCGTCGTGGCATGCTGTGCGATTGACGACTATCTCGAAAACGTTATCAAGAAGCATGAGAATACGCTCGAGAAGAAGGAGCTCGACCGGATTCGCCATATCGATGCCCTCGATGCGCAAACGGGCCCCATTTTCCTTACGTATCGCGATTCCGATGCAATCGATATTTTGGTTGCGGCGGTGAAGAAGACCGCACCGCTCTACGATTTCGCCGGTGAAGATGGCGTTACGCACCGTGTATGGCGCATGGCTGCGGCGTCGGAGGAAACTGCCTGTTCTCAAGCGTATGCCGGTTTGGTCGCGGCGTTCGCCAAGGTGCCATGCGCCTATATTGCCGATGGACATCATCGAGCGGCATCGGCTGTGAAGGTTGGTTTGGCGCGCCGCGAGGCGAATCCGGGTTATGACGGGACTGAGGAATTCAACTATTTCATGAGCGTGCTTTTCCCCGCGTCACAGCTTTCGATTCTTGCTTATAACCGCGTGGTGCGCGACCTTAACGGCCTCACCAAGGATGAATTCCTAAACGCCCTCGCTGGCGAAAACGGCCCGTTCGAGATTATCCATAAGCAAGAGTCCCAGCTCGAGCCAATCGATAAAGGCGCTGTGGGAATGTATCTCGACCGCGAATGGTATGGCCTTGGCGTGAAGCCCGAATTTGAGAGCAGCGACCCTGTCGAGGGCCTTGACGTTTCGATTCTTCAGGAAAAGGTGCTCGCGCCCATTTTGGGAATTGGTGACCCGCGTACCGATGAACGCATCGAGTTCGTGGGCGGAATTCGTGGCTTGCGCGAGCTCGAGCGCAAGGTGAACCGCATCGATGCGCGCGGCGATGGTCCCGCGGTGGCGTTTGCGATGTTTCCCACGTCGATCGACGAGCTGCTCAATGTGGCCGACGCCGGTCGCCTTATGCCGCCGAAGTCGACATGGTTTGAGCCGAAGCTTCGCAGTGGTTTGTTTGCTCATTTGATTTAATCGCGGCGTGGTAGCTTGCCGCTGCTTTCCCATTCGTGAGGCCAAGCAGCGGTGCACCGCTGCGTTACAAGTATATTTCGTTTACCGAAAGGCCGTCTGAACCGCTATAAGCTCGTCATACACTTTTCTTTCGCAGTACATCGTGGGTGCTTTTGGTGCCGGGAGGGTTGATGCTCATGAAGGAAAGCTTGCCGCTTTACACCGATTTTGAGAAATGCCATTCAATCGATCCGTGTTATTACACCACTTACGATATCAAGCGAGGCTTGCGCAATGCCGACGGTACGGGCGTTGTGGTTGGCGTTACGAATATCTCGAACGTGCATGGCTACGTTGTTTCCGAGGGCGATAAAGTTCCCGATCGCGGGCGCTTGTCGTATCGCGGCTACAGCATTTCCGATTTGGTCGACCATGCTGTTGCCGAAAACCGTTTCGGCTTCGAGGAAACGGCATACCTGCTTATGGCGGGCGAGCTTCCGACGGCCGAGCAGCTGAAAACCTTCAACGACCTCATCGCCGCCCAGCGCGACCTGCCCGATGGATTCACGGCGAATTACATTATGAAGCCGCCTACGCGCGATCTGATGAATGCTATGAGCCGCGCGGTGCTGCAGCTCTACGCTTTCGATGACGAAGCGGAAAACCGCAGCTCGGAACATGAAATCGATACGGCTATCATGCTGCTCTCGCGCCTTCCGCGCATCATGGTGCTTTCTTACCATGTGATGCGCGATAAATTCTTCGGCGACTCCATGTTCATTCATCACTACATTCCCGGCCAGTCGACCGCCGAGACTATTCTGTCGATGCTGCGCCCCGATCGACAATTTACCGACACCGAGGCAAAAACGCTCGACATTATGCTTATGCTGCATGCAGAGCACGGCGGCGGCAACAACTCGACGTTTACCTGCCGCGCTGTTACGAGTGCCGATACCGACCCGTATTCCGCTTACGCCGCGGCGATCGGCAGCTTGAAGGGTGCGCGCCATGGCGGCGCGAATAATCGCACGCTTCGCATGACCGACGACATCAAGCAGCACGTCGCCGACATTACCGACGAAGGTCAAGTGGCCGATTACCTGCGTAAAATCGTTCGCAAAGAAGCATACGATCGCACGGGCCTTATCTATGGCATGGGCCATGCGGTGTATACTCTTTCCGACCCGCGCGCTGAGTTGCTTCATAAATATGCGGAGCGTTTGGTTGTGGGTACCGAGCATGAAGCGGAATTCCGCTTGCTTGAGATTATCGAGCGCCTGGCGCCGCAGCTGCTCGCCGAGGCTGGCAAGAGCAAAGATATTTGCGCGAATGTCGACCTCTACAGTGGCTGCGTGTATTCCATGTTGGGCGTTCCTCGCGAATTGCTCACGCCGATGTTTGCAAGCGCTCGCATGGCTGGTTGGAGCGCGCACCGTTTCGAGGAAATTGTCTCGGGCAAGCGTATTATGCGCCCCGCGTTCAAGAAAACGGGCCATGCGCGCGAGTATGTCGACATCGCCGATCGAAAATAGTCCCGTTTTGACGAATTCTGGCACGAATTTGCGGTTGTGAACGATTTCCGTGGCCGAAATAATGGGCTTTCTGAAAAGTCTTCCGCATAACCCCAGTTCAAATACATGCTTTCATTCAGAAAGCATGCGAGGGCGCTAAAACAACCGTTCACAACCGCAATTCTCTGCCAGAAAGGCCGCTTCGGCGGCCTATTTCTTTCTTAAGGCTTCGTCGTGTCTGCGAAAAGGGCGCGTACAATGCTGGAAGATGTGCGTACGGAAGGAATCTTATGGCCTTGACCACCAATACCGCGCTTGAGCAGCTGCAACCTTCGGGCATCCGCCGCATTACGGCTTTCGCGAAGCAGACGCCTGGGTGCATTTTGCTTACGCTCGGCGAACCAGACGGCAATACGGCCGATGTCGTGAAGGAAGAAGTTGCAAAGTCTCTTGCTGCAAACGAAACGCACTATCCGCCCAATAATGGCACGGTGGAATTGCGTCGTGCGATTGCGGCCCACATGGAAAAGCGCAACCTTGCCTATTGTGAAGACGAAATCATCGTGACCTGCGGCGCGACCGAAGCGTTGTTCGCGGCGCTTTCGAGCGTTCTTAACCCTGGCGATGAAGTACTCGTACCCACGCCAGCGTTTGGTTTGTATGAATCGATCATCTCGGTAAATCGCGCGACGTTCGTTCCCGTCGACACGCGTCCAACCAAATTTCAGCTCACATTGGAGCAGCTTGAGGCGGCGGCAACCGAACGCACGAAGGCAATCGTGCTCACGTCCCCGAACAATCCCACGGGTTGCGTGCTCAATCCGCGTTCCTTGCATGCGGTTGCGAAATTCGCAAAAGCTCATGACATATTTGTCATCTGCGACGATGTGTACACGAGTCTCGTTTACGAAGGCGTGTACAAAAGCGACGAAAGTATGCACCTTGGCTTTGCGAGTTGCTATGGCGAACTGCGCGACCGTATTATCGTGTGCGACAGCTTTTCGAAGCCGTACGCCATGACTGGTTGGCGTCTTGGTTGGGTTGCGGCCGATGCCCCGATTTCGGCGCAAATCGCAAAAATGCATCAGTATATGGTGTCGTCGGTTCCTTCGTTTGTGCAGCGCGCGGCGATTCGGGCGTTAAAGGAAGACGTTGCACCGGCGCGCGAAGTGTATCGCGGCCGCCGCGACTATGTGCTTGCCCGCTTGAGGGAAATCGGCTTTGATGTCGTCGAGCCCGACGGCGCCTTCTACGTATTCCCCTCTATCGAGAAATTCGGCATGTCTTCGGATGAATTCTGCACGCGTCTCATTGCAGAGAAGGGCGTCGCGCTTGTGCCCGGTTCTTGTTTTGCCGCCGAGGGATTCGTGCGTCTGTCATATTGCTGTAGCATGGAAAACCTTGAAGAAGGATTGAACCGCTTGGCGGCCTTTGTTCAAACCTTGGAACAGCATTCCGTATAGTGGAACGGGTTTCCCGTGGATAGGGCCCGCTCCCTCAAATGCGGTGTAGAATAACGTCGTTCACAATCTCGCGTATCGAGATGGTTGTGCGTAACGCTGTTGTGCGATTTCGTTCGGCGGTTTTCCAACCAAGAAGGGGACATATATGTCTGATGTTAAGAATATCCTGGTCACTGGCGGCGCTGGCTTTATTGGCAGCCATACGTGCGTCGAGTTGCTCCAGGCTGGTTATGGCGTGGTCATTATCGACGACCTGTCGAATTCCTGCGAGAAGGCCGTTAATCGCATCGCTCAAATCGTGAAGCAGGCAGAAGCCGATGGCAAGGCTCCGGCGGGTGCTTCCGAGCGCATGAAGTTCTACGAGGACAATGTGCTCAATCGCGACGCGCTCGAGCGCATCTTTGCCGAGAATGATATTTACGGCGTTATTCACTTTGCTGGGTTCAAAGCCGTGGGCGAGAGCGTCGAAAAGCCGCTCGAGTACTACTACAACAACATCACCAACACGCTCATTTTGTGCGACGTCATGCGCAAGCATGGCTGCAAGCGCATTGTGTTCAGCTCGAGCGCCACGGTGTATGGCGAGCCCGATAGCGTGCCTTTGAGCGAGACTGCGGAAAAGAAGCCGGCCACTAACCCCTATGGTTGGACGAAGTGGATGATCGAGCAGATTCTTACCGACCTGCACACCGCCGACCCCGAATGGGACGTTGTGTTGCTTCGTTACTTCAATCCCATTGGCGCGCATGAAAGCGGCCTCATCGGCGAAGACCCGAAGGGCATTCCGAATAACCTCGTGCCGTATGTCGCGCAGGTCGCGATTGGCAAAATGAAGGCCGTTCGCGTATTCGGCAACGATTATCCCACGCCCGACGGCACGGGTGTGCGCGATTACATCCACGTGGTTGACTTGGCACGCGGCCATGTAGCGGCGCTCAACTGGATGGATGGCAAGACGGGCGTTGAGGTTGTGAACCTCGGCACCGGCAAAGGCTCGAGTGTGCTTGATGTGGTGGCGGCGTTCAGCCGCGCATGCGGCCGTGAGCTTCCCGTTGACATTCAGCCACGCCGTGCGGGCGATGTTGCGGAAAACTATGCCGACCCACAGAAGGCCAAAGACGTATTCGGTTGGGTTGCGGAATACGACCTCGATCGCATGTGTGCTGATTCGTGGCGTTGGCAATCGATGAACCCGAACGGGTATGCCGACTAAACGATGCGCAGTTTTGTCCAACGGTGCTCATTGCCGACGCCCGCAAAGGCCTTTGGCGGGCGATTTGCTGTTCGGTCGTTGCTCGTTGTACCGAATTCCTTGGTTGGCCGTCGATCCTCATTTTCTTTACCTATAGCGGCGAAGAGAAGCTCGTAGAGGGTGTGGATGTGGCAAAAACGCATGCTGTGGGGTGGCTGGGTAATCTTGCCACCCCTTTCTTATTGAAACGAGTCAATTAAGAAGCTCGCAGCCATGATAGCTGCGAGCTTCTTGTTCTTAATAGCTGTTGGGGAAGTTTCTCGTCGTTTCCCTATTCGCTTCTCAACGCTTCGACCGGGTCTTTCTTCGCGGCGGCGCTTGAAGGGATGAGGCCTGCCAAGAATGTGAGCAACACGCTTATGCCGACCAGGGCAATTGCGGCCTGCCACGGCAGGATCGCGACGTTTTCCACGTCAAATAACGAGTACACAATCGCGTTCGCGGGAATGCATGCCAGAGCCGTAAGCCCGATGCCGATAACGCCTGCCGCGAAACCGACGATGATGGTTTCGGCGTTGAATACACGGCTGATATCGCCCTTGCTCGCACCAATCGAGCGTAAAATGCCAATTTCTTTCTTGCGCTCAAGCACGCTAATGTAGGTGATGATGCCAATCATGATAGAACTCACCACAAGCGAAATCGCGACGAACGCTACCAATACATAGCTGATCATATTCACGATGGTAGTCACGCTGCTCATGAGTGCGCCCACGATGTCGGTATAGTTCACGACTTTATCTTCGTCGCCAGTGGCGTTCATTTTGTCGTTGTAACCATCGAGGATGTCAATCACGCTTTGCTTGCTTTCGAAATCCTTCGGGTAAATGTCGATGCTCGCTGGCTTCGCGTAGTCGGCCCAGCCGAACTTCTTCATGTTGTTATCGTAACTGCTCTGCTCGGTCGACATGAGGCTCGCCATGAGCTCGGAAAGCTCCTGCTCGTTCATATTCATTTGGAATGCGTCGGCAAAAGCGCTCTCATCGATGCCCATGGCTTTTGACATATTTGCCGAAAGGGTGGACATATAGGTGGTCATCGCGGAGGAGACTTGGTTTTGGATCGCTGTTCCATATTGCGTCATGACCTGCGTCATTGCTGTTTGCATATACGACTGCATAGCGACGGAAAGCTGCTCTTGCAGCTGCTGAGAAATAGCTGCAGAAAGTGCGGGTAGAAACTGCGCTTGTAGTTGCTGTGAAAACTGCTCTTGAAGCTGCCGTTGGATTTGTTCGCTCACTCCGCTGAAATCGATGCTGTCGGCAATGGCCTTTTGCATGGCGGCTTTCGTGACGGGGTCTGCGAGATACGCCTCAACTGCCGCTTTTTGATCGGTGGCGTATTCGGGGTGGTCGCCCTTGATTTGTTCCTGGAGCCAAGAGGGGTACGCGCCCATGATATTCATGATGCCCTGGGTTAGAACATCGGTTTTGATATCGGGTTGGGCGCCATCGAAGTTGAGCTTGATATTGCTGAAATCCAAATTCAGCTGGCTCATGTCAATCTTGCTTGGGTCGATTTGAACGCCCGAAGCATCGAATGCTGGCATGTTGGACAAGTCGATACTGGCCCCCGACAAATCCATGCTGCTCGAGAGGTCGGCGTTCGAGAGGCCTGCGGCCAGTGCGCTTTCGTCGAACGTGAACGCGCTCTGCAACTTTTCGCCGTCAATTGTGAACAGGCTCGACATATCGAACCCATTGCCGTCTTTCGCTTCGTCTTCCTCTTCGGCGAACGATTTGCCCGTAATCACATTGGTTGCGGGGTCTGCCTGCTGGTCTTTTACGATTTGTTTATCGCCCGCCTCATCAACGAGGTGGTTGATCAAATCGTTCGAGTAATACAGGCCCGTTGAAAGCGAAGTAATCTTCTCGCCCTCTTTCGGCTTTACAACGCCGCATACCTTAAGCGTTTCGCCATGGTCGACCAAGCTTTTCATGTAGTCGGCATCGCCGCTCTTGTCTTTCCAAACCTGGTAATCGCTGTCGTACTGATAGAAATCGGCGCCATTAACGAGCTTGAACTCCACATTCATGAGGTCGTCGTAGTCGAGGTCGAGCGTGTTGTCGGGCACCTGCACTTCTTCCTCGTTGGCAAACTCGCGCACCATTTCTTCGAGTTCCTTATGGTCGCGCAAGCCCATGGAATACAGCATGAAATCGCTCACATTGCCGTTCGGCGTGAGCACTGCTACGACCTCGTCGTAATTTTCAGGCCAATGGCCTGCGACGACGTCGTATTGGTTATCGACCTGGCTCATGTTCGCGGGCAGCTTGTAGAAAATGTTCGTGCTCATCATCGACGACATGATGCCGTTGCTCGATGCGCCTAACCCCACGCTCGCGAACGATTTATCGGGGTTTACCTGGTGCACGCCGTCGTCGGTGTTTGAATTGAAAATCTGCGGAGTAACGCTATAGCCGTATTCGATTGAATTCACGTAGCTGTCGATGTCGGTGCCGCCGTTGTCGAAATACTCTTTCAGCGATGCGAGGTCGTTGCTTCCGATGCTCGAGAACATGCCTGTGATCATTTTTGATTCATGCACCGGCTTGCCCGAATTGTTTGAAGCGGTCGCATCGTTTGCCTGCGAGTTTGTGCCTGTGTTTGAATCGTCGCTTGCTTCGCCCATGCCCATCGTCATCATGCTGGTCATGTCGAAGCCCTGGTCTTGGATTTGCAGCGGGTATTCTGAAAGCGTGTTTTCTTCGACATTCGCGATATATTGGTTCACGCCGTTCGCAAGCGACAAGATGGCCGCGATGCCAATAATGCCGATGCTGCCCGCGAAGGCGGTCATGAGTGTGCGGCCTTTTTTCGTGAGCAAGTTCTTGAATGAAAGCGAAAGCGCTGTGAAAAATGACATGCTTGTTTGACGTGCGGCTTTGGCTTCGCGGCGTGGCTCATTGCTTGCGTTGGGGTCAAAGGGTCGCGTGTCGCTTTTGATAACGCCGTCGGCGAGGTTCACGATGCGTGTAGCATATTGTTCGGCCAGCTCGGGGTTATGCGTCACCATGATTACCAGGCGATCGCCGGCGATTTCGGTGAGCAAATCCATGATTTGCACGCTCGTTTTCGAGTCGAGGGCGCCGGTGGGTTCGTCGGCCAGGATAATTTCAGGCTCGTTGACCAGGGCGCGCGCAATGGCGACGCGCTGCATTTGGCCGCCAGAAAGTTGGCTTGGCTTTTTGTTGATATGCTCGCGAAGGCCTACCCGCTCGAGCGCCGCGCATGCTCGCTCGTGTCGCTCCGCACGAGACACGCCCGAAAGCGTGAGGGCCAATTCGACGTTTTCCAGAATGGTTTGATGGGGAATGAGGTTGTATGCCTGGAAGACGAAGCCGATGCGATTGTTTCGGTAAGTGTCCCAGTCTCGATCGCGGTATTGTTTGGTGGAGATGCCATCGATGAGCAAGTCGCCCGAATCGTAATGGTCGAGGCCTCCGATGATGTTGAGCATGGTCGTTTTTCCCGAACCCGAAGGGCCTAAAATGGCGACGAATTCGTTATCGCGAAATGCGAGCGACACATGGTCGAGCGCGACCTGCGTGAAGCTGGCCGTGGTGTATGACTTGCATACGTCTTTGAGTTGTAGCATGCAATGCCTTTCGAAAATGCGAAAATAATTGAGCTTCTAAAGCATTATGCCCCAATCGCCGCGGCTCGCCTTGCTTCGTTGCCCAGCCGCAAAAGAAAACGCCATGATTGAGCGGGGCGTGATCGATGAAGCTTCACTCTGGTCGCAATCGCTGTTATTTATGGCCAACATCTGTTTGCTTGGCAAAAGCGAGGCGTACCTTTCTCCCGCGTGCGCGAAAGACATGCTAGAATAACAAGGTTTTCAAATGCCTCCGTAGCTCAGGGGATAGAGCACCGCTCTCCTAAAGCGGGTGTCGACGGTTCGAATCCGCCCGGGGGCACCATTAAAACCGCAGGTCAGGTGATATTTCTCACCTGACCTTTTTTATTACTGCCGAATTCGAAAACGCAGAAGTGTGTGAAAAGTGGGTGAAAAGAGATTCTATGGAGAAAAACACCGTTCCTGCATATGGATGAGGTTCCATCATTTCCCACGCCCTACGGGTAAGAAGGGGACCCTCCAGGCATGGAAAATATTGAAAACCTCATCCATGTTAAAGGGAGTTATTTCATGGTGAGGTCGCTTTTCCGGGTGAACCATCGTCCGTATTCTTCCCACAGGTCCTTGATCTCCCCACCTACAGAAACCTCGTAATGCGTGCAGACGTTACCGAAGAACTCCCGTCCGTATTCTGTCATCTGATATACGCTGGTAATGTGCCACGATAAGCCGTTCTCAAACTTCACCAAGCATGGAGCCGACATCCCTCGGCCATGCTCGACTTCTACATAGCATCTGTTGCATTCGAACGGTATTCCGCATTTTCCTGCAAGGGATTTTCGCTTGCTTATATACATGCTTCACTCCTTAATATCGAACTTATGTACGATTATATAGAAGTGTGGCAATGAAGAATGGCTTAGTGTGGCTGTCTTTTGGTATTGGCTAAGGTGCGTTTCGTTCTTCTTGCCGTTGGCTATCGTGGTAGTCCATGGGCGGAGCCTGCGTGGTAACCTTGCTTTAGTCAATGTTTGGAGGTTCAATGGCGGGCAAGAAAGCCGATGCGGAAAGATTTGCAACGAAATGGCGTGGCAAAGGCGACGAGAACCAGGATACGCAACTGTTCTGGATCGATTTCTATCAGAATGTGCTTGGCGTCGATGATGCCATCGGCATGCTCAAGTTCGAGACCCCAGTTGCTACCGCGGCTTCTACGCACAATGGGTATATCGACGTGCTTGTGCCGTCGGCGAAAGTGATTATCGAGCAGAAGTCGCGCGGCATCGACCTCGCCAAGCCGGAGACACGCCAAGGACGTCTCGTCACTCCGGCGCAGCAGGCCCTTGCGTATGCGCAGGGCATCGCGCTCTCGCAGCAGCCGCGTTACGTTGTCGCATGTAACTTCGCAGAATTCTGGGTATACGACCGTGAGCGCGACTCTCTTTGCCGTGAGCCGATGTTCAAGCTTGCTTTGGAAGATTTGCCCAAGAACCTCGCGGCAGTGCAGTTCCTGAAAGGAAAGGGCGAGGCCCCCGAGACTGTCTCCCAAGCCGTGAGCATCGAGGCTGGCAAGATTATGGCCAAGCTGCACGCCATGGTCGCCGAGGCCTTCGACGACCCGGACACCCCCGAGAACCACCACGCGCTGTCCGTGCTCATGACCCGTTTGATGTTCCTCATGTTCTGCGAGGACGCGGGCCTTACGGCGCCCAATGCCTTTCGGGATTACATTGTGCATTTTCAAGCGTCCGACCTGCGCCAGGGTCTAAAAGACCTGTTTGTATGGTTGGACACTCCCGATTCCGAACGCGACAGATATGCTGGAGATTGGCTTAGGAGGATGCCGTACATGAACGGCGGCTTGTTCCGTGAGCGCACCGAGATACCTCCCCTGAGCGAGAACTTCCGCACCACGCTCGTAGTCGAGGGCTGCCAGGAATTCGACTGGACGGGCGTCTCGCCCACGGTGTTCGGTTCCATCTTCGAGGGTGCACTGAGCCACGACCACCGTCGCGCCAATGGCCAGCACTTCACCAGTCCCGCCAATATTCACAAGCTCATAGACCCGTTGTTTCTTGACGACTTGAACGCCGAGTTCGAGGCGGCGTGCGCCAAGCCCGTTGCTGGTGGGGCCCGCACTTCGGCATTGAAGAAGCTTCATGCAAAGATCGGCTCGATTTCCATTCTCGACCCCGCCGCCGGGTCGGGTAATTTTTTGACGGAAAGCTATCTCTGCCTGCGCAAGCTTGAGAATCGCATCCTGTTCGAATTGCAGTCGGAGCAGCTTGCTTTCAGCTTTGAGGATTCTGGCTATCACGATGTTCTCGTGTCGCTCGAGAACTTCCATGGTATAGAAATCGAGGATTTCGCGTGTTGCGTTGCCCGCACGGCCCTCTGGATCGCCGAGAAGCAGGCCGACATGGATACGGCTAAGGTCACGCAGCGCGTTTACCAGGAGCTTCCGCTTAAGGATTATGGCGGCATCGTCAACGCGAATTCGCTTCGCATCGATTGGGATGACGTGGTTCCTGCGACGAATGTCGACTACGTGGTCGGGAATCCTCCTTTCTTGGGCGCGCGCCTGCAATCGCGTGAGCAGAAGCAGGAAATGCTCGACGTGTTCAACGGTTCAAGGAACGCGGGGAATATCGATTACTGCGGCGCATGGTACATGAAAGCGGCCCAATACACGGAAGGCACGCATATCCGCTGCGCGTTTGTTTCCACCAACTCGATTTGTCAGGGCGAACAGGTTGCGAACCTCTGGAAGCCAATCTTCGATTTGGGGGTGCATATCGATTTCGCATACAAGACCTTCAGGTGGAATAGCGAGGCAAATGATGAGGCCCACGTATTCTGCGTCATTGTCGGGTTCTCCCGCGAAGGGGGAACCAAAGCCCTTTTAAATGTCGGCTCAAAAGGAATCACATCCGTGTCTCCTGGGAATATAAACGCATATTTGGTCGATGCGCCGGACGTTTTTGTTTGGAATAGGACCAATCCGCTTTGTGAAGTCCCGAAGATTGGGATCGGGAACAAGCCGATAGACGGAGGGTTCTATCTCTTCAACGACGAGGAAAAGAGGGAGTTTGTTGAGAAGGAGCCAGCGTCGGGAAAGTTCTTCCGCCGCTGGATTGGCGCACGTGAATTTCTCCATGGGGAAACGAGATGGTGCCTCTATCTTGGCGGAGCGACGTTTGCCGAGCTGAAGTCCTTGCCGAAGTGTCGCGAGAGAATTGGTCTCGTAAGACAATATCGGCTTGCAAGCACGAGTGCGCCAACTAGGAGGTTGGCGGAAACGCCGACTCGGTTCCATGTTGAAAATATGCCGATGGGAAACGCTGTGGTATTTCCTAGGCACAGTTCAGAACGTCGTGCTTATATTCCGTTGGGTTTTATTAATTCCGAAACACTTTGCGGCGATGCAAATTTGTTGCTTCCGAATGCTTCATTGTACCAGTTTGGTGTATTGCAGTCCCAATTCCACAACGCGTGGATGAGAACCGTTGCGGGCCGCCTCAAGGCGGATTATCGCTATTCTGGCGGAATCGTGTACAACAATTTTATCTGGCCAGACGCCGACACCGACGCAATGGCGTCGATTGAGCGCTGCGCGCAGGCGGTCCTTGATGCTCGTGCCGCTCATCCCGATGCGACATTGGCTGACATGTACGATCCCGACAACGATTTTCTGTTTCAGGATTTGATGAAGGCCCATGCAGCCCTCGATGCTGCCGTTGAGTCCGCCTATGGCGTTGATTTCGGAGGCGACGAGGAGAAAATCGTCGCGCACCTGTTCAAGCTGTATGCTGAGAAGACGGCGGGTGAGTGATGGCTGCACTTAGGGATTATGCCGAACTGTCCATCGACGAAATCGAAGCGCTGACGCATGAGAGGGTCGACGCGACGCTCGCCGTGATGAACGACCTGGACATCATGGATATCGATCCGGGGGGAGTCGACGACTACTTCTTCGAGGCCGTGGTGGTGGGCTCGCTCGTCACGTCGAGATGGGACGATCTCCTCCTGGAGATATTCGTTCGCTACGTGTTCGACGAATCCTTCAACACGAGCGGCGATTGGCATCTGTACAGGGACCTGGCGAGCGCCCTGAAGGAGCGATGGCCCGACGACGGCATCGACCCCGCGACGTTTCCCCTCAATCCAGTTGAGGAGGCGGTGGAGTATTTCTCCGAATACGATGCCGCGCTGGATAGGGTGCGGGAAATGTGGCGGGAAAGCGTCGGGGCCGAGTTGACTCCCGAGGAAGTGTCGAACCTGCCCGCGGCGGCAAAGCCGTGCCTGCATATGGCGGCGATCTGCTGCAGGGAGGCGACCCAGTACCTGGAAACGGAGGGGGAGGCGCGTGAGGCGCCGGCCCCCGGCTTCGATTTCGATTGGAATCGCTATCGCTAGCGCTCGGAAGGATGACGGATGGCCAAATACAACTTGGGAGAGATCAAGAAGGTCGAGCTGCGCGACGTGTGGTCTCATGAGGCGCACGACTTCACGAAATGGCTCTCGGAGGAGCCCAACCTCGCGCTCTTGGGCAGCGAGGTCGGCATCGAGCTCGAACTTATCGAGGCCGAGTCTTCCGTAGGCTCGTTCAACGTCGACATCTACGCGCAGGAATCCGGCACCGGGCGAAAGGTGGTCATCGAGAACCAGCTGGAGGACACCAACCACGACCACCTTGGCAAGGTCATCACCTACGCGGCCGGCAAGGGCGCGGAGGTCGTGGTGTGGGTCGTCGCGCGCGCCCGCGACGAGCATCGCCAGGCCATCGAATGGCTCAATCAGCATACCGACAGCGACTTCGGGTTCTTCCTGGTCGAGGTGGAGCTGTGGGCGATAGGCGACTCGCTCCCCGCGCCGCGGTTCAACGTCGTGGAACGGCCCAATGAGTGGACGAAGGCCATCAAGCTCAGCGAGGGCCTGTCGAATACCGAGCGCGTGAAGCTCTCGTATTGGACGAAGTACCGCGACATCGCGCTCTCGAAGCCGGAATTCACGAAGGAGTTCAATCCCCAGAAGCCCAGCAAGAACTATTGGACCACGCTGCGCTGTGGGACCTCGGCATACCACATCGCGCTGTTCATCGATACCCAGAAGGGCAGGATAGGCGTCGAGTTCTACGTCAACGACGACAAGTCCATAGGCCACAAGGCCATCGGCAATAGCGGATTGTTCGAGGGGTGGCTCGGCCTCAAGGCCATCCCGTTCGACGCGAAGAAGGCATCGGGCCTGCGCTTCTATCAGGATGGATGCCCTATAAAGGGCAACGAGGACGCATGGCCCGGCTACATCGAGCGGCAGCTCGGCTGGGCGCTGGAAATGAAGAAGACGATCGCCGAGCTCGGCCTGTAGGGGGAGCATCCTGGAGCAGCCCTTGCGGGCTTGGCGCCAAGGTGTACGGCGTGGGATTCGACTTGGTTTGGTGCGTTCAAAACCGATGTTCACGCAGCGTATAAATCGTGGCGCCCGTTCTGTGTAAATTAAAACAGCACCCTCGTATAAACGATATGCACGCGCGCGTCAGCGGCCGACGAGCACCCCGCGCCTACCGAGATGGCGGAAATGCTCATGGAAAGCGTCGTTTGCCCCCCCAATCTATTCTTTCTTAGAGTTTTGGTTCCTGCCACAATAGGAAAGAACAGGTGTCGCGCGACGGAATGCCCATCGCGCGCGGGTGATTGGAAGATGGATGACGGAACGAGAACCGAAGATTAAGAAGCACGTCAAGCTGCTCGCCGCTAGCATTCTTCTCTGCCTAATAGCTCTTATAGCTCTGGGTAAGATGTACCACCTTGCAAGTGGTCCCTTCGCCGTATATTCCGAAGAGGACAACTCTCTGGTCTTCTACAACAGGGCTATAGAACCATCGGAAGGGGCTTTCTTCGAAGGAAGGAAAGCCTCGGCTGTGTTTTCCAACTTGGGCGCTTCTTCGGAATCCGCCGCCACCGACGTAATCAACACCGAAGAAAACAACAAGCTCTGGAAAAACAGTCGGGTATTTGCCTCAATCAAAAAAGTATCTTTCGCCGACCCAATGGATTTTAATGATTGTTCAAACCTGTTCAATGGCTTGACTAATTGCGAGCAGTTTGATCTCGAAAATCTCAATACTTCGTCATGCACGAGCTTTGCTGGCATGTTTAAAAACTGTTCAAGCTTAGCGACGGTAGGCCTGAGCGGCCTTTCCTTAACGAGCGCGACCCACTATGACGAGATGTTCGCTGGCTGCAAGAAGCTTCAATCCGTCTCCCTTGACGCAAATGGAGAGTCCTCTGGCAGCACTTTCTCCAAAATGTTCCTCAACTGCAGCGAATTGAAGGAGGTTTCTCTCGGCGGCATGGATTTCAAGAATGGGAAGAATTTCGACTCGATGTTCGAGGGATGCGAAAATCTAAAGCTCGATTGCCGCGACTGGAATGTCGGAGAGGCGGGAAGTGCCTATAAGTTCGACAGCGGGGCTCCGGGCGTCAAAGAACCCAAATGGCCCAATTCATGCTATACGGGCTCAATTAGCTCTTCGTCTCAAACGAATAGTAAATCCCATGCGAAGAGCGCCTCCGATTTGATTAAGGTAAAGACCGACGAAGATCAGAGGACATGCTTAAAGCCAGGACGCGTGTGGTGGGAGTACTCCTATTACGACAAAGACGGCGACTTGGTAGGGAAGAAAACCGTTTGGGGCGACGGCACCGAGTCGACTTGGATTTCCGACAAGCACAAAGACGAGTATCAGACGCTGCCCTAGGGCCTTCTTGCGTTCAAAACCGATGTTCACGCACGGCGTAAATCGTGGTGCCGATGTTGCGCAAGCGATATGCCCCCGACGGCCATCCGGCCGTGTCCGCGGGGCCTCAGCTCACCGCCCTCGCGGCTTGTGCCGCACGCTTTTTTAAAGACTTTAGTCTGGCGCGCGCGTAGCCGCGCCAAGAAAACCGCCCGCTATGCGGGCGGACGACAATCCGCTTTACAAAACCACCCTCCCGCCCGATATTGACGATTGTTCAGGCCGTCAAGAATTCGGGACGAAAGGGTGTGAAGGCCATGGCGCAGAAAGCGTACAGCCTGGCGCACACGAAGTGGATGTGCAAGCACCACATCGTGTTCACGCCGAAGTATAGGCGCAAAGTCATCTGCAACCAAATCAGGAAGGACATAGGGGAGATACTCAGGAAGCTCTGCGAGTACAAGGGCGTCGAGATAATAGAGGGGCACCTGATGCCCGACCACGCGCGCATGCTGGTGGCCATACCGCCGAAATACAGCGTGGCGAGCGTGATGGGATACCTGAAGGGCAAGAGCTCGCTGATGATATTCGACAGGCACGAGAGCCTGAAGCGCAAGTTCGGCAACAGGAAGTTCTGGGCGGAGGGCTACTACGTGTCGACCGTCGGGCTGAACGAGGCGACGATCGCCAAGTACATCAGGGAGCAGGAATCCCGCGACATCGCCCAGGACAAGCTGAGCGTGAAGGAATACGAGGACCCGTTCGGCAGGAAGTGACTGCCGGCCGGTTTCGACCGGCTCCATGGGTCAAACCGCTATTGGGCCTGAACGAAGCGAAGGCCGGCGTCTTTAGGCGCCGGCCGGCAATCAAGGGTTATACCCTAAGAGCAAACCACCCGCTATGCGGGTGGTCATGATTATATGGCATACGGTTCGTGGTGGGCGGCTCGTTGCGGCAGGTCCGGTTTGCTTACGGAATGCGAATCAGCTTCTTGTAGGTCTCGAGCCCCGCCATGAGCACTTCCTCGTCGAAATTGAAGGTGTCGGCATGCAATGGAATGCCCGTGCCAGTTCCCAACAGCAGGAACACACCAGGCAGGTGGCGCTGGTAGAACGCGAAGTCTTCCGCGATAAGCAGCGGCTTAGGAAGTTCGGTTACATCGATGTGGCGCGAGGCGAGCTCGAACAGTTCCGCGTTGTTCACTACGGGCGGGTAACCTTCGCTGAAGTCGACATCGACGGTGCAGCCCGCTTCCGCGGCACGACGTTCGGCAATCTCGCGCAACGCTGCTTTCGCTTCAGCGCCCATTTTCTCGCTGAAGGTGCGCAGTGTGCCTTCAATGTAGGTTCGCGAAGAAATCACGTTACGCGCTTGCCCGCTTTCGAGCAGGCCGCATTTGAATGTGCAGGGTTCCTCCTGCGCACGCTTCGCCATGTAGTCGTACGCCTCGAGAATGAAGCGCATGCCTGCCTCCATGGAATCGGCGCCATCTTCGGCCTTGGCGATATGCGTAGCTTTGCCGAAGAACGTGAACGTGCTTTCGCTTGTGGCGGCAAGCAGCGCGCCGGGGCGGCTTGCGATTTGGCCTTTCGGCAAATCGGGCCACAAATGGAAGCCGAAAATGCGGTCGACGTGGTATTTCTCGAACACCCCCGATTCGCAGATGAACTGTGCGCCACCGGTGGTTTCCTCGGCGGGTTGGAATACGATGAGCACGCTGCGCTCAAGTTTATCGAGGTTCGCGGCAATATGGCGCGCCAATCCCAGCGCCATGGCCATGTGCCCGTCGTGGCCACATGCGTGCATTTGCCCGTCATGCGTGGAACAGAACGGCACTCCCGATTTTTCGGTCACGGGCAGCGCGTCCATATCGGTGCGAATGGCGGTTGCGTGCTCGCTTCCGCGATCGAACCACGCGCATACCGTGGAAGCGCACGGCTCGAACACTTCACATGGCAGCTTGTCGATAATCGAATGCACGTACGCGATGGTTTTCGGCAAATCGAAGTCAACTTCGGGAATTTGGTGCAGGTCGCGGCGGTATTGCGTGAGGTCGGCCAGCGTGGGTTCGGCAAACACGCCGCTGCAAGGTTCGCATTCGTTCATAGTGCCTCTTCGTCTAAAAGTTCCTTGAATTCTCGCGCATTATAGCCTCCGCGCTTTGACTTTAGCGCACTAAAGTGATAGTTTCATTCGAACGATAGAGGCGCGGGTACGATGGGTCTTGGGGAAGTCGGCGGGCATTGATCCCAAAGCGAGGCAAACCCGCCGAATTCGCCTTGCCGGGCGCGGCGCGCGAATGGGTTTGCGGGAAACACTCGCAAGACTGTCTGCGAAATCGCAGGTGCGCTATCTTGCTGTGAAATGTTTTGCGCTGCCGCTGGCCGCGCATGCGACGCCAGTGAGGCCGTGCCTTGCTGGCGTTTTTTTGTTATGCGGCTCGGAATGAAGCCCCTTTTCCTGCCGGGCCGCGCGCAGGTTTTGAGAAAGGCGACGCGCATGAACAAGCAACCCTTCGTTTCGAAGGCCCAGCTCGACGAAATCACCGAGCATTACCCCACGCCATTCCATCTCTATGACGAGGCGGGCATTCGTCGAAACATGGAGGCGGTGCGCGACGCGTTCGCGTGGAACCCAGGCTTCAAGGAATACTTTGCGGTAAAGGCCACGCCGAACCCGTTCCTTATCAATATCCTGCGCGATTACGGGTGCGGATGCGACTGTTCTTCGGCAACTGAGCTGCAACTTTGCGATGCTATGGGCATCTCGGGCCACGACATTATGTTCTCGTCGAATGAAACCCCCGCAGCCGACTACGAGGCGGCTGCGAAGCTGGGTGCTATTATCAACCTCGACGATATTTCGCACATCGACTTCCTCGAACAAACGATTGACGGCATTCCGGAAACCATCAGCTGCCGTTATAACCCCGGTGGCCTTTTCGAAATTTCGAACGGCATTATGGACAACCCGGGCGATGCCAAGTACGGCATGACGACCGAGCAGCTGTTCGAGGCGTTCCGCACGCTCAAGGCCAAGGGCGCCAAGCATTTTGGCATCCATGCCTTCCTGTGTAGTAATACGGTGACGAACGACTATTACCCCGAGCTCGCCGCCGTGCTGTTCAAGCTGGCTGTTCGGCTGCAGCAAGAGACGGGCGCGCACATTGAGTTCATCAACCTGTCGGGCGGTGTGGGCATTCCTTATGAGCCCGGCCAAGAGCCGAACGATATTCAAGCGATTGGTGAAGGCGTTCGCCGCGTGTATGAGGAAATCCTTGTGCCTGCTGGCATGGGTGATGTAGCGATTTTCACGGAAATGGGCCGCTTCATGATGGGCCCATACGGTTGCTTGGTTACTACGGCCATCCACCACAAGCATATTTACAAGGAATATATCGGCGTCGATGCGTGTGCAGCGAACCTCATGCGTCCAGCGCTGTATGGCTCCTACCACCACATTACCGTGGCGGGCAAGGAAGACGCGCCGTGCGACCACATGTATGACGTGGTGGGAGGCCTGTGCGAGAACAACGACAAATTCGCGATTGACCGTGCGCTGCCCGAAATCGAGGATGGCGACGTGCTCGTGATTCATGATACGGGTGCGCATGGCCACTCCATGGGCTACAACTACAACGGCAAGCTGCGCAGCGCTGAGCTGCTGCTTCGTGAAGACGGCAGCGTGAAACTTATTCGCCGCGCCGAGACGCCAGCCGACTACTTCGCGACGCTGTATGGTTGCGACGAGCTGCTGCAGAACGCCCCGTACGATACAGAGAAGTTGAAACGGAAATAAGCGCTGTCTGACCATCGAGGGTCAGCGAGAGACCGCCCGGTGTTTCAAAGAGCCCCGCCGTGCGGCCAAGCGTACTTCGATGCGTGAGGGCAAGCGCATAAGGGGCTAGACGAAGCGCCCGGCGGCCTTGCGGCGTCGAGCACTTCGTCGTTTGTTGAAACAACGAAAGGAAAGAACATGGCAGACATGAAAGGCTTGAGCGGCTCCATCGTGGCGCTCGTCACGCCATTCGCTGAAGACGGCAGCGTCGACTTTGGGGCGCTTGGCCGCCTGGTCGACTTCCATTTGGAAAACGGAACCGATGCCCTGCTCACGTTGGGCACCACGGGCGAATCGTCGACCATGTCGCATGAGGAAGACGACGAGGTGTGCAAGTTCGTCGTCGATCGCGTGGCGGGACGCGTACCCGTTATCGCGGGCAGCGGCTCGAACAGTACGCAGACCATGCTCGAAAAGAGCCTGGGCTTCCAGAAGATGGGCGCCGATGGCCTGCTGCTTATCACGCCGTACTATAACAAGTCAAACGAGGAAGGCATCTACCGTCATTTCACCACGGTGCTCGATGCGGTTGATATTCCCTGTATCCTGTACAACGTGCCTGGTCGTACGGGGTGCTCTATTTCCGAGAAGAATGTCGCGCGCCTGGCGAAGCACCCCAACGCTTTCGGCATCAAAGAGGCTTCGGGCAATATTGGCTATGCGACGAAAATCGCGCGCTACCTGTCCGATGACTTCTGCATGTTCTCGGGCAACGACGATATCGTTTTGCCCATGATGGCGTTGGGCAGCCGCGGCGTTATTTCGGTTTGGGCGAATGTGCAGCCGAAGGAAGTGCACGACATGTGCTACGCGTGGCTCGCGGGCGATCATGCCGCCGCATTGAAAACCCAGCTTGCAGGCATCGAGCTGGTCGATTCGCTGTTCTGCGAAGTGAATCCCATTCCGGTGAAATACGCGCTGGAACTCATGGGCTTTGGCAAGGCGGTATATCGTCAGCCGCTGTGCGAGCCGAGCGACGCGGCGAAGGCGACGATTGCCGCTGCCATGAAGAATGCCAGCATTATCTAGCACAGCCGCCGCTTTCAGTTGATGAAGGGAAACGAACATGACCAAAGTACTTGTTATCGGCGATGGCCGTATGGGAACCATCATTCGCGAGCTTGTTGAAGCCGACGAATCGCTCGAGCTTACGGGCGTTATCGGTATCGACAACAAGGATGAGCTCGCCGACGCGACTCCTGCGGCCGATGTCGCAATCGACTTCTCCCATAAGAGCATGCTCGACTTGGTTGAGGCTTACGTGAATCGCACGGGTGCAGCGCTTGTGAGCGGTACCACCGGTTACGACGAAGCTGAAATGGGTCGCATTCGTGCGCTCGGCGAGAAGGCGCCCGTCATCTATAGCGCGAATTACTCGCTTGGCGTGGCGGTATTGCGCCGTCTTGCCGCCGAGGCCGCAAAAGCGCTGCCCGGTTTCGATATCGAAATCGTCGAGACCCACCACAATCAGAAGGTCGACGCACCGAGCGGCACCGCGAAACTGCTGCTCTCGGCCGTGAATCCCGACGATGAGTGCGACGTAGTGTACGGCCGTGAAGGCATGTGCGGAAAACGCCCCGCTCGAGAAATTGGCGTGCATGCCCTGCGTGGCGGCACGGTCGCAGGCACCCACACGGTGCACTTCTTCGGCGAAGACGAGGAAGTCGCCCTTACGCACCGCGCCACGTCACGTCGCATTTTCGCGTCGGGCGCTGTGGCTGCGGCGAAAAAGCTGGTCGAACGTGAACCTGGGTTCTACGGCTTCGACGAGCTGATGTTTTAACGACGGCGGTGATGCCGAATGCCGCTCGGAGTCGCGCAAGACCACACCGGGCTACCGTTCGCTATCGCTCGCTATGCGCCCGCTTGACGGCGCTTAACTAAGAAACAAGAGCAAATTTGAGCGCCGACGGTCTCGCGCGACCCCAGGCGGCGTTCGGCATCGAATGGTGCCGAGAATCGAAAGGATCAACATGAACGCTGAAGAAATCATCAATTTCATCGCTACGTCTGAAAAGAAAACTCCGGTGAAGGTGTATGTACGCGAGAAGCCTGGCCAGAAGGTTAACTATAAGGCCAGCGCTACGAAGGGCGAAGTGAAGGTGTTTGGCGGCCGCAAGGGTAAGATTGTGTTCGGCGATTGGGCCGACATCAAGCCTGTGCTTGAAGCCAACGCCGACGCATTCGATTACTACGAAGTCGAGAATGATTGCCGCAATTCCGCTGTGCCCATGCTCGATATGAAGGAAATCAACGCTCGCATTGAGCCGGGTGCCATTATTCGTGACCAGGTTGAGATTGGCGATAATGCCGTCATCATGATGGGCGCGGTTATTAATATCGGCGCGGTTATCGGCGAAGGCACCATGATCGATATGGGCGTGGTGTTGGGTGGCCGTGCCATTGTTGGCAAACATTGCCACATTGGCGCAGGCACGGTGCTTGCCGGCGTGGTTGAGCCTGCGAGCGCAACTCCCGTTATCGTCGAGGACAATGTCATGATTGGCGCGAACGCCGTGGTGCTCGAGGGGTGCCGCGTGGGCGAGGGCGCTGTTGTTGCCGCCGGTGCCGTTGTGGTGAACGACGTTCCCGCGGGCGCGGTTGTCGCTGGCGTTCCCGCGAAGGTCATTAAGATGAAGGATGCGAAAACTGAGGGCAAAACTGCTCTGGTCGACGCGCTTCGCACGCTTTAGCTTTTCGGTGCGGTGAAGGGCTCATCCCTTTGCCGCACGTACGCGCTTCAATGGCAAAACAACGGTAAAATCCATCATCATCTCTAAGTGTTGAGCCTTTTGAGCTGGGTAAACAATATATTCAACACATTTGGTCCATATCTTGAAACACTTACCATCCCCTTGATTCAACCATGGGGGATGGTTCTTTTTTCGGCAAAACTTCCCATAATGCAATGCGTCGGTTCGGGGTGCAGGAGGCGCCACGAACCATAAGCAAGGCCTGTGAGGGCCACATGGTTAAAGCGCAGCCAGAGGGGGCTGCACAATCCAAAGGGAGGATTACACCATGAGCATTGAGAATGGTATGAGCCGTCGTAACTTCTTGTCCGGCGCTGCTGTCGCGGGTGCCGCGATTGCCGGCATGGCTGGCTTGAGCGCTTGCTCACCGGCTGCTTCTAGCTCCAAGAGCGAAGCCAAAGCCGACACCAAGGCTGCCGCTACGGGTGAGGCCACGATGGGCTTCGACGGCACGGGCGCTATGCCTTGGCTTGGCGAGAAGCCTGAAATCGCCGATGCCGACGTTGAAGAGACCGTCGACGCCGACGTTGTCGTTGTGGGCCTGGGCGCCGCTGGCGTTCCCGCCACTCGCGCTGCCGCCGAGGCTGGTGCGAAGGTTGTTGCGCTCGAGTCTTCGCCGAAGCTCAACTCCGTTGCTTCCGACATGGCTATTTTCGGTGGCGAGACGCAGGCCAAGTGGGGCCGCGGCGACGGCTTCCTTGACAAGAAGATGGTCGTCAATATGCACATGGAAGAGTGCAGCCACCATGTGAACCAGTCCATCATTTCTACCTACTACGACAAGTCGGGCGAGGCCCTCGACTGGTTTGTGGCTGGTTCCAAGGATCTTTACATCGCTCCTGAAAGCTATGCCGAGATTCCCGAGGCAAGCCAGAAGAACTACATGTTCCCTTACATGTATCCCGTGCCCGAGACCTACGATTACACTAAGGAAGATTTGCCCTGCTACCCCACATCGGTCGGCTTCAGCAGCCTGGCGACCGTCATGCAGGACAACCTGCAGTGCGCCATCGACGCGGGCGCCGATGTGCGTTACGAGACCAAGGGCATCGAACTTATTCAGGACGCCGACGGCACCGTGACTGGCGTCTTCGCCCAGAAGACCGGCTCTGAGAAGTACATCAAGATCAATGCGAAGGCCGTTATTATCGCGACCGGCGACTACTTGGGCAACGAGGACATGATGAAGTTCTACGCTCCTCAGTGCGTTGAGAACGGCGTTCATATTCTGTCCCTCGACATGGACTCCGCGGGCAACTACACCAACATCGGTGAAGGCCACAAGATGGGCGCATGGGCCGGTGCCCACATCGAGCAGTGGCACGCTCCTGTCATCCACCACATGGGTGGCGGCGCTGGCCCCGACGGCCGTGGCGTTATTGGCAACAACGGCTACCTGTGGCTGAACCTGCGCGGCAAGCGCTTCATGAACGAAGACATTCCTGGTCAGCAGCTTGAGAACCAGGTTGAGCTTCAGCCTGAGCGCAAGGCTTACCAGCTCTTCGACGCCAGCTGGCCCGAGCAGCTCAAGTACTTCCCGGCTGCCCACGGTGTTGCATGCATCTATCGCGAAGAGGAGCTTCCTGAGTACACCGCCTCTGGCCTGCGCATCAATGTGCGTACCCAGAAAGATATCGACGACGCTGTCGCTGACGGCCGTTGCCTGAAGGCCGACACCATCGACGAGCTGCTTTCCAAAATCGAGGGCATCGACGTCGACGAGGCCAAGAAGTCCATCGAGCGTTACAACGAGCTGTGCAAGGCTGGCGAAGACACCGACTTCTTCAAGAGCTCTCAGCGCCTGTTCGCCCTGGAGAATGGTCCGTTCTACGCTGCTGAGTGCGGTTGCGCCCTTACCCTGGGCAACCTGGGCGGCTTCGATTCCGACGACGAGTGCCATGTGTACGACAACGATCGCAAGATCATCAAGGGTCTGTACGCTTGCGGCGCTCCGCAGGGTGGTCGTTTCGCGGTTCAGTACCCCATCTCGCTCAAGGGCCTTTCCTGCGGCATGTGCATGGTGTACGGCAAGATTGCTGGCGAAAACGCTGCTGCCGGCAAATAATGAGTTGGCGCTGACGTTTCGCAGCGCGGCAACACGATAACTCGTAAGGGCCGATTCCACCCCTCCACCTTCCCTTCAAGGAATCGGCCCCTTTTTAGAAAAGGCTCGAGCTTTGCGGCTCGAGCCTTTTGTTGTTTTAGGCGGGGCTGGCCCTCGCGAAACAATGTTTGAGAAGGGGAGGGCGGTTATGCCCGTTCGAATCGGTATCGCTGCTTGGCGTCGGGGTACTTATCGCGATCGACTTCGCCTGCGAACATGTCGAGCGGCCGCGCCCAGAGGCCGCGCTCGCCATAGAGCGCGCGGTAAATGACCAGGGACTCTTCGGTTTCCGAATGTTTTGCCACGCCAATGACCTCGTATTCGTTTCCTTTGAAGTGGCGATATACGCCTGGTGTGATTTCGCGTTCCATGCTTGGTCACCTTCCTTTTAAACGAAAACAGGCCAGGCAAATTGCCTGGCCTGTGACATATCTGGCGGAGGAAGTAGGATTTGAACCCACGGTACCTTGCGGCACAACAGTTTTCAAGACTGCCGCCTTCAACCACTCGGCCATTCCTCCAAAGCCCTGAAAGCATACCACAAAGCGTGGTGTCTTCAAGGAAATGCGTCGACGTTCGCCGAAATTGCGTGCGTGCATCACGATTTCGGGTTCATCTTGTATGTTTGTCGCTGTCGCGGGTTTCCTGCATCGCCTCGGCAGCGGGTTATCTCGAGGGTTCTACTGCAACCACGAATTAGCGCTCGGGCCTGCGATGCAACGATTCTCGGTGCATGCTGTCGCGTTTGCGGCGGTGCTTATGCCGTTGCGGCGGCCTGCGTCAGCTCCGATTCGTTTTGCTCCAGGTATTTGCTCATGGAATAGTGCGCGATGTCGCTTCGGTTGATGACGCCTACGAGCTGGCCCTCGTCAGTCACGGGAACCTTCTTCAGGTGATTCTCGCCCAACACGCGGCACACCTCGCGAATGTCGGTGTGAACGTCAATCGAAATCACGCCATGCGTTGCGATATCGTACGCACGCATTTTCATGACCTTCGCGGCTTTCACGGCGAAGTCGTCGCTGCTCGATTCAGTGAGCATAATGAGCGCCACAGGGTCGGTATAGGTGCTGTGGCGCTTCGAGAGGAAGCGAGCCACGTCGCCGTCCGAGACGAATGCGATGGGCTTGCCGTCGCCATCCACGATGGGTGCCGCCGAAATATGATGGTCGACGAGCAGCTTCACGGCATCGAAAACCGTTGCACTCTCGGGCAGGGTGAACACATCGCGTTTCATGATGCTTTCGAGCACAGAACGCTTGACGTTGTCGGGGTCGGCCTCGGCCGCATCGCTCGGCTTGTCTTTCACGAAAATCACGGTAAGCACGAAACCAATAAGGCACATTACCGTGGCTCCTGCAAACGCCATATTCACGCCGAAAATGCCTGCGTGCACGGGGTCTGTCGCGCCTGCGCTCATATTTGTAGCAATAGAGGAAATGGAAACGAGCAAGGCAGTTCCGAACGAGCCCGCCACCTGGCGCAGGGTATTGTTCACCGACGTACCATGGTTCATGAGGCTGTTGTCGAGCGCATTCATGGCCCATGTGGTGATAGGCATGTTCACGAGCGAAAGCGAGAACATGCGCACCGTGTACAGAATGGTGAGGTAGATAAGCCCCGTCGAGTCACCCAGGAATGCGAACGCGAGCGTCGAGAGGGTGAGCGCGCTTGTGCCAATGAGGCTCAGCACGCGCGGGCCGTGCTTGTCGAAAAGGCGTCCGGCAATGGGGCCCATCGCGCCCATCACGATAGCGCCCGGCAGAATAACCAAGCCCGAAACGGTCGCTGAATAACCTAGGTAGCTTTGCAGATAAATCGGCATCAGAATGCCTGCTGCCAAAAGTGCGCCCTGCACGAGCATGCCAATAATGGTGCCCACCAGGAATTTCCTGTTCGCGAGCACACGCACCTCGAGCATAGGACGATCCATCTTCAGCTGGCGGCGGAAGAACAGCGCCACCACAATGGCGCCAACGAGCGTGATTGCCGCGTCGGCGATGTTGAGCCCGTTTGAACCGATGGTCGAAAAGCCATACAGAATGCCGCCGAAACCGATGGTCGAAAGCGCGACCGAAGGCTTGTCGAGCGGCAGGTTCTTCGACTCATTCTTCGGTGTGCTTTTCAGCGCGAACCAGGCGCAGATAATACCCGCCGCCGAAAGCGCCACCACAATCCAGAACAGCACGTGCCAGTTGTAGACGTCGATCACGAAACCGGCCGCCGAAGGGCCAATGGCGGGCGCGAATGCGATGACGATGCCGAACAGGCCCATGGCCGATCCGCGACGTTCGGGCGGGAAGGTGAGCATGAGCACCGTCATGACCATGGGCATCAAAATACCCGCGCCGGCCGCCTGCAGCAAACGGCCAGCGAGCAGCACGGGGAAATTGGGGCCCCATCCCGAAAGCGCCGAACCGGCGGTGAAAATAAGCATCGACACCGTGAATAGGTTGCGTGTGGAATAGCGGTCGATCAGGTAAGCAGTAATGGGAATCATAATGGCGTTGACCAGGGTGAAGCCCGTGGTGAGCCATTGCGCCGTTGCCGCATCGACGTTCATTTCCGTCATGATGGAAGGCAAGGCGGGTGTGACCAGGGTTTGGTTCAGCACGGTCACGAATGTGCCGAAAATCATGACGACAAGCATAATTATTTGGTGTCGAGCTAATTTCAAATCAAAGGCTCCCTTCCGCGGCGTGTGCCGCAATGTTTTCGGGCCGGATATAGCACCCCGGCGAAGCGATTTGGGCCAAGTGCGCACGAAGTTAGAGGCGCAGTCGCCTTCAACACGCATGTTGTTCCAAAGAAAATGCCTCCAGGGGGAGGCGTGACCTTTTCATTATAGGAGCGCCCTGAAACCGACTCGTTCGTCGTGCTCGATTATGCGGAAAGGCGGCACCGCAGATTCACGCTACGTTCACAGCTTGGTGGCTGATTCGCGAAAAGCCCCGCAGCGCGCGGGCATGCTCTACAATGCACACTGCATATATATGAAGGAAGGAGCTTGCATGGCATGGAGCTATGAGGGCATGTCGCTTGCCGAGGCGTGGCGGTCGGCCGACGATGTTGCCGAAGATGACGAACGCTTCATGCGCGCAGCCCTTGAACAGGCAAAACGCGCGGCACTTGAAGGCGAGGTGCCTATAGGTGCCGTGGTGGTGTGCCAGGGTGAGGTTATCGCCGAGGCGCGCAACCACCGCGAGGCCGACGCTGATCCCTCGGCGCATGCGGAGTTTTCCGCCATCATGCAGGCGTCGCGCGAACTTGAGCGCTGGCGTCTTCCCGACTGCACGGTATACGTCACGCTTGAACCGTGCATCATGTGCGCGGGCCTTATGCATCAAGCGCGCATCGGACGATGCGTGTACGGCGCGCCCGACGCGAAGGCGGGCGCATTGGGCTCACTGTATTCGATACACGCCGATGCGCGGCTCAACCATACATTTGAAGTTCGGTCGGGCGTGCTTGCGAGCGAGTGTGCTGACGTGCTTTTGGAATTCTTCGAAGTGCGTCGCGGCGAGAAATAGGAAGGCAATGACATGAAACAGACTCTCACGGTGTTTTCCCCCGCGAAGGTGAATTTGCAGCTCGAAATTGGCGAGCGCCGCACCGATGGCTTCCATCAGGCGAAATCGATCATGCAGGCGTTGACGCTGCACGATATGGTCACGGTTGTTCTTGATGATGGTGTGGATGCGTATCTGAACCCTAATGGCTTCAGCGATTTCGCAATTGACGTGACGTGCACGACGTTTGAGGGCATTCCCGAATTGGACGTGGCTCCTGAAAGCAATATCGCCTACAAGGCCGCGGCGGCGCTCGCCGAAAAGCTCGGTCACGAACAGGGGCATATCTCCATCCATATCGAAAAGCATATTCCGTTCGAGGCCGGCCTTGGCGGCGGCTCGTCGAACGCGGCGGCCGTTATCGCCGGACTGTGCCGCGCGTGGGGCGAAGACGCCGCGAGCGAGGCCGCGCTTGACGTGGCGCGCGCGTTGGGCGCCGACGTGCCGTTTTTCCTTCATGGTGGCTGCGTGCAGCTGGGGGAGAAAGGCGATGTGCTCGAGCGCACGTTCGAGCCTGCGCGTGGCACGGTGGTTCTCGTGAAGATTGACGAAGGCGTGTCTACGAAAGCCGCATACGCCGCATTTGACGAGCTGGCGGCCGTACAGCATGCCGAATCGACCGACGCAATTGAGTCGGTCGCCGAATTGCCGTTGTTCAATAATCTGGCGGCGGCGTCCGAGCAGGTGCTCCCCGCGCTTGCCGAGACGCGCGAGTGGCTTGCGTCCCAACCAGGCGTTGCGCGTGATGCGGCGGGCGAGGCCGAGGTGCTTTTGTGCGGAAGCGGTTCTGCGACGTTCGCGATTGTGGAAGACGGGGATTCGATTCGCAAGGCGGCCGATATCGTCGCGGCGGCAAAATTGAAGGGCATGTGGGCGCGCAGCTGCTCGTTTGCCCCTATTGGCGTGCGCGTGCTCGATGGGCAAGGCGCCGGTTCGAACCTCGGTGCTCCGCGCAAGATCTGGTAATCATGGCGCGTGAGGCGTGGCCCAACTCGTTTGGGGCTGTGTGGTATATGGGAAGCGCCGAGAGAATTGTCGGCCTCGTTTAGGGTTCCGGGCCCTGGGGCTTGGGCTTTGGGACCCGGGGTTTGGGACTCGGGGTTTGGCGTCGCCTTTGCGGGGCGGTTACTTGCGGGCGCGCCAACGCAACGCTTGGGTGAACGTTGATCGCGTAAGCGCTGCGCGAGCGCTCGGTTTCGTATAATGATGACACACGGCGCGCAGGGCGCTGAAACTTCCGTCTGAAAGGCGAAATCATGGTACTTGGAATTATTCTCGCGATTATCGTCGTGCTCGTTATTGCGGCGATCATGCTGTACAACAACCTCGTGAAAATGCGCAATATGGTCGACAACGCCTGGGCGCAAATCGACGTGCAGTTGCAGCGACGTTGCGACCTTATTCCCAATCTGGTCGAAACGGTGAAAGGCTACGCCGCGCATGAGTCGGGCACGCTTGAGAAGGTCATCGCTGCGCGTTCGGCCGTCACCAACGCAACGACTCCCGAGGCGAAAATGGAAGCCGATAATGCTCTGAGCGGTACGCTGAAGTCGCTGTTCGCGGTTTCTGAGGCTTATCCTGAGCTGAAGGCGAATGCGAACTTCCAGCAACTCCAGTCTCAGCTGGCCGATACAGAAGACAAGATTAGTTACATGCGTCAGAGCTTCAACGATACGGTCATGAAGTACAACACGGCCATCCAGACGTTCCCTGCCGTGCTGTTCGCTGGCATGTTCGGCTTCAAGGAGCGTTCGAGCTTCGACGCCCAGGCTGGTGCAGAAGTTGCTCCGAAGGTAACCTTCTAAGTCGCCGTTGCATAATTAAACAGATAAGCGTCCGTTTCTGCGGGCGCTTTCTTCATGCCCAAACTCGCTCAAACCTGTTAAATGCTCGCAGCGTTTAACAGGTTTTGCAATTCTCGCTTCGCGCCTCGCGGTTCCAATAGGCCTACTATGCCTAAGCCGTTGACTGACGCTTCAAACCTGTTAAACGCTACGAGCATTTAACAGGTAACGGAAGCAGGTAACGGGTAGGGCGGTGCTTGCTTCGCGTGCGCGCCGGGACGTGCTTAGCGATCCATTCGCACCAAGGAAAGCGAGTGCCGCGCTGGCGAGCGAAGGTGGCTTGAAAGAGGAGCGAAGCGTACTTTGGTACGCGAGCGACGATTGAAAGTCAGCTTGGCCGCCCGCGCGGCACGCAGCGTCAGGACGGCTCAAATGAAAAAAGCCCGTTCGTCAGAACGGGCTTACAAAAACAAAACAGGCACGGTTTCCCGTGCCTGCAGCATGTAACCTGGCGGAGGAGGGGGGATTCAGAATCGCGCTGCGCGCGCTCCACCTCGTCGGCTAAAGCCTCCTCGCGATTCGCTGAAAACAGCCCACCGGGCTGTTTTCCTGGCGCGAATCGACCTCATCGGTTCGAATCCCCTTGTTGTTGTCATAAAACAAAACAGGCACGGTTTCCCGTGCCTGTAGCTTATAACCTGGCGGAGGAGGGGGGATTCGAACCCCCGTGACCCGGGTTGCGGGCCAAACGGTTTTCGAGACCGCCGCATTCAACCACTCTGCCACCCCTCCGAGGGTGCGACCAAGAAGGTCGTATGAAAAAGCGCCGTGCGAAACGGCGCTTAGGTTATCTGGCGGAGAGATGGGGATTCGAACCCCAGATACGCTTTTGGCGCATACACGATTTCCAATCGTGCTCCTTCGGCCAGCTCGGACATCTCTCCATTGCGTCGATTGCTATGCGTATTGCGCGTAGCGAAAAAGCAGTATACCAAAAAAGCCAAAAAGGTAAACAGGTTTTTAAAAATAATTATTCGTCGACTTCTTCGTCTTCGATAATTGCGGGAACTTCCTCGTCTCCGGCCAGGAAGTTCGGCGCTTCGGCGAGATACACGACCTCTTCGTCAAACGTAAGAACGTCGTCGCCCTCTTCGTACATCAGGCACACGGCAACGCCTTTGCCGCCGTCAGCCGTGCCGCCTTCGGCGATGATCGCGTCTTTGCGACCGGCATCGGTGTCGATGTAGCCGTCGTAGCACAGCACGTATGCGCGGGCGCCCGTAGCGGCCTCAACGGTTTTACGCGCCGACTCAAAGCATTCCTCGGTCGTGCCAGTGTGGGTATCTTCGGTCACGGTTTCGCCGTTGAGCAGTGCCGTGAACGGCACGACTTCAGAACCCGCCTCCATGCGGTCCTGTGCTTCTTCGATTGCCTGCAGCAGCAGAATCTCGAGGGTTTCGTCGATCTGGGGAACGCCGAGCTCGTCGCTCTCAACGTTGCGGTCAGCCATGGTTTGCTCCTCTCTGTCGCTCGCGAGCGAGCGTGTTGGGAATCTCAATGCGCCTTTGGCGTTTTGCAAATCGTGCCGAATCATAGCAAAACGCGCCTGTCGAGCTGCGATATTGCAACGTTTCGGTTGAAAACACACGTTGCATGACATGTATGACGCGTATTCGTTGGATCATAAGGCGTTTTTTGCGAGGAAATAGAAGTGAGGTGCGAAGGAGAACGCGTGGAAACCTCGTTTGATTCGGCACAATCTGGCAACTTTTCCAAAGGAAAACGTCACGAATCGGGCAAGGTCTCGGCAAGATTCGTGCGCTAATCTGCTTAATACGTGCATGCTTCGTAGGGAATTGTGGCGCACGCGTGGAGTTGAGGCAAAGGCGCAAAACAACAATTGCCCCGATTGGATTTGGCTGTTATCATGGCCAAGTTTCCTGTCCCGGGCAGCGCCTTCATATGCCCCGGGACCGTTAAGTCCAGAGGAGGTGACACAATGAAGGCTTATGAATTGCTGTTCTTCGTCGCGCCCACCATCAGCGACGAAACCCGTCTCGCCGTTATGAAGCGTATCGAGGCTACCATCGCCGAGGGCGAAGGCAAGATCGACAACGTTGAGGATTGGGGCAAGCGCAAGCTCGCCTACGAGATCAACGGCCTGACCGAGGGCGACTACACCCTCATCGATTTCCACGCAGACCCCGCCAACATCGCGGAGCTCGATCGCGTGCTGCGCATCACCGACGCGGTGGTCCGCCACAAGATCGTTGTTCGCACCGACCGCGAGTAATCTCGGTCAACCAGTAGGCAGGGAGCAGCTGCTCTCAAACTTCAAGAATTGAGGATTTTGTCATGAGCATCAACAAAGTGGTTATCACGGGCAATCTTACGCGCGATCCCGAGCTTCGCGAAACCCCGAGCGGTTTCCAGGTCCTTTCGTTCGGCGTGGCTGTCAATGACCGTCGCCGCAACCCTCAGACCCAGCAGTGGGAAGATTACGCGAACTTCGTAGATTGCACGATGTTCGGCAACCGCGCCGCAAGCGTGTCTCGCTTCTTGAGCAAGGGCAGCAAGGTCGCTATCGAGGGTAAATTGCGCTGGTCCCAGTGGCAGGCGCAAGATGGCAGCAAGCGCAGCAAGCTTGAAGTCGTTGTCGACGAGCTCGAATTCATGACGAGCCGCGACGGCGGACAGGCTGCTCCGCGCATGCAGGCCGCGCCCGCTCAATCGTATGCTCCGGCACCCGCTGCCGCGCCTGCGATCGATACGTCCGTTTACGACGACGACATTCCGTTCTAGTCTGCTCCCGTCAATCAATTATTGACACAGTTCTGAAAGAGGAAATCAATGGCTGAATACACCAAGCAGCCTCGCCGTAAGTACTGCCAGTTCTGCAAGGACGACGCTCAGTACATCGACTACAAAGATACGGCTATGCTGCGCAAATACGTTACCGACCGAGGCAAAATCAAGCCCCGTCGCGTGACTGGCGCCTGCATGCAGCACCAGCGCGACATCGCTTGCGCGATCAAGAACGCTCGCGAGATGGCTCTCATGCCCTACACGGTTCCGGCCGTGAGCGGCCGCGGCGACCGCCGCAATCGCTAGGAGGCACCAATGAAGGTTATCCTGCTTACCGAGGTCCAGGGCAAGGGCGGCGAAGGCGACGTCGTCGAAGTTGCTCGTGGCTTCTTCAATAACTATCTCGGCCCTCAGAAGAAGGCCGTGCTGGCTACCGCCGGCAATCTCAAGCAGCTCGAGCAGCGCCGTGGCAACATTGCCAAGCGCGAGGAGAAGCGTATCGCCGACGCTGAGGCTCTGAAGGCTTCGCTCGAGGGCAAGAAGATTTTCGTCGACGCCAAGGTCGGCGAAGAGGGTGTGCTGTTCGGTTCCGTCACCACTTCCATGATCGCTGATGCGGTTCTGGCTGAGACTGGCGTCGAAATCGACCGCAAGCGTCTCGATGTCCGTAAGGCCATCAAGACCGCTGGTGAGCACACCGTTGCTCTCAACATCTATCGCGACATTCATGTTGACCTTCAGCTGATGGTCGGCGTGAAGGCCGTCGAAGAGGTTGAAGAGGCCGTTGTCGAGGCTGAGGCTGTTGAAACCGAGGCCACCGAAGAGGCCGCCGAGTAGTTTTCGTTTCGCGAAACTCAATGGCTATTGAAAAGGGAGCGTTCGCGCTCCCTTTTTTCTTGGGTTGAAAAGCGCCTTTTCCGACCCATTAAAAGGACGTCCTCTTAATCTCTGTATGTTTTGATGAGTTGAAGCGACATCTTTTCTTGGGTTGGCCGCGATTGCCTTGCGGCTTCTATAATATGGGCGAGATAGACGAAAGGGCGAAATCATGCCAGACAGGAACAATCGTAACCAAATTGATCGCGGCGATCAGGCGCCTCAGCTGCAAAGCACGACAGGCCGCCCGCTGCCGAACAATATTGAAGCCGAGAAATCGGTTCTCGCTGCATGTATGCTCAACCCCGATGCTGTTGACGAGATTGCGACCAAGCTCGTGCCCGAGAATTTCTTCCGCCCTGCTCATCAGCTTATCTATGCGGGCATCCTTGAGCTCAACACGCGCCATATTCCTATCGATCAAATTTCGCTCGCCGATCGCTTGGCTGCCGAAGGCCAGCTCGAGGCTGTGGGCGGGCGTCCCTACTTGGTCGAACTTGCCAACAATACGCTTGCTCTTACCAATTGGAAGAACCATACCGAAATCGTGAAACGCAACAGCGTGCTGCGTGATTTGGTGTATGCGTCAACCAATATCAACGCGTTGGCGTACGACGCGCCCGACGATACCAACGAAGTTATCGAGGACGCGGAGAAGATGCTGTTCGAGGTTACGCAGAAGCGCGTTTCCTCTTCGTTCCAAATCATTACCGACTTGCTCACGCAGGCTTTCGACGAAATCGACGAGCTCGTGAACAACAAGAACCAAATGGCGGGCACGCCGACCGGCTTTACCGACGTCGACAAGCTATTCTGGGGCTTGCGCGGCGGCGACCTGCTTATTTTGGCCGCGCGACCTGGTGTTGGTAAAACATCGTTTGCTTTGAACGTCGCTACGAACGCCGCGAAAGCCGGTGCCGCGGTTGCCTTGTTCAGCTTGGAGATGGGCGCCAATCAGCTCGTGCAGCGTATTTTGTGCGCTGAGGCGCGCGTGAACCTGGGCCAGTTGCGTGCGGGCAATTTGCAGGAAGGCGACTGGAATGCCATCATGAACGCTGCGGCTACTCTTTCGGGACTCGAACTGTATATCGACGACACCCCGGGCCTCTCGTTGCTTGAAATGCGCGCGAAGGCCCGTCGCCAGCTGCGCGACAAGAAAAAAGGGCTCATTATCGTCGACTACCTGCAGCTCATGCAGCCGCCGTCGAATCGCCGCGATGGCAACCGCGCCGTCGAGGTCGCTGAAATCTCTCGTGGCCTGAAGGTGCTCGCGAAGGAAATGGACATGCCGCTGCTCGCGCTTTCCCAGCTTTCCCGTGCCGTTGAGATGCGTGGCAGCAAACGCCCCATGCTTTCCGACCTTCGTGAATCAGGCTCCATCGAACAGGACGCTGACATCGTTATGTTCATCGACCGCTCTATGGATGAAATGGAGGCCGAGACCGACGGCCGCCCCGATTGGGGAACCGCCGAACTTATCGTTGCCAAGCACCGTAACGGCGCCACCCGCGATATCACCCTGTCGTTCAACCCCGAATACACTAAGTTCGGCAACTATATCGACGCATCCCAAATATAGGGTTACGCCGTTCTACGAACGGCGTAACGACTCGACGCTGCGCAGGCTTCTGGCGGCACGCTTCGGGCTAATGCCGCGACTCGCGTACCGAAGTACGCTTCGCCACGGCAACGCCCGAATCGCACTCGCCGGAAGCCTTGCTCGCTGACTTTTGGTGCGAATGCAGCTTTTGGCTGAAAAGGCTCTTTTCTGTTCGGAATAGTTGCCCAGCGTGTTTTCGCCGAGCTTGTTTGAACTCCGCGGCATTTCTTTGTTTGTTGGGCTAAACTCGGCGTATGACCAACCGTATTACATTCATTCATTCGGGCGACATCCATTTGGGTGCGCCTTTTCGCGGCTTGCGTGATCTTTCTCCGAAATGGGCTGACCGGCTTACGCGCGCGATTCCCGAGGCGTACGATCGCGTGGTTGATGCGGCGATCGAGCGCGGGGTCGATTTCGTGCTGTTTTCGGGCGACGAATTCGATACCGACAAACCAAGCTACGCCCATCACCGCCATTTCTTGCAGGGGCTCGAGCGCTTACGCGATGCGCAGATCCCCGTATATCTCATCGCGGGCAACCACGATCCTTATGCAACGTGGGCGGGTTTGCGCGACCAGCTTCCTGAAAACGTGCATATGTTTGGTTCCGATGGGCCGGGCTATGTCGTCTATGAGCGCGATGGCGAGCCTGTTGCGATCATTGCCGCGCGCGGCTTTTCGAATCAGGCGTCCGAAAGCGATATCGCCGAGGGCATGACGCGCGCGGCAGCTGAAGCGGCGTGCGGCGTGCAAGTGCCGTTTGTCGTCGGCATGTTGCACACGGGGTTGTGGATGGATCCATATAAGGCCCCTACCAGCGAAGATGCCCTGTATGCGTCGGGCATGGACTATTGGGCGCTTGGGCACATTCATAAGAACTTCCGCTTCCCTAAAAACGCCGCCGAGACCAAAATCGCTTTCTGCGGCTGCGCGCAGGGCCGCGATATTAAAGAAACTGGCGACCGCGGTTGCTATGCGGTGACGCTCGAGGAAGGCGTGCCCAACCAGCTTGAATTCATCGCGTGCGAATCGGTTGAGTGGGAGCAGTTGCGCGTCGACGTGTCGGCCTGTGCGGGCGCGGAAGATGTGCTTGGCGCATGCGTTCGGGCTATGTTCGATGCGAATTCCCAGGTGATATGCGAGGAAATGATTGCACGGGTTACGCTTGTGGGAGCAACGCCCCTGCATGGGATGCTTGCGACCCCGGGATATATCGACGAAATGCGCGACGAGCTCAATGAACGCTATCCGTCGTTTTTCTGTGACGCGCTTATCGACGAGACGACTTCTCCCCTCGATAGGGATGCGATGCGCGCCGCGGGCCTTTTCGAGGCTTCACTTCTGCGCGAATCGGCGAAGCTTGCCTCCAACAAGCAGGAAACCATCGAATACTTGCAGCGCGAATTTGCTGCGCGCGGTCTCGCATTGCCGGCGGATATCGACCGGGCGCTTGAAGGCGCGTGCGCGCGCGCCGAAGATATGGCCCTCGAGCTTTTAGAGGGGCGTGAGCAGCTATGACGGCGAAGCATGCGGCTCAACATTCGAAGAAGAAAGCGCCCGCGCAGCCGAGCATTGATGCGTCGCGCGGCTTGATGCAATCGGAAAGCGCTTGCGTGCCTGCGAATTCTCAAGCGGAAAGCCATGCGGGCATATACCTTCAGCGAGCGCATATGACGGCGTTTGGGCGCTTTATCGACCGGACGCTCGGGCCCTTCAAGCCGGGCCTCAATGTTGCGTATGGTCCTAACGAGGCAGGCAAAACAACCGCTCGAGCATTCGTGGGCGGCGTGCTGTTCGGCTGGCCCGAAGCACGTGGTTCGCGCAATGCGTACAAGCCTCGCGCAGCCTCGCGCGAAGGTTCGCTTCTGTTCTGCGACGCGGCAACGGGCGAGGTGGGCCGCGTTTCGCGAGCCCGCAATGCGGAAGGCCTTATCGGCGACGATGCGTGGCTTGCGGCTGTGTGCGGCGATATCGACCGCGAAACGTTCCAAACGCTCTTCTCGCTTGATGCCGATGAGCTTCGCTCCCTCGAGGCGGCGCCCGACATTTCGGCGAAATTACTCACGGCTGGCTCAGGGACTAAAGAAAGTCCTGCTCATGTGGCTTCCGCCTTGGATGCGCGCATCGCGGCGCTTATGAGCCGCGCAGCTTCCGAGACCGAATCGTTTCCTAATTTGAAGCGCGAGCTCGAAGGCGTGAAGGAGCGCTTGCTGGAAACGCGCGCCCAAGCCGACGAGCTGAAAGCGGAAGACATCGAGTTGCGCGCGTTGCTCGACGACCGCGAGCGGTTGCAACGTGAACTCTCGACGCTCGATTCCAAAATCGAAGCGATGGCGGCGTGCAAAGGCGAGCTTTCGCGTATCGATTCGACGCGCCACCGCCTGCGTGAAGAAATGGCCAGCGCGCAGTCTGAATTGCGCGCATGCGAGGCCGACGCACGGGCCGAGCTCGCCGCTTATGCTGCCACTCCGCACGTTTCGGCGGAGGACGAGGCTCGCCTGCGCGCTTCGCTCGAATTGCTGTCCGAACAGGAAGACGCTGCGGCGCAGCGCTTGTCGTCGGCGCGCGAGGCGTATGAACAAGCGCGCGGTTTTTGGGAGGCCCGTCGCGATGCGGCGACGCAAGCTGAAAAGGCGCCTGAGGCTCGCGCTTCGCGCACGGCGCCCATCGCGGCGTTTTGCGCGGCCGGATTGCTTGCCGTGGCGGCGTTTGCTCTGGCTCTTGCCGTGCCTGATGCCCTGCCCGTGGCGATTTTCGCCATGGTTGCGAGCGTATGCTGCGTAGGTGTGGGCGCTCTGCTTATCGCTAAGGCGAAACCAACGCCGCCTTCTTCAAATGTCGATGTCGATTCGGCCCGTGCTACCATGGTCGCGCACAAATCGACGTATGACTCGCGTGAGGGCGAGGTCATGGTCGTGGCCGATCAGGTGCGCGCGTCGCTCGCGCAGCTCGGATTTTCCTCTCATGTCGTTACGGCCCGCGCGGCGTTGCGTGAGCTTGGCGTCATGCATGATGCTCGCGAAGCCCAGCTTCGTGCCGACCGGGCGCGTCGCCAAGCGCAAGCAGGGATCGACAATGCAGGCGAAGAACTCGCAAGGTGCGAAGCGTATCGCTGCGAGTGCCTTAAATCCGTCGGCCTTGCCGGCGATTCGTCGTTCGACGATGTTGAGGCGGCGGCGTTTGAGCTTGCGCAAAAGCGTGCCAACCTTGACGAGCGACTTGAAGGCATGATTTCGCGCGTGGGCCAGCTGCGGCAAATTCTTTCCGATGGAGAGCGCGCTTCCGAGCTCGACCTGTTGAAAACCCAGCGTGCCCAAATTATCACGCGCCAAACCGACTCGGCGCATGAGCTCGTGAGACTCCTGCTTGCCAAGCGCATGGTGTCAGGCGCTATCGAGGCATGGGGAACCGAAAGCCAGCCCAAGGTGTATGAGCGGGCATCGCATCTCATGGAGCTCATGACCGCTGGAGCCTGGGTGGGCGTCGCGTCGAGCGGTTCCGATGTGTGCGCCATTGATTCGTTCGGCGCTCAATTTCCGCCGCGGTTGCTCTCGCTTGGCACATGCCAGCAGCTCTATTTGGCGCTGCGCATCGCGCTGCTCGAGTGCGCGCCCGAGGTTGGCACCGCCGTTCCCGTGCTTGCCGACGACATTCTGGTGAATTTCGATGACGACCGTCGCGCAGGTGCGGCCCGTGCTTTGGCCGAGCTCGCTCAAAGCCGACAAGTTATCGTTTTTACCTGTCATAAGGAGGTCGTGAGCACATTTACCGAACAGGCTCAGAACGTGCATGTTTTAGATATATAATCATTCAGTTCTGCTTTATTTGAATCGGCAAACGAAAGGACCATTATGCCGAACGTCGTGTTGGTCGGAGCCCAGTGGGGCGACGAAGGAAAAGGTAAGGTCACCGACCTCATCGCTCGTGACTTCGACTATGTGGTGCGCTATCAGGGCGGCAACAATGCCGGCCACACTGTTATCCACGGCGACAAAAAGCTCGCTTTGCACCTCATTCCATCAGGCATTATGTATGAAAAGGCCGTGCCGGTCATCGGCAACGGCGTTGTGGTGAACCCGCAGGTTCTCGTTGAGGAAATGCGCATGCTCGAAGGCGAGGGCCTTTCGTGCGAGCGCCTGAAGATTTCGTGCGATGCTCACGTGATCATGCCCTACCACATTGAGCTCGACAAGGCGTCCGAGTTCCGTTTGGGCAAAAACGAAATCGGCACCACCAACCGCGGCATCGGCCCGTGCTATCAGGACAAGGCTGCCCGCAGCGGCATTCGCATCCAGGACTTGCTCGACGAGCATGTGTTCCGCATGAAGGTTGAAGCTGCCCTTGAGGTGAAAAATGCCATTCTCGAGAAGGTGTACGGCAAGCGTACGTTCACCGTCGACGAGATTTGCGAGGCCTACTTGCCCTTCGCCGAAATCATTCGTCCCCATATGGCCGAAACCGCTCAGCTGCTCAACGACGCGCTGCGCGAGGGCAAGCACATTCTGTTCGAGGGCGCGCAGGGCACGCTGCTCGACATCGACCACGGCACCTATCCGTTCGTCACGAGTTCTTCGTGCTGCGCGGGTGGCGCTGCTACTGGTTCGGGCGTTGGCCCCACGGCCATCGACCGCGTGCTCGGCATTCAGAAGGCCTACGTCACGCGCGTTGGCGCCGGTCCGTTCCCCACGGAACTCGTGTATCCCGAAAACGGCGGCGAGGGCCAAGATGCCATCGATGGCGATTTGCTGTGCGCCGAGGGTCACGAATATGGCGTGACCACGGGTCGCAAGCGTCGCTGCGGTTGGTTCGACGCGGTTATCGCGCGTTATGCGGCTGAGGTCAATGGCCTTACCGACATCGCTCTCACCAAGCTCGACGTGCTTTCCGCTTTCGACGAGCTTAAGATTTGCGTTGCCTATGAGTGCGACGGCGAAACGTACGATTACTTCCCCATGCAGCAAAGTGTGCTGTTCCATGCCAAGCCGGTGTACAAGACCATGCCTGGCTGGAAGGGCGAAGATATCACGAAGGCTAAGAGCTTCGAGGACCTGCCGGCAAACGCGCAGGCCTATATCGAGGAACTCGAGCGCCTCTCGGGCGTGAAGGCCACCATTATTTCGGTTGGTCCCGACCGCGATCAGACCTTTACCAGGGGTTGGTAGTCACGGTGCGCCGGCTTTTTGGCCGGCGTGCGTGTTTGATGCGATGGCGCCTTTGGCCGGTTATTTGCTCTGCGGCTTCCGCCCAATCGGTTAAGCTGCGCACCGTTTCGTATGCGAAGCGGCGTGTTGGAGCCGCCTTCGCTGACAAATTTCGGCCCGTATAAGGGCTGCAATTGCGATACGTACCCGAGCGTCGCATGATGGCGTTCGGGTTTATGCATATCTAGGAAAGGAACATTCTTGAACGTTTTGGTGCTTGGTTCGGGCGGCCGCGAGCATGCCCTAGCATGGGCCATTGCGAAATCGCCTCGCCTCGACTCGCTGTTCGTTGCTCCTGGCAATGGCGGCACGGCGACTATTGCGAAAAACGTCCCCCTCGACATGAACGATGCTGATGCCGTTATCGGCTTCGCGCGCAGCGAGAACATCGACCTCGTGGTTGTTGGCCCCGAGGCTCCGCTGGTCGCTGGCGTCGCCGATGCTATTCGCGCGGCGGGCATCGCGGTGTTCGGCCCTGGTGCGCAGGGTGCGCGCCTCGAAGGTTCCAAAAGCTTCTCGAAGGAATTCATGCTGGCCCATGGCCTTCCCACGGCACGCTACAAAAAGTGCACGTCGCAGGATGAAGCCATGGATTACCTGCACGAGGTGGGCGCCCCCATTGTCGTGAAGGCTGACGGCCTTGCTGCTGGCAAGGGCGTCGTGGTTGCCGAAGATATGGAAGAAGCCGAAGAGGCCGTTCGCGATTGCTTTGCGGGCGACTTCGGCGAAGCGGGCAGCGTGGTGGTTATCGAGGAAATGCTCGAAGGCCCCGAATGCAGCATGCTCGCGTTCCTTTCTGAGGGCAAGGCTCTTGCCATGCCCTGCGCACAAGACCACAAGCGCGCATTCGATGGCGACTTGGGCCCGAACACGGGCGGCATGGGCGTGTACTCTCCGGTGCCGTGCGTAACCCCCGAGCTCGAAGCCGCTATGCAAGAAATCATGCAGAATGCCGCCGCCGCCACGGCGAAGGAATTCGACGACGCCTACACGGGCGTGCTCTACGGTGGTTTCATGCTTACCGCCGAAGGCCCCAAGCTGCTTGAGTTCAACGCGCGCTTCGGCGACCCTGAAACCCAGGTCATCATGCCGCGTTTGGAGTCTGACGCGCTTGAAGCGTTCTACATGGTTGCCACGGGCAAGCTTGACGCGCTCGATTTGCGCTGGACCGACCAGGTTGCTGTGTGCGTGGTGCTTGCAAGCGATGGCTACCCGGGCAGCTATGAAAAGGGCAAGGTTATCTTGGGCATTGAAGAGGCCGAAGAGCTCGATGGCGTCACGGTGTTCCATGCGGGTACGGCGTTCAATCAAGACGACGAGCTCGTGACCAATGGCGGCCGCGTGCTCAACGTGGTCGCGCTTGCCGACACGTTCGAAGATGCTCGCGAGCTTGCTTACGAGGCGTGCGACAAAATCAACTTCGAGGGCAAGCAATATCGCCACGACATCGCGCTTCGTGCGCTGGAGGCGTAATTCATGCTGAGTGAACGCATGCTTACCACCGCCGTGCGCTCTTGTGCTACGCGGTTCATGAATATCAAGCCGTGCACTGAGTCTCGTATTCCCGGGCCGAATGCTGGCCAGCGCTACATGCTGTACGCGCATATTCCGTTCTGCGAACGCCTGTGTCCGTACTGCAGCTTCAATCGCTTCCCGTTTTCCGAGAAGCGCGCGGTGCCGTACTTCAAGAACCTGCGTGCCGAGCTCATGATGGTGAAGGAACTTGGCTACGACTTCGACTCGCTCTATATCGGTGGTGGCACGCCTACCATCATGATCGACGAGCTGTGCGATTTCATCGATTTGGCCAAGCGCGAGTTTTCGATCAAAGAAGTTTCGTGCGAAACCAATCCGAACCATCTTATTCCGTCGTATCTCGACAAGCTGCAGGGACGCGTCGACCGCCTGAGCGTGGGCGTTCAGAGCTTTGACAACGGCCTCCTTAAGCAGATGGACCGATACGATAAATACGGCTCGGGTGAGAGCATCCTCGAATCCATCAAGGTTGCTGCGCCGTATTTCAAGTCGCTCAACGTTGATATGATTTTCAACTTCCCGGCGCAGACTGAAGAAATCTTGCGTCGCGATTTGGAAATGGTTATCGAGGGCGGAAGCGGTCAAACCACGTTCTATCCGCTTATGGCGTCGCCTTCGGTTGAAAAATCGCTCGCACGCACGGTCGGCAAGGTCGACTATGAGCGCGAGCAGCGTTTCTATGAGATTATTTCCGAGACGCTCGCCGGCGGCGCGAATTCACCTTACGTGCATGGCAGCGCGTGGACATTCAATAAGCGTGAAGACGAAGAGCCCGCGGCAAAAACGCCGGGCGATGGCCAAATGATTGATGAGTATATCGTCGATTACGAGGAATACCCGGCTATCGGTTCTGGCGGCATGACGTATTTGGGCCATACTCAGTACGTGAACACGTTCAGCGTGCGCGAATACAATAAGGCTATTGAATCGGGTCGTATGTCGCTTATGGGCAAGGCCGAGTTCAGCAAGCGCAACCGCATGCGCTACCGCTTTATGATGCAGCTGTTCGGCTTGCGTCTCGACAAAAAGCAGTGGGAGCGCGATTTCGACTGCAGCGTCGCGGCGGGCTTGCCTGCTGAGTATATGTTCATGAAGATGAGCGGTGCGTTCGACGTGGACAACGATGAGGAAATCACGCTCACGCCGAAAGGCCGCTACCTCATGGTCGTCATGATGCGCCAGTTCTTCATTGGCGTAAACAATCTGCGTGACCAGGCTCGCAGCGTGCTTCCCAAAGAGGAGCGCGACTTGCTTTTCGGGGCCGGCTGCGCAATGAAAGACTAACGAAAACGCCGCTTTGCCAAGCGGCGTTTTTTTGTTGCCGAACGTGAGGGGCGGCGGTCGCCGGGCGGCGGTCGCTGGGCGGCGGTCGCCGGGCGGCAGCCGATGCTTGTAAGGGGCGGATACGCTTCGTCTTAGGGTTGGGCCGTGGCCGTCGGCCATGATGCACCTACGTCCCATTTCGGCTTTATTCGACAGTCGCTTACCGTCGTTTCTTTCGGCGCGAATGGCGTCACGCTGGCTTGTTTCGTTTAGCCGCGCATGCCGCGATATTTCACGTGCTCTTGATGCGGTGTGGGTGCTGCCGCCTGCTAGAATAGTGGCATCGTCTCCTAAGAGGAAGGTGCCACCATGGTTGGCGGTCTTGTGTTCTTCATCATTTTCATTTTGGTTATCGCGGCCATCATTAAAGATGGCCTGTTCATTGTGAAACAGCAGCATGCGGTGATTATCGAGCGCTTGGGTAAATTCAATCGCTTCGTGGGTGCCGGCTTCCATGTGAAGATTCCGTTCTTCGAGCGTAAAGCTACGACCGTGAGCCTGCGAACCATGAAGAACGGCTTCAGCATCGATGTGAAAACCGAGGACAATGTGACCATCGGCCTCGATATTTCCGCGCAGTACCACGTCGATTACTCGCTGGGCAACAATCCCATGGAATCGGGTATTTTCAAGAGCTACTACATGCTGCAGGAGCCCGTTGAGCAGATGAAAGACTTCATTACCGACGCACTGCGCTCGAGCATTCCGACGTATTCGCTCGATGAGGTGTTCGCTAAGAAAGATGACATCGCCAAAGACGTGAACGCGACGGTGAGCGAGCAGATGGCCGCTTACGGCTTCACGTTGGTGAGCACGCTCATCACGCGCATTTCGCTTCCGAAGGAAGTTGAAGATTCCATGAACCAGATCAACTCCGCCCAACGTGTGCGCCTGGCCGCGCAGGATTTGGCGGAAGCCGATCGCATTAAGAAGGTCACGGAGGCGCTTGCTGAGGCTGAAAGCATGGAAAAGGCCGGCGAGGGCATCGCGAATCAGCGCAAGGCTATCGCGCAGGGCATTAAAGATTCCCTCGAGACCATTAAGGAATCGGGCGTGACGCCCCAGGAGGCAAACGAGCTGTTCATGTTCACCCAGTGGGCCGACATGATGGGCCGCTTTGCCGAATCGGGCAAAGGCTCGACCGTCGTGCTGCCGAACGATTTCAAATCGACGGCCAGCATGTTCGAGCAGATGCTGGCCGCAGGTGCCGCCAACGATGAGTCGACGAAATAGCCGAGTCTCGTGTTTCAATAGCCCCGCCCGATGTCGAAACCTGTTAAATGCTCGTAGCATTTAACAGGTTTCTCGTTTTGCATGGCGGCTTAAGTTTTGGTGCCATGCACAACGAGACATGCCATTTGCGGTGGATTATGCTGGTTGCGAGTCAATTGCAGTTCGGCCTCACGTGTGCCGAAACCTGTTAAATGCTCGTAGATTTAGCAGATTAGTCCAGGTGACAGGCTAACTTTAAAATTATCGAAAAAAGTTCTTGCATTCGGGTTGTCCGGTCTGTAATATATATACTTGCGTTTGACGCAACCGGTCAGGTAGCTCAGTCGGTAGAGCAGGGGATTGAAAATCCCCGTGTCGGGGGTTCAAGTCCCTCTCTGACCACCATTTGAATTAGAGAGCCGCTCGAAAGAGCGGCTTTTTCAAGCGCAAAATGGGCCTGTAGCTCAGTTGGTCAGAGCGCACGACTGATAATCGTGAGGTCACAAGTTCGAACCTTGTCAGGCCCACCACCGAACATTGAAGCTCGTCCTTAGGGACGGGCTTTTTCGTCTATGGTGTTAGTCGCATGGCCGCTTCTGGCAGGAAATGCGGTTAAGGGGCCTCGTTGCGCTCCTTTTTACGGCGGCTTATGAATTTCCTCTTAGCAACATGCCGCTGACCTGGTGCTATGAATTGCGTTTTGATGCGGGAACGCGTGAGGGTTGCTTAAAGAGGCCCCATTGTCCTAATTCCTGCCATGAAAGGCGCGATTTGTTGCAATTGGGCTCCCTTCGTGCATTTTTTGGCAACCGATTCGATGCGTCAATTGTTTGTGCAATCTTGCGGAACAGGTGCCGTGCCCTTTCTTGCGCTGAAAGAGCGGAATCGCTTCACTCGCGATAGTTCCGAAAAAAGTTGAAAAAAGTTGTTGCAAAGTTGTTTCGAGTCGTTGTAATATAGCCAAGCGCTTTTAGCGCGGGCCTGTAGCTCAGTTGGTCAGAGCGCACGACTGATAATCGTGAGGTCACAAGT
>OLOJ01000186.1_pt1 | contig 67168 bp, 80 predicted proteins | sample 1672251 | NCBI WGS metagenome assembly OLOJ01 (sample SAMEA3136664, study PRJEB25190) | human gut metagenome | biome: human gut; feature: human-associated habitat; material: faeces | place: Austria | collected 2013 | reverse complement strand
TGAGATTCGCTATCAGAGAAGGCGGCAGAACCGTAGGTTCCGGCGTTGTAACTGAGATCATCGAGTAATTTCAGATACCGCTTAATAAAGCTATAGAAAGGATGCCCTTTGCGGCATCCTTTTTGTGTTGGGAATTCTCACGAAAACACCCCGAACCGCCCAGAAAACATGATATAATGAATTCATCTTTTTATCAGGAGAATTACCATGAATATTCAATTCAGTTTGGGAAAAAATATCCCATATACAGCCATTGAAATATCCGATGAGATTACGGCGGAAGACTTGGCGGAACGGTATCGGGAGGAGATGCCGTGGCCGGTGGTGGCGGCCATCATCAACCACGAGGTGAAGCCGCTGATTACGCCGATTCATGAAAACGATACCGTGCAGCTGCTGGACATCCGGAACAAGCAGGCCTATCTGATTTTTCAGAACAGCTTGATTCTGCTGTTCATCTGTTCGGTGCGGCAGATTCTGGGAAACGTGCACGTGGAGGTGATGACGTCTCTGAACGACGGGCTGTTTCTTCAGGTGATGCGTCACGGAGAGGATGGCGAGTTTCAGGTAGTGGACATGTCGGAAGATGATGTGGCGCGAACTTATTTTTATATGAAAAAAATGGTGCAGGAAGATCATCCCATTGAGGCGAAGATGTTCCGGCGAAAAGAAGCCATGGAGATTCTGAAGGAGACCGGCTTGACGGAGAAGTATCGGAGTCTGCAGCGTGTGAAGGTGGATGAAACGGTACGGATCTATACCTTGGAGGGATACAGCGACTTTTTCTACAACTACATGGTGCCTTCCACCGGGTATGTGTCCAAATTCGAGCTGATGAAGTATCGGGAGGGGCTTTTGCTGCGGCATCCGTCGGCGCAGAACCCGGGAGTGATTCCGGACTACGTGGATGAATATCGGGTGTACAACGCTTTGAAGGAGCAGCGTCAGTGGAATCATCTGCTGGGAGTGCAGTATCAAGCGGATATCAACGATCGGATTGAGTCCGGGGCGTATCGGACGCTGATTAAGTTGAGCGAAGCGCTGCACGATAAGAAGATTGTGGAGATTGCGGATCGGATTTCCAAGGAGGAGAAGAAGGTGGTGCTGATTCTGGGACCCTCTTCTTCCGGAAAGACCACATTTGCCCATCGGCTGATTATTCAGCTGATGGTGAACGGCATGAAGCCGCTGTACATCGGAACGGACGATTATTTTGTGGAGCGGGAGGACACGCCGCTGGACGCAGACGGTCAGAAGAATTACGAGAACATCGATGCCCTGGATCTGCCCCTGTTTAATCGTCAGATGAAGGACCTTCTTGAGGGCCGGGAAGTGGATATGCCGGTGTTTAATTTCAAGACGGGGCATAAGGAGTTCGGAAAGCGGAAGACTCGCCTGGCGCGGAACGGGGTGATCGTCATTGAGGGAATTCACGCCTTCAACCACCTGCTGACCCGGCAGCTTCCGGAGGAGTCTAAATTCCGGATTTATATCAGCCCGCTGACTCAGATTAACCTGGATTCCCACAACCGGATTCCAACGACGGATACTCGGGTAATCCGCCGAATTGTTCGGGATAACCGAAACCGGGCCCATACCGCCGCCATGACTCTGCACCTCTGGCCGAAGGTGCGGGAGGGAGAGAATAAAAACATTTTCCCGCTGAGCAACGAGGCGGACGTGTTCTTCAATACGGTGCACGTCTACGAGATGACGGTGCTGAAGAAGTACGCGGTTCCGCTGCTGAAGGAGGTGCGGCAGGAGGAAGAAGAATATGCGGAGGCCCAGCGGCTTCTGCGGCTGTTCCGCTACGTGGACAGTTTGGACGATGAGAGCATTATCGCCGGAGACTCTATTCTGAGGGAGTTCATCGGCGGCAGTATTTATACGGATTAGATGGAGTAAAAGAATGATAAAGATCGCATTCCATACCCTTGGGTGCAAAGTAAATCAATACGAGAGCGAAGCCCTGATGGAGGCTTTTGCAAAAAGAGGGGCGGAGATTGTCCCGGAGACCGAGATTGCAGACGTGTATTTGGTGAATACCTGTTCGGTTACCAGCATTGCGGATCGAAAATCCCGGCAATTTATCCGCCGCATGAAGAAAAAGAATCCCAACGCTCTGATGGTGGTTACCGGCTGTTATGCCCAGGTTTCCTCGGAGGAACTGGAGGCCATGCCGGATGTGGACCTGATTATGGGCAACAACCTGAAATCCGAGATTCCGGACCGGGTCTGTGAACTGCTTCAGGCGCGGGAGAACCGTGAAACAGCTGTGCCGCAGAAGCGGAAGGAAGTACTGGCGTACCGCGATCTTCGGGGATACGAGGATATGGGCATCGTCACCGCCAGCGAGTCGGAGATGAGCCGGGCATATATCAAGATTCAGGAGGGCTGCAACCGCTTCTGCTCCTACTGCCTTATTCCGTATGCCCGGGGCGTAGTTCGGAGCCGTCCCCTAGAGGAAGTGCTGGAGGAGGCCAAAATGCTCCTGAACAAGGGATTCCGGGAACTGGTGCTCACGGGCATCAACACCGCCCTGTACGGCACGGAACCGGAGTTCGATTTCCAAAGAGAGCCGGGAGAAGAAGGTTTGAATGGGCTGGAAGCGGTGATTCGGCGCCTGGATGCCATGGAGGGGGATTTCCGTATTCGCCTCAGTTCCCTGGAGCCGACTGTGGTGGACATTGAACACATCGAGCGCATCGTGCAGTACGATAAGCTGTGCCATCACCTGCATCTGTCCCTTCAGAGCGGAAGCGATGCCATCCTGGAATCCATGAACCGCCACTACGATCGGGAGGATTATTTCAAGATTGTACGGTCACTGCGGGATTTCGATCCTTATTTTGGTATCACCACGGACATCATCGTGGGATTCCCGGGGGAAACCGAGGCGGACTTTGAGGACACTCTGGATGCGGTTCGTAAAAGCAATTTCGGCAAGGTCCACGCCTTCCGCTATTCCGCTCGGAAGGGCACCAAGGCGGCGGGCTTCAAGGACATGATTTCCGGACGCGTGAAGAGCCGGCGGGCCGGCGCCCTGGAAGAACAGGCGGACGAAATATCCAAAGAGTTCTTCCGACGGAACCTGAATAGGGAAGACCGGGTGCTGGTGGAGCGCCACGAGAACGGCATGGCCACCGGGTACACCGGGAACTACATTAAAGTCTATATTCCGGATGAAGAGGAAACCCTGGATGCCGGCGGTTTCGTATCCGTCCGGCTGATAGAGCTATACGAGGACGGCTGTCTGGCTGAGATAACCGGGAAAAGGAGGTAAATCATGAGTGACTGCATTTTCTGTTCACTGGCGAACGGCGAGATCCCAACCGATATGGTCTATGAAGACGACCGCATCGCGTGCTTCCGGGATGCGGACCCGCAGGCTCCGGTTCACGTGCTGATGGTTCCGAAGGAACACATCGCATCTTTGGACGAGTTGGATGAGAGCTATCGGGATCTGATGGGCTACATGATGGTGAAGATTCACGAAATCGCTGCTTCAGAAGGTCTGGAGAACGGTTACCGTGTAGTAATTAACACGGGCGAAGACGGTCAGCAGACGGTAAAACATCTGCACATCCATCTTCTGGGCAAAAGAAAAATGACCTGGCCACCGGGCTAAACCGGGACAATTCGGACACTTTGACCGAGGCGAGGGAACCGTAAGCCGAGGCTGCGGTTCCTTTTTTTTATGGGAAATTATGGTAAAAATAAAGAAAAAAACCTTGATTTTGTAAGGAAAAACGAAAAAAAGAACGTGATGAAACGCAGAAATAAAAATGCTGGGAAACCCCAGAGACAGTGTACAGCGGTGGCGCCGTGTAAGGCTTGAAAACAAAGGGTAATGCTCAGAAAAAAGTTGAAAAAAAGCGAAAAAAATTTATAAAAAAAGCTTGCGTTATAAGATGATATCCGTTATACTAATAGAGCTTGTTTAAGGCGATGAAGCAGGAAGTTGCTGAGCTATCAGGTAATTTCTGCCGAGAATTGTCCTCGCGAGACGGGGGCGAAGGGGTTCGCTACTTTTGTTTTGAGCATTCATTTGGGAAACGCTCGAAAGAGTGTAGGAGCAAAACGAAAGCCCGGGGCGAATGAAGTGAAGTCCTGTACAAGCATAGCGAAAACAGTACAAATTATAGGAGGATCTACAATGAGTGAATTACAGAAAATCAGAATCAGACTGAAGGCGTACGATCACGCACTGCTGGACAAGTCCGCTGCGAAGATCGTAGAGACCGCACAGAGAACAGGCGCTGTTGTATCGGGACCAATTCCGCTGCCAACACAGAAGGAAGTGGTAACAATCATCAGAGCGGTCCACAAGTATAAGGACAGCAGAGAGCAGTTCGAGCAGAGAACTCACAAGAGACTGATCGACATCACGAACGCAACCACTAAGACGACTGATGCGCTCGCTAAGCTGGACATGCCTGCAGGCGTTGATATTGAGATCAAGCTCTAAGCTAGATTAGGAAGATCACATGAGAGGGCAATCCGGCCAAACCAGAGTGATCCGCTGTAAGAAAGTAGGAGGAGAAATATGAAGACACTGCTTGGAAAGAAAATCGGAATGACACAGATTTTCACCGAAGACGGCCAAGTTGTACCGGTAACCGTTGTTGAGGCGGGACCTGAAGTCGTAACACAGATCAAGACTGTTGAGACTGACGGATACAATGCGGTACAGGTTGGTTACGAAGACCAGAAAGCTCACAGAGTGAACAAGCCGATGAACGGACATTACGAGAAGGCCGGCGTTGCTCCAAAGAAGCACCTCGCTGAGTTCAGAATCGAAGACGGCGAGACTTATGAGCTGGGTCAGGAAATCACAGTAGCTGATTTCGAAGAGGGAATGAAGATTGACATCACTGGCATTTCCAAAGGTAAGGGAACTCAGGGTAACATCAAGAGACACGGACATCACAGAGGTCCGATGAGCCACGGTTCCAAGCATAAGAGACTGGCCGGCGCACTGGCAGCCGGAACTTATCCGTCCAGAGTATTCAAGGGCAACAAGGCTCCGGGAAGAATGGGAAGAGATAAGATCACCGTACAGAACGTTGTTCTGGTAAAAGTTATTGCTGACCGTAACCTCATGCTGGTAAAGGGCGCTGTTCCTGGAAAGAAGGGCGGAGTCGTAAGAATCAGACCGGCAATCAAAGGTCAGGATAAGTAAGAAGGCAGAAAGGAGGAAACAAAATGGCAAACATTAAAATGCTGAACATGGCCGGCGCTGAAGTTGGCGAAATCACATTGAACGATGCGATCTTCGGTATCGAGCCTAACGAGTATGCTGTACACGCTACCGTTAAAAACTATCTGGCAAACCAGAGACAGGGAACTCAATCTGCCAAGACAAGAAGCGAAGTAAGAGGAGGCGGACGTAAGCCTTTCAGACAGAAGGGAACCGGTCGTCACAGACAGGGAAGCACAACGGATCCATCCCAGATCGGTGGTGGTATCGTATTTGCACCGAAGCCAAGAGATTACAGCTATGCAATTCCGAAGAAGGTAAAAAGACTGGCACTGAAGTCTGCACTTTCCGCAAAGGTTGCTGAAAACGAGCTGATCGTTCTGGACGAGCTGAAGTTCGAAGCTCCGAAGACAAAAGAGATGGTTAAGGTCCTGGAGAATGTCAAGGCTGAGAAGAAGGTACTGATCGTACTCGCTGAGAAGGATGAGAACGTAATCCGTTCCGCTTCCAACCTGCAGGGCGTAAGAACTGCTCTTGTCAGCACGATGAATGTATATGAAATCGTTAATCATTACAGCCTGATTCTCACAAAGGCAGCCGCTGAGAAAATTGAGGAGGTATATGCGTAATGAAGACAGAATATCAGACAATCATCAAGCCGATCATCACTGAAGAGACGATGGATCTGGCAAGCGACAAGAAATATGTTTTCCAGGTTGCTAAGGAAGCAAACAAGACTGAAGTAAGACAGGCTGTTGAGAAAATCTTCGGCGTAAACGTTGCGAAAGTCAACATTATGAATGTAAACGGTAAAACAAAGAGAATGGGAAGATATGTCGGTAAGACAGCAGACTACAAGAAAGCTGTTATTACTCTTACTGCAGACAGCAAAGAGATCGAAATCTTCCAGGGACTGTAATATAGGAGGTATGTAAGAATGGGAATCAAGAAATACAATCCAACATCTCCGGGCCTCAGAGGAATGACGGTTTCGACATTCGAGGAAATCACCACTGATAAGCCTGAGAAAGCTCTTACAGTCACCCTCAAGAAGCACGCAGGAAGAAACGTAAGAGGTAAGATCACCGTTAGACACAGAGGCGGCGGTACAAGAGCAAAGTACAGAATCATCGATTTCAAGAGAAACAAAGATGACATTCCGGCAACTGTAAAGAGCATCGAGTATGATCCGAACAGATCTGCAAACATTGCTCTGGTATGCTACGCAGACGGTGAGAAGAGATACATTATCGCTCCGAACAAGCTGAAGGTCGGCGATGTAATCGTATCCGGTCCGGATTCGGATATCAAGGTTGGAAACGCACTTCCAATCGCTAACATTCCGGTTGGTACCATTATCCACAACATCGAGCTGAAGCCGGGCAAGGGTGCTCAGATGGTAAGATCTGCCGGTAACGGTGCTCAGCTGATGGCGAAGGAAGGCAACTATGCACAGGTTAGACTGCCATCCGGCGAAGTTCGTATGGTAAGAATCAACTGCAGAGCTACCATCGGCGAAGTTGGAAACATCGAGCATGCTAACATCCAGATTGGTAAGGCTGGACGTAAGAGACACATGGGTTGGAGACCGACCGTAAGAGGTTCCGTAATGAACCCGAACGACCACCCACACGGCGGTGGTGAAGGCAGAGCTCCGATCGGACGTAAGGGTCCGGTTACTCCATGGGGTAAGCCTGCACTGGGTTACAAGACACGTAACAAGCATAAGGATTCCAACAAGTACATCGTTAGAAGAAGAAATGCCAAATAGGGAAGGAGCATATAATGGGAAGATCGCTTAAGAAAGGCCCTTTCGTTGATAAGAAACTCCTCAAGAGAATCGTTGAGATGAATGAGGCAAATGAAAAAGAAGTAATCAAGACATGGTCGAGACCATCGACGATTTTTCCGCAGATGGTAGGACACACAATTGCTGTTCATGACGGACGCAAGCATGTTCCGGTATACATCACGGAAGACATGGTTGGACACAGACTGGGAGAGTTCGCTCCGACCAGAACATACAAAGGCCATGCCGGTGACAAGTCAAAGTAGTAGAAAGGAGAAATTGACATGGAAGCAAAAGCAACTGCGAAATATGTAAGAATGTCTCCAAGCAAACTCAAGCCTGTTACCGACCTGGTAAGAGGAAAGGATTTGAACGAGGCACTGACCATCCTGAAGTTCACATCCGGTAAGGGTGCTGAGCTGGTGGAGAAGGTTGTACAGTCTGCTGCAGCAAACGCAGAGAACAACCACGATATGAATCCAGATGAACTGTATGTTGCAGAAATCTATGCAAACCAGGGCCCGACAATGAAGCGGTTCAGAGCCGGTGCTCAGGGAAGAGCATCCATGATTCTGAAGAGAACCAGCCACATTGCTGTGACTTTAAGAAGCAGAGAAGATGCAGAACAGAAGGTAGAAGGAGGTTCGCCAGATGGGTCAGAAAGTTAATCCACACGGTCTGAGAGTCGGAGTTAACAAGGATTGGAACTCCAAGTGGTATGCAGGAAAGAACGATTTCGCGGACTTCCTGATTGAAGACCAGCAGATCAGAAATTATGTAAAGAAGACTCTCTACGCAGCAGGCGTTGCAAGCGTTGTTGTTGAGAGACCGGCAGCAGACAAGGTAAGAGTTGTTATCCTGGCTGCAAGACCGGGAATGGTAATCGGCAGAGCAGGAGATGGCGTTGAAGAGCTGAAGAAGTCCATCGTTAAGATGACCGGCAAGACCGTAGAAATCTCCATCGAAGAAGTTCGCAGATCCGAGCTGGACGCACAGCTGACTGCAGAGAGCATTGCACAGGCTCTGGAGAGAAGAGTTTCCTTCAGAAGAGCCATGAAGCAGGCAATCCAGAGAACCATGAAAGCCAACGCAAAGGGTATCAAGGTTCTGTGCTCCGGAAGACTGGGTGGTGCGGAAATCGCCAGAAATGAGAAGTACAGCGAAGGAAACGTTCCGCTGCACACTCTGAGAGCAGATATCGATTATGGTTTTGCAGAAGCAGACACCACATACGGAAAGATTGGTGTTAAGGTTTGGATCAACCATGGCGAGATTCTCGATAAGGGTCTCAAGGATGCAATTCCGGAATCCACCAAGAACGACAGAAGAGACAGAAAGTCCAGAAGAAGCGAGAAGAGAGATCGTAAGAAATCCTTCGGAAATCGTAGAAGGGACAGCCGCGAGGCTAGACCTGAGGTAAAGCCAGCTACAACAAGAGTCAGAAAGGCTCCGAAGGTAGAGGCTCCGGCTCCGGAAGCTGTAACTGAAGAGGTTCAGACAGAGAGCACAGAAGCATAGTATTAGAGAAAGGAGAGACTTGCCATGTTAATGCCAAAGCGCGTTAAACGCAGAAGAGTCCACAGAGGCAGAATGAAGGGCGTTGCAACTAAGGGCAACACCATTACATATGGAAGCTACGGTCTGATTGCGGAAGAGTGTGCATGGATCGATTCCAAACAGATCGAGGCTGCCAGAATAGCGATGACCAGATCCATCAAGAGAGGCGGAAAAGTTTACATCAAAATTTTCCCGCATAAGCCAATCACAAAGAAGCCTGCAGAAGTTCGAATGGGTTCCGGTAAAGGTAGTCCAGAGTACTGGGTTGCAGTAGTTAAGCCGGGCAGAGTAATGTTCGAAATTGAAGGCGTAACAGAAGCTCAGGCAAGAGAAGCTATGAGACTTGCTGCTCATAAGCTGCCAATCAAGTGCAAATTCGCTGTAAAGAAAAAGGGTGGTGACGAATAATGGATCTGAATAAAATTAGAAAAATGACGGACCAGGAAAGAACCGCTGAGCTTGAAAAAATGCAGCAGGAGCTGTTCAACCTGAGATTCCAGCACGTTACCGGCCAGCTTGAGAATCCGGTTCGTATGAGAGAAGTGAAGAGAGATATCGCTCGGGTAAAGACGATTATCCGGGAAAAAGAGCTTGAAGGACCACAGGCATAACGGAAAGGAGGATGGACAATGGAAAGAAATAGAAGAAAGACAAGAGTTGGCATCGTTGTCAGCGACAAGATGGATAAGACTGTTGTCGTTGCTACAGAAGAAATCGTCAGACATTCTCTTTACGGTAAGGGTGTGAAGAGAACGAAGAAGTTCAAGGCGCACGATGAGAATAACACATGTGGTATCGGCGATACAGTAAGAATTATGGAGACAAAGCCTCTGTCCAAGGATAAGAGATGGAGAGTTGTCGAAATCGTTGAGAAGGCTAAATAAGGAGGCGACAAATGATTCAGACAGAAACTAGACTGAGAGTTGCCGACAATTCCGGAGCAAAGGAACTTCTTTGCATCAGCATCCTCGGCGGAACAGGCCGTAAATATGCAAACATCGGTGATGTCATCGTTTGCGCAGTTAAGGATGCAACTCCTGGTGGAGTTGTCAAGAAGGGCGACGTTGTAAAGGCTGTTATCGTTAGAAGCAAGACCGGCGCTAGAAGAGATGACGGCAGCTATGTAAAGTTCGACCAGAACGCTGCAGTTATCATCAAGGACAGAACCGACAAGAATCCGGTTGGAACCCGTATCTTCGGACCTGTAGCCAGAGAGCTGAGAGATAACGGCTTCATGAAGATCGTGTCATTGGCACCGGAAGTACTGTAGGAGGTGTAACAATGCAGATTAAGAAGAATGATACAGTAGTAGTAATCGCAGGAAAGGATAAGGGTAAGACCGGAACCGTACTGCGCGTACTGCCGAAGAAGAATAAGGTTGTTGTTGAAGGCGTTAACGTTCAGACTAAGCACGCAAGAGCAACCAGAACATCCAATTCCGAGATTAAGCACATCGAAGGACCGATCGATGCATCCAACGTTATGTTCTATGACAAGGAAGCAAAGGCCGGAACCAGAGTTGGCTACAAGGAAGAGAATGGAAAGAAAGTACGTTACTCCAAGAAGACCGGTAACGTTATAGACTAGTGAAAGGAGGAGAGACAGTGGCAAACAGACTGAGAGAAAAATACAGAACAGAAGTATTTGAAGCACTGAAGGATAAGTTCAATTATTCCAATCCGATGGAAGTTCCGAAGCTGGAGAAGATTACCATTAACATGGGTCTGGGCGAAGCAAAGGACAATTCCAAGATCATGGAAAGCGCTGTTAAGGAAATCGCTCTGATCGCTGGACAGAAGCCGGTTGTTACAAAGGCCAGAAAGTCCATCGCTAACTTCAAGGTTAGACAGGGTATGCCGGTAGGTGCAAAGGTTACACTGAGAGGCGACAGAATGTATGCATTCGCAGACAAGCTGTTCAACATTTCTCTTCCAAGAGTAAGAGACTTCAAGGGTGTAAACAGAAACTCTTTTGACGGCAGAGGAAACTATTCCATGGGCGTTAAAGAACAGCTCATCTTCCCTGAAATTGTGTATGATGATGTTGAAACCGTAAAGGGAATGAACATCGTGTTCACGACAACGGCTAAGACCGACGAAGAAGCTCAGGCACTTCTTGAGCTGATGGGCATGCCGTTCGCAAAGTAATTTAGGAGGAGAAAATGGCTAAGACATCGCTAAAGGTTAAACAGCAGAGAAAGCCTAAGTATAAGACTCGGGCTTACACAAGATGCAGAGTATGCGGCAGACCGCACTCTGTTCTGAAGAAATACGGTATCTGCCGTATCTGCTTCAGAGAGCTTGCTTACAAGGGCGAAATTCCGGGCGTAAGAAAAGCAAGCTGGTAGGTTTAAGTTGCGAAGGCCCGTCACTGAATTGCAGTGCGGGAACCGCGTGAGGAAAGGAGAATTACTGTTATGGCAATGACAGACCCAATAGCAGATATGCTGACAAGAATCAGAAATGCCAACACAGCTGGACACAAGACAGTAGATATTCCGGCATCCAAGATGAAGAAATCTATTGCTGAAATCCTGAAGAACGAAGGATTCATCAACAGCTACGAGGTCGTTTCTGACAGTGCACAGGGCACTATCAAAGTTGAACTCAAGTATGGTCCGAACAGAGAGAAGACCATTTATGGAATCAAGAAAATTTCCAAGCCAGGACTGAGAGTATATGCGAAAGCAGATCAGGTTCCAAAGGTTCTGGGTGGACTCGGTATCGCAATCCTCTCCACATCCAACGGTGTGATTACTGATAAGCAGGCTCGCAAGCTGGGTGTTGGCGGAGAAGTTATTTGTTACGTTTGGTAGGAGGTATAGAAAATGTCAAGAATTGGTGTTAAACCTATTACTATCCCTGCCGGCGTAGAAGTAACGGTAGACGATAATAATCTGGTAAAAGTAAAAGGTCCGAAGGGCGAGCTGGAGAACAGCGTAAACGCGGATCTGGAAATCAAGATTGAAGACGGCGTACTCACCGTCACTAGACCGACCGATGACAGAACTCACAGAGCGCAGCACGGTCTGGCTAGAACTTTGATTCACAACATGGTTGTCGGTGTAACCGATGGCTTCCAGAAGAAGATGACCATCAACGGTGTAGGTTACTCTGCATCCAAGAAGGGCAACACTCTGGTTCTGAAACTCGGATTCTCCCATCCGGTAGAGATGGTTGATCCGGAAGGTATTGAAACAGAAGTTCCGGACGCTACAACTGTAATCGTCAAGGGTTCTGATAAGGCAAAGGTAGGAAACTACGCTGCAAACATCAGAGCATGGAGAAAGCCTGAACCTTACAAGGGCAAGGGAATCATCATGGAAGGCGAAGTTGTTCAGAAGAAGGAAGGAAAGAGCGGAGCTAAATAAGAAGGGAGGATTTGAAAAATGGCAAAAGCTAGCAGAAATGATAGAAGACTCAAAAGACACGAAAGAGTCAGAAAAAACGTTTTCGGAACTCCCGAGAAGCCAAGACTTTGCGTTTATAGATCGAACTGCAATATTTCGGCTCAGATTATCGATGATGTTAACGGAAACACTCTGGTTTCCGCATCTTCTCTCGATAAGGAGCTCAAGGCTCAGCTGGAGAACGGTGGAAACAAGGATGCAGCGAAGGCTGTAGGCAAAGCAGTTGGTGAAAGAGCAGTCGCTAAGGGCATCAAGGTAGTTGCTTTCGATAGAGGCGGATACCTGTACCACGGCAGAGTTAAGGAACTCGCTGACGGTGCTCGCGAAGCTGGATTAGAATTCTAAGGGAGGACAAGGAATGCGTAGCAAAATTGATGCATCCAAGCTGGAACTCACTGAGACCATCGTAAATATCAGACGTGTTGCTAAGACCGTAAAGGGCGGTAGAAACATGAGATTCAGTGTTACTATCGTTGTCGGCGATGGCGAAGGTCACGTTGGTATCGGACTCGGTAAGGCTCAGGAAATCCCTGAAGCAGTAAGAAAAGCTACTGAGGATGCGAAGAAGAAACTGATTTATGTACCGACAGTAGGAACAACCGTTCCTCACGAAACACTGGGAATCTTCGGCGCAGGAAAGGTTCTGATTATGCCTTCCGCACCGGGAACCGGAGTTATCGCCGGTTCTTCCGTACGTACCGTACTGGAAGCTGCCGGAATTAAGGACGTTAGAGCGAAATCGCTCGGTTCAAGCAATACCGGAAACATGGCACTGGCAACTATCGAGGGTCTGAGAAACCTCACCACCATCGACGAAGTTGCAAAGCGTCGTGGTAAGACACCGGAAGAAATTTTAGGATAGGAGGCAAAGATATGGCAAAGACATTAAAGATTACTTTAGTCAAGAGCACCATCGGCGCATCCCCTAAACAGAAGAAGACCGTGGAAGCACTGGGCCTGAAGAAGCTGCACCACTCCGTAGAACTGGCAGATTCCGCTGCAGTTCGTGGTGCAATCGCAAAGGTTTCCCATCTTCTGAGCGTTGAAGAACTATAAGGAGGAATGTGACCATGAGACTTCATGAATTAAAAGCAGCTGAGGGCTCCACAAAGGCTCCAAAGAGAAGAGGCCGCGGTACCGCTACCGGCCAGGGTAAAACCGGTGGTAGAGGTATGAACGGTCAGAAATCTCGTAGCGGCGGCGGAGTAAGACTCGGCTTCGAGGGTGGCCAGATGCCACTGTACAGAAGACTTCCGAAGAGAGGATTCACCAATCCGTTCACAAAGGAGTATTCTGAAGTAAACGTACAGGATCTGAATCGTTTCGAAGACGGTGCTGTTGTAGATTGCGCAGCTCTTGTTGAAGCAGGAGTTGTTAAGCAGGTAAAGGATGGCGTTAAAGTCCTGGGCAACGGCGAAATCACAAAGAAGATCACTGTAAAAGCTGAAAAGTTCAGCAAGAGTGCTGTAGAAAAGATTGAAGCAGCAGGAGGAAAGGTAGAGGTGCTCTAAATGGAGTTACTGAAGACTCTCTCACAGGCATGGAAAGTAGAAGAGCTTCGGAAGAAGATTCTCTTCACACTCATGATGTTGGTTGTATATCGAATCGGATCCAATATTCCGGTTCCGGGAATTAACAGAGCATACTTATCACAGATGTTCTCTGGAGAGACAGGTCTTCTGGATCTTTTCGATCTGTTTTCTGGTGGATCGTTCAGTAATTTTACAATTTTCGCGCTGAGTATCACACCATATGTTACAGCATCTATTATCGTACAGCTTCTGACAATTGCGCTTCCTTACTTTGAAAGACTTTCGAAAGAAGGAAACGAAGGCCACAAGAAGATGGCGACAATCACCCGATACATGACGGTTGTCCTGGGCCTGATCCAGGCAATCGGACTGACGGTGGGCCTCTTCAAGAACGCGGTCGTTGATAAGAGTGCATTTGCCTCAATTACGATAATTATGGTATTGACAGCAGGTACAGTGTTCCTGATGTGGCTGGGTGAGCAGATTAACGAGTATGGTATCGGCAACGGAATCTCACTGATTATCTTTGCCGGTATCGTGGATCGCTTCCCGACATTCGTCAGAAATACTTACGCTCAGGTATCTGAGGGTGCGATTAGCGGAGTTGCTGTATTAACATTATTGATTGTATCTGTTATGCTTGTAATGGTAATCATACTGTTCGAGCAAGGCGTTCGAAAGATTCCGGTGCAGTATGCAAAGCGAGTTGTGGGACGTAAAATGTATGGGGGACAGTCAACACACATTCCGATGAAGGTGAATCAGGCCGGAGTTATTCCAATCATCTTCTCGTTATCACTGTTACAGTTCCCGCTGATTGTTACATACTTCGCTCCGAAATCAGCATATGCGGACTTTGTCAACAAGTACATATCACCGTCCGGAGACCCGGGTCTCTGGATTTATGTAGTATTAAACGTTGTTCTCACAATGTTCTTCACTTACTTCTACACCGCGATTACATTTAATCCGACAGAAGTGGCAGAGAATATGCGTCAGAGTGGCGGCTTTGTTCCCGGTATTCGTCCGGGAACGGCAACAGTGGAATACCTTTCCCGTGTAATGTCCAGACTGTGCTTCAGCGGAGGACTGTTCCTGGCAGCGGTATCGGTGATTCCAACTATCGTCAGCAATTTTACACCGTTTGAAATGACATTCGGAGGTACTTCCCTCTTGATTGCCGTAGGTGTTGCAACCGACACGGTGAAACAGATTCAGAATCAAATGCTGATGAGAAACTATCAGGGATTCCTGAAATAAATATTGCTTCGTGGAACACAGAGGAGAGATGAAATGCTTAGAGCTGTTTTGCTGGGACCTCCGGGAGCCGGAAAGGGAACCCAGGCCGTAAGACTGGTAGAAAAGTATGAGATTCCGCACATTTCCACCGGCGATATCTTCCGGAAGAATATTAAGGAAGGTACCGAGCTGGGGAAAAAAGCGCAGGAGTACATGAATGCAGGTGCGCTTGTACCGGATGAACTGGTTGTTGATCTGGTAAAGGACAGACTGCAGCAGGATGATTGTAAGAACGGATTCCTGTTGGATGGATTCCCAAGAACGATTTTCCAGGCAGAAAAGCTGGATGAATTCCTTTCGGAATCCAATCTGAAAATGGACATCGTAATCAACCTCAAGGTTGAAAAGGAAGCTTTGATTAAGCGACTGACCGGCAGAAGAGTCTGCAAGGACTGCGGTGCAAGCTATCATATCGTCAACATTCCTCCGAAGAAGGAAGGTGTCTGCGATATCTGTGGCGGCGAGCTGATTCAGAGAAAAGACGACAACATTGAGACTGTGGAGAACAGAATCAACGTCTATGAAGAGCAGACCGCTCCGCTCATTGGATATTATAAGGAAGCAGGTTCGCTGGTTGACTTTGACGGAGAAGCTTCTCTGGACGAAGTTTTCGATGCAATCGTTCAGGCAATCGGTGAGCAGGAATAATTCCTGACGTTATAATTAAAGGAGACTGATATTATGGCGAAAAAGAATGCCATCGAGGTTATGGGCACAGTCGTGGATGCTCAGCCTAACGCAATGTTCAAGGTAAAGCTGGAAAACGGTTTTGAAGTCCTTGCACACATTTCCGGAAAGATTCGTATGAATTACATTCGAATTCTCCCGGGCGACCGCGTTAGAGTAGAGCTTTCTCCGTATGACTTGACTCGTGGACGCATTACCTGGCGTGATAAGAACAATAACAACTAAGTATAAGGAGGAACTAACATGAAGGTAAGAGCTTCAGTTAAGCCTATGTGTGAGAAGTGCAAAGTAATCAAGAGACACGGTAGAGTCATGGTTATTTGTGAGAACCCTAAGCACAAGCAGAGACAAGGCTAGTTTTATCAGATATTAATAAAAACATATTAATATAAGGCATCGCTTTGCCGGGAAAGCGGTGTGACTATTCAAAATTGCAACCCCTGTCTATATCGCCCCCGGAGTGGTGATGGAAGATGGGAAAGGAGGAAGAAATGGCAAGAATTGCCGGAGTTGACCTGCCAAGAGATAAGAGAATCGAAATCGGTCTGACTTATATTTATGGTATTGGTCTGAAGACGTCTAAGGATATCCTCGCTAAAGCGAACGTAAATCCAGACATCAGAGTTAAGGATCTGTCCGAGGAAGATGCCGGAAAGATCAGAAAGGTAATCGAAAGCGATTACATCGTAGAAGGTGACCTGAGAAGAGAGACTTCCCTCAACATCAAGAGACTGATGGAGATCGGAAGCTACAGAGGCATCAGACACAGAAGAGGTCTTCCAGTAAGAGGACAGAAAACCAAGACGAACGCTAGAACTCGTAAAGGACCTAAGCGTCTGGCTGGTAAGAAGAAATAAGGTGAGGAGGTAGAGAAATATGGCTGCTAAAAAGCAAGTTAGAAAGAAAAAAAGAGAACGTAAACACGTTGAAAGAGGCCAAGCTCATATCCAGTCCACCTTTAACAACACACTGATTACTCTGACTGATATGGACGGTAACGCTCTTTCTTGGTCCAGTGCAGGCTCCAATGGTTTCAAGGGCTCCAGAAAGTCCACACCATTCGCTGCACAGAGTGCTGCAGAAGTAGCTGCGAAGGCTGCTATGGAGCACGGTCTGAAATCCGTAGAAGTATTTGTAAAGGGACCGGGTTCCGGTAGAGAAGCTGCTATCAGAGCACTGGAAACCGCAGGCCTGAAGGTTGTATCCATCAAGGATATTACACCGATTCCGCACAACGGATGCAGACCGCCTAAGAAGAGAAGAGTCTAATCGGAAGGAGGAGTAATACATGGCTAGAAATAGAGAACCGGTACTGAAGAGAGCAAAGGCACTTGGCATTGAGCCTCAGTACCTGGGAATTAATAAGAAATCGAAGAGACAGGTTCAGCAGAGCAGAAGAAAGAAGAGCGAATACGGTATTCAGCTGACTGAGAAACAGAAGGTTAAGTTCTACTACGGACTTCAGGAAACTCAGTTCAGAAACACCTACGAGAAGGCTACCAAGAGAGCCGGCGGTGCAGGTGAAAACCTTCTGATTATGCTGGAGAGCAGATTCGACAATGTAGTATTCAGAATGGGATTTGCTGCAACAAGAAGAGAAGCCAGACAGCTGGTTTCCCACGGACACTTCCTGGTTAACGGAAAGAAAGCAAACATTCCTTCCATGGAACTGAAGGCTGGAGACGTTATCTCCGTAAAGGAAAAGTCCAAGTCTTCTCCGAAGTTCAAGGAGCTGAGAGACATGGTTATCACCACTCCACAGTGGCTGGACATTGATCTGGACAAGCTGGAAGGCAAGATCCTGACTGCTCCAACTCGTGCTGACATCGATTTACCAATCGAAGAGCGTTACATCGTAGAGTTCTACTCTAGATAATGCGTTTAATGTTTTTACATTTTGCTGGTAAATTAATGGGAGGAAGAGAATGATCGAGATAGTAAAGCCAACAATCACTAAAGAAATCGATGAGAATGGCCACTATGGTAAGTTTGTCGTAGAACCTCTGGAAAGAGGATACGGCACAACATTAGGTAACTGTATGAGAAGAATTCTCCTGAGTTCCCTGCCAGGCGCTGCTATCACTTCGGTAAAGATCGATGGAATTCTTCACGAGTTCTCGACGATTCCTGGCGTTAAGGAAGATGTGACGGAAATTATCCTCAATCTGAAAAGACTGGCAGTTCGCATCAACGGAGATGAGAACAAGAGAGCCATCATTAACGCAGTGGGTCCGAAAGAAGTAACAGCTGCCGACATCATTGTGGATGCGGATACGGAAATTTTCAACCCGGATCTGCACATTGCAACGCTTGCAGATAATGCGACACTTGTAATGGAGATGAATCTGACTTCGGGAAGAGGTTATGTTCCGGCGGAACAGAACAAAAAGGAAAATACTCCGATCGCAGAAATTCCAGTGGATTCTATTTTTACTCCTGTGAAGAAAGTAAACTTCACGGTAGACAATACGAGAGTCGGCCAGGTTACAGACTTTGACAAGCTGACCCTGGAACTCTGGACAGATGGATCGATTACACCGGAAGAAGGCGTTTCAATTGGTGCGAAAATCATGCAGGAGCATCTCAACCTGTTCATCGGACTGGGTTCCGATGTGGATGAGATGGAATTCATGATCGAAAAAGACGAAGACCGCAAGGTTAAAGCACTTGAAATGACAATTGAGGACCTTGAATTGTCGGTTCGTTCATTCAACTGCCTCAAGAGAGCATCCATCAACACCGTTGAGGAATTGACTCAGCGGTCCGAGGAAGACATGATGAAGGTCAGAAACCTCGGAATGAAGTCACTTGTAGAAGTGAAGAACAAGCTGGCTGAGCTCGGATTGAGCCTCAAGCCAAACGACGATAACTAAGCGAAAGGAGCATACTGATGAAGGGTTACAGAAAGCTGGGCAGAAATTCTGCACACAGAAAATCCATGCTGAGAAACCTGGTAACCGATCTCTTCAGAGAGGGTAGAATCACTACCACTGAGATGAGAGCGAAAGAAGCCGGCCGTATCGCTGAAAAGATGATCACAAAGGCTAAGAAGGGTGATCTTCACGCACGGAGACAGGTACTCGAATATATCTTTGACGAGGACGTTGTAACAAAGCTGTTTGAAGAAATCGCTCCGGGATATGAAGATAGAAATGGTGGTTACACCAGAATTCTCAAGCTCGGACCGAGACAGGGAGACAACGCAGAAGTCGTATATCTGGAACTGGTATAAGATATGATTTAACAGGCGGAGCGGGCTGAGCCCGCTTCCGCTGCGTATAATTGAATAAGTAAGACGAAACGTCTTTAGATAACCTGCGGTTTCAAGGGGTCCTGCGCAATGGACGCCCGTGAACCTTGTCAGGACCGAGAGGGAGCAGCAATAAGCGGTTCCGTCCGTGTGCCGCAGATCCACCTCTTGATGGACTGCAGGTTATCTAAGGACGTTTTTTTATTGTTTTAAACAGAAAAGACGAGATGAATTTATAAAAATACTTATATTTTATTGACAAAAGAACCGACCTTTGGTATCATAACACTATCACATTAGTACTTTAGCACGATAAAGTGATAAAACAGAAATACGCCGTACAAAGAGCGCCGGCAAGAAAAATTAAGAAAAGGACAAGGGAAGGAAAAATGAAGAAATTTATCTATCTGATGACAACGATTGCATTGGTTGCCGGAATGGCACTGCTGAGCGGATGCGGAAGCTCTGAGGAAGCCACGGATTACGCATACATCGAAGACAAGGGGACTCTGACGGTGGGACTGGATGATACTTTTGCACCGATGGGCTTCCGTGATAAGGACGATAACCTGGTGGGCGTAGACATCGATCTGGCGAAGGCTGTTGGAAAGAAGCTGGGCATCAAGGTGGAATTCCAGCCAATCGATTGGGATGCCAAGGAAGCGGAGCTGAAATCCAAGAACATCGATTGCGTATGGAACGGAATGTCGGCGACAAAGGATCGTCAGAAGAGCATGACGCTGTCCAACAAGTACTTCAACAATAAGATTTTGGTAATGTCCCTGGATAAGGGAATTAACATCAAGAGCAGTGCAGATTTGAAGAACTATAAGGTGGGCACTCAGGCGGATTCCGCAGCGCTGGAATCCGTCAAAGCGGATAAGAACTACGATTCTTTTGCAGATAACGTATCGGAATATCCAACCTACGATGAAGCGATTCTGGATATGAAGGCGGGCCGCATCGACGTCATCGTCATCGACGAGGTATATGCACTCTACAACAACAAGAATAAAACCAAACTGTATCAGTCGGATTTCGATTTCGGATCGGATAAGTACGCGGTGGGCTTCCGAAAGGGAGATAAGGAATTGGCTGCAAAGGTGAACGATGCGATTCAGGAATGCATCGATGACGGAACGGCAGACAAGATTTGCGAGAAATGGTTTGGCAAAGGCAGCAGCCTGATTATCAACGAGGGGTATGACAACTAGGGATTTGACGACAAGGAATTTGACAACTAGGATTTGACAACTTGGGATATGACAGCATGGGACGATAAGGTGAATGACTGCACTTTGCTTTATCATATGAATCTATAAGGAGTTTGATGGGTCAGCGGGTCTTCGGATCCGCTGACGGATTGTGAGGAGTTTTATGAGCTACATACAGACAATTACACCGGCACTTTTGCAAGGGGCGATTATTTCACTGGAATTGTTTGCGTTGACGTTGATTTTTTCCCTGCCGCTGGGGCTGCCCATCGCATTGGGCGAGAATTCGAAGCTGTCGCCCCTTCGGTGGTTCTGTAAAGTGTACGTACTTGTTTTTAGGGGAACGCCGCTGATGTTGCAATTGTTCTTCTTCTATTATTTTTTCCCGATTTGTCTGAACATTCGTATGGATGCGTTTCCGACGGCGGTAATCACCTTCGCGCTGAACTATGCAGCGTATTTTGCGGAAATTTACCGGGGCGGAATTAAGAGCATCGATGCGGGTCAGTACGAAGCCGCGCATTCCCTGGGATTGAGCCGGAGTCAGACGCTGTTCGGCATCATTTTGCCCCAGACGTTCCGCATCGTGATTCCGCCGATTTCCAACGAAATCATCGTCCTGGTGAAGGACACGGCGCTGGCGTCGGCAATTGCCCTGGCGGATATTATGAAAGTCTCCAAAAGCATCGTGAACAGAGACGGTTCGCTGATGGCGTACGTAATCGCGGCGGCGATGTATCTGGTGTTCTCCTTCCTGGTGACATGCCTGCTGGAGAGATTGGAAAAGAAGACGTCCCTGTACGACGGAAAGGAGGCCTAGAATGGCACTGCTGGAAATGAAGAATATCGTGAAGGATTTTGCGGGCTGCCGGGCTTTGGACGACGTGAGTCTTTCGGTGGAGAAGGGCGAAACCGTGGCCATCATCGGGCCGTCCGGTTCCGGGAAAAGCACCCTCCTTCGCTGCATCAATGCCCTGACACGGATTTCCCGGGGGAGCATCGCTCTGAACGGGGAAGTTTTCGTGGATTCGGAAAACGGACAGGTACAGAATAAGAGCGGGCAGCCGGAGGCGGTATATCCGTCGGAAAAGGAGCTGAAGCGCATTTGCTGCGAGACGGGAATGGTGTTCCAGCACTTCAATCTTTTCCCGCACATGAACTGCCTGAAGAATATCACCTACGCGCCGATAAAAGTAAAGGGCGTGAATCCGGCCGATGCGGAGGCGCGGGGGCTGGAGCTACTGAAGCTGGTAGGGCTTCCGGACAAGAGAAATGAGTTTCCGGGTCGTCTCTCCGGCGGGCAGAAGCAGCGGGTGGCCATTGCGAGGGCGCTTGCCATGGAGCCGGAAATCATGCTGTTCGACGAACCCACGTCCGCACTGGACCCGGAGATTACGGGAGAAGTGCTGAACGTGATGAAGACGCTGTCTGCCCAAAATACCACCATGGTGGTGGTGACCCACGAGATGGGTTTCGCTCGGGAAGTGGCGGACCGAGTGGTGTTCATGAACAAGGGGAAAATTGTGGAGGAAGGAACGCCGGAAGAAATCTTCGAACATCCGAAGAGCGAGCGTCTGCAGGAATTCCTGGGCGCCATGCTGCAGGTGAAGAAATAGGCGAAAATAGAATAACAAATAGGAACAGTTCAAGGGCGATGCGGCCGGAAATGGGGCGCATCGCCCCTTTCTATGGCGCGAATCCTGCAGTGAGAATCCACTATGCCATAGAGAGATTGACAATAAAATTTTTAAATTATATAATAATCACTGAGTTTATGTGAGAATCGAGCGCTCTTAGATTACCTGCAGGTCGAGGGGACCCTGCGCAAGGGTGAGCCGTGAATCTTGTCAGGTCCGAGAGGAAGCAGCAATAAGCGGTCCTTACCCTGTGCCGCAGACCCGTCTTCTCCAATCTGCAGGTAATCTAAGGGCGTTGTCTATATTATGGGAGGGAAAATGCATCTAGCTTTGTATCGGTCGGAGCGGCCGGAGCGTTTCAATGAAATCATCGGACAGAAGCACATCGTGCGGATTCTGCAGCATCAGCTGGAAACGGACAATGTGAGCCAGGCCTACCTGTTCACCGGCACCCGGGGAACGGGAAAGACCACCACGGCCCGAATTCTGGCGAAGGCCTTGAACTGCACCGGAAATCCGGCGGACGGACAGCTTCCCTGCGGCGAATGCGAGAACTGCAAAGCCATTAAGGAAGGCCGTTTTCTGGATGTCATCGAGATGGATGCCGCATCCAACAACGGTGTGGATGATATACGGGACTTAATCGACCGAGTGAACTATCCGCCGATGGTGGGCCGGTACAAGGTCTACATCATCGACGAGGTGCACATGCTTTCCACCAGTGCGGAGAATGCCTTCCTGAAAACCTTGGAAGAACCGCCGGCACATGTGATTTTCATCCTGGCCACCACCAATCCCGAGAAGGTGCGGGAGACCATCCGTTCCCGGTGCATGCGGCTGGATTTCCGCCGGGTGTCCGAGGATGACCTCATTGAAGGCATGGAACGAATCTGCCGGCGAAAGCAGGTGAACATCACCCGGGATGCCCTGGCACTGGTGGCGCAGAAAGCCGACGGATCCGTGCGGGACGGCCTCAGCATTCTGGAGCAGTGCATCAGCGGCGGCGATGCGCTGGTGGATCTGGAGACGGTGGAAGACTACCTGGGAAGCGCCGGAATGGATTTCTATCTGGGCCTGACCCAGAACGTAATTGAGCACAACATGGCTGAAGCGCTGAAGCGAGTGGGGAATGCCCTTCGTACCGGCTGCGACGCGAAACAGATATTCAGCGATTGGCTGGAGCATTACCGAAATCTGATGGTGGTGCGGTATGTGGACGATGCCAAGCGGCTGATCAATGCATCGGAGGAGAACATCGGCCGCATGCGGCTTCAGGCAAGTCAGATGGATGCGGATTCTTTGGAGGTGAGCATTCGCCTTCTTTCGGAATACATCAACCTGGCACGCTACTCCACCCAGCCGAGAATTCTTCTGGAAACGGCAGCGCTGCACTTGATGAACGGCAAAGCGGTGCCGTCGTCCAAAGTCGCGGAGATGCTTCAGCTGGCAAAAGCAGAACTCAAGAAGGTGCCGCTGGTTCCGACCGTGCAGGCGTCGTCGCCGGAACAAACGATGGCGGCAGAACCAAAAGAAGCGGCAGAGCCGGTCGTCCCGGTATCGGAATCTTCGGTCCTGACAGCAGCCTCGACGGCGGCCAAAGCTGCTGCTCCGGCCGTGCCGGAAAACTCCGACGCGGCGGAAACTTCTTTTTATGAGGACGGATTCGACCCGGAAGCGGTATGGGATCGGATTGTGGATATCGTGGCGCAGGATGCGGGTGCCAGCTTTCGGATTATGGTGGGCAGCACCAGCCGAATCGAATCTTACCGGAACGGCGAATTGTCGATTTTGGTGAAGGCCAATAAGATTGACTTGGCCAATGACAGCAAAGCGGAGATTCAGACGGCGGCCCGGCAGATTTTGGGAGAGCATGCGGTGGTGACCTTGCGGTCCGACGACGGAAAGGGCGCACCGACCGGGACAGCGCCGGCGCGGGACGTGAAACCGGTTACCGCAGTGAAGCCTTCCAACCCACCGGCAGCGGAACCGAGCAGACCGATACCGGAAGTGCCGGCATACCCGGCGGAACCGGAGTTCGGCATCGGTGATGAAGGCGTGGATGAAATCGTCCCATCCGACTACAATATGATGGGGGGTGTGGATTACCCGACCCGGATGGAGCAGAAGGACGATATCGTTACTGAAATTGCGGAAGAAGCCGGAAACCTTTTCGGCACGTCCGTGGAAATAATTGACTAACATTAAGAATTACAGAGGAGGAAAAGAAAAATGGGCAAAGGTATGAGAGCAGGAAAGAGAAAGACCAAGATGGGCGGCGGCGATATGCAGAAGCAGCTGAAGCAGATGCAGGCAATGCAGCGAGAGATGGAGCAGAGCCAGGCTGAGCTGGCGGAGAGAGAGTTTACTTCCACAGCCGGCGGCGGTGCGGTTGAAGTGGTAATCAACGGCAACAAGGAAATCACCAAGCTGAACATCGACAAGGACGTTGTGGATCCGGATGATGTGGAAATGCTGCAGGACCTGCTGATTGCCGCAGTGAACGAAGGCATGAGACAGGTGGATGCCGTTGTGGAGCAGGAAATGAGCAAGATTACCGGAGGACTGGGAATCCCGGGACTCTAGGAGGCGCAGCATGAGGCAGTATCCAAAACCGCTGAATCGATTAATCAATGAGTTTTCAAAGCTGCCGGGAATCGGTGGAAAGACAGCACAGAGACTGGCGTTTCATGTGCTGTCTTTGAATACGCCGGAAGTGGAGAGCCTGGCGAACGCCATTCGAGATGCGAAACAGAACCTGCGCTACTGTTCCGTGTGCGGAAATCTGACGGATCAGGATCCCTGCTCCATCTGTTCGGATCCACAGCGAGATCCGAAGGTCATCTGCGTGGTGGAATCCCCGCAGGACGTACTGGCCATGGAACGGATACGGGAGTTCAACGGGCGCTATCACGTTCTCCACGGCACCATTTCGCCGGTGGAGGGAATCGGTCCCGGGGACATCAACCTGAAATCCCTGATCGTTCGGTTGCAGAAGGAGCCGGAGGTGGAAGAGGTAATCATCGCCACCAATCCCAACATCGAGGGAGAAGCCACCGCCATGTACATTTCCCGTCTGCTGAAGCCATCCGGAATTCGGGTGACGCGAATTGCCCACGGCATTCCGGTGGGCGGCGACCTGGAGTATGCCGACGAAGTCACCTTGCTGAAGGCGATGGAAGGCCGTCGGGAGATCTAATCGATTCAAACGCGAACGCATTTTACGGAAACCTTTAGAGGGGAAGGAGCAATCATGTCGATTGAGAAGGTAAAAGAATATTTGGAACAGTTTGAGGCGGCGGACCGGGTGATGGAGTTCGACGCATCCAGCGCCACCGTGGATCTGGCGGCAGAAGCCCTGCACGTGGACGGTGCCCGCATTTGCAAAACCCTGTCGTTCCGCAACAAGGAAGAGGGCGCAATCGTGGTGCAGATGGCGGGAGACGCCAAGGTGGATAACCACAAATACAAGCACACCTTTGGGGTAAAAGCAAGATTCCTCACACCGGAGGAAGTACTGGAATTCACCGGTCATCCCATCGGCGGCGTCTGTGCTTTTGCCATCGACCGCGATGATGTGAAGGTGTACTGCGACGAATCCCTTCGCCGATTCGACACGGTTTTCCCGGCCTGCGGCACGGCCAACAGCGCTATCGAAGTAACCTGCGATGAGCTCTTCCAGTTCTCCCGAGCACTGGAATGGGTGGATGTGACTAAGCTGCCGGAGGTATCCGAATAAAGCATACATGAAAGAAATTAAATTAAAATTCAGATATACAGAAAAAAGGCTTGCGTCGATCGAATCATTGTGGTAATATAAACAATGTAATCGACGTCGGGATGTGGCCCAGCTTGGTAGGGCGTCTCGTTCGGGACGAGAAGGTCGTGAGTTCGAATCTCGCCATCCCGACCAATAGAAACAGAAGTTCAGCAATTGAACTTCTGTTTTGCTATGTGCGGATTATTTTTTTGATTTAAGGGAGGGAATACAGATGGCAGTGATCGAATCGAAGAAGAAGCTGGGATTCGGAATGATGCGTCTTCCGGAGAGAACGGATACGGAGAAGGGAGAGCTGGACAACATCGATGTGGAACAGGTAAAAGAAATGGTGGACACCTTCATTGCGAGGGGGTTTACTTATTTCGACACCGCATGGATGTACCACAACAAGAACAGCGAACAGGTGGTGAAGCTGGCCCTGACCGACCGGTACGCCCACGACTGCTACACTCTGGCAGATAAATATCACCTGGCCTACGTGAAGGACGGTACGCCGGAAGAGGTGTTCCTGGCACAGCTGGAGCGCTGCGGCGTGGAGTATTTTGACTACTATCTTCTCCACGATATGGGCCACGACAACTACGAAAAATTTCAAGAAGCAGGCGCCTTCGACATGATGGCAAAGATGAAGGCAGAGGGAAAAATCCGCCACGTGGGCTTTTCCTGCCACGACAAAGCACCGTTCCTGGATCGGGTGCTGACGGAGCATCCGGAGCTGGAGTTCGTCCAGATACAGCTGAACTACCTGGATTGGGACAGTCCCGGAATTCAGGCACGGGAAGCCTATGAGATGATTACAAAGCACAACAAGCCGGTCATCGTGATGGAGCCGGTAAAAGGAGGTATGCTGGCGAACCGGATTCCGGAGAGTGTGGAGGCGGCGTTCAAGGCATACGATCCGGATCTGTCCGTTCCGTCCTGGGCCATCCGCTACGCGGCCGGTCATGATAATGTGGCCGTGGTGCTGTCCGGTATGAGCAGCATGGAACAGCTACTGGATAACACGGGATACATGGAGGATTTTAAGCCGCTGGATGAAAAGGAACAGGAGCTGATCCGGCAGGCGGTGACGAAGATCAACGAAGGGATTGAGATTCAGTGCACCGGATGTTCCTACTGCACGGCAGGATGTCCGATGAACATTCCGATTCCGGAATACTTCTCTCTGTATAACGCGGACCAGAATGAGACGCGGACGGATTGGACCACTCAGCGGGAATTCTACAGCAGAACAGCGCTGAACAGCGGCAAAGCCGGCGACTGCATCGGCTGCGGCCAGTGTGAGGCAATTTGCCCGCAGCATTTGCCGATTATCGAGAACCTGAAGAAGGTGGCCGCATACTTCGAGGGAGATGGGGACAAGGAAGCGTAGCCCGAATTGACATTTGAAAAAGTGAAGAACCAAAACAAAGGCTGCGGCGTCATGCCGCAGCCTTTGTTTTATTCATGAGCAAGTAATTCTATTTCATCAAATTGCAGATTCTGTTGCTGAAGGCGACCGGGTCGTCAATCGGCAGGCCTTCAATAATCAGAGCCTGATCGTACAGAAGCTGAGCGTAATCCGAAACCTTTTCCTTGTTGTCGGAATCCACAGCGGCCTTCAGGGCAGCGAAGAACGGATGGTCTCCGTTCAGCTCCAAGATTTTGTCCGCCTTGATGGCGCCCACTTCCTTGTTGCCGGTAATCTCCGCCTGTGCCTTCAATACTTTTTCCATCTCCAGAGAGAGGCCGTCGCCGGAGGCAAAGCATACCGGGTGATCCTTCAGACGAGTGGATAGAATGACGGACGCTACCTTGTTCCCGAGTGCTTCTTTTACCGCGGTGAGAACGTCCTTGGCTTCCTCTTGTTTCTCTTCCTGTGCCTTCTTCTCCTCGTCACTCATCTCGAAGCCCAGATCTTTATCGGAAATGCTCTTGAACTCCTTATCGTCGTAGTTCTGCAGAATCTTCAGGGCGAACTCGTCAATCTCGTCGGTGCAGTACAGAACCTCGTAGCCCTTCTCCTTGAAGAGATCCATCTGTGGCATTTTGGCAATCTTTTCCTTGGATTCGCCGGTTGCGTAGTAGATGTATTTCTGGTCATCTCTCATGCGGCTCACGTATTCCTTGAAGGTGGCAAGCTCGTCGGTAGTGCTGCTGTAGAATTCGATAAAGTCCTTCAGCTTATCCTTATGCACGCCATACTGGTCATAGACACCGTACTTCAGCTGCATACCGAAGGCTTCGAACAATTTGTCGTAGCTCTCCCGATCTTTCTCCTGCATCTCCAGAAGGGTGCTTGAAATTTTCTTCTCCAGGCGCTGGGCGATGGCCTTCAGCTGGCGGTCCTGCTGCAGCATTTCACGGGAAATGTTCAGGGACAGGTCCGGGGAATCCACCAGACCCTTGACGAAGCTGAAGTAATCCGGCAGCAAATCCTCACAGTGATCCATAATCATAACGCCGCTGGAGTAGAGCTGCAGCCCCTTCTTAAAGTCCTTGGTGTAGTAGTTGAACGGCACCTGACTCGGGATGAAGAGCAGGGCGTCGTAGGAAATCACGCCCTCCACGTTGGTGTGGATGACCTTCAGCGGATCGTTCCAGTCGAAGAATTTGGACTTGTAGAACTCGTTGTATTCCTCCGCGGTAATCTCGCTCTTCTTCTTTTTCCAGATCGGCACCATGCTGTTGAGGCGCTCGTCCTCCCGGTAGGTCTCGTACTCCGGCTGATAATCCTCTTTGGCCTTTTCCTCCTCCGACGCTTCCTTCATCTTGGACTTCTCCACGTTCATCACGATTGGGTACCGGATGTAATCGGAGTATTTGGTAACCAGGCTGCGCAGGCGATATTCCTCCAGGAACTCATCGTATTTGTCGTCCTCGGTGTCGTCCCGCAGAGTCAGCTGAACGGTGGTGCCCACCTCGTCCCGGCTGCTATCCTCCACGGAATAACCGTCTGCACCGTCACTGATCCATACGTGGGCCTGCTCCTCTCCCAGCTTGCGGGAAGTTACCTCGATGTGTTTCGCTACCATAAAAGCACTGTAGAATCCCACGCCGAATTGTCCGATGATGTCGGTGTCTTTGGCGGCCTCTTCGTTCTCCGTCTTAAAGCCCAGGGAACCGCTCTTGGCGATGATTCCCAGATTCTCCTCCAGCTCCTCCGCGGACATTCCGATGCCGTTATCGGAAATGGTCAGGGTGCGGGCATCCTTGTTCGGCTCAATCCGAATCTCAAAATTCTCCCGGGAAAGTCCGGTCTTGCCGCTCTTGGCCTCTTCGTAATACCGCTTGTCAATGGCATCGCTGGCATTGCTGATAATCTCCCGCAGGAAAATCTCCCGGTTGGTGTAAATGGAGTTAATCATCAGATCCAGCATCCGCTTGGATTCTGCTTTGAATTGTTTTTTGCTCATCTTGTGATACCTTCCTTCTATTTGTATTTATTTCATTTCCATAAAAACAGGATCGGGGGAGGTTAGCACTCACCGAGCCCGTTTGCTAATAAACATAATACTCTTTCGGCCGGGGGATTTCAACCGCCGAAAATAAATATCACAGAAAAATCATATTGTCACCGCGGAAAGAAACGACTATACTCAAGATACGCACTTTAGAATTCGGTATACTGTATATAATTAGAAGAAAGTCAGCAGCGTACTGAGAGGATGCAAGGAGTGATAACGATGAATAAAAAATATGATGTAGTAATTGTGGGCGGCGGCCCGGCGGGACTGACGGCGGGAATCTACGTTGGCCGTGCGGGAAAGACCGCAGCCCTCTTTGAGAAAGAGATGATCGGCGGACAGATCACCTACACCGATGAGATCGACAACTTTCCGGCGGCCCCGGGAATGGGCGGCGCGGAATACGCCATGAAGCTGCAGCAGCAGGCGGCGGATTGCGGCACCGAGATTTTCATGGACGGCGTAACGGAGATTCTGCCGAAGGAAGACGGAAGCTATGAAGTAAGGACGGCGGACGAATCGGTGGAATGCACTGCCGTAATTCTGGCCACCGGACTGCAGCGGCGGAAGATGAACGTGCCGGGGGAAGAAGATTTCATCGGCCGGGGTCTTTCCTTCTGTGCCGTGTGCGACGGCGCCTTTTTCCGGAATCGGGATGTGGCGGTCTACGGCGGCGGCAACACCGCGGTGGAGGATGCCATCTACCTGTCGGGCATCTGCCGGAAGGTGACCATCATCCATCGCCGAGACCGTTTCCGAGCGGAAGAGCGATTGGTTCGGGAACTGGAGTCCAAAGACAATGTTGTTTTTGCCATGGAAAAGACCGTATCCTCCGTGCAGGGCGAGAAGATTATCCGGAGCGTGACCCTGCGGGATGGAAAGACCGGTGAAGAGACGGAGCTTCCGGTGGATGGATTTTTTGTGGCCATCGGACAGGTGCCGAACGGGGAGCCTTTCCGGGGACTGGTGGAGATGGACGACGCCGGATACTATCAGATCGATGAAAACTGCGGCGGTAAGCGGGACGGCGTGTTCGTGGCCGGAGACGGTCGAAGCAAGTCCGTGCGCCAGCTCACCACGGCGGTGGGCGACGGTGCGGTGGCGGCTACCCACGCTTGTCAATACGTGGACCGGGTGAACGGCAACGAATATATTTAATAGTAGAGAATAAAATTAATAGTGGAATGCGTACAGTGCATTTGGGATGAGAATATGGTATAATCACCCCGTGCGAATGTATATTGTGTAATGTATAGGAGGGAACAAAATGGCAGAATTTGAAGAAAACTGCACTCATTCTTGCGAAACATGCAGCGCAGATTGTGCGTCCAGACAGGGGGAACAGAAGGATCCTCACGAAAAGATGCATGAGGGATGCAGTGTCAAAAAAGTCATTGGCGTAGTCAGCGGAAAGGGCGGCGTTGGTAAATCCATGGTCACCGCGCTGTCGGCAATCGCTGCAAATAGAAATGGCCTGAAGACCGGTATCCTGGATGCGGATATCACCGGACCGTCCATTCCGAAGATGTTCGGAATTCACGAGAAGGCAGAGGTGTCCAACATGGGACTGCTTCCGGCTTCCACACCGACGGAGATGGAAATCATGTCTCTGAACCTGCTGACGGATAACGAGACGGATCCGGTTATCTGGAGAGGACCGGTAATTGCCGGTGCGGTTACCCAGTTCTGGACCGATGTAATCTGGGGCGACCTGGATGTAATGTTCATCGATATGCCGCCGGGCACCGGCGACGTTCCGCTCACCATCTTCCAGTCCATTCCGGTGGATGGTATCATCATCGTGACTTCTCCGCAGGAGCTGGTATCCATGATCGTAGAGAAGGCGATGAAGATGGCACAGATGATGAACATTCCGATTCTGGGAATGGTGGAGAACATGAGCTACCTGGAATGCCCGGACTGCGGAAAGAAGATTGAGGTATTCGGACCGAGCTCTGCGGATGCCATCGGTGCGGAATACGGCATTCCGGTCATCGCAAAGCTGCCGATCGATCCGAAACTGGCAATGCTCAGCGACGCCGGAAGAATCGAGTTCCACGAGAACAAGGAAATGGATGCCATGGTGGACGTTCTGGCAGAGATGGGTCTGGAAATTTAAAGAATAATATACAAAAAATGTACTTGACTTCCTTGCGGGGTCAAGTATAATTTTTAGTGTTTGAGTTTACAAATACTAAACTTCATTTTTAGTATTCTATGCTTTTAGAAAAAGAGGTTATCATGGAAATCGGAGAGAAAATCCGTCGAATCCGAATTGAACGGGGGCTGACTCAGGAGGAGCTGGCGGACCGAGCAGAACTGTCCAAAGGGTTTATTTCGCAGATTGAACGGGATCTCACTTCCCCGTCCATCGCCACCCTGGAGGATATTCTCACCTGTTTGGGAACGGATTGCGGAGAGTTCTTTGCCAACCGGACCCGCCCCCAGGTGGTGTTCTCGGCGGAAGATTATTTTGTGAAAGAGGATTCGGCCAGGAAGAGCCGCATCGAATGGATTGTCCCCAACGCCCAGCGAAACGAGATGGAACCCATCCGGCTGACCCTGGAGAAGGGGGGATCCACCATACCGGACAATCCCCACGAGGGCGAGGAGTTCGGATACGTTATTTCCGGAAGTGTGGAAGTCCACATCGGGAAAGAGAAATATGCCGTGGGAGAAGGAGAGAGCTTCTATCTCTACCCGGACGAAGAACATTACATCAGCTCACCGGCGGGGGCCGAGCTGATCTGGGTGAGTACACCCCCAAGCTTTTAAAGAAATGACATCGGGAAAGAACAAAGGAGGAAGAAAGCATTGGCGGAACTGATTAGATTGGAGAACATTCGGAAATCCTACGGGGAGAACGAAGTCCTGAAGAACATTACCATTTCCATTCAGGAAAAAGAATTTGTCACGCTGCTGGGACCGTCCGGCTGCGGAAAGACCACGACGCTGCGGATTCTGGGGGGATTCGAAAACCCGGACAGTGGCCGGGTTCTTTTTGACGGCAAGGATATCACCAACGTGCCGTCCAACCGGCGAAACCTGAATACGGTATTCCAGAACTATGCCCTCTTCCCGCACATGACCGTGGGAGACAACGTGGCCTTCGGTCTTCGGGTAAAAGGAATGAACGAATCGGACGTCAAGGAGAAGGTGCATTACGGCCTGAAGCTGGTGAACCTGGAGGGCTACGAGAACCGGAAGATCTCCCAGATGTCCGGCGGACAGCAGCAGCGGGTGGCCATGGCTCGGGCCATCGTGAATGAGCCGAAGGTGCTTCTTCTGGACGAGCCGCTGGGAGCGCTGGACTTGAAGCTGAGACAGGAGATGCAGTACGAGCTGGTGCGGCTGAAGCACGAACTGGGCATCACCTTTATCTACGTCACCCACGACCAGGAAGAGGCGCTGACCATGTCGGATAAGGTCATCGTCATGAACAGCGGACGGATTCAGCAGGAAGGAACGCCGGAGGAAATTTACAACGAGCCGGAGAACGCATTCGTGGCGGATTTCATCGGTGACAGCAACATCATTTCCGGAAAGATGGTTCGGGATCGTCTGGTTCGAATCAACGGCGTGGATTTCCCGTGCATCGACGGCAGCGAGAACGGCTTTGCCCCGGGACTGGATGTGGACGTGCTGATTCGGCCGGAGGATCTGGAAATCCATCCGGCGGGAAAGGGCATTCTGGACGCCAAGATTACCAGCAAGCTGTTCATCGGCATGCACTACGAGATGCTGGCGCAGGCGGATACGGAAGGAGATTTTGAGTGGCTCCTGCAGAACTACGATTCCTACGAAGTGGGAAGCACGGTAGGACTGTACGTTCGTCCGGAGAACATTCAGATCATGCACAAACCAAAGACACAGGAAGAGGAGGCGATTGAAATTGACATTTAGCAAGAAATGGTCGGCACCGTTCATCGTCTTTGTGATTGCCGGAACGGTCATTCCCATCCTCTCCATTGCCTATTACGGATTCACGGCCAGAGGCGGAGGGATTACTTTGGATAACATCACCGCCATGTTCAGCGCCAACCACATGCAGGCACTGGGGCTGTCTCTGCTGCTGGCGCTGGTGAGCACGCTGGTGTGCCTAATCGTGGCATTCCCGATGGCAATCGTGCTTCGGGACAGCAAGTTCGGAAAACAGGGCTTTACGATTTTCGTGCTGATTCTGCCGATGTGGATGAACTTCCTGCTCCGGACCATGGCATGGCAGGTGCTGCTGGAACGAGCAGGGGTTATCAACGGAATCCTGCAGGCCCTTGGTCTGCCGAGACAGGAAATGATGAACACGCCGGGTGCGGTAGTGCTGGGCATGGTCTACGACTTCCTGCCGTTTATGATTCTGCCGATTTACAATGCGGTGATGAAAATCGACAGCCATCTGATCGAGGCCGCGTACGACCTGGGCGCCGGTAAAGCCTATGTGTATCGCAAAGTGATTTTACCCCTGTGCGTGCCAGGCATCGTCAGCGGAATCACCATGGTATTTATTCCGGCCCTCACCACCTTCGTTATTTCCAACATGCTGGGTGGCGGAAAGGTGAACCTGATCGGAAACATCATCGAGCAGGAGTTCACGGTGAACTCCAACTGGTATCTGGGGTCGGGACTGTCCCTGGTGATGATGGTGTTCATTATTATCAGCATGGTGCTGCTGGAGAAATTCGATAAAACCGGGGAGGGAACGTTCATATGAAGAAATTCTTTGGAAATCTGTACATTGTAATTATCATGCTGTTCCTGTATCTCCCGATACTGACGCTGATCGTGCTGTCGTTCAACGAAGCGAAGTCCATGTCGGTATTTACCCGGTTCAGCCTGAAGTGGTATGGGGAAATGTTCCACAGCAAGCTGATTCTGGGCGCGCTGGTGAACACCTTCTCCATCGCACTGCTGGCGGCGCTGATTGCCACGATTATCGGAACCATGGCGGTCATCGGAATCGACGGGATGAAACAGAGCACCCAGACGGTGCTGATGGGGTGCAACAACATTCCGATGCTGAATGCGGACATCGTGACGGGAATCGCGCTGATGCTGTCCTTCCTGATGTTCGGAATCTCTCTGGGATACTGCACGATTCTTTTTTCCCACATCACGTTCTGCATTCCATACGTGATTCTGTCGGTGCGACCGAGGATGAACAAGGCGACGGACACCCTGTTCGAAGCGGCGCTGGACCTGGGCGCTTCCCGGGGATACGCCTTCCGCAAAGTGGTGCTGCCGGAGCTTCTGCCGGGAATCGCATCGGGATTCCTGCTTTCTTTTACCATGTCCATCGATGATTTCATCATCACCCACTTTACCAGAGGGGCGGGCATCAATACCATCTCCACGCTGATCTACAGCGAGGTGAAAATCGGAATTCGTCCATCCCTGTACGCCTTGTCCACCGTGATCTTCCTGATTGCGCTGGTGGTGCTGCTGGTGATGAACCGGAACAATATTAAGAATGAAAGGACGGCTGCGTAGATGAAGAAAATCAAATGGGTGCTGGCGGCGGTGGCCGTGCTGGGAATGATGCTCTGCACCGGCTGCCGAAGCGGCGAGAACGGCGAGGTCTACGTCTACAGCTACGGGGACTATTTCGACCAGGAGGCGATTGCGGACTTCGAGGATGAGACGGGAATCCGGGTCATCCAGGATACCTACGATACCGCAGAGGAAATGTATCCGGTCATCGAGAAGGGAACCGCGGACTACGACGTCATCATCACTTCCGACTACATGATTGAGAAGATGATTCACAACAAAATGCTCCTGGAGGTGGACAAGAAGAACCTCCCGGCCCTGAAGAACATCGATTCCCGCTACATGAAGAAGTCGGAATCCTTCGACCCGGGCAATAAATACTCCGTACCGTACATGGTGGGCGTTTCCGGAATCATTTATAATAAGAAGATGGTGGGGAATGTAAAAATAGACTCTTGGGGGGACCTGTGGAATCCGAAGTTCAAGGACAGCATCGTGATGCCGGACAGCGTCCGGGACGACTTCATGATCGCCTTGCGTTTGCTGGGATATGATCAGAACACCTCCAACGAGAAGGAAATCAAGGCGGCAGCAGAACTGCTGAAGAAGCAGAAGCCGCTGGTGTACAAATACGCCAACGATTCCGCCCGGGATCTGCTGGCCGACGGCTCCGCAGCCATCGGCGTGGTATGGAACGGCGAGTACATCTACACCAAGGACCTGAACCCGGATGTGGAATTCGTCATTCCGAAGGAAGGCACGGAATTCTTCGTGGATTCCTGGGCCATCCCGAAAACCTCCAAGAACAAGGCCAATGCGGAAAAGTTCATCAATTACATGTGCAAGGCCAAGGTGGCAAAAAAGAATTTCGATTACCTCTACTACACCACTCCGAACGAGGCGGCGATGAAGCTAATCGAAAAGAAGTACCGGAACGAGGATGCCATCTTCCCGACGGATGAGACCCTGGACATGTGCGATACGCTGAAAACGCTGGATACGAAAACCACGGATTTGTACAGCAAGTACTGGAAAGAAGTGAAGGCGAAATAGAAAGCGACATAAACAGCACTTCGTGGGAATAACGAAAGCAAAACACCTGCTGTCTCAGAGATGAGGCAGCAGGTGTTTTATACTATAATAAAGAAAACTGACCTTTGGAATTGCACGTTAAAGTAACGGTGCGCGTTAGCGATTCTTTGGGGCTTCCATTCAGATAATGCGTGAAGGTCGCTTTTGCGGAGGCTTTGTTATTCTTTTTCCACGTAGTTTTTTTGGTGCATTTCCAAGAGGAAGACAGTGCCTTTGCCGTCACTGTGGAGCCGATGCACTGTACAATTCCATTTCTATATGTAAAAGTTCCGGTCACTTTTACGTACCATAGTTTTTTCCCGGAGGCATTTTTATAATATGTTATTTTTGACTTTCTAAATTTATTTTTAAGTTTCTTCGTTTGAGAGAACGTTTGGGGTACGCATTGCCGATACCTGTTCGATCCATTGATAATAATCGTTTCATAATAATTATCCTCATTTAAATAATCATTCTCTGGTTTTGAATCCGATGAATCCGCAAACGAAGTGACAGGTGCGAAAATCATGAGCAGTAGAAGAAATACTAAGAGACATAATCGTTTCATAATAAACCTCCCTCTAGGTCCGGATATTCTAGTCTACGATAACCGTTTCGGAATTTGTAACAAGAGTATCCTTGTAGCATATGTACGCTTTATACATACATATGCTGTAGACACATAGACCGAGAATCATGCAGATTGCAGCAATCGCAAAAAATCGACGGACAAAATGGCTGATGGACAGACGCTTAAGCAATACATCCAAATCCAGAGAGGACATATAGCTTTGCGCAATTTCCATAGGCGTTCCAAACTGATTTTCAATATCCTGCATTGTTGCATTTGGATTCTCATCAAGATAATCCTCAATCCGTTCCAGTAAATCACGGAGAAACTTCTTTTCTTCTTTATTGAAAGCAGGAAGAAGAAGCTTGATCTCTTTCAAATATTTTTTTATCTCTTTACTCATCTGCATTGGTTCTGTTCTCCTCGAACCGGGAAATGTCTGTGTTCAGAATAATATCGATGCTGTTGGCAATAAGACGATAATCTTGGAGCAATTGCTTCAACCGTTCTTTTCCGGCATCTTCAATGTGGTAGTATTTCCGAACTCTTCTTTTTCCGGTCTTAACCGCATTGGAAGTGATGTATTTTTTATCTTCCAACTTGTACAGCGTTGGGTAGAGACTGCCCTCGGGAACAACAAATGCTCCGGAAGAGAGATCCTTAAGCAGTAAGGAAATCTCATACCCGTATAAATCCTTTTGAGATAATAGAGACAAGAGCAACATCTCTACGGTGCCCATCTTAAAATTGTTTCGTTCTTGAATCATAGTTACCCCTCATAGCATAAAGATAGCGTAAATAAAGAAAGAAGTCAATGTTTAGTAAAAATAAATATTTATTGACAAGGCAAGCAGAATAAGGTATTCTGACGGTAAGAGATACACTATGAGTTTTTGAAATACTTGTAGTGAAAATTGTATAACCCTGTTGGGTGGCAGACCTATGGGAAAAACACATTCATGAGAAAAGGAGGTTAATTATGTTTAGACTGTTTAGAAAGAAAGCAACCGTTTTTACACTTTTGTTCACGATGAGTCTTTCACAAATGGCATATGCTTCGAGTACCGGCGAAGCGATTTCACAGAAAGATGCGCAAACAATCGATTGTAACTCATGCAATCTGACAATCAATGATGAGAAAAAGGTTTTGCAGGATGAAGAGCTGTTCCGGGAAATGAACGTAGATTTAGATAAGATTACGTTAGAAAAAGCAAGTGCAACATCACCTTTTGTGTATAAAATCGATTATGGGGAAGGGAGTGTTGAAACAGCAGAAATTCGCAAAGCTTCAAATGGAGATATAGTTATGGATGTATATGATGGAGATCTCCATGATGCGATTACAAAAACCGCGGATGGGAAACTACTTCTTGATGGGAAAGAAGTAGTTGTCGAAAGCAATACGGAGGTAATAGCGGGAGAAAGTTTCAATGAAGATGTTTCTGTGGCATCGCAGTACGGCAGAGGTTCTGTCTACCGGACTACTCCGTATAAAGGAAAAGCCGCGGATTATACTAAATATGTGAAAACTATTAAAAAAGCATCTGTAAAAGCAGACAAAGTAATCAGAAAAATGACAATATCCGCAATTTCCATCATACTAAAGAATTCAATTCAAGAATTAGTTCCGACAACTCTGCCGATTAGTGCCTTAACTGCTGTTGCTAAACGTGTGAAGCCGGCAGCCGAAAGAAACGCGCCTAATAGCAAGTGTCTGTCCTATAAACTTGTAAAATATGCTTATAAAAGCAATACAAAAACGGATAAATATTATAAGTACACCGGGGCCTATTATCCAAAGAAGAATTATGAGGGCGGGAAAATAGCACATACGTTCTACGAATACAATGCAATAGGTTTATAGGAATAGGAGAGTGAATCATGGACGAAAGCCGGCTAAGAAACATAAGAATATATGTGGTGGCCAATGAAATCGGATTCATCATCTTGTGGTTCCTTTTCTTGTATCTCTTTCGTTCGGATTACGGAGAGTATTTGATTTTTCATGGAACGAAACCGTACACGCTGGACACCACGGGAGCATATTTTTACAGCGTAGTCGCCATCCTATGGATGGCAGCGCCTGTGCCGCTTATCGGGATTCCGATAATGTATTTTTCGCTCTGGAAGAAGGAAGACGTTCAAGGCATGTATCGCTTTGTCAGTTATATATCCTTTGGCGTCAGCTTGTTTATGGTGGCGGTCATGGTGTTCAGCATATTTTTCTTCGATCCGATGTTCTACAATGCGGATTTGCAAGTGGTTAAAAACAGCGCAGGTCAGGCGCTCACCTTTCCGAGATTGCTGATTGCACCGTTGGTGCTGACCGGGGTGTTGATGCTGGTATCCGGGAATAATGTGAGGAAGATTATGCCGGAACGAAAGGCGGAAAAAAAACTGCGGGCGCAAGGGAAACAATAGTTTTATAAGAATAGGAGAGTGAATTATGGACGAAAACCGGCTAAGAAACATAAAAATATATGTGGTGGCCAATGAAATCGGATTCATCGTTTTGTGGATTCTTTCCTGGTATCTCTTCCGTTCAGATTACGGAGAGTACTTGATTTTCCACGGAGCAAAACCGTATACGTTGGATACCACGGGGGTATATTTTTACAGAATTATAGAACTCGTATGGGACGTATCGGATGTGCCGCTCATCGGAATTGCACTAATATATTTCACGCTTTGGAAGAAGAAAGATGTTCAAGGCACGTATCGCTTCGTCAGTTATATGTCCTTTGGCGTCAGCTTGTTTATGGTGGCGGTCATGGTGTTCAGCATATTTTTCTTCGATCCGACGTTCTACAATGCGGATTTGCAAGTGGTTAAAAACAGCGCGGGCCAGGCGCTCACCTTTCCGAGATTGCTGATTGCACCGCTGGTGCTGGCCGGGGTGTTGATGTTGGTGTCCGGAAACAATGTGAGGAAGATCATGCCGGAACGGAAAACGGAGAAAAAACTGCGGGAGCAGGGAAAATTATAAAGTGGCCTCTAATCCGGGTTGCTTTAAAGGAAACCGGAAGAAATTGACGACGGAACCTCGAGGCGGCGCGTTCCGTCGTCAATTCTTTTCCTTTGAAAATAACAATGGTGAGAAGTGATGCATGGAACAAAAAAACGGGTGCTCATGCATTAACCCTGGAAATGGAGTTGATGCATGAGGCGGAAAAATGAGGGGCCATGCATCACTTTTCATCTGAACGCGGCCCGGCGGCCTTTCCGGTTTGCGTACGATTCCCCGGAAACCCAATGAAATCGGTTTCCGTACGCAAACCTCGGGCCGGAAATTCTGAAAAACCCGGCCCGGCGGCCTTTCCGGTTTGCGTACGAATCCCCGGAAACCCAATGAAATCGGTTTCCGTACGCAAACCTCGGGCCGGTAATTCTGAAAAACGCAGCCCAGCGGCCGCCTCGGTTTGCGTACGATTCCCCGGAAACCCAATGAAATCGGTTTTGATACGCAAACCACGGGCCGGTAATTCTGAAAAACCCGGCCCGGCCATCAAAAAAGCCGGCGGGTGCCGGCTTACTTTAGTGCTTCAATCAGTTCCCCCAGCACCGGCTCGAACTTTACACCGTACCAGTGGTCCGGGTCGTCCAGGGTGTTTTTGATGCAGGCCAGGGTATAATCCGCAGCGATTCGGGCGGCTTCCGGGACGGTTTTGCCGTGCATGTACGCCCCCACAAAGGAAGAGGCGTACACGTCGCCGGTGCCGTGGCAGCCCCGGTCCAGCAGTTCGTGGCGGTAGTAGGTCTGTTTTCCCTGCTCCGAAACCAGGACGCCCGTGCTGTGGGCGTCGTAGCTCACGCCGGTGAGCACCACGGTGCCGGCGCCCAGCCGGTGAATCCCGGACACCAGGCCGCAGATGTACTCCTCATCGTATTCTTCCCGATACTCTGTGTCGGTCAGAAGCGAAGCCTCGGTAATGTTGGGCAGCACGATGTCTCCTTCTCCCACTAATTTTTTCATCTCCTGAACGAAATCCATATCGAAGACCGGATACAGTTCTCCTCGGTCGGCCATGGCGGGATCCACGATTTTTTTGCCGCCGGGCACCAGAAGGTTTCGGCAGATGTCTTTGACCATTTCAATCTGGCGGGCGCTTCCCAGGTAGCCGGTGTACACCGCCTGAAAACGGATGCCCTCCTGCTGCCAGTGGTGTTGGATGGCGGGAATGTCCTCCGTCAGATCCCGGAAGGTGAAATCCCGGAAGCCCACGGAGTGGGTGGACAGCACCGCCGAGGGGAGAATGGCCGTCTCCAGGCCGCAGGCGGAGAGGATGGGCAGCGCCACGGTAAGGGAGCACTGGCCCACGCAGGAAATGTCCTGTATTGTAAGAATTCTTTTGTAATCCATGGTGGTTCCTCCTGATTGTCTAAACATCAGTATTGTACACTAATCACAGAAAAAACACAAAAAACTTCAATTTACTCGTTGACTATTTGAGAGGGTGAGAGTACACTATAGACAGTGATTAGCACTCCAGTAGATTGAGTGCTAACAACGAAAAAGAAAGAAGGAGGCAGAACAATGGATTTAACAGAACGAAAACTGCGAATCCTTCAGGCAATTATTACGGATTACGTGCAGAACGCCGAACCGGTAGGCTCCCGTTCCATCGCGAAGAAATATGATTTTGGCGTGAGCCCGGCCACCATTCGGAATGAGATGGCGGACCTGGAAGAGATGGGTTATTTGACCCATCCCCACACATCGGCGGGACGAGTTCCTTCCGATAAGGCATATCGGCTCTACGTGAACAACATGATGCAGAAGACGGATTTGAGCCTTCAAGAGAAGCAGACCATCAACGAACGGCTTCAAGTGAACCGAAACGAGTTCGACCGAACCATTCGCCACGCGGCAGAGCTTCTGTCCGATATCACGAAGCTGGCATCCTTTGCCATGACTCCGTCCACTCGGCAGGACACCCTGAAGTTCATCCGACTGCTTCCCATCGACGATGACAAAATCGTCCTGATGATTGTGGCAGACAGCGGAAAGGTGACCAACACCACCTTGCGCCTGAACGTGCCGTACACCAACGACGCCCTGGAGATTCTCAGCAAAACCATGACCTACCATTATAAAGGTCATACCATCGACGATGTGCTGAAGAATTCCATCATCGAAGATGTGGGCACCGACCTGGGAGCGTTGAGTTCCCTGGCGGGAGATGTGATGCCCAACTTCATGCGGACTTTGGAGGATATGCTGAACGTCAACTTGTACATGGAAGGCCTCACCAACATATTCAACATTCCGGAATACAGCGACATGGATCGGGCCAAAGCCTTCCTGGAGCTGGTGAGCCGGAAGGAGGAATTCACCCGGGACATTTTGAACCGGGACAACGGCGTAATCGTCACCATCGGCAACGAGAATCCGGAACAGGCCATGAAGAACAGCTCCGTGATTACCGCCACCTACCACGTGGACGGCAAGCTGGTGGGCAAAATCGGCGTTATCGGGCCGACCCGTATGAACTACAGCGAGGTCACCTCGATTATGGAATATTTGACAAACAACCTCAGCCAATCGTTTATGCTGAGCAATGGAAAGGATGAGAAAGAGGATGAGTGAAGAACAGAAAAAAGAAGCCCAGACTCCGGAAGATGAAGTAAAAAAAGAAGCCGGTTCGGCGGAGGCGACCGAGACTCCGGAAGAAGATAACGCACCGGAGGCGGAAAACACCGAGGAAAAGGCAGAAGAGAAGACCGAAGAAAAAGCCGATGACGGAAATGAGAAATACGTCCGCCTGATGGCCGAGTTCCAGAACTACAAGAAACGGGTAGCAAAAGAAAAGAACGACATTCGGGAATACGCCACCGAGAAGCTGGTGATGGAACTGCTCCCGGTTCTGGACAATTTTGAAAGAGCCCTGGCGGCCAGCGCAGAGGATGACCCTGCCGGATACGCCAAGGGAATGGAACTTATTTTTACCCAAATGGTAACGGAACTTCAGAAATCCGGTCTGACAGAAGTGGAAGCGGAAGGTCAGGATTTTGACCCGACGAAACACAATGCGGTGATGACCGAAGAGAACGAAGAGCTGGAAAGCGGCAAAGTAAGTAAGGTCCTGCAGAAGGGCTACGCTTTGAACGATAAAGTAATCAGACCGTCTATGGTCGCAGTAACAAAGTAATTTCAAGGAAGGAAAGGTAATAGAAATGAGCAAAGTAATTGGAATTGATTTGGGAACAACAAACAGCTGTGTCGCTGTACTGGAAGGTGGAGAACCGACCGTAATCGCTAACGCAGAGGGCGCAAGAACCACCCCATCTGTAGTGGCATTCACAAAGAACGGTGAGAGACTGGTAGGTGAGACCGCAAAGAGACAGGCCATCACCAACCCGGACAGAACCATCGCATCCATTAAGAGACACATGGGTGAGAACTATCACGTAGAAATCGACGGAAAGCAGTACACACCGCAGGATATTTCCGCGATGATTCTGGCAAAGCTGAAGGCGGATGCGGAAAGCTATCTGGGCGAGAAGGTTACCGAAGCGGTAATCACCGTACCGGCATACTTCTCCGATGCACAGAAGCAGGCAACCAAGGATGCCGGTAAGATTGCCGGACTGGATGTAAAGAGAATTATCAACGAGCCGACCGCAGCTTCCCTGGCATACGGTCTGGACAAGGCAGAGGGATCCCACAAGATCCTGGTATACGACCTGGGCGGCGGTACATTCGATGTATCCGTACTGGAGCTGGGCGACGGCGTTTTCGAAGTACTGGCAACCAACGGTGATACTCACCTGGGCGGCGATGACTTCGATAACAAGATTATGGACTTCCTGGCAGACTCCTTCCAGAAGGAGCACGGCGTGGACCTGAGACAGGACAATATGGCACTGCAGAGACTGAAGGAAGCCGCAGAGAAGGCAAAGAAGGAACTGTCCAGCGCACAGACCACAAAGATCAACCTGCCGTTCATCACCGTAACCGCGGATGGTCCGCTGCATTTGGATATGGACCTGACCAGAGCGAGATTCGATCAGCTCACTTCCGATCTGGTAGAAAGATCCATCGAGCCGATGAACAAGGCAATGAGAGATGCCGGAGTTACTTCCGCAGATCTGGACAAGGTTATCCTGGTGGGTGGTTCGACCCGTATCCCGGCAGTACAGGCTGCGGTACAGAGAGTAACCGGTAAGGAACCGTTCAAGGGCATCAACCCGGATGAGTGCGTTGCAGTCGGTGCATCCATTCAGGCCGGCGTGCTGACCGGTGAGGTTAATGACGTACTGCTGCTGGATGTCACTCCGCTGAGCCTGTCCATCGAGACACTGGGCGGAATCGCTACCAAGCTGATTGAGAGAAACACCACGATCCCGACAAAGAAGAGTCAGATTTTCTCCACCGCAGCAGACAACCAGACCACAGTAGACATTCACGTACTGCAGGGTGAAAGAGAGATGGCTTCCGACAACATCACACTGGGAAGATTCCAGCTGTCCGGTATTGCACCGGCTCCTCGTGGAATTCCGCAGATTGAGGTTACCTTCGATATCGATGCCAACGGTATCGTTAACGTAAGCGCAAAGGATCTGGGCACCGGTAAGGAACAGAAGATTACAATCACTTCCTCCACCAAGCTGTCCGAGGATGAGATTAACGAGAAGATCAAGGAAGCGGAGAGATACGCTGAGGAAGATAAGAAGCACAAGGAAGAAATCGAGACCAAGAACCAGGCAGAGGGCATGATTTTCGAAGTCGAAAAGCAGATGAACGAGCTGGGCGACAAGGTAAATGATTCTGAGAAGACCGCAGTGGAAAATGCGAAGAAGGATCTGCAGGAAGCGCTGAACAACAACGCATCCACCGAAGACCTGAAGAGCAAGATGGAAGCGCTGACCAACGCATTCTATCCAATCTCCACCAGAATCTATCAGGAAGCACAGGCTGCACAGGGTGCCGCAGGTCAGGCAGGACCGGACATGGGTGCACAGCAGGCAGCGGGAGAGCAGAACTCCGGTGCGGCACATAACGGAAACACAGTAGATGCAGACTACGAAGTAGTTGACGACGATAAATAATCTGTGTATTATAGAAAAGCTGCCGGCGTACTGCCGGCAGCTGTCATTTCATGATAATGACAAATGAAATAGATATATTTTGGAAAGGAACGAAAGATGGCTGAAAAAAGAGATTATTACGAAGTGCTTGGACTTCAAAAGGGCGCATCGGATGATGAAATCAAGAAGGCATTCCGTAAGATGGCCATGAAGTATCATCCGGACCGGAATCCCGACAACAAAGAGGCGGAAGAGAAGTTCAAAGAAGTGAACGAAGCCTATGCGGTTCTGTCGGATCCGGATAAAAAGAGCAAATACGATCGGTTCGGCCATGCCGGAGTGGATCCAAATGCCGGCTTCGGAGGCGGCTCCGGTGGATTCGACGGTTTTGGCGGCTTCGATTTCAGTGATATATTCGATATGTTCGGCGGTGGCGGCGGTTTTGGCGGCTTCGGCGGCGGCCGGCGTTCCGCACGGCGTAACGGTCCGATGAAGGGCCGGGATCTGCAGAAGGAGATTACCATTGATTTTACCGAGGCAATCTTCGGCTGTGAGAAGGAAGTGGAACTGACAAAGATGGTACAGTGCAAGACCTGTAACGGGGAAGGCACCGCACCGGGAACCTCCAAGCACACCTGCGATGCCTGCGGCGGAACCGGTCAGGTGACCCAGGTATCCAATACGCCGTTTGGTCGAATTCAGAACGTGACCACCTGCTCCAAGTGCGGCGGAACCGGTCAGATTATCGATACGCCGTGTCCGGATTGCCACGGTGCCGGCGCAGTTCGGAAGAAGGTCAAGATTAAGATCAATATTCCGGCGGGCGTGGACAACGACAGCGTAATCCCGATTCGGGGTCAGGGCGAGCCGGGAACCAACGGCGGACCGAACGGAGACCTGTACATCGTATTGAATGTACGTCCGCACAGTACCTATAAAAGAAGAGGCGACGACCTGTATCTGGACCTGCCGATTTCCTTCGATCAGGCAGCGCTGGGCGCAAAGGTGAGCGTGCCGGGCTTCAACGAGACCTACAGCTACACCATTCCGGCGGGAACCCAGACCGGATCCAATTTCCGCCTGAAGGGCAAGGGCGTGAAGAACCCTCGCACCGGACGGTACGGAGATCTGTTCGTGAAGGTCATCGTGGAGGTGCCGACAAAACTCAGCTCCAAGGAGAAGAAGGCCATTCAGAAGATGGCGGACGAATTGTCCGAGAAAGCCTATCCGAAGAAGAGCAAATTCTCCAAGCTGAAATTCTAAATCGCAAATATCGCACAATACATACTGGCAACAGAAAATCCATCGCTGCGCAAGCGGTGGATTTTCTGCTGTAAGAGAATCCTTAAAGGGGTGCTCTTTGGAGTATTGCGGAAAGCCGGGAAGTATAATATAATTTTTGAAAACGACGATACGTGTGGTTATGGAAGGAGGATATATATGAGTATGAAGAAGAAATTGGCACTGGTCCTTTCCCTGCTTCTGACAGTGCTGGTATTTGCCGGCTGCGGAAACAAGGAAGAAGCGAAGGTCAAAGAGGCGGCAGACGGATTTATGCAGAGCCTGGAGAGCGGGGCATTCTCCGATGCGGGAAAGCACTGCACGGAAGACGTGGAGAAGGAATTGGGGCTCTCGGATCTGGAGAACCTGTCCAAGGTGTTCTACACATCCAGCGGCCTGTCCAAGAATGATCTGGGAGATAAAGCGGCCAAGAGCATCGATGATTTCACCGAGAAGATGCAGGATAACTTCATTACGAAGTATGAAATCGGCGAGGCAGAACTAAAGGATGACGAGGCGACGGTTTCGGTGAAGACCACCCACGGCTACAATCCGTACAAGCTGGACGACATCAATGTGGACAGCGAGGTGAACAAGATTGCCAACAAGTACATGGAGAAGCACATGGATGAGCTGACGAACCTCTATGTATCCAAGGGTCAGAAGGCATTGATGAAAAAGGTGTATGCCGATATAATTCCGGAAATGCTGGATGCGTTCTCCAAGAAGGTGGATGAAACCGGCGAGCTGAAGCAGGAAATCCAGCTGAAGCTGAAAAAACAAGATGACGATTCCTGGAAGATTGTCGGTGCATACGCTTCCGGCGAGGGCTCCTCGGAAAAGAAGGATAAATAGGGAAATCGCACATTTTCAAAAAAATCCGCTGCAAAAACTTGCGGCGGATTTTTTTTACTGTACAATAAACTGACAGTTTACCTTGACGTATTGAAGAACAAGGGATATGTAACTTTAAAGGGGAAAAAATGAATAAGAAGTATTTGAAAAGTCTGCTGTCGTTCATCCTGACGATTGGATTGACAGTACCGGCCGTTGCATTGGGGAACAGCACGGCCGTCTTTGGTGCGGAAAGCGAATCGGATTCCGAGAAATCGGTGACCATTTCTTTCGAGAATGAGATTCACTCTGTGGCGAATCCGGCAGATGCCAATCGAAAGATGGTGGTATACTGCATGAACAACAAGATGCTCTGGCCGCACGATACCGACAGCCTGGGGGATGTTTCGGTACCGAAATATCTGAATGGTTATTTGAAAGCATCGGATTTCGACAGTGAGGAGAAATACAAGGAGTGTATGGATCGCTTGGAAAGCGTCCTTTACGCCGGATATCCGTATAACGGGGAATCCATGTACGAAATCGTGGCCGATTCTAAGGACTACGTTCCGACGGACGCGCAGTTCGATGCGATGCTGGTGCCTTCTGCGGATGTACTAAAGGCATTCCCGGAACTGAAGGGGCACACTTTCACACTGGCCTCGCTGAAAGACAAGAATGGAGCGAATTACAAAGCGTTGGTGAAGTTTAACCAAGAAGTAATCAAAATGACCAGCGGCGCAAATGCGGCGGAAAAGGAAACCGGAAAGGCCATCCAGCAAAAGCCATTCTTCAAGGCCGCCAATTCCGTGGTGTCCTGTTCGAATTATGGATGCACGCCACCGGAGTATTATTCCCAAATAATCGGCGGCACGGATTTCGTTACGGAAGAGCAGGCGGTGGAAGGAACGCAGCATGCGGTATGGCTGACGCTGCACGAATATGGCATTGAAGGCAATGACCTAACGGCTTCCTCCGCAAATGCACTGGGAAATGTGCTGTACGAGCACGCGAAGAACGACGACGTGCTGAAGACGGAACCAAAGTCCTCCAACGTATCCTTCGAAGGAGACACCACATTCCGCAAAGACGAAACATCCGGAAAGTGGGAGACCGGTTGGATAAAACTCTCCGAACCGGAAGACTATGACGGGGAGTACTTTCTTCAGATTCCAACGGGAATGACACTGGAGAAGAGTGATAAAGATACGGAGACGACGATCCGGAACGGCGAGGAATTCCGACTGGTTTCTGATGAGAAGCCTTCCGAAAGTGCTTCGATTACCGCATCCGCAAAGGTTCAGTGGCTGCAGGAGATGAAGCAGTATCGTCCGGCGCAGGAAGTGACGGTGAACGGAAAGAAGTTCCAGCGAATGATTGGTGCGATGGTGGAAACCGCATCGCTGCAGGCAACCCTGTCCTATTCGGTAAAAGAAGAGGAAAAGGTTCCTCCAACGGATCCGGCCGGTCCGACCGACCCGGGCGATTCGAACAATCCGGGCGATTCGAGCAATCCGGGCGATTCGAGCGACCCGGGTACTACGGAGAAACCGGGCGATTCCGCGGATCAAAACAATCCGGAAAAACCATCGAATCCGACCGACACCGAAAACAACGGCAGCAAGGAATCGAAAAAAACGACGGCGGCAAAGAAAACCACCATTGCAACCGGAGACGATTTCAATCCGGTGCTGTACGGCGGGGTAGCTCTTCTGGCAATCGCCGGCTTGTTCGGCATCGTTCGGTACAGAAAAAAGAACTAGAACTTAAATGCTTCCATTCAAAAAGGATTGCTCCAATGCGTTGGGGCAATCCTTTTTTTAACTTAGTCGTTTTCGATAATGAACCGATATCCGTCGGAATTCTTCTTCAACTTGCATTCCACCTCGCCCATATCGTAGGAGGTGCGGCCATCCTCCCGGAAGGAAGAGAACATATCCTTCACCTCTTCGTAGGTGAGCTCCGGATCCATGGCGATAATCAAATCCCGAACCACCACATCCAGGTTTTCATCTTCCAGATCCTTCGCCTGAACCGCCACCTGCAGGTCATCATCCTTGGTGGTGAAAGTGACGGTGAGATCCGTTACCTTGCAGCTGGCGGAACCGTCCTCCTGGGTCAGGTCGTCGGACTGAATCGGGTTCTCCGCATCCATATTGTACTGGTTCAGATAGGACTCCAGCATATCGTTATCCAAATCGGTCACCGCTTGCTTCTGGGCACCGGGATCCTCTTCTTCTTTGGAGTTTCCGCAGGCGGTCACAGACAGGGTCAGTGCTGCCAGGAGCAGCATGATCAATAATTTCTTTTTCATCTTCAGGGTTCCTTTCTTTTCTATAATTCAATATCCAATTCCACCGGGCAGTGATCGCTGCCGGTGATATCCGTCAAAATCTTCGAGTCCCGAATCCGATCCTGCAGGGAATCGGAGACGATAAAATAATCAATCCGCCATCCGGCGTTGTTCTTCCGGGCGTTGAACCGGTAGGACCACCAGGAGTAAATTCCGGTACGGTCGGGATAGAAATACCGGAAGGTGTCGGTGAACCCGGCATTCAGAAGCTCCGTCATTTTACCCCGTTCCTGATCCGAGAAGCCCGCGTTGCCCCGGTTGGATTTCGGATTCTTCAGGTCAATCTCCTCGTGCGCCACGTTCAGATCCCCGCAGTAGATGACCGGGTGCGTCCGATTCAGTCCCAAAAGGTAATTCCGAAGGTCGTCTTCAAACTCCATGCGGTAGTCGATGCGCTTCAGCTCACTCTGAGCGTTGGGCACGTAGCAGCACACCAGGTAGAAGTCCGGGTATTCCAGGGTGATGAGGCGCCCTTCGTCGTCGTGCTTGCCTTGCATGCCGTAGTGCACGGAGAGGGGTTCCCCCAGGGCCTTACGGGCAAAAATAGCGGTGCCGGAGTAGCCCTTTTTTTCCGCGCTGTTGTAATATTCGTAATAGTCTTCCGGGTGGAAGTCCGCCTGTCCCGGCTGCATTTTGGTTTCCTGCAGGCAGACGAAATCCCCGTCCGCCTCCCGGAAAAACTCCGAGAAACCCTTGTTCAGGCAGGCCCGAAAGCCGTTCACATTCCAAGAAATCAGTTTCATTCATTCTCCTTTCCGCCTTACAGAAGCGTCTTAATTCGGAAACCGGTGGAAATGCGGTCTTTGTATTTGCCGATTCCCGTCACGATGGCATAGCCGGTTCCCGCCGACGCGTTCTTTACGTAACCCACCTGATAATCCCTTCCTTCACGAAGGGGGGTGTTTCCGTCCTTCACAATCAGCTTTGGCTGAAGCGGCTTTCCGATGTAATAGAAGCTGTGTTTTTCCAGCTGCACCGTGCAGTCCCGGATGGAGCGCGCACCGGCCGCTCGTCGGCCCCGCGTGGCTTCCCCATTCGGCCCAAAATACCAGAAGTTCCGGTCCACGGTGCCGGAAATTCCGTGCACCTTCTCCTCAAAGGACGCCTGCCAGAATGTATAATTGTGGGGATAATCCGTGGAGGAATTGTAGTGAGCCAGCCATACCCGGGCGAAGCCGGCGACCTTCTTCGGGTTCACCTTGTGCATCAGCAGGTTGTAGTTGGAGTATACGGAAGGCTCGTATCCGGCCTCTCGAACGACCTGGCAGAAAGCTTCCGCAATCTCGGTTCCCTTCGCCGCCTTATATTTCTTGCCGTTCATAAATTTCTCCAGTCGCCCCTTTGGGTACAGCTCGTAGTCCATCACCAGCGGCAAATCGATTTGATACCCGTCCGCCGCGTTCACCAGTTTCCGGGCCTCCTCCCGGGCTTCCTTCTTCGTGGTGGCTTGCGAGTAAAAATAAATGCCCACCATGAGTCCGGCTTTCCGGGCGCCCTGAATGTTTTCTTTGAATTCCGAATCGGCATGGAGCTTTCCTTTGGAGGAATCCCGGTAGCCTGCACGGATAAATACGAAATCCACGCCGCTTCTTTTTACCTGATTCCAATTATGGGACGCGCCGTCGCCCTGAGCGTAGGACACGTCGATGCCGTCGATAACCAGAGCGTTGTCGAATTTTGCCGCGTGGGTGTATTTCCCCGAACCGATTTGGGTTGGGTGAGAGTAGAGGTGCAGCCCGGTCACCCCGGCAATCAGAAGAACCCCGATGGCGACGAGGGCGAGCTGCCACTTTTGAAATTTCCGGTTATTTTTGCGGGAAGTTCGGCGGCGGGTTTTCTTCCGGGGGGACTTCCGCTTCATGTGTTTTTGTGTATTTTTTTTCTTTGCTGTCATAGATAGATATCCTTTCACTCTGCAAGAAAACAGAGCATTTATATTATAACACACTGAAGTTTTTTGAATGTGAAACATTTGTTAATAGTGAAACTATATGTTATAATCGGATTACAACATGGGACTAAGTTTTTTCTTGTTGAAAGGAGAAGATCAAAATGGTTAATCAAAAGTATTATGGACTGGGAACAGCACCTTCCGGAATCAGAGCGCTCTTCGCTTATGGTCTGGAGCAGGCAAAGATCGTAGGACCGGAGAATGTATTCGACTACTCCCTGGGCAACCCGAGCATTCCTGCACCGGCAAAGGTTAACGAGACCATCGCTGACCTGGCACAGAACTATGACTCCATCAAGCTGCACGGATACTCCGTTGCTGCAGGTCACGAAGATGTAAGACAGGCTATCGCAGACAACCTGAACGAGAGATTCGATGTAAATGCAAAGGCTTCCGAGCTGTTCATGACTTGTGGATGCGCTCCGGCACTGGTTTCCGTAGCAAAGGCTCTGACCACTTCCACAGACGATGAGTTCATCGCAATTGCTCCGTTCTTCCCGGAATATCACGTATTCTTCACTTGCGACGGCGCACAGCTGAAGGTTGTTCCGGCAGACACTGAGCATTTCCAGATTAACTTTGCAGAGCTGGAGAAGATGATCACAAAGAACACCAAGGCGGTTATCGTGAACTCCCCGAATAACCCATCCGGCGTTGTATATACTGAAGAGACCCTGACAAAGATGGCAGCTCTGCTGACCGAGAAGGGTAAGGAATTCGGACACCCAATCTACATCATCGCAGATGAACCGTACCGTGAACTGGTATACGGAGATGTAAAGGTTCCGTTCATCCCAACAATTTATAACAACACTATCGTATGCTACTCTTGGTCCAAGTCTCTGTCCCTGCCGGGCGAGCGTATCGGATACGTTTTCGTTGGTGAGAAGTGCGAGATGTGGGACGAGGTATTCAACTCCGTCGTTGGTGCCGCTCGTGAGATCGGTTCCGTTTGCCCTCCAACCCTGATTCAGAAGGTTATCGGCAAGTGCGTTGGCGAGATGCCGAACCTGGAAGCATATGACGAGAACAGACAGCTGCTGTTCAACTCCCTCTCCGAGATGGGATATGAAATGGCAAAACCGGACGGCGCATTCTATATGTTCGTAAAAGCACCGAACGGCGATGCAGTTGCATTCTCCGAGAAGGCAAAGCTGGAGCACAACCTGCTGGTTGTTCCTGGAGACGGATTCGAGTGCCCGGGATACTTCAGACTGTCCTACTGCGTATCCAACGACATGATCAAGAGATCCCTGCCGGCATTCAAGGCAATGATTGAATCTTACAAATAAGATTACATCATCGAATTAGATGCAAAAACTCCTGCAGATTTCTGCAGGAGTTTTTTTTATGGAGTGCGGCGTCCGGCGCCGGGCCCCGGGCAACGGGTTTGCGCATCAAAACGGAGAACAAAGGGTTTGCGGGGAGCCGAGCGCAAACCGCGCCGGCGCTGCAGCGAGGGAAAAGGAAAATCCCGGCACCGGGTTTGCGCATCAAAACGGAGAATAAAGGGTTTGCGGGGAGCCAAGCGCAAACCGCGCCGGCAAGAAAAAGCCGCCGCCTTTCGTTAGTGAGTGGGGGAAGCGGCGACGGCATATACGCATCATTCAATTTTGGGTGCCCCGGAAAACTGTGGCCGGGGCGAATGTTTTTTTATGGGGTGTTAAGCGATGACCTTTTTGAGGCGGCCGGCTACCAAATATGCCAGGACCATTTTCACCGCGTCGCCCGGAAGGAACGGAACGACGCACGCCATCAGCGCGGTCTGGATGTTGCTTCCGGCCTGGAAAATAAACCATGCACTTCCCAGAGCGTAAAGAACGACTTCGCCGATTACGGTGAACAGGATGTAGTTCCGAACCGGATGTTCCGATTCTTTTGCGGCGAGTCCGGCGAAGAAGGCCAGAGCGATGTAACCAATCAGGAAGCCGCCGGTCGGGCCGAAGACGATTCCCATACCGCCGGTGAAGCTGTGGAATACCGGAACGCCGATGGCGCCCAGTGCCAGGAATACCAGCATGGCGATGGCGCCGTCCCGGGAACCCAGCATGAGGCCGGCCAGAATTACGGCGAAGGTGGCCAGGTTAATCGGAACGGATGTGCCCGGAATCGGAATGGAAATCCAGGAACATACGGCAGTGACGGCGATGAACAGTGCGGACCGGGTCAGCACCTGTGTGCGGGTAATGGTGTTATACATAATAATCTCCTTTTTCATTGTATCCCATGTAAATTGTGTCAACTTGTTTCGAGTGTTGTCAACTTGTTTGCTGTAAAAGTTGACAGATGGAATGATACAACATAATTGCGCGCTTGTCAACCTTCGATTTGAAAAAGGTGACGGCGGTCGCGAACCGAAAATGTCCGGAGATTTGGTGCAAAGGGGACGGAAGAACAAGGGTTTTGCGGGGATCTGTGCACCAAGTCCGCGGCGGCCGCGGGCCGAAAATGTCCGGAGACTTGGTGCAAGTGGGACGGAAGAATAAGGCTTTGCGGGGATTCGTGCACCAAGTCCGCGCCCCCGGCGGGCCGAAAATATCCGTAGCCTTGGTGCAAAGGGGACGGAAGAACAAGGGGTTGCGGGGATTCGTGCACCAAGTCCGCGGCGGGCGCAGGCCGAAAATGTCCGAAGACTTGGTGCAAAGGTAACGGAAGAACAAGGGCTTGCGGGGATTCGTGCACCAAGTCCGCGGCGGCCGCGCGCCGAAAAGGTCCGGCGACTTGGTGCAAAGGGAACGGAAGAATAAGGGCTTGCGGGGATTCGTGCACCAAGCCCGCGGCGGGCGCGGGCCCAGCACCCCGCCGCGCCCATCCCCCCGGGCAAAAGACGCTCGGCCCCGCCAAAAAAAGGCAATAAAAAATGGAACGATGGTGAGACAAGTCCATCGTTCCGGCGCACTTAACTGGTACGCAATGTGGGGACGGGTGAGAATTAGTTCTGTGCTTTCAGAGCGTTCAGTCTTGCAGCCATTCTGCCGACTTTTCTGGAAGCGGTCTTCTTGTGGATTGTGTTCTTGGAAGCAGCCTGCATCAGCTCTTTCTCCAGAACAACAAATGCCTTGGTTGCGTCATCAACGTTACCTGCAGCGAGAGCCTTCAGGTAGTTCTTTTCAGCCTGCTTCATGTGACCCTTGATACGAGCGTTGCGAGCAGTCTTCTTGTCGATAACTCTAATTCTTTTCTTTGCGGATTTAATGTTTGCCATTTTGTTTACCCCACTTTTCTCTAAAATAGTATTAATTCGCAACGCTCATTATATATTAGGAATGGCGAAGTTTCAAGGATTTTTTGCAATCCGGGGAAATATTTTTTTGTATCATTTTCAGGGCAAATTGCGTATAATATAATATGAATAAATATAGACGTTATCGGAGGAAAAATGGATTATCTGAAGAATATAAGAAATTTCAGTATTATTGCTCATATCGACCATGGCAAGTCCACTTTGGCGGACCGGCTGATTGAGAAGACGGGACTGGTACAGTCCCGGGATATGAAGGAACAGTATCTGGACAACATGGATATTGAACGGGAGCGGGGAATCACCATCAAACTGCAGACCACCCGCCTCCACTACAAGGCCGGGGATGGAGAAGAGTATATCCTGAACCTGATCGACACACCGGGACACGTGGATTTCAACTACGAGGTGTCCCGCTCTTTGGCTGCCTGCGACGGCGCCGTGCTGGTGGTGGATGCCACCCAGGGCGTGGAAGCGCAGACTTTGGGAAATGTCTACCTGGCCCTGGACGAGGACCTGGAGATTCTGCCGGTGCTGAACAAAATGGATCTGGACAGCGCCCGCCCGGATGAAGCCAAGGAAGAAATCGAAGATATTATCGGAATCGACGCGGAGGATGCGCCGCTGATCTCGGCAAAGACCGGCATGGGTATCGATAACATGCTGGAGAAGCTGGTTCAGGTAATTCCGCCGCCACAGGGAGATCCGAACGGCCGCTTGAAGGGCCTCATCTTCGACTCCTATTACGACAGCTACAAGGGCGTGGTTATCTACACCCGCATTTTCGACGGCTCGGTAAAAAAAGGAGATTTCATTCAGCTCATGAATACCGGCAAGAGCTACGAGGTAACGGAAGTAGGCTATTGCATTCCGGGCATGGTTCCGTCCAAAGAGCTGAAGGCCGGTGAAGTAGGATACGTGTGCGCCAGCATCAAGCGGGTGGCAGACGCCCGGGTGGGCGACACCATCACCCACACCGACAAGCCGACGGACAAGCCGCTGAAGGGATACAAGAAAGCCCAGTCCATGGTGTACTGCGGCGTGTACCCGGCAGAAGGCGAGAAATACGAGAATATCAAAGATGCTCTGGAGAAACTCCAGGTAAACGATGCGGCGTTCCAGTTTGAACCGGAGAACTCCGCCGCCCTGGGCTTCGGCTACCGCTGCGGTTTCCTGGGCCTCCTGCACATGGATGTCATCGTGGAGCGGCTGGAACGGGAGTTCGGTCTGGACGTCATCACCACCTTGCCAAGCGTAATCTACAAGGTCATCATGGCCGACGGCACGGAACGGATGATTCAGAATCCGACCAACCTGCCGGATCCGGCGGAAATCAGCCGCATCGAGGAGCCAATCGTAAAAGCAGAAATCATGACGCCGAAGGATTACGTTGGCAGCATCATGACCCTGTGCCAGAGTCGCCGGGGCAACATGACCCACATGGAATACCTGACGGAGACCCGCGTGCTCCTCACCTACGATATTCCGCTGAACGAAGTAATCTACGATTTCTTTGACGCACTGAAATCCCGTACCCGGGGCTACGCCTCCCTGGATTACGAATTCCAGGAATACCGCCCGGCGAAGCTGGTGAAGCTGGACATCCTCCTGAACAAGGAAGTCATCGATGCCTTCAGCTCCATCGTGCCGGAAGAGGAAGCCTACGCTAAGGGCCGGAACATCTGCGCAAAACTGAAGAAAATCATTCCGATGAACCAGTTCGAGGTGCCGATTCAGGCTGCCGTGGGCCGCAAAATCATCGCCCGAGAGACGGTTCGCGCCTACCGGAAGGACGTTATCGCCAAGTGCTACGGCGGCGATATCTCCCGGAAGAAGAAGCTGCTGGAGAAGCAGAAAGAAGGAAAGAAGCGGATGCGCCAATTCGGTACCGTGGAAGTGCCGCAGGAAGCGTTTACGGAGGTGCTCAAGTTTGACGACACCGAATAAGGCGGGAATTTACATCCACATTCCCTTCTGCGTAAAAAAATGCAACTACTGTGCATTCCTGTCCGGCCCGGCAGGGCTAGAGGTTCGGCAGGAGTATGTGAATCATTTGATAGAAGAAATCCGTCTTCGGAGCCGAGAGGTTCCGGAGGCGGATACCATCTATTTTGGCGGGGGGACGCCGTCCCTCCTGACGCCGGAACAGATTGGACATATTCTGGAAGAAGTTCGAAAAGCCTTTCGGATTACGGAAGGTGCGGAAGTAACCCTGGAAGCCAACCCGGGAACCTTAACGGAAGAAAGTCTGGCAGGATATGGGAACGCCGGCATCAATCGGCTGTCCATGGGCGTTCAGAGCATGGATGACCGGCGGCTCCGGTATTTGGGGCGAATCCATACGGCGAAAGAGGTTCGCCGGGATGTGAAAATGGCCCGGGAAGCCGGATTTCATAACATCAACTTGGATCTTATTTTTGCCATACCGGGAACCGATGTCTCCGATGCCATGGAGGATCTGGAAGCCATCGTCGCTCTGGAGCCGGAACACATTTCCTTTTATAGCTTGCAGCTGGAGGAAGGAACATCCTTCTTCCGGGATTTCGAAGCGGGAAAACTTCGGGAAGTGCCGGACGAAACGGATCGGGAGATGTATCACCGGGGGATTCAGGTTCTTCGGGAGAAGGGTTACCGACATTACGAGATTTCCAATTTCGCTCGGCCGGGCTATGAGTCCCGGCATAACTCCAAGTACTGGAACATGGCGGAGTACGTGGGTCTGGGCCTGGGGGCTTCTTCTTATACGGGACACCGGCGGATGGTGAACGAGACGGATTTGAAGGCCTACTCGGAAATGCTGGACCGGGGCGAACTTGCTTTTATGGAAGTGCACGAAAACTCGGAAGGGGACGATATATCGGAGGCTGTTTTTACCGGATTACGGCGGGAAGAGGGCGTTCGATACCGGGACGTCCTGGGAAGCGAGGAGGCTTTCTGGGAATACTTTCGAGAGGCGCTGCCGGAAGCGAGGGAGTACGAGGCCGGCGGGTTTCTGGAGATGACCGACGAGGGATTGAGATTGACGGAGCGGGGAATCGATATCAGCAACGGAATCATGGCGCTGTTCGTGTGACGGCGGGTTCCGGGAAAGTGTGAGGTGAAAGATGAAGAAATATATCATGGCGATGGACGAGGGGACGACCAGTGCCCGTTGCGTGATTTACGATAAGCAGGGCAACACCATCAGTTCGGCGCAGCGGGAGTTTCCCCAGTATTTTCCGAAAGAGGGCTGGGTGGAGCACGATGCCACGGAGATCTGGGCGACGCAGATTTCGGTAGCCCAGGAGGCGATGCTGAAGCACAATCTGAATTATCGGGATATTGTGGCTTTGGGAATTACCAACCAGCGGGAGACCACGGTGGTGTGGGACAAGGTCACCGGGAAGCCGATTTACAACGCCATCGTGTGGCAGTGCCGGCGAACCTCGGATTATGCGGAGGCGCTGAAGAAACAGGGACACGAGGAGATGATTCGCCGCAAAACCGGCCTGATCATCGATGCATATTTCAGCGGGACGAAGATTAAGTGGATTCTGGACCACGTGGATGGCGCTCGGGAGCGGGCGGAGCGGGGGGAACTGCTCTTCGGAACCATCGAGAGTTGGCTGATCTGGAAAATGACCGGCGGCGAGGTGCATGTGACGGACTATTCCAACGCGGCCCGTACCATGCTGTTCAATATTCATACGCTGGATTGGGACGATGAAATCCTGGCGCTGCTGGACATTCCGAAGTGTATGCTGCCGAAACCGGTGGAGTGCTCCGGCCATTACGGGGAGACCATTTCGGAACTCTTCGGCGGTCCGATTCCCATCACCGGTTCTGCGGGAGACCAGCAGGCGGCCCTGTTCGGGGAGACCTGTTTTGAAGTGGGCGAGGCGAAGTGCACCTACGGCACCGGCAGCTTCCTTCTTCTAAATACCGGCAATCGTCCGGTGTTCAGCGATTCCGGACTGCTTACCACCATCGCTTGGGGGCTGGACGGCAAAGTAAGCTACGCTTTGGAAGGTTCCGCTTTCGTGTGCGGCGCCGCCATTCAGTGGCTGCGGGATGAGATGAAGTTCATGTCGGAATCGCCGGAGTCGGAGCGAATGGCTTTGGAAGCCGGCGACGGCGAAGGCGTGTACATGGTGCCGGCCTTTACGGGAATCGGTGCTCCGTACTGGGAGCCGGATGCTCGGGGAGCGATTTTCGGAATCACCCGAGGCACGGATCGGAACCAGATTGTCCGGGCGACGCTGGAATCCCTGGCATATCAGAACGAGGATTTGCTGTCTGCCATGGCAGAGGATCTGGGACAGCGCATCGTGGCCCTTAAAGTCGACGGCGGTGCCTGCCGGAACAATTTCCTGATGCAGTTCCAGGCGGACGTGTCCGATACGGAAATTGTTCGGTGCAAATCCATCGAGTCCACGTCCCTGGGTGCGGCGTACCTGGCGGGCCTGGCGGTGGGTTACTACGATTCCACCGATGACATCATCGAGAATAAAGAAGTGGAACGCGTATTCCGCCCGGAGATGGACGAGGCGAAGCGGGTGGCTCTCCTAAAGGGCTGGCACAAAGCGGTAAAAGCCGCCATCTGGCTGGCAGAGGAATAGGATGTAAAGGGAGGTTCTTCGGAATCTCCTTTTTTTATTGACGGATTCGCGGCGTTTGTGAAGTTGGCGTGAAGTGTTATGCATTTCGAGGGTTTTCGATGGGTTTTGCACAACATTTCTTTCGAAATTCCAATTCTCCCAAAAATAAATTCGCCCCGGCCGGGGTTTCCGGCGGTGCCATTCATCGCTTAGGAGAAACGGTTGTGCAGATTCTCTCTCAAACCCCTCATCAGCATAACTTTTCACACGAGCTCCTTATTTCTGCCGAGTTTGCCCCGAACGATGTGGGAAGATGTTGTGCAGATTGCCCCTTGGGAGGTGGTTCTGCATAACACATCACACCAACTTCACATTCGAAGGTATAATTCATACTTGCATGTATTGATTGATTAAAATTAGAATCCAATATTTAGAAGCATGAAGAATCAAAATCGCTGACAGAGGCAAGGTGCACGCAAACAACAATCGTTCTATGCAGTGCAAATTAGGGGAAAGACTCTAATATAATGTTATTGACAGTGGGGGGTAATTATATAATTAAACTAAAATTATATAATTAGGAGGAGAGAATCAATGCACAAAATTCTTATGATCAACGAGGAAAAAGTTGCCCTGGGGGATGAAAACAATAATCTGGTGACGGTGCCAAGAACGGCCGTCAGCTATGAAAACCCTGCGGTGGGAGATTCGGTGGATTTGTTCCAGAATGATTCCGTATCAATCGTAGTGAAAGCGGAGAATGACAACGAGTATTCATCGAAGAGTTCAGAAAGTACATCTACGCAGACGGAGTTGGTTGCCGCGCAAAATGAATCAGCAAAGGTGAATGCACCGGTAAACGTAACTGTAAATGCACCACAGACTTCAGCATATGTGGCACAGGAAAAGAAAATAAATAAGCATGTATTTGCTTGGGTTGGAGCTTTCCTGTTTGGAGGCCTTGGAGTGGATCGTTTTATGCGAGGACAGGTTGGTCTCGGAATACTCAAAATTATCACCGGTGGTGGATTGGGAACCTGGGCCCTTGTTGATTGGATTATTGCTTTAACGAAGGTATACGGAAATGCTTTCAGCGATGATGAAATGGTGACATTCATCAACGGAAAGTATGCAAGATAAGTAAGCTGCGCTTAGCGGTTGTAAATGAAAAGAGAGGGAGTAAACAATGTATAAGGTTTTAAAGGTAGATGGAAGCACGATTTATTTGGGCGGTGCAAATAAGGAAATAATTACCGTTGACAAAGATTCCTTTAATTACGAGAATCCGAAGGTTGGAGATGCGGTGCAGGTGTTCAAAAATGACGATTCAGTGATTGCTGTAAAAACAGATTCTGCACCGGAGCAGAACCGAATGCCTGAAGGAATTATGAGAAGTGATGAAAATGCTCTTGGAACATCTGCGGAAAAAGTGAAAACAGAAAAACATGCAAAACCGCTGTATAAAAAACCCTGGTTTATTGTATTGATGGTAATATTGGTGCTTGGGGTTATAGGAAGCTCTGTGGGGGGCGATGAAAATGCATCTTCATCATCCTCTAATGAAAAGAATAATGCAACTGAAAAAACGCAGGAAGTAAAGAAAAAAGAAGTTCCTCAAGAGTATAAGAATGCGTTAAACAAGGCTCAATTGTATTCGGATACGATGTATATGTCAAAAAAAGGAATTTATAAGCAATTAACATCTGATGCAGGAGAAGGCTTCCCGGAGAAGGCCGCTCAATATGCTATTAAACATGTTAAGGCAAACTGGAAAGAAAATGCACTAATGAAGGCAAAAACATATTATGAGGATATGTCAATGTCAAAAGATGCGATTTACGACCAGTTGGTTTCGGAATATGGTGAACAATTCACTGCTGAACAGGCAAAATATGCGATAGAACATTTGGGTTAGAGGATAATTATAATTTAGACTTCAATTATCGTTTTTGAGAAGGACAATGACAATTCACTTACTTGAGATGATGCCAAATAGTGCAAAGGCAAAATGGACCTGTTGTTTCTGTGGGGATGCGATTAAAATCATGAAAAGAAAGTATCTGACGAAAGACGGTTTTTTCATTTGCCCTAAATGCGGAGACAAAATTTGTTCCACTAAAGTAAAAATGTTTCCAGTATTGTATACAAAGAAGGAAATTGAGGAAATGGCTCATTCGCAAGCTGTATCTGAAGTTGCAGTGTCTGAGATCGATTCGGTAGCAAAATATGATGTATTCTCACCTACAATAAATATTCGCGTTGCTGATTTCTTTGAAGAATATGCTTTTCGAATAGATGAGCAAAACCGGCTGTTCTCATGCAAAGCCTTCCGCAAGAACATGTCCGGAGCCGGAAAAGGATTCCTTTCTGCTTTGAAGAAACCTGCTGATGATGGGATATATTCTTTTGATGAAATTTTGCAATTTGAACTTTTAGAAGATGGCAAAACCATTGCGGAAGGTGGACTTGGAAGTGCGCTTGCCGGCGGTTTGTTGTTTGGTGGTGTGGGAGCCATGGTAGGAGCCTCTGTAGGAAGTAAAACAATGAGAGGAGCGTGCACTACGCTGCAATTAAAGTTGGTGATGAATGAGTTAAGCACTCCTGCGTTATATCTTGAGTTTATGTCTTTTCCCGGGATTGGGATGTCAAGAGAAACCGGTACATACCGCAAAGCATTGGATTCAGCTCATCGAATTGTTTCAATAATTCAAATTATGTTAAATCAATCTCGGGAAGAATAAAACAGCATCTCGGGATGTAGCTCTTACAGAATTCTACTTTTATGAAATATCTATGAAACATCTTTTACAAACGAAAAAATCCTGCCGCTTCATCCGAAGTGGCAGGATTTTCACTATCTAGCTTAACCATCCCGGAAACCCGGGCGGTTCTTAATGGAAGCCGATTCCGTATGCCAGCGTTCCCAGACGCAGTGCAAACAGGAAGAATGCAACCCACATAACCGGAGCGATGTCCTTTGCCTTCTTGGTGATGACCTTGAGGAGAACCCAAGTGATCATTCCGAACATGATTCCGTTTGCGATGGAATAGGTGAACGGCATCATGATGATGGCCATGAAACCGCCGGCCGTGTCGGCAATGTCGGAGTCGAAGTCCATGTTTTTAACCGAAGTCAGCATCAGAAGACCAACGTATACCAGCGCCGGAGTGGTAGCGAATCCCGGAATCGCCAGGAAGATTGGCGAGAAGAACAGGGAAATCAGGAACAGCACGCCGGTAACCACTGCGGTGAGACCGGTTCTTCCGCCGGCAGCAACACCTGCGGTGGACTCTACGTAACTGGTTACGGTAGAAGTTCCGAAGCAAGCACCCAGGATGGTACCGAATGCATCGGAGAGCAGAGCACCTTTCGCGCGAGGCAGGTTTCCGTTCTCATCCAGCAGGCCGCCCTTGGAAGCTACGCCGATCAGGGTTCCAACGGTATCGAACAGGTCAACGAACAGGAAGGAGAAGACGATTACCGCGAACTCCACGATGTTCTTTCCCACCCATGCGAAATCAAAGGCGAACATGGTCGGTGCCTTCGGGATGAAGGATGCGCCGGAGAAGCTCGGAATCAGGGAGTATACCTCTTTCGCCGGGTCCACGTGGTACCAGCCGGTGAGCTGAGCGATGATGCCCATAATCCAAGTGAGAAGGATGCCCCAGAGTACAGCGCCCGGAACGTTGTAGTGAACCAGTACGCAGATGATGACGAAGCCAACCATCGCCAGAACGAACTGCGGGGTGGATACGGAACCCAGATCCACCAGGGTGGATTCGCTTCCGATTACGACGCCGGCACCCTTGAGACCTACGATGGTAATGAAGAGACCGATTCCGGCGGTGATACCGTACTTCAGGTTGGACGGAACATCGTTAACCAGCTTTTCCCGGAAATTGGTGAGGGACAGCAGGACGAAGATGATACCTTCTACCAGTACTGCGGTAAGTGCGATTTTCCATGGGTCGTTGATTCCCGCCTTTGCCATCGGGATGCACACGGAGAATGCAAAGTATGCGTTCAGACCCATTCCGGAAGCCAGAGCAACCGGGTAGTTGGCAAAGAATGCCATGAACAGTGTGCCGAAGAATGCGGAAACAGCGGTAGCGGTGAATACAGCCGCAGAATCCATTCCGGCTGCGGACAGGATGTTCGGGTTAACCGCCAGGATGTACACCATCGACAGGAAGGTGGTAACGCCGGCGATGACCTCGGTGCGGACATCCGTGCCGTTTTCCTTAAGTTTGAAATACTTTTCCATTAAAACAGCTCCTTAAATTAAATATAAAAAACGTAGTGATTGAGGGAGGTTCCCTCAAAAAAAGACATGACTATTATAATTGAAAAAAACCTTGCAATCAAGAACTCTTTACAATATAATATATGAGCGTGTTTCCACACGCAGGCTTTATGCCGCAATATTTTATATTTTGCACATCGTGAGGATGCCGCGGTGCCTTCTTTTATAAAAGAAGGAAGGTTGAAGGCAAAGACGCACGATGGAAGAAACGAAACCGGAGGTATTATAATGTCAGTAGTTTCTATGAAACAGTTACTTGAAGCCGGTGTTCATTTCGGACACCAGACCAGAAGATGGAACCCTAAGATGGCTCCGTACATCTTCACAGAGAGAAATGGAATTTACATCATCGATCTGCAGAAGACCATCAAGATGATCGACGATGCTTATGATTTCATGAGAGAGGTTGGCACAACCGGTAAGCCGGTACTGTTCGTCGGCACAAAGAAGCAGGCTCAGGCTGCAATCAAGGACGAAGCAAACCGTTGCGGTATGTACTTCGTTAACGAGAGATGGCTGGGCGGAATGCTGACCAACTACAAGACCATCAGCAAGAGAATCGAACGTCTCAACGAGATCAGAGAGATGGAAGAGGATGGCACTATCAACAAGTATGCGAAGAAGGAAATCCTGAAGATCAGAAACGAAGCTGAGAAGCTGGAGAAGTTCCTGGGCGGAATCAAGGACATGAAGGGAATGCCTGGTGCAATCTTCGTTGTTGACCCGAAGAAGGAAAAGATTGCCGTTAAGGAAGCTCGCATTCTGGGAATTCCGGTTGTTGGTATCGTAGACACCAACTGCGATCCGGACGATGTAGACTACATCATCCCGGCAAACGATGATGCGATCAGAGCGGTTAAGCTGATCACATCGGTAATGGCAGATGCTATCGTAGAAGCTAAGCAGGGCGAGAGCTTTGACGAAGGCGCTGCAGAAGAGACAGCAGATGTAGAAGAAGCTGCTGAGGAAGCTGCAGACGAAGAATAATTAACCGACAGGTGGCGGCTTCTTCAGATGTTATCCGGGGGAGCCGCATTTTTCAAATTGCATATTGATAACAGGAGGACAAAGACATGGCTGTAACAGCTGCACTCGTAAAAGAACTGCGTGAGCGTACCGGCGCAGGAATGATGGACTGCAAGAAGGCACTGGTTGAAACAGACGGTGATATTGAAAAGGCAATCGATTACCTGAGAGAAAAGGGAATCATGAAGGCTCAGAAGAAGGCCGGCAGAATCGCTGCAGAAGGTCTGGTAAGAGTTGCTTTCGGTGAAGGAAACAAGACTGCTTCCATCGTTGAAGTAAACTCCGAGACCGACTTCGTTGCAAAGAACGAAGAGTTCATCGAGTTCGTTGAGGACCTGGCAAAGGAAGTTCTGGTAAAGGGAAATATGCCGATGGAGCAGTTCATGGCAGAGCCTTTCGGTGAAGGTACCGTACAGGAAACTCTGACTGCAAAGGTTGCTAAGATTGGTGAGAACCTGAGCATCAGAAGATTCGCAAAGGTTGAGGAAGACGGCGTGGTATACGTTGGTTACACCCACGGCGGCGGAAGAATCGGCGTAATCGTTGGTATCAAGACCGATGCTGCTGCAGATGAAATCGCTGCTGTAGGTAAGGACGTTGCAATGCAGGTTGCTTCCATGAATCCGAAGTTCGTCAACGAAGACGGCGTTGATCCGGAATATCTGGAGAACGAGAAGAAGATCCTGACCGAGCAGGTTCTGAACGAAGGAAAGAAGCCGGAAATGGTAGAGAGAATCGTTGCCGGAAAGATCAAGAAGGAACTGAAGGAAGTATGCCTTCTGGACCAGCCGTTCGTAAAGGATGGCGATGTTTCCGTACAGCAGTATGTTGCTAATGCGGCTAAGGAAATCGGCAAGGATATGGAAGTTGTTTCCATGATCCGTTACGAAGTTGGTGAAGGAATCGAGAAGAAGGAAGATGACTTCGCTGCAGAAGTAGCTGCCCAGGTTGCCGGCAACTAATCGGAACAGAAGAGAAAATGAAGGCCGGGTGCAATGCATCCGGCCTTTTGTCCTTTTATATCGTGAGGGACAGCAGAGGAGAGAAAAAGATGGATAAAGTACTATTGCTGAACGGCAGCCCGCATCAGTTCGGGTGCACTCACACGGCACTGCGGGAAGTGTCCGATGCCATTGAGGATTCGGGGCTGCGGACGGAGATTCTCCATGTGGGCGCAGTCAACATCCCGGGCTGCAAAGCGTGCGGATATTGCAGCCGGACCGGCCGCTGCATCATGGACGGAGATCCGGTGAATACGGTAATCGAGAAGCTGCGGGACTGCTCCGGTCTGGTGGTAGGTTCTCCGGTATATTACGGCGGACCTTCCGGAGCGATTGTGTCCCTTCTGGAGCGGGTCTTTTACGCGTGCGATTCCGCTTACCTAAAAGGAAAACCGGCGGCCGCCATCGCATCCTGCCGGCGTTCCGGCACAACGGCCACCTTCGATCGTTTGAATAAATTTTTTACCATATCCCAAATGCCCGTCGTATCCTCCCAGTATTGGAACGGCGTTCACGGAAACAATCCGGACGAAGTGCTTCACGACCTGGAGGGAATGCAGACCATGCGGACCCTGGGCCGGAACATGGCGTGGATGATTAAGTGTTTTGAAGCGGGAAGAGCCGTCGGCATCGAATTCCCGGAATCGGAAGAACCCATCGCAACTAATTTTATCCGCTAAAAACCAAAGCCGGCGCAAAGTCATTGGCTGTACGGCGGATGCTGCAGTGCGGCGGGAGCCGGTTGAAATGGGCGGTTGAAAATGGTAATATTACAGATATTAAAAGTTGGAAGGAAGTAAAACATGAGATCATTGATGATGCTTGTAAGCCTGCTGGTAGTGGGCGTCGGAACATTCTGCATCGCAAACGCCAGCGTGCCGTTTGTGGGAGTTGCCTTTATCGTTGGCATGGCGATTCTCCTGATGGGCATCTGCGAGCTGGTGGTGAACAGAGTGACCAATATGAGTTCCTACGAATCGAAGAAAGAAGTGAACGTGGAAGGATTTACTTCCGTGATTTTGGGCTGCGTATTTCTGTCCGGACAGGTGACGGAGGATGTGGCAATCACGGCGGTATTCGCCCTGTGGATGACCCTGGAGGGACTAAAAGCAGTTTCGTCGGTGAACTTCAACTTCCGGACGCAATCGCCGCTGGATCGCTTTACGGAGGCCCTGGGCATCGTGATGACCCTGTTTGGCGTATACATGTTCTACAATATGATGCTCCTGGATTTCAAAATCCTGACCCTGGTGGGCACCGCTCTGTTCCTGCTGGGCATGTGCCGCTTCCGGATTGCCCTTTCCATCGAGTATCGAACACCGGATATGTTGACGGGAAACAAGGAACGCCTGGCGGATGCAAAGCGCGATGAGAAGCGGGCGATGCAGAAAGCGAAGGAAGGCATTCGAGAGACCAAGGAGGCCAGAGAACGAATCGCAAAGGCGAAAAAAGCCATCGAGAAGGAAGAATCCATGATGCGCCTGGCGGAACGCCGTCGCTCCAAAGATTCGGAGAAGAAGTAGCCTGCAAAAACAAATACGAAATGCACAAACGTCCGGCAAGTGCCGGGCGTTTTTGTATGAGGAGGTGTGCGTAGCGGCGGCGTTCGCCTCCCGGGAAGGAAAATCAAAAAAGTTTTAAAAAGTTGTTGACAAGTGCTCATAAGGCGCGTATAATTTTATCTTGTCGTCACCGAAAAGCAAACGCTTCTCGGAGGCGCAGCGTGCAGGCTCCAAGCCTTTCGTGGCATTGGATGCGCTCGTGAGCACTGAAAACTTTTTAAAAAAGTTTGAAAAAAGTGCTTGACAAGAGCCAACTGAAGCGCTATAATAAATAAGCTGTTTCAAATGAGACAGCAAGAACCTTGAAAACTTCATAGTGCAGAACCGGTCAAAGACGGAACACATTTCGATGGAGATTCTGTCTAAGATCAGTATAAGAGACAAACGATGTACAAATGATTTTCGAATCATACACTGTAATCGGATGTCCCTGTACAATTCTAAACACAAACAATAATGATTCGGAAACGAGTCGAGACGCGAACGCGTCATCTTAAATCAGGATTGATTTGAGCAGCGAAAGCTGAACAGATACTATTTTATAAAGAGTTTGATCCTGGCTCAGGATGAACGCTGGCGGCGTGCCTAATACATGCAAGTCGAACGCTTCACTTCGGTGAAGAGTGGCGAACGGGTGAGTAATACATAAGTAACCTGGCATCTACAGGGGGATAACTGATGGAAACGTCAGCTAAGACCGCATAGGTGTAGAGATCGCATGAACTCTATATGAAAAGTGCTACGGGACTGGTAGATGATGGACTTATGGCGCATTAGCTGGTTGGTAGGGTAACGGCCTACCAAGGCGACGATGCGTAGCCGACCTGAGAGGGTGACCGGCCACACTGGGACTGAGACACGGCCCAGACTCCTACGGGAGGCAGCAGTAGGGAATTTTCGGCAATGGGGGAAACCCTGACCGAGCAACGCCGCGTGAAGGAAGAAGTAATTCGTTATGTAAACTTCTGTCATAGAGGAAGAACGGTGGATATAGGGAATGATATCCAAGTGACGGTACTCTATAAGAAAGCCACGGCTAACTACGTGCCAGCAGCCGCGGTAATACGTAGGTGGCGAGCGTTATCC
>OLOJ01000177.1_pt1 | contig 68811 bp, 62 predicted proteins | sample 1672251 | NCBI WGS metagenome assembly OLOJ01 (sample SAMEA3136664, study PRJEB25190) | human gut metagenome | biome: human gut; feature: human-associated habitat; material: faeces | place: Austria | collected 2013 | reverse complement strand
TCGCGACCTCCGACGTGACAGGCCGGCGCTCTAACCAACTGAGCTAACACCCCGTATTTTCAAACTTCGCCTCTCTCAAGGCAGCTTGGATAGTCTACACAAACGAAGAGATTCGGGCAAGAACTTTTTTGAAAAAATTCTTGAAGGCGGAATTCCGCCTATTTCGACTTGAGGTCGCCCGTCTCAGAATCGTAGGCGACGTCGGCCTGCAGATATTCCTTGCCCTTCATCCAATCGAGAACAGGGTCGACCATGTCTTTTGTGGGAAGCTCGGCTTCGGGGTAAGAAGAAATGGGATACGTGTCAGCCACAACACCGGGCAGATTCGCTTTTTCCACGAGCAAATCGCGGAATCCCTCGGGGTCGGCCTCAATCGCGGCCACGGCATCGTTCCATGCGAGGCGTACGCTCTCGAGCGCAGCTTTGCCGCCCTCGAGCCACGAAGAACGCACGGCGAGAACCGACTGGCTCACGTTGCCCACGCTTTGCGTGTCGTCGGCAAGCGTGATCATGCCCGTCGCCTCGCCCAGCGCAAGCAGGCTGCCCGGCAACGCGGCCGCCGCGACCTGATTGTTCGTCATAGATTCGTAGCGAACTGGGAGCTTCTTGATCTCTTCGTTGACGATTTCGCCTTCTGAAGCGCCAGCGGCCTCCATAAGCTTGTCCATCACATATTCGGGCACGGTATTCGAGCCAACGCCAATGCCTTTGCCCTTCAAATCGGCGAGACTCTTGATGCCCGACTCAGGCGACGTTTGAATGCCGAAACGACCCTGTTCGGGCGTGGCGCCCAGCGTAACCCACGCGAGGTTCAAACCAATGCCGCTCGCCACGAGCGACGCGGAAACCATGATATCGGTCATCGCACCGTCGATTTCACCCGCTGCGAATGCCGTGGAAAGCTCCTGTGCGCTTTGGAACGTAACGATTTCGACCTCGACGTCGTGATCGCCATAGAAGCCCTTTTGCTCGGCAACCCAGAAAGGCAGCGAGTCCTCGGTCTGCATGGTGCCGATTTTCATCAAAGTAGCTTCAGACGCGACGCTCTCCTGCGAAGAGCAGCCCGAAAGCGCGACCGCCGAAAGCGCGGCAACCGAAGCAAACCCGATGAAATCGCGACGCGACATTGCGCCCTTGCTCGTAACGTCGATGACGTTTTTCATGAAACACATCTCCCTTCATTGATGCGTTGCGGTGAATTGTTACCGTTTAAGCAGCACATGCGATAGTACCGACATCGCTAAGCAACACAAGCAAATAATGATAGCGCCCCGCATAAGGACGAATAATCCATGCGGGCGAGCAAAGAAGCGGCCGCCGACTGGCGACCGCGTAGAGCATCAGATGGCAAATACTCAATCGCATTTTTCTTTGCGCATCAATGCGAATACCATTGAAACAATAATTCAATTCTGTGGAGAACGCATGGGGCCACGAGAAAACCCGCCCGCAATTCCCGACGCGCCCCTTGATAAAACGGCGTTCGCCAAAGGTCGGCCAGCCGGTCCGCAACCGATCGATCCACGCTTCCTCAAAAGGCGATTCGGAAAAGTCCGCGCGACGAGTTCGACAGGATCTGGGCGAATCGGAGTTTGGGCGTGTCAAAGCATGACGACAATGGCCAAACTAATCGAGGTTCAAGTATTCGAACGCGGCCGTAGCCGCATTTGCCCCGTCGGAAGCGGCAGTTATCACTTGGCGCAGCGGTTTTTCGCGCACATCGCCCGCAACGAACACGCCTGGCACATTGGTCGCGCCACTCTCGCCCGCAATCGCATATCCCGCTTCGTTAAGGGCGACGCCGGCAGCCTTGAGCACGTTCGATCGCGGAGTCGTACCCACAGCAATAAATACCGCATCGGTATTCACGACGCGCTCATCGCCCGTATTCCTATCGCGAACGAGAATCGATTCCACATGCGGCATGGGCACTTCCCCATCGGTCGTCGACCGAATCGCTTCAACAGTCGAATTCAACACAAGCTCTACGTTCGGCAGTTCGGAAAGCGCATTGAGGTAAAGGGCGTCGGCACGGAACGAATCGCGCCTGTGCACCACGTACACCTTCTCGCAAATACGCGATAGATACAGGGCATCGCCCACGGCCGTGTTACCGCCGCCGACTACCACCGCGACCTTGCCGCGGAAAAACCCGCCGTCGCATGTTGCGCAATACGAAACACCTCTGCCACGCAGCTCAGCTTCCCCCGAAACACCGAGCTCTCGAGGCTCAGCTCCTGTCGCGACAATAACCGCCCGAGCGGAATACTGAGCACCAGATGCGCAGGTCAGTAATTTCTTTACAGCGTCAACATTAAGATCAACCACTTCATCGGAAACGCGCTCAGCGCCAAATCTTTCGGCTTGCGACGCCATTGCAAACGAAAGCTCGAACGCATCTACGCCCTCGGCAAAACCCGGATAATTATCGAGTCGCTCCGTTTGGGTCATTTGCCCGCCTGGCCCCATTCGCTCGAAAACCGCCACCGACAATCCAGCACGAGCCGCATAGAGCGCTGCGGTCATGCCGGCAGGCCCGCTTCCTACTACGGCAACATCGAGCTCGGTTCGTTCATCAATCATGGCGCGACCCCTTTCCTTTAAGAAAAAGGCGGCAAGCATTGATGCCTTGCCGCCTTAGCCGTACATTCGCTCTAAAGCGCCCGCCAAGACGCCATTTTCTCAAAAGGTCCATCGCGATGCGATCAGGGATCTCAATAATTAATCGAGCAACGCGAGCACGTTCGCTTTCGGTTGCGCGCCCATTGCAGTGCGCTTCACCTGACCGCCCTCAAACACCATAAGCGTGGGCACACTCATAATGCCGTAACGCTGGGCGAGATCAAGCGATTGATCGATATCGACCTTGTACACCGCGGCCTTGCCGGCAACCTCGTTCGCCACCTCATCGAGCACAGGAGCGAGCATCTTGCAAGGACCGCACCACGTTGCGAAAAAGTCAACGAGCACAGGGCCGGTCGCCTGCAACACCTTGGAATCGAATTCTTGAGAAGTAATGACCTGAGCCATAACGCCCTCCTTCGTTTGTCGCCTTACATTCGCGACCTCTTAATTGTTACCGATAAGATAGCATATAGAATATGAAAAGCAAGTAAATCTCTGTAACGTTGCCCCAACGTCAACTAAGCAACGCTTGACCCATGGGCTCAAATTGTTCACCATGGAAATAAAACAGCCTGCCCATGCGTGCAGGAAGCTCTGGGAAGATACGTGAAGCACTCCGATGCGTACCCAGCACACAGCCCGCCCTTGCGCGCGGGAAGCTCAACCGAAGGAGCAACAATGCAATCATCATACGTCTACGATACCTCCGATCGGGCCCCGGCATACGAAGGCGCCCAAACTGTTAACGTGAACCTCGTTTTGGAGGGCGGCGCAATGCGCGGACAGTTTACTGCAGGCGTGCTCGACTTCTTCATGGACCAAAACCTTTGGTGCGAGCATGTAATCGGCACGAGCGCGGGCGCGTTGAATGGCTACAACTACGTTGCCGGCGAGCTCGGGCGCACCTGCTTTTTGAACACGAAATACTGCGACGACCCGCGCTATCTTTCCATGAAGAATTTTGTACGAACGGGCGATGCCCTCGGTCGCGATTTTGCGTTCCACGAGATTCCCGAAACGCTCGAACCCTTTAACTTCAAGGCATTTCGCGAATCCCCCATGGAGCTCACGACCGTCGCAAGCGACCTTGAAACCGGTGAAGCCGATTACCATGTAATGGAGACCGCCGATGACGAGCGCGATATCGAATACCTACGCGCATCGGCAAGCATGCCTTTGGTGTCGCATATCGTTGAGCTCGACGGCAAAAAGCTGCTCGACGGCGGCCCATGCGACAGCATACCGCTGCTGCATTCCATGCTCATGGGCAATACCGACAAACACATCGTGGTGCTCACGCAAGACTCGACATTCGTGAAGGGCCCAAACAAAACCATGCCCTTGATCAAGCGCATATATTCCGACTACCCCCGTTTCGTCGATCGCGTCGAATATCGCCATTTCGAATACAACCGCTGCTATCGATGGATCAAACGCCTGCATGACGAAGGCAAAATTTTCATGATTCAACCGAGCGAGCCAGTAACGGTTTCCAGCATGGAACGTGATGCCGACAAACTGTTCGCGCTTTATGAACAAGGTTTACGGGTCGCGGCGGAAAACTGGAACGCACTGCAGGATTACCTGGCGAAATAAGCGAACTCGATTTCGTCCGCAGAGGCGCCGGCACCAATGCAACCGCCTATGCTATTTCCCCGAGCTTGGGCATATATCAGCCAAGAAGCACTCCTGGCATTTCGGGCGACGGGCCACGCAGAATTCGCGTCCAAAATGGACCCACTGATGATTGATGTACAACCAATCGGGCTGAGGGTAGATTTTCATGAGCTTCGCCTCAACCTTTTCGGGCGTATCGTCGTTGCGCGTCGCAAACCCCAGCTGATGGGCGATGCGGAATACATGCGTATCGACGGCGATGCCCTGAGGGTCTCGAAACGCCTGACACATAACCACATTTGCCGTTTTGCGCCCTACCCCAGGAAGTTTCTGCAAATCGACCATAGTACGCGGCACTTCGCCACCAAATTCGGCAAGCACCGTTTGCGCACACGCCTTCAAGTTCTTCGCTTTACTGCGGAAAAACCCGAGCGGATGAATAATCGCCTCTATGTCTTCAATGCTCGCCGCCGCCATGGCCTCTGGAGTGCCGAATCGCGCAAATAATTCGGGGGTCACCTTATTCACGGCCGCATCGGTGCACTGAGCCGACAGAATAACCGCCACGGTAAGCGTAAACGGGTCGACGTGATCGAGCGAGCATGCGCCTTCGCCGTAATGCTCAAACATGCGCTGTTCGATTTCGGCAGCACGCTCACGTTTCTGCGTAAGATTCTCACGAGGCATGGCTATTCGTCACCCTTCGCATCAATATCGCTTTCAAGAACCTCGGCCGAATCGCTTCCGTCGCCGATCATGGCGCCAGCAGCACGCTGTTCGGCAAGTTCAGCGAACTTCGCTTGCATAGTAGGGTTTTTTCGCGTGAGCTTCTTGATGGTGAGGTCTTGTGCCTTATCGTTGGCCAGGCGCAAATTACGCTCGCTGCCGAGCAAAGCATCTTTTGTTTTCTGCAAATGGTCGATGGTCTTGTCGATTTCCTCAATCGCCGTTTGGAACTTGCGGCTTGCCAGGTCATAGTTCTTCGAGAACTTCGTTTTGAACTCTTCCATCGAGTTTTCGAAGTTCGTAATATCGATATTCTGGTTGCGCACCTCGGCAAGCTGCGTTTTGTATTGCAGTGCCGAAAGCGCAGCATTGCGCAGAATGGAAATAATCGGAATGAAGAACTGCGGGCGAATGACATACATCTTCGGGTAGCGATACCCCATATCGACAATGCCTTCGTTATAAAGCTCGTTGTCGGGCTCGAGCATGGTGCACAATACCGCGTATTCGCAACCTTTCTTCGTTCGATCGGAGTCGAGCTTTTTAAAGAAGTCTTCGTTTTTATGCTTGGTTTTCGTTTCGTCGTTCTCGTTCTTCATCTCGAACATGATTGAAACGATTTCTTCGCCGGTTTCGGGGTCGCACTCGCGGAATACGAAGTCGCCCTTCGTGCCTTCGACAATGTCGTTATCTTTTTCAAAGTATGCATGCGGGAACGCCGTAGCTCGAATTTTGTTGAACTCGATTTCGCAGTGCTGTTCGAGCGACTCGCCCACCATTTTCGTCGAAAGACGCGCCTTCATTTCTTTCACGCGGGCAATTTCGTCGTCTTTGTACTTGATGAGTTCGTCTTTCTGAGCAAGCTCATGCGTCATTTGCTCGCGCAACGCCGCCTGAGCCTGAGCCGCCTTAGCGCGCTCGAGTTCAACAGTCGCCTTCGCTTCGTCACGCTCGCGCTCAGCCTGAACGCGCGCCTGCGACACAGCAAGATCTTTCTCGGCGGCGAACTGCTGCGATTGCGATTCGATTTGCTGCCTCTGGGTTGCGATGGTCTGCTGCAGCTTCGCCGATTCCTCGGCGGCCCGTCGCGACGCCTCAATCTTCTCCAACGCCAACTTCTGCGAGTATTCCTTCGACTGCGATTCGATTTGTTGTTTGAACGCGGATTCCTGCGAAGCGATCTGGGTTTTGAGCGCTGCGATTTCAGCATCGCGTTTCGCGGTGGCATCGATAAGCGACTTTTCATGTTCGGCCTGCATGGCGCGCTTTTGCGATTCCTGGTCGGCCGAAAGCTTCTCGACTTCGGCCTGAAGCTTGGCAATTTCCGCCTGTTTTTCAGCAAGCGCCGTTTTTATATCGGCATCGGCCTTTTGGCGCTCCGCCTGCTGCACCTGCTGCATTTCTTTCTCGGACGCCTTCGCCGCCTGTTCGCTCTGCTCAAGCGCCGCCGCAAGCTTCGCTTCAAGCTCCGCGATACGCGCCTCGCTTGTGGCCTGGGCGTTTTGCGCCTCGCTTTTCACCTTCGACACGGCAAGCGCCACAGCTTGCTCGTTTTGCTGCTTCAGCATGCCTTCGCGCTGGGCGATTTCCTTATCGAACTCCTGCGTGCGAACCTGACGCACAATGTCGGCGAACCCACGCTCGTCTACCTGGAACACCTCGCCGCAATGGGGGCACTTGATTTCATTCACGTCGCACGCCTTTCAACGAATCGTTTTCTGGCGCTTATTATCGCTCAAAGTCACGTGATATGCGAATGTCATTTCGAATATCTGTTCGAATTATTTGGTATCGAAAGCATGATGCCCTATTGCGCGAGATTCAAGCACAGCACGCAACTCAGCCTGCACCGCCTGCTCGGTATTCTTGCCAATAATGCGCTTTGAAATCTGCTTCACCGCCCAGCGGCCATTCCCCATAGCACAGCTGTGGCCCACCATGCGCAAGATCTCGTAATCGTTCATGGAATCGCCGAACGCCATCACGTTTTCAGCCGCAACGCCGTGGGCAGCAAGCACTTGATTAATGCCGGTCGCCTTGTTCACGCCGCGCTGCATCACGTCAATCCACTTCGCTCCCGAAGGAGCGAACACGAAATCGGCCTCGAGCTCGCGCGACAGGATATACGCCATGTCCATTTGAGCGCTGTCGCATGAAATCGAGACTTTCACAATCGACGTGTCAGGCGACGGCAAATCGCGCAGCACCACCGGGTTGGGCAAATCTTTGTCGAATTCCGCATCGAAGCATGCGGGGTCGTCGAGCAAATAGCTGTTCGTGCGGTCATACACCACCATGTGAAGGTTGTCGAACTCTTCCACAAGCGCATACAAGCGGCGCAGTGCAGCATGGGAGAACACTTCGCGATCGACGAGCTTTCCGCGCACGAATACCTGCGCGCCATTGCTCGCAACGAAATCCATGCGATCGGCCACGGGCTCGAAAAACGCGCGCAACGTATCGTAACGACGACCCGACGCCGCGACAAAGCGAATACCCGCGGCATCGAGCGCGCGAACAAGGTCGAATGTTTCAGGGGGAACCTGCGAGCGCTCGTCAAGCAATGTGCCGTCCATGTCACAGGCAATGAGTTTAATGTCTTCATACGTTTCCATATGCGGGCCTCCTTCAGACTCGCGCCCGAGCCCTTCGGGCGACCTAGCAATTCTTCTTGGTGCAGCCATAGTACGTCCCGCAAAAGGAATCGACGCCAAGCGTTACCGCTTTGACGCCGATTTGACCGGTTGCGCATATTCGCGCCACGATATGGAAGATGGAAGCCGTGCTCGATTACGCAAAACCTCAGCCCAAAAGCCGACGCGGCCTTTACACGCCCAGTTTCTTGCAAACAGCCTCAACAATCTCGTCGACTGGCGAGAGCGTGCCCTTAGCCACATCGCCGCACGCAAGTTTGCCAATACCAGGGCCAACCAGTTCAATGCCACGCGCGGCAAGCGTCGCAAGGTTCGCCTGGGTCGCAGCGTTTTCATACATATGCGTGTTCATCGCCGGGCATACAATAACCGGGCACGTCGTTGCCAAAAACGTGGAGGACACCATATCGTCGGCGATGCCGTTGGCAAGCTTCGCGATGATGTTCGCCGTCGCAGGCGCCACACACATGACGTCGGCCTCCTGCGCAAGCGTGATGTGCTTGATGGACGCATCGTAGCTGTAATCGAACGTATCGGTGAACACCATATTCTTGGAAAGCGCCTCGAACGTGAGCGGCGTCACGAATTTCGTCGCATTCTCGGTCATGATAACTTGCACGTCAACGCCGCGCTTGCCCAAATCGCTTACAACCTGGCACACTTTGTACACCGCGATGCCACCCGAAACCGCGATAAGCGCCTTTTTCGCCATGGAACATTCCTTTCCGCAACTCAAATTCCGCAGGCAAGTATAGCCTAAGGAGAAAGGGAACCCACCCGATTGCGAATGAATTCCCCCACATTTCCCTACCGATAAGATAGGGAATTTCAAAAAGGGCTGGCACGAAGCCAGCCCTTTTCAATCGCGAATCTATGCAGTTTTCGCAGCGCAGTTCAACTACAGAATCTGATCGGTTTCCTTGAACTTCACCACGTCGACCTTCTTGACCGACTTGTAAATGGTCATAGCGCCCCAGTACACAATGCCGGCGAAGATGAGCGAGTTCAGGCCCGGAATGCCGATGGCAAGAATCGAGGAGCCCTCGCCCACGCAGAACGCGAGCGCCCACACGGTAAGCGCGATGGGGTTCCACTTCTCAACCTTCTGAGGCAGCTTGCCCGACGGGCGGGTTTCTTCCAGAACAGCACGGTTGCGCTTCAGGATGAAGTAATCAATAACCATGATGCCAGCCGCAGGCGGAATAGCAACGCCGAGCAGCGTCAGGAAGTTCGTGAAGTAGTTGATGATGCCGATAACGGAAAGCAGCGTGCCAATGATGCCGAGCGTCCAAGTCATAACGTTGCGGTTAATCTTCACGTTGAACAGCGCATTAATGGCAGTGGCAACGCCAAGGCCCGACGAATACAGGTTCATGTCGTTGAGCTTAACGGTGGAAGCGACGACGATAATCACGCCCAAAACGCCCGAAGTGGCCATCATAATATCGGTCACGTTGTCGGTGCCGGTTGCATGAGCCAGAATAACGGCAAGCAGGTTCATACCGAGCTCGCCCACGAAAGTGCCGATGAGGGTCATCCAAAACACTTGGGTGCCATTCTTCAGATAGCGCGCGTAGTCGGGCGTGCAAATAGCGCCTGCGATAAAGCCGCCGGCGACCATGGTAGTAGCCGTGCCGAACGCCAACTCGGGACCGGGATGCGGCGAGTTAAGGAATTCGATGAGACTGTGGTCCTGCAGCACAATGGCAGCAGAAATAACGACGGCGGCAATGAACAGCGGCACGAACACGGTAGCAAAGCGGGCAATCCAACGAATGCCAGCAATAACCAGAAGCGTAATACCCAAGCCGGTAATGATTGCCCAAATGGGGAAATTCAGCACGCCGGTGATGGAAAGCATGCCTTCAGCGAACACGGAGTTCTGAACGCCGAACCAGCCAACCATCGAAATGGCAACGACGCCGCCCAAAATAGCTGAACCATTTTTGCCGAGGCCGCACCAGCGAGACAGCAAGCTCGTCGAAAGGCCTTCGCGAGCGGCCGCGGTGCCGAGTGCCCAGCTTACGACCTGCAGAATAACCGAGCCGAGCATGGTTGCCCAGAATGCGCCCCAAAACGTCATACCATAGCCAAGCGTTGCACCCAAAACCAGCTGGGAGACGCAGCAAATGGCGCCAATACGAATCATCAAAATTTGCCAGAGCAGTTGCTTGGCTCCCTCAGGAACGCGCGACAGTGAGTAGTCGTTGTCGATGGGTTCGTTCGCCATGGAGACCAACCCCCTTCTTTCTTTACGGTAGTGTTCCGAATACGACCGACGGTCTTCGAAGCGAACGTCGCGCACCGCAGGCGTGGCCAACCCGCACGCGACGGCCCTTTCGGCGACCGTCAAAGTAAAGCGAGATTATACACTGTTACTTTAGTGTGACAGAGTAACAAGTTTGTTAACACCCCTATATATGGGAATTTCTAGCCGCTGAACACAAAAGAGGCCCGAAGGCCCCTTTCTGGAAGAGATGTTGCAATTCTACACGACAGGCGAGCGGCTCTTTTGCTCCGCCGAACGGAGAACGATCAGCGTGGCCGCACTCGCGTGCAAGCAAGCACCCCATGCCGCCTTAATTGACGCCCTGGCTCAACACCCCGAACCACGTTCGCCGCGTGCTCGGCCGCATAGCCCGCCCCGCGACTAGCCGCAATCTGAGTTTTCGTTTGACGGCTAGCCAGGCAACCGGACAGCCCGGCCAACAAGCCAACCAATCAATTAGCGGGCCGGCCGGCCAGTCAGTAAGCCAACCAGCCAGCCCGTCAACCTTTCAGCTTGCCGTTTACTTCACCTCGTACTGCGGCAAATCTTGCAGCGCGATTACCGGCAAACCATACGGATTCTCGTCAAGCGCTTCAAGCGCAGCCGTAAACGCGCTTGCCCCCGAAAGCGCGGTCACGCACGTCACGCCATGCTTCACGGCTTCGGTGCGCATGAAGTACCCATCGCCACGCGTTTCCGAACCATATGGCGTATTCACGATAAGCGCGATTTCGCCATTGGAAATCATGTCGCCAACATTGGGATGCGGCTCGGAAATCTTGCGTACCACCTCACAGCGCACGTTTCCGCCACGCAGCGTGCGCGCAGTGCCTTCGGTCGACACAATGCGGAAGCCCAAACGCTGAATCGTGCGCGCGATGGGAAGAATGTGACGCTTGTCGCGATCGCATACCGAAATGAACACAGTGCCTTCCTTCGGCAGCTCGTAGCTCACGGCGAGCTGCGTTTTCGCATAAGCCTCGGGATACGTGCTCGCGATGCCCATGACCTCGCCCGTCGATTTCATCTCGGGGCCCAGCACCACGTTCGCACCCGGGAAGCGACCCCACGGCATAACAGCTTCCTTCACGCAGAAGTAATCCATGCGGCGATCGTCAGCCGGCAAGCCCAGGCTTTCGATGCTGCGGCCGCTCATGATAAGAGCCGCGCACTTTGCCAACGGCACACCGGTCGACTTCGACACGAACGGCACCGTGCGGCTCGCGCGCGGGTTCGCTTCGATGACATAAATCGTCTCGCCCTTGATGGCGTACTGCACATTGAGCAGGCCACGCACGCCCAGGCGCAGCGCCAAGCGGCGCGTGATGTCGCGCAGCTCGCCGACCAAACGGTCGCTGAACGAGAACGGCGGAATGCAGGTGGCCGAGTCGCCCGAGTGAATGCCAGCTTCCTCGATATGCTCGAGTACGCCGCCCACATACACCCGCTCGCCGTCGCACAGCGCGTCAACGTCACATTCGATAGCACCCTCGAGGAAACGGTCCAAATACACCGGATGATCAGGAGAGATGCGCGTTGCCTCGGCCATGAAGGTGCGCAGGTGAGACGGGTCGTAGGCGATTTCCATGCCGCGGCCGCCGAGCACGTAGCTCGGACGAACGAGCAGCGGGAACCCAATGCGATTGGCGACGCGTTCGGCTTCCTCGAAGCCCGTGGCCATGCCTGCGGCGGGGTACGTAATGTCGAGCTCGTCGAGCACCGCGCTGAAGCGTTCGCGGTCTTCGGCCAGGTCAATCGCCTCGGGACTCGTGCCCATAATGGTCACGCCCGATTCCTGAAGCGCGTGCGCGAGCTTCAGCGGCGTTTGGCCACCGAGCGTCACCACAACGCCGTCGGGCTGCTCAACATCGACGATGTCCATGACGTCTTCGTAGGTGAGCGGCTCGAAATACAGACGGTCGCTCGTGTCGTAATCGGTGGACACGGTTTCGGGGTTGCAGTTCACCATGATGGTTTCGTAGCCGGCCTCGTGCAGCGCGTAGCTCGCATGCACGCAGCAGTAGTCGAACTCAATGCCCTGGCCAATGCGGTTGGGACCTGCGCCCAAAATCATGGCTTTAGGCTTGTCGACGGGCACGATTTCAGAATCGCCGAAGCTCGGCGCCGCGCCCGCAGCCACAACATGGGGCGTTTCGTAAGTCTTATAGTGGTATTCGGTTTTGCCCGCGAATTCGGCCGCGCACGTGTCGACGGTCTTGAACGTAGGCACGACGCCCAGGCCCTTGCGATAGGCGCGCACAATAACTTCCTTCGTGCCCGTGAGGTAGGCGATTTGAGCATCGGAAAAACCGTATTGTTTCGCGATGCGCATAGCCGGCGCGTCGAGGTCTTCCAGGCGCAGACCTTCGAGCTGGTTTTGCACAGCGGCCATATCGGCGATGCGATGCAGGAACCACGGGTCGATGCCGCACGCCTCGTGCACCGCGTCAACGGTCCAACCGCGACGCAGGGCCTCGGCCACATAGAAGATGCGGTCTTCCGTGGGGCGTGCCACGCATTCATCGAAATGCTCTTCGTCGAAAGCGTCTTTGCCATCGGCGCCCAGACCCGCGCGGCCGTTTTCCAGCGAGCGCATGGCCTTGCCGAACGCTTCCTCAAACGTGCGGCCGATGCTCATGATTTCGCCCACGGCCTTCATACGCGTGGACAGCGTGGTGTCGGTACCCTTGAATTTCTCGAATGCGAAGCGCGGCACCTTCACCACGCAATAGTCGATAGAGGGCTCGAAGCATGCCGGCGTCACGCGTGTGATGTCGTTCGTGATTTCATCGAGCGTGTAGCCCACAGCCAGGCGCGCGGCGGCTTTCGCGATGGGGAAACCGGTCGCCTTCGACGCGAGCGCCGATGAGCGGCTCACGCGCGGGTTCATCTCGATGACGATCAGGCGGCCGTTTTTCGGGTTGAGCGCGAACTGCACGTTCGAGCCGCCCGTTTCGACGCCGATCTTCTCCAGAATCGCGAGCGAGGCCACGCGCATGCGCTGGTATTCCACATCGGAAAGCGTTTGTGCAGGCGCCACCGTAATAGAGTCGCCGGTATGCACGCCCATGGCGTCAACGTTTTCGATGGAGCACACGATGATGCCGTTGCCGGCCTTATCGCGCATGACTTCCATCTCGTATTCTTTCCAGCCGATGATGCTTTCTTCCACAAGCACCTCGCCGGCGGGAGAAAGCTCCAGACCCTGCGCCACAATCTCGCGCAGCTCCTGCTCGTCGTAGGCGATGCCGCCGCCCGCGCCGCCGAGCGTGAAGCTCGGGCGCAGCACGCAGGGGTAGCCCACCTTACCGGCAAGCTCAACGGCATCTTCAACGGAGTACGCATAACCGCTGCGCGCGCATTCCAAACCAATTTCTTCCATGGCCTCGGCGAACAGCTTGCGGTCTTCGCCGCGCTCAATAGCCGCCAAATCGCAGCCAATCATTTCGACGCCATATCGATCGAGCACGCCCGATTTCGCCAGCTCAACAGCCGCATTCAGGCCCGTTTGGCCGCCAAGGGTAGGCAGCAGGGCGTCGGGATGTTCTTTAGCGATAACGCGCTCGATGAACTCAGCGGTAATGGGTTCCACATAGGTGCGATCGGCCAAGCTGGGGTCGGTCATGATGGTAGCGGGGTTCGAATTCACGAGCACCACTTCGTAGCCGTCTTCCTTGAGCACCTTGCACGCCTGAGCGCCCGAGTAGTCGAACTCGCACGCCTGGCCAATAATAATGGGGCCCGAGCCAATAACGAGAATGCGTTTGATGTCGGTACGTTTGGGCATTGCCTAGGCCTCCTTCGAGCCGAAGACCCAACCAGCGAGGCGGTCTTGCGAAATGTTGATGTTCAGGTAGTCGACGTCGCCGTCCATCAGGCGGCAAAACGCCGTGAACAGGTAGTGCGCATCGGTGGGACCAGGATTGGCCTCGGGATGGTACTGCACCGAGAATGCATTCTGGTCGAGCAGCTGAATGCCTTCGCTAGTGCCGTCGTTCAAGTTGACGTGCGTCAGGCGAATGCGACCGAAACGCTCGTTTTCAACGACGGGGGCAATGCGGCGCTGCGACCAGAAGCGAAGGTCGCCGTCGGCAGGATGCTCGGCCACGCCGCCCGAAAGTTCGGGCACAAGCTTGCCGAGGCTCGGGAACACCAGGCCGAAGCCGTGGTTCTGCGCGGTAATTTCCACCTGGCCGCTCACGAGGTTCATGACTGGCTGGTTGCCGCCGCGATGGCCGAACTTGAGCTTTTCCATTTCGCCGCCGCTTGCAAGGCTAATCATCTGGTGGCCCAGACAAATGCCGAACACCGGCACCTTGCCAATAAGCTCGCGCGCCTGCTCGTAGGTTTCGGTCACGGCATCGGGGTCGCCCGGGCCGTTGGAGAGGAAGACGCCGTCGGGTTCCATGGCAAGCACGTCGACAGCGGGGGTGTCCCACGGCACGACGGTAAGGTCGCAGCCCACACGCACGAGGCCCGCGAGAATCGACTCTTTCACGCCGCAGTCATACGCAACCACGTGATATTTCTTCGGCGCAGGAGCCGCCACGGCGAACGCCTGACTCTCGGGCACCTTATCGAACGATTCCGCGGCGGCGCGGCTCACGGTTTTAGCGAGGTTGCGGCCCACCAGGCTCGGAGCTGCGGCGACCTTTTCCGCGAGCGAAGCAGCGTCAAGATCTTCGGTGGATAAAATAGCGGTCTGCGCACCGAAATCGCGAATATGGCGAACGAGCGCACGAGTATCGATGCCCTCGATAGCCACAATGTTCTCGCGCTCGAGGAATTCGGGCAGGCTCATGCTCGAACGCCAATTCGAAGGGGTGCGGCACATGTCATGCACGACCAAGCCACGCAGAGCGGGCTTGGCCGACTGCGTGTCATCGAGGTTCACACCGTAGTTGCCAATCTGGGGATACGTCATCGTGACAATCTGGCCCGCATACGAAGGGTCGGTAATAACCTCAAGATAGCCCTCGAGCGATGTGTTGAAGCAAATCTCGCCCGTAACTTCGCCCGGGGCACCGCATGCCCAGCCGTCGAATCGGGTTCCGTCCTCCAATAACAAAATAGCCGCCTTGCGAGCTTTTTTGCTCGTGGCGGCTATAAGTTTCTCTGCAATTGTCATGGCTTTGGCCCCTTCTTGGCCAGCTGCCAACACTGTTGCCGCAGACACGTGCCCTGTGGCGGTTTGGGTAGCTTCCATTTGCGTCTCCTTTTCGGTCTCTCGGTACCGGTTTAAAGGCACTTTCGCTCCAAATTGCATATTTATAACGAAAAGTGTATTAAACAACCCTTGATTTGCATTTGGGCGATTATAACGGCGAATCCCGTCTATGGGAGAAATTTCTATAATCCACCACACTAAAGCGCGGTGAGCGGCGACGTAAATCAGAATGCGATTTTCTGCCAAAAGTTGCGAATTCGGGGGCTTGGCAAAAGTGCGAGCCCGTTGCTTTAGTCATATATCCCCAGGTCGCGGTTAGGCCATGTTAACAATTCGTGGGACAATTAGCCTTTTCGACAGCGTATTCCCTTGAAAAAGGGCGTTTCATGCCCCCGAATTCGCAACTTTTGGCAGAAAACAGAGGAATCATTTACGCTGAGCCCGAAAGGCGGGGGCACGAACAAAAAAAGTTGGACCGATAACATCAGCCCAGATTGGAGTTTGTATGCATACGAAAGAACACGTCGAGCCGCTCATCGTCCGCGTCAGCGCCTGAGCGCAAAACCCACGTAGCGGCTAAACTGCGTCGCGGCGCGTATTGCTCCGAAAGCGTCATCTTGGCAAAAACGCTTCTCACGTGACGGTGCGCCTTCGCTGCTCAGCGACGCGCCTCATCTAACGACATGTCTTACCTGGCAACATGTCCGCCTAGCGGGGCGTCTTGTCTAATAAGGCATACCGCCCAGTAGCACGTCCTCCCTGCGGTGCGCACCCCATCCAGCAGCACATCGCGCCTAGCGACGCAGTGCATCTGGCAAGCACTTCTCACCTGGCGGCGCTTCGTGCCTTATGGTACGCCCCGCCCAACGGCCGATAATACAGCGAGTCCCGTGGCAGTCGTGCCGCCACGGGACTCGTCAAACCATATTCAAATGAGGCTAGCAGAAAAGCAGCAGGGGCAAAAGCCTACAACAGCGCAGGCACATACGTGAGCACAGCGAGCATGCCAACACCCACTACGATGCAAGCCGCCATCGATTTCGTCTTCGCACCCACCACGAGCACCACAGCGGCAGCCAATAGAGGCATGCCCCACAGCGCGATGTCGCCCGAAGCGACTTTCGCGGGATCAAACAGGTCATTCGTCACCAGGGCGGCAAAAGCCGCGGGCGGAATGAAATTCAGCGCACGCACAAACCGTTCAGGCAATTGTTTGCCCTTGAGCAAGAAGATGGGAAGGCAGCGGCAGGCGAGCATACACGCCAAGCACACGCCAAAAATGATGAGGAAGCTCGTAACGTCCATTGCCTACTCCCCCACTTTCATAGTCGTGTTGCGATCATCGTGGCGCACGCTCGAGAATGCGAACGCGGCACCCACGCCCACAAGTGCGCCGATCAGAATGGCGGGACCAGCAAGGCCCACGCATTTGCAGGCAATGACACCCGCGATGGAGCCAAACACGGCGACCAGATTTGCAGGAGTCACCTTCTGCATGCACAGCAAGCAAATGAACAACGACGTCATGGCAAATGAAGCGAGTGCGGTGGGCAGCGAGATCGCCGAACCGATGAGCGCACCCGCGACATTGGAAACGGTCCACGACGTAAGCGAGAACAAATTCACGAGCAAGGCGTGCTTCACCGACCAGTTGCCATTAATCATGCGCGCCAAATTCACGCCGAAGCTCTCGTCGGTTACCGTGGCGCCGAAAATGAACGCCAGGCGCTTGCCCGCGCTGCCGCAGAATTGCGAAAGCGATGCGCCATAGAGCATTTGGCGCGTGTTCACGAGCGCGACGCTGGCGATAATGGCCGAAATCGGGTTACCCGCGAGCCACATATTGGGAATCATGTATTGGCCGGCGCCTGAATAGAACAGCAGGCTCATTATCGCAATCATCCACACGTCCATGCCAGCAGCCACGCCCAAGATGCCGCACGGAATGCCCAGCACGATATAGCCGAGCACAATGGGCCATGCGGCCTGGAAGGCCTCTTTTTGCATAGCGGCAGAGACGCCGCTTTTATGAGCGACGCTCGTTTCGGCAACAACGGGTTCGGATGCGGCCGATTCAACGACGCCCGATTCAGCGCCGCCTTGTTCGACAGCAGCAGATTCAGCCGCCGCATGGTTTTGTTTCAAATTTGTTTCAGACATAGTGCCGTGATTATAGAAGGGCGCTGCCGCTTTTCCAACCGTCACGCACAGATATTTCACGCGCGCCAGGGCGTATTTGGGTTGTAGAGGCGCACCACCAGCACGAACCCGTCACCTGCTAAATGCTCTGCTAAATGCTCGTAGCATTTAACAGGTTCTCCTCGCGCGCGTTCCAACCTCCCATGCCTGCCATCAGTTACCATCCACTTAATGCTCGGCACCTGCTAAGCGGTCATGCTAAATGCTCGTAGCATTTAGCAGGTTTTCCGCAATAGATTCCCCGCGATGCGCTTCCCTATAGCGGGCCTCCCATAGTGGACCCCCTCGCAACAGGCCTCATAGTGGAACTCCCCAGCGCCTGCGCAATTGCAAACAACTCGTCATCTGGTAGAAGAATGCGAGCCGCGCGCGAGGACGCGAGGACGCAAACCGAGGGCGACCGGCGGCACGTCACGAAATCGGAGCAAAGCCCAAACCGCCTCGAACAAAACCAGAAACGACCAAAACCGGAACTGAAACCTGTTAAACGCTACGAGCATTTAACAGGTTTCGACGCATCAAACAGCGACCCATGCTTCAGCCCGCCCGGGCTTGGTGCAACCTACGCTTCGCGCGGCACGCCTTCGGGTGCCTCAGCATCCCGCGCCGCCAGCCTCGGCTCGCCTTTCGAAACCCACCCAAGCTTCTTGCCGAAAAGCGCGGCCACAACGAAAACGACGATTGGGTACAAATAGCAGAAGAAGGCATACCCCATGTAATCGACGCAAGAAACGCCCAGAATGGTAACCATGTAAATAGCACACGTGTTCCACGGCACAAGCACTGACGTAATGCCCGCCGAGGAATTCACGATATTGCCCCACGCCGCGCGGTCGACGCCGCGGCGGTTGTATTCGTCGCGGTAGACCAACGTCGACATCGTGATCGCCGGATACTGGTCGGGCAAAAGCACGTTGAACAGCGCGCCCGAGAACACGGTTGCGCCTGCAAGCGACACAAAATTCTTGAGCCTGCTCACAATAGGCTCAACCATCGAAGCCATAAGTCCGCAATGCTGCATGATGCCTGCATACGCCATAACCAGCAAAATAATGGAGATGGTCTCGAGCATCTCGTTGATACCACCCGTAGAAAGCAGCGTGTCGATAAACTGCGCGCCCGTATTCGACTCGGCGCCCCTCACCATAGCGCCCAGAAGCATCGACGCATCGACGCCCTGGTAAAACACGGCTTCAATCGCGCCAACAGCGATACCCGCCAAAAACGACGGAATCGCAGGCACCTGAAAGGCGATGCAAACGACCATGACCACAAGCGGAATGAGCGTCACGGGGCCAATATTGAAAGAACCCTCCAGCCCAGAAAGAATCGCCGCCGTAGACGCGCCAGCATCGCCCGACGTATCAAGGCCGAAGCCGATAACGGCATAGATTCCCGCGCACGCCAAGCACACGGCAATCACCAAAGGAAGGAACCGCTTGCACAGCGCAAACACGTCGACCTCGGCGATAGCGGCCGCCAAATTTGGACCGTCGACCAGGGGCGATACAATCTCGCTCACATACGCCGCGCCCACAATGGCGCCCGCCGCCATGCCGAGCGGCACATCGAGCGCCGCAGCGATGCCGATGAACGCCAGGCCAATGGTGCCAGCGGCGCCCCATGCGCCCACAACAATGCCAATCACGAGCGTCGCCAGAAAGCACACCGGCAAGAACAGTTGCGGCGTAACCACCTCAAGCCCGTAATAAATCATCGTGGGCACCGTGCCCGACAGAATCCAAACCGCGACCATAACGCCAATGCAAATAAGAATCAGGCACGCTTCCATCGAATCGTCGATGCCCTTCTTCATGGCATCGAGAATTTCTTCCCAATCAAACCCCAGGTACAGCGCGATAAAGCCCGAAATCACGCAGCCGATGAGCATGGGAATTTGCGGATCGGTTCCCAGCCCCACAACGCAGCCGAACATTACCGCCGCAAGCAGGCCGAAGGCGAGCATCCCGTGGCGAAACTTCGCCTCTTTTTTCGTTTTCTCTGCCATAATGCCAACCCCCATGCTCCTCGAACGGGGCACAGCAAAAAGAGGCCGCACGCCCTTCTCGCGTACGCCTCTTTCTCTCATTTCCCTTACATGTTCGCCCTGCAATGAGCACCTTCTTGGCCGCATGAACGCGTCGGCCCATCGAGCCAACCGAAGCAATCCGAGGGCAAACTCGCGCAACGCCGCGCAAGCTTCGGCCCGAAAACAGGCACGCGCCCACTCGCGGTCGCCCGCATTCAGCAGCGCTTATTTCACAATCAGAATAATACCGATCACCGTGAGCAACACATAGGTCACCTTGATGAACGTTGCCTGGCTGATACGCTTCTGCAGCTTGTTGCCGAGCCATATAGCCACGAGCAGAAGAGGGATGGCGATGGCGACCATGACCAGGCAATCGGGCGTGTAGTGCCCTTGGCTAAGCTGCAGCGCGGCATACACGAAATTGAGCACCATCCAAATGCACGAAAGCGTTGCGCGGAACTGGTCTTTGTCCTGAAGGCGCTGGAGCGCGTAAATCGCGAGAATGGCGCCGCCCGAAACGAACATGCCTTGAATGAGGCCTGCGAGCACCAGCAGCACAGCGAGCAGCCACTTTGGCATGAACCGCTGCTGCTTGAGCATCAATCCGCGCACACCCACGACCACCACAATGGCGCCGTAAATCTTCGACAGAATGCCCAGCGGCAACACCGCGTCGAGCCAAATGCCCACAAACATGAACGGCGTCATAACCGCAAGCATAATCGCGAGCTCGCGCCAGTTGACGTGCTTCCAATTTTGAATGGCGATAAGACCGCAGCCTATCATGCCGGTGGCGTTGAGCATGGCGACGCTCTCTTGCATGCCGACGGTCGCCATGCCCGCAGGCATCGCGATAATATTGCCGGCAAAACCCGTTATCGCCTGAATGGCATAGGCGATGAAGAACACGCCCAAAAATAAACCGCGACCAACCACGAAAAACAGCCTTTCAATCTCTCATATTTGAAGCAAGCAGCCTCTACCGGCGTACCTCATTCGGGAAACGCGACGGCATACATCGCGAGCGATTCGGCCGAAGGCCAAGCCCGACCAAGGAGAAGCCCGCGCTGCGAAAACGAATCATCCTGTAAGTTTCGCACGCATTCTCGCCGCTTGCGGTTGCTAAATTGTAAACAACGAAGTCTTCGCATCAACTCTGTACTATCGTGCGCTAAAGTATACAGAGCAATTAACTGACGCGGCACGCCACGCCGCGCATTTCGCCGAACGTTCAAGCAAAACTAGAGGGAGTGCACCCATGCGCCCTTATCAAATCAGCGTGTGCGGAGATTCCGCCATCAATATCGTTGTCGCCGATACCATCTCGGCCGAAGCGAGCGCCCTCGTGCGCAGCGCCGCCGCGCGCATTCAAGCAGCAGGCATTGCAGGCATCGAAGACATCGTTCCCACGTTTTGCGCCGTCATGGTCGCATACAACCCCGAAACTATTTCCTATGAGGAATTGGTTTCGGCCGTGCACGCCAACCTCGACGGCCTTTCCGCCGAAGGGGCCTCGGCCGGCAAGACCATCGTGATTCCCGTGTGCTACGGCGGCGAATTCGGCCCCGACCTGGAACATGTCGCGCAATTCCACGGCATCACCCCCGATGAAGTGGTGCGCTTGCACACCGAGCCCACGTACCTCATCGCGATGCTGGGCTTTCTGCCGGGCTTCGCCTACCTAAGCGGCTTGAACCCCAATTTGGAGACACCCCGTCTCGAAGTGCCGCGCGTGCGCATCGAAGCCGGCGCTGTGGGCATTGGCGGCGCGCAAACGGGCATCTACCCCTTGCCCTCGCCCGGCGGATGGCAAATCATCGGCCGCAGCCCGCTGCGCCCCTACGACGCAGAACGCGAGCCGGCGTTTTTGTATGCCGCGGGCGATTCCATTGAATTCGAGGCCATTTCCCCCGATGAATATGCGGAAATCGAGGCCGCGCTGCAAGCTGGAACCTACGAATACCGCGTGAAGGAGGCGATGTAAATGGCAAAATTCACCGTGTGCGTGCCAGGTCTTCTGACCACCGTGCAAGACCGCGGCCGCATGGGATACGCCGCGAGCGGCTTCTCGCCTTCGGGCGTCATGGATCGCCGCGCGTTCTCGCTCGGGAACCTGCTTGTGGGCAATGCGGCGAATGCGCCAGCCATCGAATTCGCCTTCGCGGGCCCTATGCTCGAATTCGAAAACGACGCCGTCGTCGCCATTACGGGCGCCGATTTCAACCCGCGCCTCGACGAAGAGCGCGCGCCCATGTACCAGGCGTTCGTGGTGCGCGCCGGCCAGCGCCTCTCGATGCCGGCCGCCGAGCGCGGCGTATACGGATATTTGGCCATCGCCAACGGCGGCGTGGATGTGCCCCGCGTCATGGGCAGCGCTTCCACCAACCTGAAGTGCGGCCTGGGCGGCTTCGAGGGGCGGCGCTTCGCGTTCGGCGACGTGGTGAACTTTCATGACACTACGCCGAACCCCTACTACGATTTCGGCCCCAACCACTACCGCAACGACCCGTTCTACCATTTCGAGTACCTCACGCAGGAAATTCGCGTAGTGCCCGGTCCACAAAGCGATTTGTTCACGAGCCGCGGCATTGACACGTTCTATAAGGAACGCTACCAGGTAAGCGCACAAACCGATCGCATGGGCTGCCGCCTCGATGGCCCGCAAATCGAATCGAGCCGCGGTTCCGACATCATTTCCGACGGCATTGCGCTCGGCTCAATTCAGATTCCCGCGCAGGGCACCCCCATCGTAATGCTCGCCGACCGTCAAACAACGGGCGGCTACGCGAAAGTCGCCACCGTCGCGAGCGTCGACATTCCGCTGCTCGTGCAGCGCGCGACCAAGCAGTACGTGCAGTTCAAGCCCGTTTCGGTCATCGAAGCGCAGCGCCTGCTCGTGGCCGAACGCGATTACTACCGCAACGTGCGCGCCAACGCACGGGGCAGGCTCACGCTGGAAATGCCCTGCATCGAGCCGAACGACCACGCGGGCGAACCCACCATGCCTCCGGTGGAATAAACGGAGGAAGAAACGGGCGCGGCCCGAAAAACGAGCCGCGCGAACAAATCGATGCGATACGCGCGACATGCGGCTTTGGCCGAGCGCCGCGCGCAGCATACAGAACGCGACCACGGCGTATGAAGTGGCGGGCGCCGCCCCGACAAAGCGGCAGAAAGATACGCGAGGAAGCACCATGGCACAAGAACAGCTCAGCATTTCCGACATTCCCGCAAACATCACCCCGCGCGAAATGCGCCATATCATTCGCAAAGGACGCTTCAGCGGTCCCACAAGCGGCTTGTGCCCAGGCTACGCGCAGGGCAACCTCATCGTGCTGCCGAAGGAAGACGCCTATGACTTCCTGCTGTTCGCGATGCGCAACCCCAAACCCTGCCCCATTTTGGAGGTTTCGGAGGTGGGCGACCGCTTCTTCCATACCAGCAGCGCCGACTGCGACATTGCCAACGATTTCCCGCGCTACCGCGTCTACCGCGACGGCGTGATGGTCGACGACCCCACGAGCGTCGAAGATTTGTGGCGCGACGATTTGGTTGCATTCCTCATTGGCTGCTCGTTCAGCTTCGAAAGCGAGCTCATCGAGGCCGGCATCGAGATGCGCCACAACACGCAGGGCCGCAACGTGAGCATGTATATCACGAACATCGCGTGCGAGCCGGCGGGCAAGATGTCCGGCAACATGGTCGTGAGCATGCGCCCCATCCCGTATGAGCAGGTCGTGCAGGCCGTGCAAATTTCAGGCGCCATTCCGAAGGTCCACGGCGCACCGATTCACATCGGCGACCCCAGTGTCATCGGCATTGACGATATCTCCAAGCCCGATTTCGGCGATGCGGTCGATATTCACGAGGGCGAGGTGCCCGTGTTCTGGCCGTGCGGCGTCACCCCACAGTCGGTCGTCATGAACGTGAAGCCGAAGTTTGCCATCACCCACGCACCTGGCTGCATGCTCATCACCGACACGAAGAACATCTCCCTGAAGTTTTAGCAACCTTGAACCGCACCTGTTAAATGCTCGTAGCGTTTAACACAACCTGCTCGACCTGCTAAATGCTTGTAGCGTTTAACAGATTTATCGCAACCCGAAAGCGCCCGAGATAATTGCCAAACACAATTGGCAGGAATCGCGTCGGCAGAAACCGCGTTAACCCATCGGCGATTTTCCGTCCGCAATGCCGCCCGCGACCCGCACTCCATGACGCATTCGACCTTGAACCTGTTAAATGCTACGAGCATTTAACAGGTCTCAGCGTAAAGCAAATTCCGCCCCACCACATCCGAAAGGAGCGCCTTTATGGCACGCGTAGATTTGAACAGCGATTTGGGCGAAAGTTTCGGCCGCTATTCCCTCGGTCTCGACGACCAGGTGATTCCTTTGGTCACGAGCGTGAACATCGCATGCGGAATGCACGCGGGCGACCCGTGCGTCATGCGTCGCACCGTTGCCGCCGCAGCGGCCGCCGGCACCTCGATTGGCGCGCACCCGGGATATCCCGACCTGCAGGGCTTCGGCCGCCGCGACATGGCGCTTTCCCCCGATGAAGCCTACTCATTCGTGCTGTATCAAATCTCGGCGCTTGCCGGTTTCTGCAAAGCGGAAGGCACTGCGCTCGCCCACGTGAAACCGCACGGGCAGCTTTACAATCATGCCGCGAAAGACGCCGCCCTCGCCGAGGCAATCGCCGCCGCAGTGCACGATTTCGACCCCACGCTCGTGCTCGTAGGCCTCGCGGGCGGAAAGCTCATCGAAGCGGGGCGAACAGCGGGCCTTGTCACCGCGCAGGAATTCTTCGCCGACCGCAATTACATGACCGACGGCACATTGGTGCCGCGCAAGCAGGAAAACGCCGTGATCGCCGACGAGGACTTCGCCGTAGCGCGCGTGGTGCGCGCGGTTCAGGAAGGCATCATCGAAGCGGTTGACGGCAGCACTATCGAGGTCGCCGCCGACACTATTTGCATTCACGGCGACAATGTCCACGCGCTCGAATTCGCCAAGAAGATTCGCACCGCACTCGCGCAAGCAGACGTAGAGCTGAAACCCTGCCGAGCACAATAAAAAGAAGAGGCCTCACGCTATCCGGAAGCGCTTCATGCAGAATCTTAAAGCGCTTCCGGATAATGCAAACAACCTATCAAGCTGGCAGGAATAGCGCACGTCTTTTCATACTGAATAATTTACATACCATTTCTTATACATGCTTATCCACGTCATTATTTCGGCATGGCCAGTTACCGACTTGTTAAACTCTTCCACTGCCACTCTAATGCGCTAAAGCGTTGAGTACCATCATAATTAACAAGTTACATTATTCGGTTTTGCGCTCGCACCGCCCGCCACGACGGGGCGCACGCAAGGCCGAAGCCCGAAAAAAGAAAGGAACGCCATGAGCAAAGTCATCGAAAAGCTCAAGAACGTTGGGCCGGGTGCTCTCGTGGCCGCGGGCTTCGTCGGCCCCGGCACGGTTACCACGTGCACCGTTTCTGGCGCGAGCGTCGGCTACACCATGCTGTGGGCCCTCGTGTTCGCCACCGTCGCCACCATCATCTTCCAGGAAATGGCCGCCCGCGTCGGCATCGCCAGCCAGAAGGGCCTGGGCGAGAACATTCGCGACCGCATTCCCAATCCCGTGCTGAAGGGCCTGGCTATCGCGATCGTCATTATCGCTATTTTCATCGGCAACGTCGCCTATGAAACCGGCAACATCACCGGCGGCATTTTGGGCATCCAGGCCGTCGCACCTGGCATTCCCATGGGCGCCATCGTCGTTGTCGTGGGCCTGCTGGCAGCCGTCGTGATGTTCATCGGCCACTACAACCTCATCGAAAAGGTGCTCACGGCCATCGTCGTATTCATGGGCGTAGTGTTCTTGGTCACCGCGCTTGCCTCCAACCCCGATTGGGGCGCCATCGTCTCCGGCATGTTCACGCCTCAGCTGCCCACAAATAACTCCACCGGCCTTATGACGGCCATCGGCCTCGTCGGCACCACCATCGTTCCGTACAACCTGTTCCTGCATGCCTCTTCCGCAGCCGAGCGTTGGAAGGACCCCGAGCAGATTTCCGATGCCCGCTTCGACGCCGTGCTCTCCATTGCCTTGGGCGGCATCATTTCCATGGCCATTCTGGTCTGCGCCGCTGCAAACCTTCACCCACTGTGGACGACCTGGGAAGTTGACGGCGCTACCGTCGCCGGCATCACGACCGCCACGGGCGACCAAATCGCAAGCGCAAAAATCAACGGCCAGGTCATGGCTCTCGCTCTCACCCCGCTTCTGGGCGACTGGTCTACGTGGATGATCGGCCTCGGCCTTCTTGCCGCAGGTTTCTCTTCGGCCATCACCGCCCCCCTTTCCGCAGCGTACGCCGTGAATGGCGTGCTCGGCTGGGGCAAGGGCCTGAAGGACGCGAAGTTCAAGATTGTTTGGGCCATCGTCCTCGTATGCGGCTGCTGCATGGCAATCGCTTGGGGCAAGAGCCCGACGCAGCTCATCCTTGTTGCGCAGGCCGCAAACGCAATTCTGCTGCCCATCATGGCGTTCTTCGTCATCTTCTGCGCAAACGGCAAAGACCTGGGCAAGTTCAAGAATCATGCCTTCGCCAATATCGCTGGCGTCATCATCATCGTGGTTACGCTGTTCATTTGCTACCGCAACATGACGAACTTCCTCACCTCACTGCAAACCCTCATCGGCATGTAAGCCGCGGAAACTATCAGTGCTCAGGAAAGGCCGCTCTTCGGGGCGGCCTTTTTCATGCTCGAACCTGTTAAATGCTCGAACCTGTTAAATGCTCGAATCTGTTAAATGCTCGTAGCGTTTAACAGGTCTCTATGCCGCAATCGCAAAAGGAAGACGCACCAAGAAGCCAAACCCGTTAAATGCTCGGACCGGGACTGCGGTGGAAATCCTGGACCGTTTCGGGTTAGGCGATTAGCCCCAAATCCCTCCGATACTGCATCGGGCTTTTGTAGCCCAGGTCGCTTTTCAGCCTGACGTCCCTATACCATCTGAGATAGGCGTCGAGCATGTCCGCGAACTCGTCGAGCGCGACCCCGCTCCAGTCCCTGCCGTAGAAGAATTCTATCTTAAGCCTTCCGAAGAAGCCCTCGGCGCGCGCGTTGTCCGGGCTGCAGCCCTTCCTCGACATCGACCTCACGATGCCGTGCTCGTCGCATATCCCTATCCACCCGGGCCAGCGGTAGTGGCAGCCCCGGTCGCTGTGCCCCGTGGGGTGCTCGCCCTCCTTGAGCTGGGAGCATGCGCCCAGAAGCGACGAGTTCGCCATCTCGGCGCTCGGGGACATGGAGATCGCCCAGCTTATCGGCATGCCGTCGAAGCAGTCGATTACCGGGGAGAGGTAGGACTTTCCCGCGGGGATGCGGAACTCCGTGACGTCCGTTATCCAGAGCTCGTCCGCCGCGTCCGCCCTGAAGTGGTGCTTCCCGCGCTCGTCCCGCAGCAGGTTGTCCGGCGCCTCGGACACCTCTCCCCGGTAGGAGCTGTAGCGGCGCTTCTTCTTGGCGGCGCGGGCGACGAGCGACTCCTCGCCCATGATCGCGCGCACGGTCCACTCGCCGACGCCCGTCTGGGCTGCGATCCTTCGATAGCCGTAGGCGCCCCCGCTGCCGCCGAACGCCCTGACGACCGCCGCGCGCGCCCCGGCGCGCTCCGCGCTCTCGGGGCGCGCCAGGGCGGCGGCCGCGTGCTCATAGCTGCTTTTCGCCATCCGCGTCAGCGCCAGCAGGTCCTTCAGCTTCCACTTCGGGCGCAGCGACGAGATCACCGCCGCCTTCTCCGCGTTCGTAAGCCGTTTCGGGTCGGTGCCCGGGTCTTTTTTAGTATCTCGAGCGTCGCTTGGCGCACGTCTATCTCGAGCTGCAGCTTCCTGACCTGCGCTTTCAGGTCGGATTGCATCTTCTTCAACTCCTCGACGTCATTCGGCAGCTCGTCGTATCGCTTGCTCACGGGAGCCCCTTTCTCTTCGGGCGCCCCTCCATTATGCCCCAAGATCTCCCGCCGCCAGGCGTAAGGGGCGGTGCGGGATACGCCGTACCTGTCGGCGACCTCGGCGGCGCTGCCGCCCCGGGCCTCGAGCTCCGCCACGGCCTGCACCTTCGTCTCGATCGGCAGAACGCCCTTCTCGGGATTGGGCCCGCGGCGCCTGCGCTGGCCGGGCGCGAGCTCGTCGATCCAGCTGCCGAGCGTCTCGCGGCTCGGGTATCCCATGGCCCTTATCGTCCGGGCGAGGCTTCTCCCGTGCTCGAGGTAGTAATCGACCGCGCCCCGCTTCTCCTCGTCGGAATACTTCGGCTCGCGGCGCTTCCTTTCCAGGAACCCTTCGCCGCCGATCTGGTATTCCCTCCACCAGTTTCGGAGCGTGTGGCGGGTGGGGTAGCCGAGCTCCGCTATGGTGTCGGCCGCGCTGCAGCCGAACCTGGCGAACGTCTCGACGGCCTTCATTCTTGCTCTGCGCCGTACATCCTCATGGCCCTCCTGGTCCTCTTTTTGGTCCAGGATTTCCACCGCAACTCCACCTGTTAAATGCTCGTAGCGTTTAACAGGTCCGCGAGAAGAAACCCGAAAGCCGATATCGCGATAGAGAAAGATGCGATGAGCGAGACCCTACAGCAAATTAGAAGGGAACCGAGAACGTGGCCATGGCGAAAGGAAGGCAGCAAAGCTAGAAGGCACCGCCAAAGGCCGGATTACGAAGCGGTCCTCGAGCCAGAATGCGGGATACGCCCGAGAAAAACGAGGGGAAAGGAGGAGACAAAAATAGGAAAACAAGAGCAAACCCAGATGACTTCAGCACGGCATCGCAGCGAAATACCAGGGAATTGAGCGAGATTTCAAGAAGAACTCGGCAAGAATTCGGCAAGGTTGCTCAGCTATAACCTGTTAAACGCTACGAGCATTTAACAGGTTATAGCATTTAACAGGTCGAAGGTCGGGAGTACGCGATGTCGAAAAGCCGAGCTAAGTCAGAATCAAACATCTACCATGTGATGGCGCGCGGAGACGGACGCCAGATCGTTTTCGAGAACGACGAGGACAGGAAGCTCTTCTTGGCGCTCCTGCGAAACAGAAAGCAGCAGGATGCACCTATTTTTGCCTGGTGCCTTATGGACAACCACTTCCATCTCGTCATCCAGGCTTCCCTACCTGTATTGTCGCTAATGATGCAACAAATCATGTCTCAGTACGCGAGCTCGTTCAATATGCGGCACCAACACACTGGACACGTCTTCAATCAACGATTTAAAAGCGAGCCCATCAACGACGATTCATACTTCCTGACAGTCGTCAGATACGTGCATCAAAACCCAATCAAAGCTGGCATAACCAAGACCTGCTTCTACCCATGGAGCAGCTATGGCGAATATTTCGATGCCCCACGCATTACTTCGACAGCACTCATTCTTGAAATGCTTGGAGGAATAGGCGCATTCCAATCCTTCCACGACATCAGCAGCAAAGAAAAGGTTCTTGACGTTGATTCGGTGCGTCCTAAAACAAGAAGCCTACCTGACGAAGAGGCTTTCAATCGAGCGTTCCGCCTTTATAATCGCGATCTCCTTCGAGACATCAAGGGAGCCGAGAGAAGCGAACGAGATAGCACCATCGCATCGCTCAAAGAAGCCGGCCTCACTTTTCGACAAATCGAACGGCTCACAGGAATCGGCCGTGGAATCATCCAGAATATCAAGACGCACTAACAAGTCGCAAAGGGCATCAGAGAGCTGGGGCCTATTACCTGTTAAACGCTACAAGCATATAACAGTTCGGCAAGATGCAAGAATGCCCGCGAACAGAATCGAGCGAGCTCGCAACGATCGACAATGCGGAACATCGGCCGGCAATAGCTGGTCGCGGGCCATCGGTAGGTTATTAAGAGCAACCATCGCACATCGGTGCGCAATGCTCGCCGCTCAACCATTTTAAGCTGAACCGAAAACCCTGCAGGCCAACGAAAGTCGAATAGTCGCGTGCTAAATGCTACGAGCATTCAGCACCTTTGGCCCAGTAATGTGTTAAACGCTACGAGCATTTAACAGGTGCGGGCATCAAAAAAGGCGCCCTCCCGAAGGAGAGCGCCTTTGAGCCTCTTGAAGAGCCGTCAGCAGGATTACTGCTTGTCGGCGATAGCAGCCTGAGCGGCAGCCAGGCGAGCCAACGGCACGCGGTAGGGGCTGCACGAAACATAGTCGAGACCAATCTTGTGGAAGGTCTTGACCGAATCAGGGTCGCCGCCATGTTCGCCACACACACCGCACACCAGGTCGGGATTGCCCTCGTGACCCAGCTCAACGCCCATCTTCACGAGCTTGGCAACGCCCGGGTCGACGGTCGCGAACGGGTTGTAAGGCAGCAGCTTCTCGGCGAGGTACTGCGGAATGAACTCAGCCTCAACGTCATCGCGGCTGAAGCCGAACGTCGTCTGAGTGAGGTCGTTGGTGCCGAAGCTGAAGAAGTCAGCCTTGGTGGCGATTTCATCAGCGGTCACAGCAGCACGAGGCAGCTCAATCATAGTGCCAATGGGAAGCTCGAGCTCAACGCCCTGCTCCTCGGCAACTTCGGCGATAACGCGCTCGGCGACGCCGCGCATCTTGTCGAGCTCCTTCACCGTGGAAACCAGCGGAATCATGATCTCGGGCTTGGGATCGAGACCTTCCTTCTTGAGCTTGGCAGCTGCGGTCGCGATAGCGCGCACCTGCATCTCGGGAAGAATGGGATACACGATACCCAAACGGCAGCCGCGCAGGCCCAGCATCGGGTTCTGCTCAGCCATGGAATCGATCTTGTCCATGAGCTCGCGCTTGGCCGCGATTTCCTTCGCGTCGGCGCCAGTGGCCTCCATGCGGGCAATTTCCACGTCGAGGGCACGCGGGCTCTCGAGGAACTCGTGCAGAGGCGGATCGAGCAGGCGAACGATAACCGGCAGGCCATCCATAGCTTTGAACATGCCGTAGAAGTCGCCCGTTTGAGCCTCGAACAGCTGCTCGACAGCTTCCTTGCGAACCTCTTCATCCTCGTTCAGGATGAAGGTCTGAATGATCTGCTTGCGCTCGCCCAGGAACATGTGCTCGGTGCGGTCGAGGCCAATGCCCTCGGCGCCGAAGTCGCGGGAAAGCTGTGCGTCGGCCGGGTTGTCGGCGTTGGCGCGAACACCCAGGCGGCGATACTCGTCGGCCCACTCGAGAATGGTGTCGAGGTCGCCGGTGAGCTCAGGCATAACCAGGTCGACGGCGCCCAGAACGACGATGCCGGTGGTGCCGTCGAGCGAAATCATGTCGCCCTCGTGAATCACGATATCAGTGCCGGTGAGCGCGGCTTCCTTCTTCTCGGCGTCAATCTTGAGCTGCTCAACGCCGCAGACGCACGGGGCACCCATGCCACGGGCGATAACGGCAGCATGGCTGGTTTTGCCGCCATGGCTGGTGAGAATGCCCTCGGCGGCAATCATGCCAGCGAGGTCGTCGGGGGTGGTCTCCCAGCGAACGAGCACGCACTTCTTGCCCTCTTCAACGGCCTTCACAGCGTCGGCAGCCGAGAACACGGCACCGCCAACAGCAGCGCCAGGAGAAGCGTTCAGGCCACGAGCGAGCACGTCGTAGTTAGCGTTCTTGTCGAACTGCGGGTGCAGCAGCTGGTCGAGCTGGGCAGGGTCGACGCGGCACACAGCCTCTTCCTTGGTGATGAGGCCTTCTTTTTCCATCTCAATGGCGATATGCAGCGCGGCGGCGGCGGTACGCTTGCCCACGCGGGTCTGAAGCATCCACAGTTTGCCCTGCTCAATGGTGAACTCGATGTCGCACATGTCGCGATAGTGGTTCTCGAGAATGGTGAACACGCCCTCGAGCTCCTTGCCGGCTTCCTGCAGACCGTCGACATGCTTCAGCTCGGCGATGGGGCTCGTGTTGCGAATGCCCGCGACGACATCTTCGCCCTGGGCGTTCACCAGGTAGTCGCCGTAGAATTCCTTCTCGCCGTTTGCGGGGTTGCGGGTGAACGCAACGCCGGTAGCGGAAGTCTCGCCCTTGTTGCCGAACACCATGCACTGCACGTTCACGGCGGTGCCCAGATCGTCGGCAATCTTGTTCTGCTTGCGGTAGAGCACCGCGCGCGGGTTGTTCCAGCTGCCGAACACGGCCTCGATGGCGAGCTTCAGCTGAACGTCGGGGTTCTGCGGGAAAGCGACCGCGCCGTCAACGACGAGCTCGGGATGCTCTTCGGCGGAAACGTTCTGGGAGAAAATCTGCTTGAATTCGGCAACGAGTTCCTGCAGGTCTTCAGCGGAAAGCTCGGTGTCGCTCTTCACACCGCGAGCGAGCTTCTTGGCGGTAATGGCGTTTTCGAACAGGTCGCCGTCGAGGCCCATGACCACGTTCGAGAACATCTGGATGAAGCGACGATAGCTGTCCCACGAGAAGCGGGCGTTGTCGGTGTGCTTGATAAGGCCATAGACCGACTCGTCGTTCAGACCAAGGTTCAGAACCGTGTCCATCATGCCGGGCATCGACATGGGAGCGCCGGAACGAACGGAAACAAGCAGTGGATCTTCGGCGTCGCCAATACGCTTGCCGATGCGCTTCTCGAGGTCGAGGCGGTACTCCTGAATGGTGTCGAGCGCGCCTTCAGGCCACGTGTTATTCGCGTTTGCATATTCCATGCAGGTTTGGCAGGTAATGGTAAAGCCCGGAGGCACGGGCAGACCAATAAGAGCCATTTCGGCGAGGTTCGCACCCTTGCCGCCAAGGATGTTCTTCATATCCTTGTTGCCTTCAGTAACGTTGTTGCCCTCAGCGTCCTTGCCGAACGCGTAGACACGCTTAACGTCTGCAGTCAATGTCTTCTCCTAACATATGAAGTCTAAAAAGTACTGCACTGGGTAATTATCACTCAATCGCACTTTTTTGAAGAGGGTGAGCCAGCTCGAAGTACCGTAATATCTCCTGAGCGGTTTCTTCTACGGCTTTATTGTCGGTTCTAATCACAATACATCCAAGTTTTCGCATAAGCGCGCGAGCCTCTTCAAGGTCTTGATAGACCATTTCGGGCTCGGCGTAGCTCGCGGCGACCATGGAAGCGATGCGCCCCGAACCGCCCAAGCGGCGCTGGCGAATGCCTACGAGTACATCGGGAGTCGTCATAAGGCCGAAGATGCGCGACGGATCGCAGTCGTAAATCTCCTTCGGCGGCTCGGTTCCAAGCGCGAGCGGCACATTGGCAACCTTATAGCCCTCCATGCCCATGTAGATGGAAATAGGAGTTTTGCTCGAACGCGAAACGCCCAACAGCACAATATCGGCATCAGGCAAATCTTGCGGATTGCGGCCGTCGTCGTGCTCCACCGTGAATTCCATAGCGGCGATACGGCGGAAATAATTCTGGTCAACCGTGCGCATAAGGCCCGGGTCGCGACTCGCTTCAAGCCCCGAGGCTTTCTCGAGAGCCGAAATAGGACCACCCATCAAGTCGACCGCATGCATACCGCGCTCATCGCAAAACGCTTGCATCAAATGACGCATTTCATCGTCGACAAGCGTATAAAACACTACCAAGTCATCGGGTTTGCCCTTCGCGCGATGCGATTCCTGATGTTTGGTCAAAAAACCTGCGATTTCGTTGAAGCTGCGTACCTTAGGCAGCGTTTCAATGTATGGGTCGGAATAACCGAACTGCCCCGCCGCGGCGCGTGCGAGCGAATGAGCCGTCGCGCCAAGCGAGTCGCTTACAATATGAATCGTGGGAAACGGCGTGTCGTTGTTCACTCCAATAAATCCTTCATTCGATGCCATGCATGTCCCCTCTCTGAAGCGCCCTGCTTTGCAGCACTCACTCCATATTGTTTCATACACCACAAAAGAAAAGGGCGGCAATCGTCCCACGAGACCGTCGGGTTCAAGCATGCTCTTCTTTCGAAAACGAAACCCCGCCGGACAAGCACAACAAAAGCAACAGGAACGATAGCCTGCTGCGGCCTTGGCGAAAGCCTCGCTGCCCTCTCGGCAAATAGGAAAGGGCCCGCCGCATGGCAGGCCCTTCAAAACTCTATTTCTTAGCCATTTTGCCGAAATCGGCGACGTCTTTGAACACAGCGACGAAACGGTTGAGCAAGCGCAGGCGGTTCTCGCGAATCGCCTCGTTCTCGTCCATGACCATAACGCCGTCGAAGAACGCGTCGATGGGAGCGCGCAAATTCGCGAGCTCGGCCAAGGCGGCAGCGTATTCGTTGCCGGCGAGATGCTCTGCGACTTTGCCTTCAGCAGCGGCAACCGCGTCGAGCAGCGCACGTTCCTCGTCGCCAAGCAGCGACTCGTCAACGTTCGTACCCAGCTTCTCGTCGCGCAGGTTGTTCGCGCGAGCGTACGCAGTGGCCAAATCGTCGAACGTCTCAGCCTGCTGCTCGCGGGCGGCTACAAGCGCGCGCACGCGCTGCATGAACACAACGGGCTCTTCAACGCTCACGGCGAGCACGGCGTCGATGGCGTCGGGGGCAGCGCCCTCGTCTTTCGCCATGACCTTCGTGCGCGTGATGAAGAAGTCGACCACATCAGCGCGAACGGCGGCGGCATCGAACTCGATACCCTGAGCCGCGTAGCTCGCAAGCGCCACGTCAATGGCGGCACCGAGCGAAATGTCGAGACCCTTATCGGAAAGCAGCATAGTCACAATGCCCAGTGCGCTGCGGCGCAACGCGAACGGGTCGGAAGAGCCCGTGGGGCCCTGGCCAATGGCGAACAGGCCGCAAATAGTGTCGAGCTTGTCGGCAATGGCCACGATGCAGCCAACGCGCTCGGCCGGCACATCGTCGCCCGAGAAACGCGGACGGTAGTGGTCGGCGATGGCACGCGCCACGGCGTCGGTCTCGCCGGCGGCCTTGGCGTAGTAGCTGCCCATGATGCCCTGCACGCTCGTGAATTCCACAACCGCGCCCGTGACCAGGTCGGCCTTGGCCAAATAGGCGGCGCGCTCGGCGTCGGCGGCTTCCTGGCCCGTCGCGCCGGCGTCGGCGGCGATGGCCTTGGCGAGCGCAACAATGCGATCGGTCTTGGCGCGCGTGGTGCCAAGCTTTTCCTGGAACACGACGGTGTCGAGGCGCTCAACGTAATCTTCGAGCGGCCGCTTCAGGTCTTCGTCGTAGAAGAACTTCGCGTCGTAAAGGCGAGCGGCCACGACGCGCTGGTTGCCGTCGACGATGTTCGCCTCGAACTTCGGGTCGCCGTTCGAGGTGATAAGGAACTTATTCGCAAGCGTTCCATCGGCGTTGAACAGCGGGAAATAGCGCTGGTGCACGAGCATGGCGTCAACGGTGATTTCCTTAGGAACCGCCAAGAACAGCTCGTCGAACTCGCCCACCATAACCGTGGGGAACTCGGCGAGGTTCACGACTTCAGCCATGGTCTTCGCGGGAAGCTCGGCCACAAGGCCCGTCTTCTCTTCGATAGCCGCGACCTGCTCGCGAATGGAAGCCTCACGCTCGGCCTCGGTGGGCACCACGTTGTGCTCGCGAAGCACATCGATAAGCGCGTCGGCCGAAGCGACCTCCCACGGGCCGGGTGCTAAGAAGCGATGGCCGCAGGTGGTGTTGCCGGCGGTAAGGCCCGCGAACTCAACGGGAACCACCGCGTCGCCGTGCATGGCGAACAGCCAGCGAACGGGGCGGCTGAAGTGCTCGTGGCGCGAACCCCAGCGCTGCGAACGCGGCCAGTAGATGGAGGTGATGAGGTTCTGCAAAATATCAGGCAGAAGCGTGACCACCTGCACCGACGGGGTCGATTTCACGGCGTATACATACTCGACGCCGTTCTCGTCGCGGCGCTCGAGAGCGCTTGCGTCAACGCCCTTGCCGCGAGCGAAGCCCAGGGCAGCCTTCGTGGGGTTGCCGTCGGCGTCAAACGCGATTTTCGCAGCGGGGCCGCGGAAGGTTTCGGTCAAAGCCTCGGTGGCCTCGGGCACGGCAAGCGCGCTCACGATAAGGCGGCGCGGCGTGGAGTACACCGAAATCTCGCCATGGGGAATGCCCGCGCCATCGAGCGCGTCGGCGAACATGCCGCCGAGCTTTTCGGTTGCGGCATGCAGAGCGAAAGCAGGCAGCTCTTCGGTGCCGATTTCAAACGTTAGCGTCTGATTCGCCATGATTTACGCCTCCTCGCCTTCCTCGGCTGGCTTCACGCCAACCACGTGTTCCAAATAGCTTGCGCAGCACGCCTTGGCAATGGTGCGCACGCGCAGAATGTAGCCCATGCGCTCCGTGGCCGAAATCACGCCGCGCGCGTCGAGCAGGTTGAAGGCATGCGAGCACTTCAGCACGTAGTCATACGCGGGAAGCGGCAGGCCAGCAGCCAACACGCGGTTGCACTCGGCTTCGTAGCGGTCGAATTCGCCGAACAGCATGTCGGTATCGGCGACCTCGAAGTTGTACGCCGAAAACTCGCGTTCGTTTTCCAAGAACACGTCGCCGTAGGTGAACTCGAGGCCGTCGTCGCCACGGCTCCACACGATGTCGTACACCGAGTCGACGCCCTGCACGTACATAGCCAAACGCTCCAGGCCATAGGTGACCTCAGAGGGAACGGGGTCGCACTCGAAGCCGCCAACCTGCTGGAAGTAGGTGAACTGCGTCACTTCCATGCCGTCGATCCACACTTCCCAGCCAAGGCCCCAAGCGCCCAGCGTGGGCGATTCCCAGTCGTCCTCGACGAAGCGCACGTCGTGCTCGGCGACCGTGATGCCGATGGCTTCCAAGCTGCCCAGGTACAAATCCTGAATGTTGTCGGGCGAAGGCTTCATGAACACCTGGAACTGGTAGTAGTGCTGCATGCGGTTCGGGTTTTCGCCATAGCGGCCGTCAGCCGGTCGGCGGCACGGCTGCACATAGCACGAACGCCAGGCATCGGGGCCCAGCGAGCGCAGCGTGGTGGCCGTGTGGAACGTGCCCGCGCCTACTTCGTTGTCGTAAGGTTGCATAACAACGCAGCCGTTGTCTGCCCAGTAGCGCTGCAGTCGCAGGATGATCTCCTGAAACGTGGGCGCCTCGGGCCTGGGAGCTTTGCTCATTTACAGCACTCCTATATGGTTGAGGGGCCAATAGATCGCGACAGCGCGGCCGGTGACGGTTTTGCTGTCGATGGGTCCGAAATAACGGGAATCCGCAGAATCGGTTCGATTATCTCCCATTACCCAAAGATAGCCTTCGGGAATGGTATAGGGATAGCTTATAGAAACATTCGCCGCAGTTTTCAGCGGCTCGGAGGGCTTGCCTTCGGTATAGGGCTCGTTTTGCGCCACGCCGTCGATATACACGGTGCCATCGATGAGGTCGACCGTTTGGCCGCCCGTGGCAATAACGCGCTTGATGAGCGTGCGACCCGCGATTTCAGGGTCTTCGAACGTCACGATGTCGCCGGCCTGCGGCTCGTGCGTGTAATAGGTGATTTTCTCGGACCACACGTTGTCGCCCACTTCAATGGTGTCTTCCATAGAGCCCGAGGGAATCGTGTACGGGCATACCACGAAGTTTTGGAGCAGCCACACCAGACCGATTACGAAAACGATGTAGAACACCCACGAGAGCGCTTTGCGCAAACCCCCACCGGCGCTTGAGCCATGCTGGCCATAAGCCATGAAACGTGCATCCTCTCAAATAAAAAGGCGCCCCGTTAGGCGCCTTCGATTGTGCCATCGCGCAATGATAGCAAAAAAGCCTGCTCGGCTTGCGAAACATTGGCACTCTCCAACAAATCGGGACGCAAGCGTGCCGTACGAATGAGCGATTGCTGGCGACGCCACGCATCGACCTTGCCATGGTCGCCCGACAACAGCACACTGGGAACCTCCATGCCGCGGAAATTCGCGGGGCGCGTGTACTGCGGGTATTCGAGCAGACCGTCGTAGAAGCTCTCGTCGATGGAGCTGCCCTCATCGCCCAGCACGCCCGGAATCAGGCGCACCACGGCGTCGATGATCACCATGGACGCAAGCTCGCCCGACGTGAGCACGTAATCGCCCAACGAAATGCACTTATCGGCGAGCGTATAGGCGCGCTCGTCAATGCCCTCGTAATGCCCGCAAATAAACAGCAGGCGGTCTTTCTCGGAAAGCTCGGTGGCAACGCCCTGGTCGAACGGCTCGCCACAGGGCGTGAGGAAGATGGTGCAGGGTGCGCTGCCCTGCGCGACGATATCGTCATACGCCTCAAAGATGGGCTCGCACTTCATCACCAGGCCCTGGCCGCCGCCGTACGGGTCGTCGTCGGTGGTGCGATGGCGGTCGTGCGTCCAATCGCGCAGGTCGTGCGCGTGGAAATCGAGCGCGCCCGATGCCTGCGCGCGCTTCATGATCGACTCGCCCATAACCGAATCATACATATGCGGGAACGTGGAAAGCGTATCGATGCGCACGGTACTACTCCTCCTCCGCTTCCGACATATCAACCAAACCGACCGGCAGGTCCATGTAGACCACGCCCTCGGCTTCGTCGATATCGACAGTGAAATCTTCCACGAAGGGAATGAGCGCCTGCTCGCCCTCTTCGGTTTCCACCACAATGAGATACTGCGTTGGCATCTCGCGCACTTCCACGATCTCGCCCACATACCCCTTGGTTTCGTCTTCCACCTCAAAGCCCACGATGCGCTCGGTGGCATACGAGGCGCCTTCCTCGAAGCCTTCCGGCAAATCGGCGCGCTCGACAATCACGTGGCTTCCCACGAGCTTCTCGGCGACATCGAGATTTTTCACGCCGGAAAACGCCACAAGCCAATCGTGGCCGCCGGCATGCGTTGCCTCTTTTACTTTTGCCTCGCGCGGCCCATCGATCGTGGGCGGCACGAAGTGAACGCGAAGGCCCTCAGATAAAAGAAAAGGAAGGCCCCGTACCGGGCGTACGGTGAGCCTTCCCTTCAAGCCTTGCGTTGCGACGAGTTCGGCCACATCGGCCCAACGACGCGACATATACGCTACCCTTCGACGAGTTCGACTTCCACGGCGTTGCCGTTGCCACATGCGGCAGCACGGGCGAGCACGCGAATCGACTTGATTACGCGACCCTGACGGCCAATCACCTTGCCAGCGTCGTCTGCGGCCACGCGAATCTCCACGAGCTCGCAGCCGTCGTTGGTAAAGGTGGAAGTAACTTCCACGGCGTCTACGTCATCGACGAGAGGCTCGACGATGCCGCGCACCAACTCGACGATGCCGGATGAAGTCTCGGCCATGACTACTGAGCCTTCTTGACCGTATCGATCAGACGAACAACGGTGTCGGTAGGCTGAGCGCCCTTGGCCATCCAGTCGGCAACCTTCTCGAGGTCGAGGGTGATCTCAGAGGGATCGGTGTTGGGGTTGTAACGGCCAACCTGCTCGATGTAACGGCCATCGCGGGTGCAGCGGCCATCGGCCACGACGACGCGGTAGACAGGATGCTTTTTTGCGCCATGGCGGGCGAGGCGAATCTTGACTGCCATTTAGAAAACTCCTTAACGTGTTTTACTACGAATTCAAAACATGCGAGGGAACATGATATCTCCTGCTCCCCCACTTTTCAAGCCGACCTCGCGAAAGATGTACCCAGCGGGGCCGGTTTATGCGGGGTTTGTGAAGCCGAAGCCCCCAAACCCCGATTATTTGCGTGTGCGGCGGCGCTTAGTGGCGACGACGGGGGGTGCGATGCTCGTTGGCTTCGCGGTTAGAACGACCTGGACGATGGTCGGTTTTCTCGCCGCGGTCGCGACGCTCGCCGCGGTCTTCGCGCTCACCGCGCTCGTGGCGAGGCGCCGGGGCGGAACCTTCAGGAGCATCGGGCTTCTCCAAGCGGTCGAGCGAGATTTTGCCCGACTTCGGATCGATTTCGATAACCTGAACCTTCACCATATCACCCATGGAGAGCACGTCCTCGACCTGGCCGACGCGACCGTTGGCCATGCGGGAGATGTGCAGCAGGCCGTCCTTGGAAGGCGTGAGCTTGATGAACGCGCCGAAGCTCTGAATGCCAACCACGGGGCCTTCATAAACCTCGCCCACTTCGGGAACTTTCACGATAGCCTCGATGGCAGCGCGAGCAGCCTTGCCAGCTTCCTGGTCGACGGACGCGATATGCACGGTGCCGTCTTCCTGAATCTCAATCGTAGCACCCGTGGAATCCTGGATGCCGCGAATGGTTTCGCCGCCCTTGCCAATGACCTCGCGAATCTTGTCGACTGCGATGTGAATGGTGTCGATGCGCGGCGCGGTGTCGCGCAGCTCTTCGCGGGGCGCGGCGATTTCTGCGAGCATGGCCTGCAGAATGAAGTGGCGGCCAGCCTTGGCCTGCTTCAGCGCGCGACCGAGAATCTCGGTGGACAGGCCCTTGGCCTTGTTGTCCATCTGAAGGGCGGTAATGCCCTTCTCGGTGCCCGTGACCTTGAAGTCCATGTCGCCCAGGAAGTCTTCCAGGCCCTGAATGTCGGAAAGAATGACGATGTCATCGCCTTCCTTAATAAGGCCCATGGCGATGCCGGAAACGGGAGCCTTGATAGGCACGCCCGCGTCCATGAGCGCCAGGGTTGAACCACAGGTGGAAGCCATCGAAGAGGAGCCGTTCGATTCCATGATTTCGCTCACCACGCGAATGGCGTAGGGGAACTCGTCTTCGCTGGGCAGCACCGGCAAAAGCGCGCGCTCGGCGAGGGCGCCGTGGCCGATTTCGCGGCGTTTGGGAGCACCCATGCGGCCCGTTTCACCCGTGCAGTACGGCGGGAAGTTGTACTGGTGCATGTAGCGCTTGGATTCCTGCGGGTCAATGGTGTCGAGGCGCTGGGCTTCGTTGAGCAGACCCAAGGTGCAAATGGAGAGCGCCTGGGTTTGGCCACGCTGGAACAGGCCCGAACCATGCACGCGAGGCAGGTAGCCGGGACGAATGTAGAGCGGGCGAATCTCGTCGGCGGCGCGGCCGTCGGCACGCTCGCCCGACTCGATGACCATGCGGCGCATGGCATGCTTCTCAAGAGCCTTGCAGGCGGCGGCGATATCGCTGCCCCATGCGGCGCGCTCTTCTTCGGTGAAGTCGTTTTCCTTGATGGACGACTTCAGGGCCTCAACCTTGGCGATGCGCGAAAGCTTGTCGGCATCGTGCAGGGCTGCGCTCATCTCGTCATAGTGGGCGTCGACGCGCTCGGCGATGGAGGCGTCGGGCACATGCACGGGATATTCCTTAGGCTCGGGAGCGACCTTGGCCAAGAATTCCGCCTGCTTCTCGCAGAAGGCGGCGATAGCCTGCTGGCCGAACTCCATGGCGGCGAGCATGTCTTCCTCAGAAACTTCCTGAGCGCCGGCTTCGACCATAGAGATGTAGTCTTTGGTGCCAGCGATGGTGAGCTCGAGGTCGCTTGTTTCCTGCTCGGCGTAGGTGGGGTTCACGATGAACTCGCCAGTCTCGGCGTTGCGGGCAATGCGCACGCAGGCAGCCGGGCCGTCGAACGGGGTGCCGCCGCACAGAAGCGCGGCAGAGGCGCCGCCCACGCAAATGCAGTCGGGCGGGTTCTGGCCGTCGCACGCAAGCGTGGTAGCCACAATGTGGACTTCCTGCTTGAAGCCGTCGGCGAAGCCGGGGCGAATGGGACGGTCGATCATGCGGGCGGTAAGGGTGCCCTTGTCGGAAGGCTTGGCCTCACGCTTGAGGTAGCCGCCCGGAATGCGACCGACGGCGTACATCTTCTCGATGAAGTCGACGGTCAGCGGGAAGAAGTCGTAGTCCTTCTGCTCCTTGGAGACAACGGCGGTGACCAGGCACGTGGTTTCGCCCTGCGTGACGAGCACGGCGCCGGTGGCCTGCTTGGCGAGCTCGCCGGTTTCCAGGCGGTAGCTCTTGCCGTACAGCTCGAAGCTCTCGACGATCTTTTCCATGTAGAAAGTTCTTCTTTCTCTTCTTCTTTGGAGGCATGCTCTTCATGCCCCTCGCGAGCAAGCGGGGCCCCTGCCCTGCCCGACCGCTATATACTGCAAAAGCCCGCCGAAGCGGGCTCCATGCAAGACTTAGATGTTGTCGCGAATGCCGAGCTTCTTGATGAGAGCACGGTAGTTCTCGATGTCGCGATCCTTGATGTACTTGAGCAGACGACGACGCTTACCGATGAGCTGCATAAGGCCACGACGGGTGTGGTTGTCCTTCTTGTGCTCCTTGAGGTGCTCGGTGAGGTGCTTGATGCGGTGCGTCATGATGGCGACCTGAACCTCGGCGGAACCGGAATCGCCTTCGCCTTTGCCGTACTCAGCGATGAGGGCCTTGACGGTCTCTTTGTCAATGGAACGAGTGGTTGCAGTCATTGCTCCACCTTTCTTGACACGCGAACGTGCCATCGCGCGGCTGTTGCGAGCCGCTTACTTTCATTCGCCCAATGCCGCGAATCCATGCAGGTGGTGCGTGGAAACAAGGCCCTGGGTAATTGCAACCGTTGCAGTATATCAGACAATCCCTGCACTTCGCGGGAATTTCACAAGCTTCGAAACCCGAAAACCTACCGGACGCCTCCCCGCTGCGAAATGCCCGCCACGCGTGGGACACTCGCCACGCGTGGGACGCTCGCCACCCGCCAACGACCGCCACCTGTTAAATGCTCGTAGCGTTTAACAGGTTGGCCGAACCGCGAACACGCCAGGAGCGCAAAAACCTGTTAAACGCTGCGAGCATTTAACAGGTTCCCGCAGACACCAACCCCAAGCCCGCACTAGCACGCATAGAATCGCCAGGTGCCGTCGACTTCTTCACGGCGGAGCTTGCCTTGGTTTTCCAGGTAGCGCACGCCAACGAACGCTTCGAGCATAGAGTAATATCGCGAAATCGAAGGCGCCGCACGCCAGGCGGTCACATCTTTCTGCGTAAGCGAACGCCGCGCCAACTCTTCCCCGCCAATGCCGGGGCACTCGCGTGCGGTTGCGATCATGCGGTCGCAATGGCGCAGCTTGCGCGACACGATATCGGCCGCGCGCGAACGCAGCGTTTGTCCGCCGAATCCCTCGCCATGCCCGGGAAGCGTCCAGTGCACGTGTTGGAGCCATTCTCCATCAACGCCATGCGGCCGATAATCGTCGTGCTCATGCACACCGGCACCGACAGCGCCATCGGCCATCTGCACACGCGCATCGACCCTGCCAAGCTGCAGTTCATCGGGTTCCTGCACGCACGCGCCACACGGAACATGCAGCTGCCGCCCGACCGAACCGAAGAATCGCTTCTCACCGAAGCGCTCCGACTGCATACCACTCGCGCCGAACACGCGCTTGCCGTCGGAACGCCACAGGGCAAGCCGCTGCGAACCATCGCCGCTCAGGCCAAGCCCTTCCATATACAGCGCAAGCGCATCTTCGCCATCGAACGGCGCATCGACGCTCGGCGTGGTGCCGAAAATCACCTCGTCGCCCGTAAACGACGGCGCGCCGTCACGCCCCACCAAACACACCAAATCGAGCGTATGCCCCGGCACTTCAACGACGTCGAACACGAAGCGCCCCACATGCACCTCGTCGCCCTCGCGCACGAAACGATAATCGAGCGCGCCCGCCGGCAGAAACGTGGGCTCGTAATCGTTGCGCGAATATTCCTCGGCATCGGCCAGCGTCGCGCCCATCTTCAGCATGCGCCGCACGAACAGCTCGCGCGCGGCTTCGGCGCGAATAGGACTGCGCTCCTCGAAGCCCACCTCGGACACATACACGCACGTGCCCTCGGGAAACAGCACGCGCGCCGCCTCGGCGTGGTCGAAGTGCGTGTGCGTCAAAAACACCTTGCACTCCCCCAGCGCCACGCCAAGCTCGAAGAGCGCATTGCGCACACGGCGCATACCCACTTCATTGGCCGCACCCGGGTCAACCACCAAGCAATCGCCGCCGTCGCGCACAATGTAGCAATTCGACTCGCCCGAGCCTAAATTAACGAAAGGAACCCGAACGCAATACACGTCCGGGTTCGAAAAAACTTTGTCCATGAATTAACGTGCCTTGTAAACCGAATCGATTCCCTCGAGCGCGCTCGTCTCGGCGAGCGACTTGCCCTTGGTTTCGGGAGCAATGAACCACGACATAACCAGGCAAATGCCCACAAGCACCGCCGCCACGAGCATCGTGGGGCCAACGCCGAACGCAGCCAAGAACAGCGGCGTGCCGTACGTCGACACAATAGTGCCAATGCGCGAGAAGCCAATGGCGATACCCACGGCCGAAGCGCGAACCTCGGTCGGGAACAGCTCGTTGGGATAGAGCCACTGCAGAATGCCCGGGCCTCCGCTGAAGAATGCGTACATGCCGAACGCAAGAATCACAACGAAAATCGGTGCCGCAGGCCACACGCCAAGAATGGTAAGGCCCGCACCCATGAATACCAAGCTAATGAGCAACAGCTTGCGACGGCCCATGGAATTCAGCCAGAACATCGCGGGAATAGAACCAATCAAGAAGAACAAGCTCACGACGCTCTCGCCCAAAATCGATTCCTGGCCCTCGCCCAAGCCGAACGCGCTCATAATGTCGGGGCCGAACGTGTAAATGGCGTACATCGGAACCACCTGGCACAGAATGAACACGCCCATGAACACCATGCGCTTCATGTAGCCGGAATGCAGCATCATGCGCAGCGAAGTCTTCGGCTGCTCTTCCTCATCCTCGAGTTCGACGTCTTCGCCGAACACACGGTGCACGATCTCGTCAGCCTCTTCCCTGCGACCCTTCTTCGCGAGCCACATAGGAGATTCGGGAATATCGTGACGGCCAACCAGCAGAATAATGCAGGGAATAACCGCCGAACCGAGCATCCACTTCCAGCCATCGGGCACGGTATACAGGAAGTAGCCCACGAACGCGGCCACCGTAGCACCCAAATACCACGCCGCCGACACCGCGCCCATCGAAATGCTGCGGTATTTCTTCGGCGTGAACTCGGCGATAAGCGAAGTCGCAATGGGATAGTCGGCGCCTACGAACACGCCGATGAAGAAGCGCGCCGCGACGAGCTCCCACGGGTTGCTGCAAAAAACGCTCAGAATCGAGAAGAGGGCAATGGCAACCAGGTCGATTATGAACATTTTCTTACGGCCGATGGCGTCGGTCAGATAGCCGCCGGCAATGGTGCCCACCAGAATGCCCAGCATAACCGACGCGCCAATAGCGGCCGATTCGGACGCGGTGAGGTTGAACATGGGGGTAATTTGCGTAAGCGCCACGCCGATAAGCGAAAGCACGTAGCCGTCCAAGAATGAACCGCCACTCGAAAAAATCGCGATCTTGCGCAAAAACGGCGTCATCGCAACGTCGTCGATGGTCTTTTTCGCCTTGCGTTTCACATATCGAGCGACGCGCTCGGGCGACCATTTGCCATGTTCTTCGACGTACGCGCGCTGCGTGCGCACGTCGGGGCTCGCCTGGTGCAGAATCTCTTCACGAGCCATATCGTTGTTTTCGCGAGCCATATCGCTGTCGTTCTTAGGCGGACTCACAACTTGAGCCATTTTCTTAATAGTGCTCATTGTTCCTCCTTTGAAACGTAATCGCCTATAAGAAGGCTCGCCGAACCACTCCAGCGAGCCCCACTACTAACTAGAAATGCCGCGTGTGAATGCTATGCGCGCTCGGGGTCCCATTCAACGATACCATTGTTAAGGAACGGCTTCGAATCGGGAGCGTCGGCGTTGACCATTCGGAACCTTGCCTCGCCCTCGGCCGTCTTCCATACCACGGTGCGCAGGCGCACGCCAGGCAGAACGGGGGAAGTGAAGCGGCACTTGAAGCGCGTCATAGCCTCGGGATGACCCGGGAACAGCAGGGAAATCACATGGCGCATCGCCACGCCCGCGCTGCTCACGCCGTGAGCGATCGGACGCTCGAGGCCGGTCTGCTCGGTATAGGACCAGTCGATGTGCTGCTGATGCCAGTCGCCCATCATGCGGTATACGAGCGGCCAGTTGTAGCCGTAGGTTTCCTCGTAAGCGAAGTCGGCTTCGCGATCGGGGTAATCGACAGCGTCCTTCGGGGGAAGCTCGCCGCCCCAACCGCCGTCGTAGATGCAGCAGTCATAAGTATCAACCGTGCACAGGTGCGTGCCGTCGGCGGAATACGACTTGCCCACCTGCTTCGAGAGCGAGCCGCGACCCTCGCCGCGGTCCCAAATGGCCTCTTGAGTCACATAGGTCTCAATGTGGTCAGACATCTTGAACGGAGCATGGAAATGCACGTCAATGCCGTAGTGCAGCGAACCGGAATAATCGAAGCCGTAGTCGAGCGTCGTCGTCATTTCCTCGTTCACGGTCAGCGGCACGGCGAAGATCGGGAGAACCTTCAGGTCGGGGTTTTTCGCGTCGTGTTCGTTGACATATTCCAAGTCAACGCGACCGTCCCAGCCAGCACCGCATCCGAGCGCACAAATCTCCAAATCTTTGAAGGTGTAGTCACGCACGAAGGGCCCGAAGGTCTTACCTACGATTTCAGTTGAAATAGCCAATGTCCTCCCCTTTCAGCAAACAACTGATCTATATGAAGAAACCAATTTAATGCAGAAGCTTCTTCGCACACTTCCCCACACTTGTATGGGGCAGCGCATCCACCACCTCTACGATGGTTGGAACCTTGAAATGGGCCAGGTTGTGGCGGCAATGCTCAAGCACGGCCTCCACATCGGGCTCGACGTTCGGCTCGAACACGAGGAACGCCTTCACCGCCTGGTCGCGAACCGGGTCATCAACGCCGATGACCGCCACCTCGGCAAGGCCGGGGAATGTATTGAGAACCTCTTCAACTTCAGAGGCGGAAATGTTTTCGCCAGCGCGCTTGATCATGTTGGACTTGCGATCGACGAAATACATCCAGCCGCCCTCGTCGAAGTAGCCCTTATCGCCCGAGCGCATCCAGCCTTTGCAGTCAACGCAGGAATTCGTGGCGGCCTCGTCGTTGTAGTAGCCCTTCATAAGGGAGACGCCCATCTCGCCATGGAAGACGATGTCGCCCACCTCGCCGGCAGGAAGCACGTTGCCCTCGGAATCGACCACGCGCACGTCATAGCCCAGGCCGCTGCGGCCCACACTCGGCCAGCGGCGCTCCCCGTACGGCAAATCAGTCGTGACCCAGCACACCGACTCGGTAAGGCCATAGCAGTTCTGCAGGCGCACGCCGAAGCGGTTCTCGAATTCGTCTTTCTCAGGCTCCTCAATAGCCAGGTAATACTGCACCGACTTCACGTTGTGGTCGCGCTCGCCTTCCACCACGGGCTGCATCATAAGGGTGCGCACCATCATGGCGACGAGCTGCAGAGCGGTGGCACCGAATTCGCGCACCTGCGACCAATAGCGACGCGCGCTGTATTTCTCGACGAAAACGAGCGTCGCGCCACAGGTAAGCACGGGCATAAGCGCCGCCGTTTGAAAATTGGAATGGAACGCCGGCATGGTCGTGAGCAGTCGGTCGTCGGGCGAAAGGTTGCACTGCCAATCGCCGTAGTAGCCGCCATAGAGCATATTGGCGTGGGTAAGTTCAACACCCTTCGGGTCGCTCGTGGTGCCCGAGGTGAAAATGATCATAGCCGTATCAAGCGGGTCGATGCAGGCAGAAACCGAAAGCTCGCTTGTCTGCTCAGCGACTTCCGCATCGAAGTCGCGCGCCGTGCCGAAAAGCCCCTCGTCACCCGCGTGTGCAATGAGCAACGTAGACACATGGTACGGCTCTCCGCCAAGCGGACCGGCAATGCAGCTTTCCACACCCGCGCAGTAGTAGCACTGGCAATCGGGCTCGGCGATAACCACCGAAATGTCGCATTTCTCGAACACATACACGCACTCGGCAAGCGTGTGCTGCATGTTGATAGGCACCGCCACCGCGCCGAGCTTGGCACACGCCATGCAACACGCAATGTGCTCGGGGCTGTTGTAGAGCTGCACGCCCACATTCTGGCCAGCGGTCACGCCGACCGAGCAAAGAAGATTCGCAACGCGATTGATGTATGCATTGAATTCGGCATAGGTGAAATCGCGCTGCGAGCCATCTTTGCCATGAAATTCAAGGAAGGTATGTGACCCCCTGTTAGTGGCGAGCCATTCCCACATGTCAGCCAAATTCTGGTTTCCCACAATAGTTGCCATGCGTTAAACCTTTCCCCCGAATTCCTGGTAAAAATCCCCAGTTTTAAAATGTGGCCCGCACGAATGCGGGCCACATCAGCAATTACGCCGCGATAGAAATCGCGAAATCCCGCTTAGTTCTCGCCAATCTTGACGACGTTCTTCTCAGCGAGCTCCTGCACCTGCTCGGCGGTGTAGCCAAGCTTGGTGAGGACGTCCATGGTGTCGCCACCCTGGGCAGGCATCGGGCGCCAAATCTGGCCCGGGGTCTGCTCGAAGCGAGGCATGGGAGAGAGGCCCTTGAAGGTGTCGCCGTCTTTGGTCTCCCACTCGACGAAGTTGCCACGGGCAGCCATGTGTTTGTCGGCAACCATGTCTTCGAACTCGTAAACGCTCTGAGCGGCGATAGCATGGTCGGCCAGAATCTCTTCGAGTTCCAGCTTGTCATGCTCGAGCAGCCAAGCCTCAAGGCGCTTCTCAAACTCTTTAGCGATGGGCATGGACAGCCACAGGGAAGCGGTGTCCTCGGGCAGCTCGGGGGTGCCCCAGTGCTCGCCCAGGCCGAGCTCTTCGATAATCCACTTGTTCTGGCGAATGCCGAACAGGTTCAAAGCGATGAAGCCGTCCTTGCACTTGTACACGCCAATACCGCAGAGGTTGACGTTGCGAGCGCCAGCGCGAGGCCACTTGATGCCCTCGTTGAGGAAGTCAACCAGGTAGTACTGGCTCATGTACATGATGCCCTCATACATTGCCCAGTCGATGCTCTCGCCCTTGCCGGTGCGATCGGCCTTGCGCAGTGCAGCCAGGGAGGCACCAATGAGCAGGTAGGAGTTGATGTAGTCACCGGAGTACGGCATGGAAATCATCGGCTGCTCAGCGGTGCCGTTCTGGCAAGTGAGGCCAGCGTAAGGGCCAACGGTGCCGTCGTAGGCAGGACGCTTGACGCGGTCGGGGTCGCCGAATTTACCGTAGCCGGAGCAGTGGACGATGATGAGCTTGGGGTTAACGGCCCACATATCCTCATCGGTGAAGCCCTTGCGATCCCACGTGCCGCCCTTGGAGGACTCGAAGAAGATGTCGGTGTCCTTGAGCATCTTCAACAGAACTTCTTTGCCCTCGGGGGTGAACTGGTTCAGAGCGACGGAGCGGCAGTTACGACGCTCGGCCTGAGCAGCGTTCTTAGCATCGCGAACGGTGTCGCCATAGCCCGTGTTCTCGAGCCACGTAACATCGGCACCCCAGTCAGCCATGATGTTGCAAGCGCGAGGAATAGCTTCCTCCATTGCAGCGAAGACGATTTTGACGTCGTCGAGAACACCAAAGCTCGGTTTTTCGGTAGGAATGGCAGCCATATTGCTGGTCCTTTCTCGTTTCTCAGGGTGCGCCGCGCCCTCACACGGCGCACCTGTTGAGATTTCCCCAAATGCGAGGCGACTTGCGCCTCACGTTATTAGTAAACGCTGCACGGCCCCGCCCACGACGGGGCCATACGATGCGAATTACTGGCGATACGCCTTGATAGCGTTCTTGGAAGCGGTGAGAATCATCATCTCGTCGGTGCCACCGGAGACACGGTCGACACGCAGGTCGCGCCAGATGCGGTTGATGCGGTGCTCAGAAGCAACAGCGATGCCGCCCATGACCTGCATAGCGTCGTCAACGACCTCGAAGGAAGCGTTGGCGCAGAAGTACTTGCACATTGCAGCCTGGCCAGCGTCGACGTCGCCGCCGAGGTTGGTGTCGGCGTTCCAGGCAGCTTCGTAAAGCATGTTGCGCATGGAGTCGAGCTTGATGGCCATGTGGCAGAACTTCAGGGAGTTCAGCTGGAAGCGAGCGACCGGCTTGCCGAAGGCAACGCGAGCCCAAGCATGCTTGGCAGCGTCTTCGAAAGCAGAGATAGCCGTGCCGTAGTCGCACGCAGCAACGAGCCAGCGCTCGAAGTTGAAGTCAGCGACGCCGCGGTTGAAGCCGTTGCCCTCTTTGCCGAAGAAGTCCTTCTCTTCCATCTCGACGTTGTCGAGGTAGACCTCGCAGCAGGAGTCCATACGCAGGCCCAGCTTGGTGAGCGGGGACAGCGAGATGCCCGGCTTGGACATGTCGACGAAGAACTCGGAAATGACGTCCGGGTTGTCAGCGTCGCGGCACATGATGATGAGATACTTAACGCCCTTGGAAGAGGTGATGAAGGTCTTGGTGCCGTTGAGGTAGATCTTGCCATTCTCGCGCTTGTAGGTGGTCACGAGGCCGGAAACGTCAGAGCCGGCGCCCGGCTCGGTGCAAGCGGAGTTCACAACCTGCTCGCCCGTGCCCAGGTACTTCAGGCAAGCATCGATCTGCTCCTGAGTGCCCTCGCGGACGATGGTGTTGTAACCGGTGAGCAAGTACAGAACATAGGTCGGGGCACCGTACTGGCCGAGAACCTCGTAAATCGCCATCAGCGTGGTGATGGGCTGCTCGAGGCCGAGGCCACCGTGCTCCTCATCGAGCATGATGCGGTCGAAGCCCATTTCGCAAAGGCCCTGGGCCCAGCGCAGCGGGTACTCATGCTTCTCATCGCACTCGTGGAAGTAGGTCTCCCAGTTCTCGCTCTCCATGTAGTCGCGGTAGGACGCCACGATGAGCTCTTGTTCGTCGGTCAGATTGAAATCCATTGAGGAACCTCCTTATTGGTTGCACTCACATCCGGCCTCGCCGGAATATGACAGGATTGGGGGTGGGCATCTGCCCTATTGAAGCTACGCCTGATGGCGGGTCTTCCAGAATTCAGCGGAATGTTCGATGCACTCAGCAGCTTCATCGAGCATTCGGGAGTAGTGAACGAATGCATGCAGCACGCCTTCGAACACTTCGTGCTGGTTGCGCACGCCGTTGGTGTCGAGAACGCGATGCAAAAGCTCGGAATCGTCGCGCAGCGGGTCAAGACCGGCAGCGGCGATGTAGCACACAGGCATGCTCGTCGTAAGGTCGTTGTGGAACATATCCACGTACGGTGCCTTGGTTTCGGTAGCCAGGTCGTTGAGCCAGCACTCGTTGTAGTAGATAAGGTCTTCCTTGCGCATGCCGTCGATATCCCAACCGTACAGGCGCTGCGACATGGAATCTTCCAGGCCATAGAAGCCGTAATACAGAAGCAGGCTCTTCACGAAGGAGTTGTCACCCTCTTCGTCGCGCAGCCACAAATTCGATGCCATCGAAAGCACTGCGCCGCCCGAGTCGCCGGCGAATGAAAGGTCGTCGCCGTCGATGCCTTCTTCAGCACCATGCTCGTGCAGGTGTTTGGCGACCATCACGCACTCCTGAATGTTGGTGGGATATTTCGACTCAGGAGACAGGTGGTAGTCGACGCTCACGACAACCGCGCCCGTTTTCTCGGCGAGAATGCGGCACACGCGATCGTGGGTGTCGGGGCTGCCCACAACAAAACCGCCGCCGTGAATAAATTCAATCACGGGAAGCTTCTCAGCTTCGACGGGGTAATAGTAGCGAGCCATGAATTCGCCCATGGGACCTTCGAACGTACGCTCGACGGTCTTGGCCATAACCGGACCGCCCTCGTTCCAGAAGCGGCGCTCGCGCACGTAGTTCTCGCGCATCTCGGCGAATCCCACGTCGGTGACGAAGGCGTCGCCTGCAAGCTCTGCCGACTTCTGGAGGACGGCTTTCATCTGATCGTTCATGAGCAACTGCGGATCGACTTTGTTTTCCATACTCAATCCTTTCTCGATTACTTGGGAAAGTGGAGAGGCGTTTGGCGTCGCCTCTCCACGAGGCCAGCGGATTCGCTGGTAGTAAGGGACCTGTGCGGCCGGTCAGCGTTATGCGAGCCGGCCGCTAAAGTGCTTGAGAGTTACTTGGCCTGAGAGGCAGCGTGCTTCTTGGTAGCACGGATGCACAAGACCAGGAAGAGGATGCCGAGGACGGCGAACATGATCTCGAAGCCGAAGATCTGGTTGAAGGCTGCGACGCCGGAAGCGTCGATCAGCGAGCCGTACCAGGTGTGAATGAACACGTCAGGCAGGAAGCCGATAACGGAAAGGATGCCAGCGGCGGTGCCGAAGATTCGCATCGGAATGCCGAGCTCGGAGAGCGGCGAAGAGCCGATGGAGAAAGCGCCGTAGGTGGCGAAGCCGAACACGACGACCAGGCAAGAAGCCATGATGGACATGCCGGGATCCTGCGGCAGAACGATGAAGGCGCCCAGAACCACGATGGCGAGCACGAAGCAGCCCATGATGGTCTTGGAGGACTTAGCCTTAGCGGCGATGGCGCCGATAACCGGGCCAGCGAGCAGGCCAATACCATAAGTACGAATGAGGCCAACAACGTTCACGACGTTGGCGTCGGTACCCAGAGCCTGAGACAGGTACGGAGTGGTGTAGGTAGCGCCCTGGTACACGCAGTAGACGCAGAAGTAACCGAGGCAAGCCCACAGAACGCCGGGGGTCTTGATGGCCTCAGCGGCATCGGAGAGGCTGAAGAGCTTGGAATCCTTGTTAATCTCACCCTTGAAGTCGGGGATGAAGATGAAGGACAGAACGCCGAGGATGGCAATCAGAACACCAAGGAAGATGATGACCGACTGCATAGCGAAGGTCGTATCGGGAATAGCAGCAACGATAGCAACGTTGATCATGCCGATAACGAGGCCGGCAACACCGTAGATGGAGTAGGAAACACCGATGCGGGCAGGATACTCATCCTCTTCGCAGCACAGACGAATAACCTTGAAACGGGTGCCCCACCAAATCAGGATGGAGGTAAGGCCCATGCCACCGAACAGCACGTAGCACATCTGCACGGAAGGAAGCATCGCGTAGAGGAGCGTGAGCACTGCGGTGCCGATGAAGCCAACCCATGCGAGGGTACGCATACGGAACTTGTCGGCGAGAATGCCCGAAGGCAGGTAGCAGATAAGAGCGACGATGCCGTAGAAGGACACCATTGCGCCCAAGTCGGCGTTGGTGCAGCCGAGAGCCGTCATCAGAGGATCGTAGAAGACGCCCTTCAGATACATCGGCGTGTAGATGATGGAGGAACCCATCGAAATGAGGATGATCAAGAACCACTTGTGGAAACCAGTGAGGTCCTTGTACGTCACCTCGCCCTTGCTCTTTGCAAGAATGGACATGTGTTTTCCCTTTCTCGTTTACCTTAAGAAAGCATTGCTTTCCGGTACGAGCGCCCCTCTCCTTGCTTATGAAGTTCTTGATCGTTTTCCGAATTGCTCCGTTCAAAAGAGCCAAGGACTTCATAAGAACTCGCGGGACGCGTGTCGCGCATGCGCGACGCCAAATAGGTAGGCCCCTTAAGCCCAGCGAATTCCGCCTCCTTCCAAGGGATCGTGCCATCGTATGAAGCCTTATTCCGGATATTCAGCTTTGTTGCCGACTCCCGGTTCCCCAAAGGCCTCATCGATCAGACAAGTTGCATTTTGTGGCCGAATCGTGAAGTGCGCTATCGCTTGTTGACTATGAATCGCTCTTTACTGGCAAACGAGTTAGTGGATAATTGGAGCATACTTAAAAAACTGTGATGCAGGTTTAATCCAGGTGAATTACCCTATTCAGCATAAATCTGGCCTATTGGAACAAAAAAATCGATAAGCCAGATTAATAAATCGGCATATGCCGCACTGCGCGAGGGAAAGGATGGGGGAACGCTGTGAGTATGGTTTCCTTCTTCGAAAGCGATGCGGAATCGGTAGAAAAAAGGGATGCGTTAGGCGTCCACTATCTTGGCCTGAGCCTTGCACTCGCGTGGTTTTATTGCCTGTGGTTCTCGCCAAGCGTGTTCGTGTGCATGCCGCTCATGGGCCGTGCCATGGTGTATTCCTGGCTTGCGAGCCTCGCGTTTTCGGCGCTTGCATTCCTCGTAATGCCGTTGGCGCTCCGACGCATCAATATATATGAGCACCCTACCCTTGTATGGGTTTCGGCCGGAATGCTCGCCGCAGGCACGCTGTTGTTCACGCTTGCGAAACCCTTGGCGACACTGCCCCTTTTTATTTGGGTCGTGTTCCCCATTGTGCTGGCCGTGGCCAACGCACTTCTGTGGGCCGCATGGGGCGAATTCTACACGCGCAAACGCTCGACGTTCGCGGTAGGCGAATTCGCGCTTGTCTACGGATCGGTGATGCTCGCAGCAATGATCATGACCGAGATTTTGCCCGCGCCTGTATCGAATGTGTTCGTGGCGCTGCTGCCCATTGCGTGCGGCGCAGTATATAAGTACGAAAACAAGACGATTGAGGGACTTGTATTCCCCACGCTTTTGCCGAAGGCGATTCGCAAAAAGACGAATCGCGCAACGCTTATTATATCGGTTTCGCTGTGCATCGCGTGCGTGGCCTGCTACTTCACGATTGCTATAGTTCCTGAAGATAATATCCTCACAGATGCGGCGGCGTACCCCTTGGGAATGGGTTTGGCAGCAATTCTGTGCCTTGTTATTGCGTCAATCGCGCGCGTTGGCAAACGCACCGAAGCCGCATACAAGCTTCTTCCCTACTTCATGGTTGCTGCCATTGTCGCCATTGCCTTTTTCCTGAGCAATCACGTCGAATTTGACACAATTGCGTTCACGCTCGCTGTGATTCTGGCCGGCATTTTCGAGTTGTTCGTGTTTTCGTATTTCGGCACCATGTCGTCGAAGGGTTACATGGCTCCCGTTGCGGCGTTTTGCGCGTCGAGCGCCATTGTGCGCCTGGGCTTTTCGATTGGCGAGGTTTGGGCCGTGCTCTATGAAGACATTCAGGGCATTTGGAACACGCTTGTTGAGCCCACGTCGCTGTTCCTTATGTGCCTTGTAGCGCTGTCGCTTATTCCGCTCGTGCGCAGCGAAGGCGACATCATTCACATAACCACGACGCCTGCCACGCAGAACGATACCGAAGAGATTTGCGACGCGGTTATCGTGGAATTCAAGCTCTCGAAGCGCGAGGGTGAGATTTTGAAGCTCGTGGCACGCGGCTACACCGTGGACAACATCTCGAACAAACTCGTGATTAGCCCCTACACCACACAGACGCACATTCGCCACATTTACGCGAAGATGAACATTCATAAGCGCAGCGAGCTATTGGACTACATCAACATGCACCGCGACAGCGAAAAGCCCGTACGACCCGCCGCAAAAGCCGAGAAGAAGTAACGGGATCGGGAGAAGATGAAAGAGGCGCCCTGCGGGGCGCCTCTTTTTATTTCATCTTCGAAATCTCGACAATCCTGTCAACCAGCATGTCCACGTAAGTCACAGGACGACCGAATATCGGAGTTTCGCCATCGGCGGAAAGCTCCGCACGCCTTGCCACGGCGGCCTCAGAAGGCCCACCAGCCCGATACAATTCCCACAGTTGATCATAAGGAAGAACTGGCTTTCTGTATTCAGGAATGCGATCTTTCCTTCTAAGCTCCGACACCGCCTCTTCGGGAGTGTAAACCTTTGCACCGGGCGCAAAATGCAGCAAAAGCCAGTACTCGAAACAAGGGCTGGAGTTCGCCGCGCGAATCTTCTTCGAGGCAGCCTTCTGAAGCACATCACGATAACGCCGCCTTTTCTCCTCGACCTCGCTTTCCGCGTCGATAAGAATCCACGCCTCGACATCAAGTCCTTTCGCGCAATGTTTCTTAGCCTCGCGTGCAGCACACTCCATTACGCCGTTAGGATCAGGCTTATCGGACTTGAGGGGAATCATCCAGCTGGCGCGAAACCTGCTTTTCAATTCCTTGAAATAGTTATATTCAGTCTCGCCTTCGCAAACGATCAACAAGGTCGGCTTAGCACTCCTGCCACCTTCGGTTCGACCTCGGATTCTACGCTTTGCCGCCATGCTACAGCACCTCCTCAATGAAGGGAACCGCGCCGTAAGCACCATATAGATACCTGTTCAGTATGTTGTCATCCTTTCGCGGAGAATAAGCGGACAACGGATAGAGCTCGCTTGCTCCCTCTCTTCCCCCCTTCTCAACAAACCAGAACTGGTCTCGGCGCATGAAGTCGCCATCCATGATGGACAAATCGTGAGTAGTAAAGATAAGTTGGGCATTCTTGGAATTAAGCTTCCTATCGAAGAACAGCGACACCAAGTTTCTCAGCAAAATCGGATGCAGACTTCGCTCAGCCTCATCTATGACAAGAGTCTTGCCCGTCGCGATGGCGTCGAGGAAGTCGACAGCCAGATTGAGCATGGTCACCGTGCCGAGAGACTCGTCCTCAAATCCAAAACCAACTCTCTGACCCGCAATCACGTGCTGGAACTGGAAAGTAATTTTCTTGTCAGAAGGTTTTATCTCGTCGATGCCCTTGCCAGTAAGAGCCTCAAAAATAGCCTTGACCTTATCGGTCGCTACTTTCTGGCTCTCGCGCTCCTCGTCAGTAAGGTCGCTCACCGCAAGCTGAGCACCGGTAATCCCAAGATCGGCAGACTTCACTGCCTCGACAGCCTTAGAGAAACCGTCCTCTCCCAAATCTTTCAGTTTTTCCAGCAGAATCCCGTAATCCACAGGCTGAGCATGGTCATACACCCTAAGCCCGTTCACAAACCAGTCGAAAACCGTCACGCAATCCGCAACTCCGAACTTAGAAAGGAGCCCTATCACCAAACCGTTGTCGGTGAAACCCTTTAGTTTGGATGAAATCCCAGTGTAGGTAGATCCCTGCTTCACGCGATACGTGCCATCGTCGAGCAAGAAGCGCTCGAACACAAGCCTCTCGCTCTTTGGCTGAGCCTTCAGGGTCTCACGAACGACGCCTCTATCATCAATAACAAACTCGTAGCTAAAGCGCGTCATCCCAAGAAGAATGGAAAACGAAAACAAGGACGGCTCGCCCGCATTGTTAACGAAAGCCTCCCTAACACCACCGTTGCCCAAAGGAACCCGTCCGAGGACGATGCCCCTGGCAAAATCCATTGCCCTCAAGAGGTTTGTCTTGCCCGAAGCGTTGGGACCATAGATAACTGCAACGCTGAGAACTCCAGCAGCATTCGTACCCGCAGGCCTCACGGGCGCCATATTATCAGGGTGTTCCTTATAAGCATTGACAGGAAGCATGCTAAGGCAGGCATCGCCCTTGAACGAGCGGAAATTGCTGCACTTGAACTCGATTAGCATAGCAAATCCTTTCTATATTGATTTATCGTTATATTACGCTCTTTATTGTGAGATCCCCACATTTATTTGCCGTTTATAACGATTTCTTCGATTTTGAAGCATGTTGCCATGATTGGCAGACACCCCACAGACCCCCACGCGTACCCCGCATGGACAAGGCACTGCGTAGCGCTCGCGGGCAAAACCGCGACAGTGACCTGCATCAAGATTTTGGACGCCGAAACTCAAGGGATTAAGGTGGGCACTTTGACAATCACCCTAAAGCCCGGAATTAGCCTCGTTTTCCAACAAACTGTCGGGAAGGGAAAAACCACGCAGAACAAAGGCGTCTCTTAAATCCGATAAAATCTCTTTACTAAGAGAGCCGCAGTCAATAAGCTCAATCGCTTGCTGATAGCCCTCGCAACCCACGCAATCGATGCTAGCGCCCTTCATACGCGCAATCAAGAATTTCGCCTTGTCCTCATTCGCCAAGGCGCTTTCGCCAATTAAAGCAATCAATTCCTTGTCGAGAAAAAAGTCGTTCTCATATTTCCAATTGCAGTGCTCCGAAAAGATCTTAACAGCCCCCTTAATCACGTAGGAATCGTCGTTCTTCTCTTTATTGCATAAACGAAGCAAGTGATGGGCGGATTTTCTATAGCACGCCTCGTCTTCCAATAGCAGATTGATTGTCGAATTAATCCATCCGCGCCATTCTCGCTCGCGGTCCGCTTTCGAGAGACGCACGTCCATTCGACGAGAACCCATACAGCAGCCGAACACGACGCAGGATTGTGTCTACATGCGCCAAAGAGCTCTTCTCTCGACGCGGAACCGTCGTAGAGAATCGACGACCAAAGAAACGTCTTCTTTATCCTCGCATTGCGAACATCTTCATACGGCTCGCCATCGGAAAGAACTTGGCGCCAATAGACCCGAATGTTCCGCCATAATTCTTCAGATATGACACTCAAATAGCTCAAACCGCACCAAGCTCCCTGAGCGTAACCGGAATCTTCCTCTAGTAAAGGAAGCATTTTCGATGAGAAAACATCGTTCACGGCGTTGATCCAGTAGTTCGCCTCAGAAAAGACAATCGTCGCGAAGGAATTACCCGCTTCTTTATCGCTCATCGAAGCCAATAAAAGTTGCTTAATTCTTATCTGAAATGCGCGTTCTGTGCATTTAGTCTCGGAAAGAAGCTGTTCACCTCCCGAATCCCATCGGATACCATTGTTTAAGCGGCATTCGGGCGAGGGGAGGTGGAGAGAATGCCGAGAAGCAAGAACGGGCAGCTCACCCAGGGGGACCGCATGGCGATCGAGCAGCAGCTCAAGGATGCCGGCCGCTGCCGGAAATCGCCAGGGGACTGGGCGTCGCGCCGTCGACCGTGGCCCGCGAGATAAAGCGCAACGGGGTGCCGTCGAGCCCCAGCTTCCTGTCCGTCGAGACGCGCAACATATGCCTGAGGCGGGAGGCGTGCTCGAAGAGGGACGTGTGCGGCAAGGGCTGCCTGATGCCGTGCCCGACGTGCCGGACGTCGATGTGCAACAAGGTCTGCCCGGATTTCCTCCCGGACCAGTGCCCGTGGCTCGCGAAGCCTCCGTTCGCGTGCAACGGCTGCCACAGGCGCTACGGAATGGGGTGCGGCTACGAATACCGGTTCTACGACGGCAGGATGGCCCACGAGCTCGCGCAAAAGCGGAAAGTCGAGTCGAGGGAAGGCATCGACGTCACGCCCGAGGAGCTCGAGGCGATGCGGGCGATCGTCAGGCCGCTCATCAAGAAGGGGCAGAGCCCCGAGGTAATTTGGGCCACCCACGCCGGCGAGCTGCCCGTGTGCCTGAGCACGTTCTACCGCTACGTCGAGATGGGGGTGTTCGGCGACATCATCGGGCTGAACTTGCCAAAGAAGGTGCGCTTCAAGCCAAGGAAGAGACGCGCCGACGAGACCCCGATTCCCAGGCATGACCTGGAGGGGCGCACATACAAGGACTTCGAGGCCCTTCCGGACGACAAAAAGATGGACGCCGTCGAGATGGATTGCGTGGTAGGAAGGCGCGGCGAGGCCCAGGCTATCCTGACCCTGCTGTTCAGGCGATTCAGGTTCCAGCTCATGCTGTTCCTGCCGAAACACAACCAGGAAGAGGTAGGCAAGGCGCTCGACATGGTCGAGAGGCTGATCGGCCTCAGGGAATTCAAGAGGCTGTTCGGCGTCATTCTCACCGACAAGGGGTCGGAGTTCTTGGACTACGGCGTCATCGAGAAAAGCTGCACGTCGAGGGGCTCGCGCTGTCGCGTGTACTACTGCGATCCGATGAAGTCGGGCCAGAAAGGCAGCTGCGAGAAGAACCACGTCGAGCTGCGCAAGGTGATCCCCAAGGGCTCGTCGTTCGCCAAGCTGACCCCGGCGAAGCTGTCGGTGGTGTGCTCGCACGTGAACTCGTACGGACGCCCGCAGTTCGGCGGCGCGTCGCCGCTGCAGCTGGCCTCACGGGTCGTGCCGGCCGAGCTTCTGGACGGCCTGAGCATAGGGCTCGTGCCCGCCGAAGAAGTCATGATGAAGCCAGAGTTGATCGAGCTTTAAGAAACGGAAGAGCAGGAAACCCGAAGAGAAAACGGCCCGAATGCCATCGAAAACCGCATACCGAGGCAAAAACGAGGAACGGCCCCGCGCTCACGGCGTGCATTTAGTCTCGGAATCACAAAATGAGGGGTCTATCTGGGCATGCGCGTCTTCATATCCCGCACACAAGCGAGAAATGCCATGCATCGGTTCCGATACTAAACGCATGATGAAAACAGCACGAAAAGGCAGCGATTCTGACACTAACTGCATTACTCCACGTCATCTGCGCAAATACGTGCATTTGAGATTGGAATTAACCGCATCACCACCAACATCCTCTTCGCAGTCTTAGTAGACATAATCAAAATAAATCAGTGATTTCCTAGGTACTTGCCCTGGGACTCGCCATATGCAGCGCAGAACTCGCAGGCCAGCGCCGACCTGATCTTCGCCTCGACCTTGAGCGGCGCATCGAGCATTATCTCCCTGAGCTCGACGTCGAACTCGTAAAGCACCAAGATGTCCCCGAAAGTGGCGCCTTCGCGGTATACCCGGGTGCTCGGGTCGCGGAAAAACGACTGATAGCCGTTCACGACCAGGAAATAGCCGATGTCCGCAAGGACCCTGCAGCAAGCCTCCTCGTCTTCGATTGCGAAGCCGGAGCTTCTGAGCTTCTCCATCTGCTGCTGATAGGTAAGCAATTCTTTGGGCATCTTCGCTCTTCCCGAAAAGTAAAAGGGGAACCCGCAGGCTCCCCTCCGCGACCACCCCCTCGATTTAGTCCGGTTCTAACCATTCTAATCACCATGGTTAGTAGAATGATTAGATATGGGTAGAAAAGAATCGGAAGGCGAGCAGGATGAAGCCCGGGGGAACAGAGACGGTCGAGCTGAAGGCCGTTGCGCAAGACGGCGTCAAGAAGGAGATTGTCGCCTTCGCGAACAGCAACGGCGAAACGGTCTACGTGGGCGTCGACAACGACGGTAACGTGTTGGGCATCGAAGACGCCGACGGGTGCGCCTTGCAGGTCTCCAACATGGTGCGAGACGCCGTGAGACCGGACGTCACCATGTTCGTCAGCTACGAAGCGCTCGACTGCGACGGGAAGGCGGTCTGGCCGTCAAGTGAATCTGAATCCGTCCCATTCCCGTCGACAAGTCGATTTCCGTTCCCCATGATATGAGCAACGGGCATTTCCACGTCAATGGAATCGGAGTTGATTCAGATCATCGCCGCCGAGCTGGCGCTCTTTCCACCAGTTGCGGACCGTGTGGCGGTTGAGGTAGCCGAGCTCCACCACGACGTCGACCGCGCTGCAGCCAAACCTGACGAACGTTTCGATGACCTTCACCCTTTGCTCTGCGCCGCACATCCGTACGACTCTCCTAGCGCCCTCTTTTGGCCCAGGATTTTCACCGCAGTCCCATATTCCGGTTTCACGATCGACGAATACACTTACGCCCTAACCGCATCAACGGCCATCAGAGGCCCTATTCCGAATCTTCCTTTGACTTAAGCGAAGCAACAAATCCATAGGGATCAATAGCGGGAAGAGTCTGCTTCCCCACAATGCTTTCCGCGGTTATGTTCTCTACAATGGCCCGTATCTTTCCGTAAGCAATGGACACCGTATTGGCCATGACAAATGTTTCTCTTTCGCCTTCATCCACATCAGATAAAGACACTTCCGGTATCGCCACAACAATGCCAAGCTTGCATGAGGCAGAAAGGGCCGGCGCATCACCCTTCTCGTCAATCGTCCAATCCCCCACAGCTTCAAGAACGCATTTGCATACGCGATTGCCGTCATCCATCATCGGCGAAGCGAACGAAGAATTCATAGTCAGGGAAAGGTGCGTTTCCCCGCCCGAGAATCCGTCCGCTATCGATAAGTTGACCCCGAGCACTTTCGAATCAACAATTTCCACGGGCGAAATCCAGTTTCCCTCGCTCATGCCGCAATCCTCCCCAATGACAGAGCGGTCATCTCTTTGACGCCGAAAGAAGCGCTCGCGCTTCTAGAAACAAGCACGCTGGTTGAGAACGCACCACCAAACGATTCAATCAACGGCACCTCCTTAGGAACAAGTACGGTATCCGTGCCGTTTTCGTCATCTAGGCCAGCGTAATCAACATCGCCGATTTCCGTTAAACGAATGGGCGAGATTTCGCAGCCTAAGGCGACTGCAACCTTAGCCATGGACTTAAGCGTCATATTGGAATTCTCAGTGAGCAGTTTCGATACTGCTGCAGGACTTACACCAAGCAACTTAGCCAAGTCCTTGCGCTTGAGCCCTAGCTTATTGAGACGCATAAACACTTCCACCTCAAAATCCAACGCCATCTTAGCCGCAACATTGTCAAAAGACGGCTTTAAAGGCTCGTCGACACCAAGGAACTCCTCTCGCGACACCTTCATAGCCATGTTATTCACCATCCTCTATCAGTCGAATCGCCTCTTGAGCCAACGGCTCTACTTGCTTCAGCATTTCATTCATAGTCTTATGCTTATGCGATTCAAAAGCATCTAACATCACAAAAGCCCGTTGCTTTTTGCTCCAGTAAGTAACCACTCGCCAGGTTTTCCAAACCTGCGTATTTCGATAAGACTCAGCTTTGTGTTTTTGATCGTATCAAACCGATTTGTGCTGAATGCAAAATCAACCCCAAGCTCATAACCAAGCCCATCGACCCTTTCAATCAAATCATAAAGCGCACTCAGCGCATTCAGGTCCTTTTTAAACCTCTTCTGAAGAATGTTTTTCTCGGAAACATCTCCTTCATTAACGAGCAGATAGAAGAAATCAGCTATCTGCTTAAGCCGCCAACTACCTTCCCCCATCTACTCTCCTTGTCGATGCAACGATAGTATAATTAACTTACAGGTTAATTTTATCAAACGCAACTTATTTCGCAAATAAGCAGAACTTTCAACCATCAAGATTGGAATAATTGAGATTTCTTAGACGGGAAAATATCGACGCCACACATAGCTCAAGGACGACTACATCGAAATCGCAAAGTGAATCTGGATCTGTGATCGGGGGATGCGGGCATTTCCCTGGATCGGCTACGCCACCAGCCCTAAGCTCCTGCGGTACTGCATCGGACTCAGGCCGGAAGCGGTCGAGAAGGCTGCCAGAATGGCCGACGACCCGATAATCGACATTGATCCCTCAGCCCTCAGCGACGATGGGAAATAGGAAAACTCCCGGACTCTTCTCAAAGCGAATGGGAAAACTCCGGGAGTTCTCTCGTTCCTACGCGGTTGTTTTTTACGCTCACATTCCTACTCTCGTCCCACGAGAAGGCCCGAAGGGTCTCGCATGTGCGCGATTTTAAGCGCATGCATCGTCGGCGCTTCATCGCCGTCGTCTTGGTACCGTCAATAATCTTTCGCAAATTCGCTGATGCCTAGGTGAGACCATCGGCATTCTCGCCCTACGCTTTGCCCTCCTCGTCTTCGAGCAGCGATACATCTAGGTAGCGCCTGCGGCCCCATTCGTTTTCGACTATGTATTTCAGCCTGGCGGTCACCAGCATCAGGGCCGATTTCCCGTCGGGAAAGGTGCCGACCACGCGGGTGCGGCGGCGTATTTCCCTGTTGAGGCGCTCGATGGCGTTGTTGGTCCTGATCCTGGTCCAATGCTGCATCGGGAAATCGGTGTAGGCCAGCGTCTCGCGGCAGCCCTCGCGCACGACCTTGGCGGCCGCGCCCAGCTTCATCGCCTCGAGCGCGTCCGCCACCTCCGCCGCCTTCGCCTCCGACGCTTCGCGCGATTCCTGCGCGTGAATGGCCTTGAGCATCTTGGCGACCTTAACCCTCTTCTGCCGCGGCACTTTCCCGAACACGTTTCGATAGAAGTGCACCGTGCAGCGTTGGTATTTGGCGTCGGGAAAAACCTCCTCGAGCGCCCCGAGCAGCCCCAGCGACTTGTCGCCCGTGACGAGCCTCACGCCCGACAGCCCGCGCCCGCGCAGCCACAAGAGGAACTCCTTCCACAATTCCTTCGACTCGGTGAAACCCTCGGCGCATCCCACGATCTCGCGGCGGCCCTCGGAGTTCACCCCGATGGCCACCATCACCGCGACGTTCTCATAGGACCCGCCCCAGCTTCGCTTCAGGTATATGCCGTCGACGAAGAGATACGGGTAGCCTCCGGAAAGGGGCCTGGTTCGCCAGGCCTCCACGCTCTCGAACGCCTTCTCGTTGAGGTTCGACACGGTGCCGGCCGACACGCCCGCGCCCCACAGTATCTCGGAGACGTCCTCGATGCGGCGCGTGGAAACGCCCGCCAGGTACATCTCGATGATGGCCTCCTCGACGCTCGTCTCGCGCCTGCGGTAGCGCTCGATGACGGCGGTCTGGAAGGTGGCTCCGCGCAGCTTGGGGACGTCGAGCACGGCCTCTCCGCTCGTGGTGACCAGCTTCCTCTTGTAATGGCCGGAACGGTACGCCTCGCGCCCCGCCGTTCTCTCGTAGCGCTCGGCCCCGACCATCTCGTCGGCTTCCTCGTCTAGCAGGGCGTTCAGCGTTTCCTGCACGGTTTTCCTCACGAGCTCGCGAAGGTCGGACTTCAACGACTCCTCGTCGACTGATACTATGTTGCCGGACATGGTTGCGATGCCTTCCTCGGTACGTTTTATGCTTGGTCGCTGAAAATCATACCGATGGCTGACGACCATGTCTTTTCATTCCTAGATGTATTCAGCTTCAATTTGCGAAAGAAATTTTACGTTACCCAGTACGGGCAGCCCGGGTCCGCCTTGCCCTTGCGCGCTCGGTTCGCTATGAGGCCGGACCACTCATGGCCCTCTTTGCACTTCCGCCAAACACGCTTGTTGGAGCTGGCGATCACGTCGGTCGGCTTCAGGTCGCCGTTGCGCTCCTTGTTCCACTCCCCCGCGATCTCGGGATGCGTCGTCCTCAGGTCGTTGTAGCCTTTCAGCACCTTGCGGTCGCCGCAGTAGGGGGTGGATCGCCTGCATCGGAACGGGCGAAGGATGGCCCTGCCTCGCAACCGTGATCGGCGCGCTCCATAGGAAGGTCGTGGGCTGGTCGATGTCCGGACGTATGACCGAGAAGCTGGTCACGGATGCGCTCGAGCAGGCAGTCGGAAGGGAGAGCCCGCCCGACGACTTCAGCCTCGTCTTCCGCGATGACCAGGGTTCCCCGTACGCTTCCCGGGCGTTCCAGCGCCGTCTCGAGCCCCATGGAATCGCCCAATCCATGTCACGGCCGGGCAACCCATGGGACAACGCGCTCGCGGAATCCTTCTTCAAGACGCTCAAGCGCGAGCTGGTGAACGGCAAGGGCTACAAGACGAGGGAGGAGGCGAAGCAGGACGTGTTCAAATACATCGAGCTCTACTACAACAGGCAGAGGATGCACTCATCGATCGGCTATAACGCCCCGTGCGACCTAGAGCGAGATGTTGCCTGAAGAAGCTTATTTTTCCGTCCAAGAAACCTTGACCAGTCCATCCTAACCGGACCGATTCGATCCAACTATTTGTCCGCATCCCCAAGTGTCGACTTTCCTATTGCCAAATACATTCCAGACGTAGCCGTGCCTCAGCAGCATTCCGGAGAACTGCAGCATGAGCCTCTTGATGGCCGCAATCATGTCAAAATAGACCCTGACCAAGTCCGCGCGGCCTCGCCCTCCTCGCTCAGCACCCAAACAGCCCTGCATTTGCTCCCGGGGGCCGTGACGGCTTCGAGAAGGCTGACCGTATCGCGCCGGTCATCCTTGAGCCGCTTGTCGTCGATGTTCCTTGCGATGCTCGACACCGCTATCATGTCGCAATCATGGCCGAGCGCGCGGATGTCGCGGGCCAGCTAGAACCCGCACAGGCCCGACTTGTAGACGAACCGCATGGGCGGCGTCGCCCATGCGACGGCCCACTCAACCATGTCGCCCGCCGTCTGGCATCCCGCGAGCTTGGCGCTTCTGGTTTCCCCGGTGGAGATCGAGGGCGCACATCGCGACCGATCTGGCGTGCTAGTCGATCGCGATGGTCGAGGCGTGGCTGGACCTGATGGTGTACTCTTGCATGGCGAAGCCCCTTTCTGCCGTTCGCCGCGGCGAGGCGGCTGCTGGTTTGCATGACGGCACCCAGCGTACGACTACAGTCCACGGCCGCACAGCTTCAGGGGCTTCTTTCGATTATCGGTTCAGCGGATGCGGGACATATCGTCTACACCAAGATGACTTAGTACTGCAGAACTTTATTAAGCCCTACGAAGTCTTAACCGGTGAAACCGCAATGGTCGGTCGGGCCGCGCTCGATGATTTCGCGCCATTTCAGCAGAGTCTGCAGCCTGAGCACCATGCGAGCCGTGATGTTGTTTGCATCCCTATCTTCCATTATCAGAGACGGGCCAAGCCCGTCGGCTAGATCGGCCACTTCGAAGCGCCCGTGCGCTAGACAGTTCCTGACCCGACGAAACAACCTGAGCCATGAATTGCTGCCTGTCGTAGCCCTCATGGCGACCCGTTCCGTAGCGACATCCAATAGGGGTCCGTCAGAGAGATCGGCAAGTTGAAACATACGCGACAAATCGACCGCAAGCTTGTCCCCGCAAAGAATACTAACAGGGCCTCTTGGCGCGAACATTTGGCCCTTGCACTCGGTAAACGCCGCTTCGAGCTCGGAACCTAGCCCGGTATCCCTTATAGAGCCGCTCCAGCCGTACTGCCCAAACGGCCTCCCCTGGCAGCTAACGTTTTCACATGGCGAATGGAGGACGTAGAACTCGTAAAGGGCCCACAGCATAACGTCATCAAGCAGCCTGCAATCTGGGCATTCGCTCAGTATCGAGCGATGCGTTGTCACAAATCCAAATCGACCCACTCGTCGAAGGTGATGGAGTCGCGGTTGCGACGGGTTTGCCAGTAGCAGGTCATGCCAGGCTTCACCAACAGCCTTTGACGCTGGTAGTCGTTGTAAGTTGCTACCTCTTTCGGCAGCGCGGGGCGGGGGCCCACGACGCTCATCCCTTTTGTCAAGACGAAAAAACAAGATTACCTGCAGAAATGATCCGACTAGATAGCTGAACTACCTGTTTCCTGGAGTTTGAACCTCCAGACTTTTGCGGCTCATTCCGACCGTCATTGACGATGAACCAGCTCCGAAAAGCCGCCTTCAAATCGAATAGTAAATCGTCCCATTGGGACAGATTCCCAATGGGACGATTCTTCGCATCAACGTCGACGCATACACAAACCCAGCGAGTTCGCGAAACGGCAAATCTGAACAAATCGCGAGGCTTTAAAGCATCGACGAGCAACACCGGCTTAGCTCGCAGCTAAGGACGCATGCCTCGACCGCCGCTATAATTCAAACGGATAACGGAATGGCACAGCGCATTGGAGGCATATGGCAAAGAAGAAGCAACCGCAGGCACAAACGCCGGAACTGTTCACCGTCTACTACATGAATCAAGACAAGGTTTTCGAGATGCGCATGCTCCTTGACAACCGGCTTCAAACAGGGCACACGGGAGAGCGAACGGGCTCGACATCGAGCGAAGCCAACATCAGCGCCGAAGCCGGCGCAAAAGTCCCGTTCCTTACAGAGCTACAAGGCAACATCGAAGGAAAGATCGGCCACGAGAAGCAGACCAAAATGGTCGATACGTTGGAATACATCCACACAAAAAGCCGCATGCTCTCCGACATCATCGCCCGTTGCAACATCTTTGAAGGGAACTCGGCCAACGAAGGCGACCTCGTTTACATCGACGACGTCAATCTGGAGCTCCTCAACGAAGACGAGGTACGCGCGCTCGTCGCAATCATGACGGGGACGTTCGACGGCTTCACAGTTCCCGAGGCGGGCGGGTTCGATATCGGGCACATGTTCCAATCGATAGTAAAAGCGGGGGCATCGTTCAAGCTGAAAGGCGAAGGCGGACAAGGCTGCGGCGGCCCCATCCTCCTGAAAATACCCATCGACAGCGGCAACCTCTTCGAAAGCGGATACTCAATCGACGACCTGCTCATAGGCAAGGTTGGCGTCGTGGGAATCTGCAAGGGCAAGGTAAAAACGGACGACCTGCGCAGCTCATTCGATTACTTCCAGACCAAAGACGAGCAGCAGCCGAGCGAAGACGACGGATTCATCGAGTGCACGGAAGACGCGGGCGCAGAACCCGAAGGCCCGCAAGACGAAGCCGACGAAAAGCCCACCTACATCGACGTGCTCTCGATTATCCAGGCCGTAAAAGCAAAACCGGAAGCGTAGCCCATGCTCAAACTGACGACTTACAGACGCGGCCAATTCCCCAATCTCAAGGCGAAGCTTGAAGCAGACGGCTACACCTACGCGTCGGCAATGGAGCTGCGCAACACGCAGAAGCTCGCCTCGCTGTGCAGCGAAGGCCGCATCGCGCTCGACGTCTCGCCGCTGTTGCCGCTCCTCGATCCCACCAGCTGCCTCAACGACACCGCATCTGCCACGGAGACGCTAATGCACCTGCTTCCTGACGACACGCTGTTCGTGGCCGATGAGAATGCGACAGCGGGTCGTGAGTACGACATGCGCACGCTGTTCGACGAAATCGAGAAATCCGAAATCGAAGGAGAGCCAGCCGAGGAAGCAATACGGGTCGAGCGCGGAGCAAAGCTCCTCATAGACCTGAGCAGCGAGAAGGCCGACGAGCTCCTTGACGACTTCGACAGCAAACTCATCGGCCAGGCTCCGTTCAAAAAGGCGCTGCGCAAGCAGGTCGGAGCCTTCAGGCTGTTCAACTCCATCGGCGAGCAGCCGATACTATCCATGCTCCTGCTCGGCCCATCCGGCGTCGGCAAGACCGAGACGGCCCGCATCCTCAGCGACCTGCTCGCACCTGGCCAGCCCCTCCCGAAGATCAACTTCGGCAACTACAGCAGCAAAGACTCCCTCAACTCGCTCATCGGAAGCCCGCGCGGCTACATCGGCAGCGAAGAGGGCGAGCTCACCCTGAAAATCGAAGCCAGCGAATCCGGGGTCATCCTCATAGACGAGTTCGAGAAAGCTAACCCAGCGGTTTGGAACTTCTTCCTCGACCTGCTTGAGAGCGGGCATTTCACCGACTCGCAGGGCGCGGTGCACGACCTCGACGGCTATGTCATCGTATTCACGTCCAACGCTCCAAAAGAAGAGGTGCGGGAGAAGTTCCCACCCGAGCTCCTCTCCCGCTTCAGCCTCAAGGCAAGGTTTGCCCCTCTGAGCACAGAGGACAAGCAGGCATTCGTGCGACGCTATATCGAAAACGTCGCGACGAAGTACCAACGCACTCGCAACACGCTTCCCCATCCCGACGATGTAGTAAACGCGGCATTGGAGGGAATCGACGTTTCGAAAGAAAAGAATATCCGAGTACTCAAGAATGAGGCCCGCAAATGGTTTGCCGACTACATAAATGAATGCGCCGATCTTTAAGTGCCATGCCGCGCTGTTCCTGCGATCCCAGGTCACGGATGACAGCAAGCACAGCGGAAGCGCCACTACTCGGCCAGCATATCCCTGTCGCCGCATTCAGCAGAGGCGCCGGCGTGCTCGGCATCGCCCCTCCTGCGCCTAAATCGAACGTCTCCATGCGCCCGCAACCCACGCAGTCATCGAAAACGATGCGGACCCCATAACCACCACGCATGGCCGTCCAGTCCAATACTCGCAAAATCACGCCTATAGGCAGGAGGCACTGACCCGCCTCCCCTATTCCTTCCTCGCCGAGGGGCCGAGGGCTAGTCGAGCCTTATCGGCCTCTCGGGCC